>Ga0210057_1001858_pt1 | contig 31220 bp, 37 predicted proteins | sample CryGeyCG2114_010_2_FD_183968 | JGI IMG/M metagenome (GOLD analysis project Ga0210057, IMG submission 183968) | Groundwater microbial communities from aquifer - Crystal Geyser CG10_big_fil_rev_8/21/14_0.10 (SPAdes) (version 2) | ecosystem: Environmental > Aquatic > Deep subsurface > Groundwater ...
TCAATCCAAATTAAAATTTTTTCAACAAAGTCTGTAGGGGATTATTCGTTTTTTCTTTTAACTAAGGATAAATTTTGATAATCCAATCTAGCTTTATTTCTTTCTTCCTCTCCAGTATCCTTTTCCCTAATGGGAATTACACGTTTGCAATAGGAGTAAAAATTATCTTTTGAGTCCATTTTAAGAAAATAAAATTGTATTCCTTCATTATAGGCCACTACATCCCCTTCTTTAAATTTACATTCAAAAACTTTTTCTTCTAAATTTTCTTTAGGTTTTTCCTTTTTTTTAAAGAACATTTTAAAATAAATTCTTATTTATCCGCACTTTCCAAATCAAGGAAAGACTTAGCTTGACTTAGGAATTCATCTGACATTCCGGAAAGTTTGTCTTCAAATTCGGTCACTCTTTGGGAAATAATCCATTTTTCATATATTCCCCTCCAAAGTTTCATTCTTCCAGAAGTTTCAAATTTCCCATCATAATCTCTAACTAAAGAGGACTTTAGTTTTATTGTTATTGAACCGCTATTTGTTTTGACTTTTGCCCCACCCTTATTTATTTCTACTTCGGCTAACTGATCAACTCTAAAATCAAGTTTAATTTCAAATTGGAAATAGTCTGTCACTTCTTTTGTGCAACTCCACTTAAACTTCACTTCTTTTGTTGGTCCACCAATTTTCTCTCCATATTCGGTTTCTTCAACATCAAGACCTTTTTCTTCAGTTAACCAATTATAACAAAATTGATAAAAATCTCTAAAGTTAAAATATCCCTTATAGGAAATTTTACTTGAATACACCTCATCTTGCTCTGACATGAAAATAATATGAATTTTTATTTTAAATATTCTTCTGTTGCATAAATCTTTAAATAATTGACATAATTTCAAAATGCATGGTAAACAAAGGTGAATTTATGTCCGAGAATATTGAGAGGACTATGGGACGTGATGCTCAAAGGAACAATATTCTTGCTGCGAAATTGGTTAGTGAGGTAGTTAAGACTACTCTTGGACCAAAAGGAATGGATAAAATGCTTGTTAGCCCGACTAATGATATTATTGTGACAAATGATGGAGTTACAATTCTTGAAGAAATGCAAATCGAACATCCTGCAGCCAAAATGATGGTTGAAATTGCTAAGACTCAAGAAAAAGAGGTGGGAGATGGTACGACAACTTCGGTTATGATTGCTGGAAAACTTCTTGAGAACGCTGAAAAACTACTTGACAAAAAAATCCATCCAACAGTTATTGTTAAAGGATATAGAATGGCCCAAGAAAAAGCACAAGAGATACTTCAAGAAATTTCATTAAAAATTGCTCCAGAAAATGAAGAAGTTTTAAAACAGATTGCAATGACTGCAATGACTGGGAAGGGAGCTGAAGGAGAAAAAGAAAGATTTTCCGAAATATTAGTTCAAGCAGTAAGATTAGTTCAAACAGATAGAAAAGTTGATAGTGAAGACATTAAAATTGAGAAAGTTGTTGGTGAAGGAATAAGAGACACCGAGTTAGTTAAAGGAATTATAATTGATAAAGAAAGAATCTCAAAAGATATGCCAAAAAAAGTTTTGGATTCAAAAATTTTAGTTATTGATTTTCCCCTCGAAATCAAAACTCCTGAGGCTGACACCAAAATTTCAATTTCTACACATTCAGAAATGCAAAACTTTTTAGATGAAGAAGAAAAGTCTATTAAAAATATGGTTGCGCAGATTATGGCAACTGGATGTAATGTTTTATTTTGTCAAAAGGGGATTGATGACTTCGCAAGATACTTACTTTCAAAAGCAGGAATTTATGCATGTAGGAGAGTTGCTCGTTCAGACATTGAAAGAATTTCAAGAGCTACTGGTTCAAAGATAATTTCTAACTTAAATGAAATTGGTTCAGCTAGACTTGGTGAAGCGGGAGAAGTTGAAGAAATTAAAGTTAGTGGAGGATATATGACTTATTTAAAAAATTGTAAAAATCCAAAATTAGTTACAATTCTTGTTCATGGAGGAACAAAACATGTTGTTGATGAAATTGGTCGTGCTCTTCTTGATGGATTATTAGACATTTCTAGTGCTCTTGAAACTGGACTTGTTGTTCCGGGTGGAGGAGCAATTGAGATTGAAATTGCAAAGAGGCTTAGGGAATTTGGACAAACCCTTCCTGGACGTGAACAGCTCGCTGTTGAAGAATTTGCCGGTGCACTTGAGTTTATTCCAATAACACTTGCCGAAAACGCTGGAATTGACCCTATAGACGTTTTAACCGAGCTAAGAGCGAAACATGATGCTGGAGACATGAATGCAGGACTTAATCTTTTTACTAATAGGGTTGAAAATGTTTTAAATTCCAAAATAATTGAACCCGCAAAGATAAAAATTCAAGCAATAAATTCTGCAACAGATGTTGCAACAATGATTCTTAGAATTGATGACGTCATAGCCTCAAAGCCTTCAAAAAGGGGAAAAATGAATGATATGGGTAGTTTACCTGGATATATGGAAGGGTTGAGTTAAATTTTTAAATTCTTTTGAGCCAGAAATTATTCCCCGAATTATTTAAGATTGTTTAATCCTTCTTTTATACTCTCTTCTCTTAATCCTTCTGTTTCTTTTTTTATCATATCTAGATAATGATCAAATTGTTCTTGAGCTTTATTCATAATCGGGTCCCCTATTGGATTGCCGAAGGTATAAGTTTTTGTTTCACCATCTTTAGTAATATCCACATAATCAATATTTAAATCATTCAGACGATTATCTCTATATTCAATTATCCTTCCATCTTTTTTTTGAACAGTCAATGTGTTTGTAGAACCAAGTTGAGAACTAACAAAAGTTATTTTTTCGCCTTCTATTTTCTTATCAAAGTTATAAAGTGAATAGTTTCCATTATTACACTGGCATCATTCTAGAGTCAAAGCTCCAGAAAGCAACAAAACAATTGAAGATAAATTTTTTTTCATTTTAAAATTATTTTTCATTTAGGTATTTTTTAATATCTGGGAGAATTTCTTGATATGTTTTTTCTATATCTGGAAATTCTATATCATAGACTTCCTTAAGAAGATTTTTATAATTAGAATATTCCTCGAGGCTTAAGTTTAAATTTGATATATGGGCATTTTTTATAAATTCATTATCAGTTGAACTTAAATCATTTAAATCTGATTTAATATAATTTATTTTTTTACTAAAATTATTCTTTAAATTGTTCTTAGCAAATTCCAACATTTTTTCTATATTTGCCATTTTTTTATTATTTTCATTTTAAAATTATTTCTTACCTGGATTACAATTCTTACAGGCATGGAATTTTTTCTTTTTGAAATAAGTGTTTACATTTCTAAGAATAAGATGTTCTTTCTTTATCATACCTGAGAATCTACATTTTTCTTTATGGTAAGTATTTGCCAATGTTGAACCGTAATACTTGAATTTTTTTACCGGTTCTTTTGTCTTATCAATATAAACCGTTTTTATTTTATCAACATATTTTATAACTGGCTTTTCAATTATTTTTTCAACTGGCCTATCAATAAATCTATTTACTATTTTTCTTCTATTAACTTCGATTAAAATTCCTTTGAATCTTAAAACCAAAATTAAGATTATAAGATAAGTTAAAAATAAGTAGATAAGAAGTGAAATTTGTGCTTTATCACCGAGGTTGAATGTGCTAACACTACCTATGAAGAAGAAAATCATGGAGATTGCTAAAACTGCTAGTAATATAATATCAAAAAGAGTTAAGAGTTTTTTTGTTTCCATTTTTATATCTTTCTCCCTTTAGCAAATTCTATCTTTTGATCAGCTTCCAATTTAACATTAAAAATTTTTTGATTTAGAAGAGATTTATATTCTATTTTTCTTTCATCTGAAAGATATTTTAAAAGAAAATCACTAACTGAATGATATTTATTATTTATTTTTTCAAAATTTATTTTATTAAAGATTTCAGCAGCTTTAATCATCAAATCACCATTTTGGGTATATTCAAAAAGAATTTTTTCTGAAATAATATAATCATTTAATATTAAATTATGCTTTTTTAATGTTTTTTCCAAATCTTGAACTAATTCTTTGTAAATAATTTCTGCACTTTCTTCTAATTTATTTTTTTCTAGCATTTTATCTGAATAGGTTTGAAATCCAAAGTAAAATTCTTTGAATGAAGTTTAATTTATTAGATTCTTTTACATTTAAATAAATGTATTCTTCAGTTGATACTTTTCCTGCGTAGTTTTTGCCTTCGTCATAGATTGTTTCGTTCAGAGGACCGTTATTATTTATTTTACAAGAGCTACATGTTTTTTTATCACTTTTTTTATCTTCTACTACTTCAAATGTAACTGGTTTGCATACTGTTTCCGTCGAGTCTTTTGCACAGAATGTTACTATATGGGTTCCAAGACTCAAACTTAATGAACTAGAGACAAAAGTTAAAGATAATGTTTCAGTCATTGTAACATTGGCTCCCGAGTCAATGTTATAGGTTACATTAGACAATTTATTTACAATTGCTTTAAAGATTATGTTTCCTTTAATTATTTGTCCGTTAGTTGGAATTATTGGAGTAATATCTAATGGACTTGATGGGGAACTTATTACTGCGAAATCTATTGTATCCATACCGACGTTACCTGCAAGGTCTTTAGCATAAACTTTCCAGGTATTACTTCCTTGAACTGAAGCTATTGAATTAATTGTGTTTGTTCCATTAGAACAAGAGAAAGAAACATTTCCACTTCCAAGGTTATACCAACATTGATCTAGATTGTCTTCAGTAATAATAACATTCATTTGTGTTCTATTAGTTGTATAAATTCCACCATCTACAGGATTAGTTATATCAACTACCGGGGCTGTTGAGTCTCCTGGAGTAGGGTTTGTAACAGTAAAAGTTATTGTATCCATACCAAAATTTCCAGCAACGTCTTTAGCATAAACTTTCCAGGTATTACTTCCTTGAACTGAAGCTATTGAATTAATTGTGTTTGTTCCATTAGAACAAGAGAAAGAAACATTTCCACTTCCAAGGTTATACCAACATTGGTCCAAATTATTTTCTGTAATTGTTGAATCTAAATGAGTTCTATTTGAAACATAAGTTGCTCCATCTGTTGGGTCAGTTATTTTTACTACGGGTGCAGTTGTGTCGGTTGGTTCTGGAATATTCACAATAAAAGAGACTGTATTCATTCCAACATTATTTGAATTATCTATACATTTAACTGTCCAAGTATTTGATCCGTTAACTGAAGTTATTCCTGTTACTGTGTTTGGACCATTTGAAGCAGAAGGTATAGAAACAAAAGTTGCTCCGTTAAGACTATAAAAACAAGATTTTAAATTTAGATCATAAACATTAAATGTTAAACTTGTTCTATGTGAAGTATAGGTTGCTCCATCTAAAGGATTTGTGATATTTACTATTGGAGAAGTTGTATCTGTTGGTGGAGGACTTTGAACTGTGAAAGTTACTGTATCACTACCAATATTTCCTGCAAAGTCTTTTGCATAAACTTTCCAAGTATTACTTCCTTGCTTTGAAGAAATTAAATTAATTACATTTGCTCCATTAGAGCAAGCAAAGGAAACATTTCCACTTCCAAGGTTATACCAACATTCTTTCAAATTGTTTTCAGTAATTGTTGCAACCATTTGAGTCTTATTCACTGTATATGTTGCTCCATTTGTTGGAGTTAGAATTGTAACAACTGGGAAAGTTGTGTCTGGAATTGAATTTACTATTAAAGTTAATTCATCACTAACTGAACTTCCTGAAGCTGCAGTTACAGTTAATTTTACTTTGTAAGTACCAGAATTTATATAAATTAATTTTGTTAAAGTCAAATCTTTTGTATATGTGTCAGATTTTGTGAATGTACTTAAGAGATTAGAAACTGTACTTCCAGACGAATCAACTAAATTAACCTCAATAGTCATTGAGCTTTCAAAGATTGTATCTCCACTTACTAAAACCATTGCTGAATTTCCATCATTGATAGTTAAAGTTCTAGAAGTTGTTGAATCCCAAAAAAGATTTCCAGTAACACTTGAAGCTTGAACTCCTACTGCGAAAATTGCAAGTGTAAAGACTAAAAATGCAAAGATTGAAAATATTTTTTTATTCATTTTAAAATCCTAAACGAACTCCAAGAAAACCAGAGGTTTTTCCATCCTTAACAAATTCGTGATTTATTTTTCCCTCTAATGAAATGTGGTCAGTTAAGTTTTCACCAAATCCTAAAGAAGCCATGGGCAAAAATTTGTAAACATTTTTATCTGGAGTTGAACCACTTATTGGAACTGAATTTGTGGGTTTAATTTTTACTCCATCTCTTGTGTAATCAATATATGCAGTTCCAAATTCTTTTATTTTATCTTTCACAACGTTCCATCCAGCCTCTACAAATCCATAAAAACCCCCTGAGATGTTCTTAGTTGCCCTAAGACCAAAACTTCCGAGGTAATCTGTTGAAGTTTCAGTTTGATAAACATCAATTCTTTCTTTAAAAGTATCAGAACCTTGAAGAACTTTTTCTCTAAATCTTATTTCTTCTTTCACATCTGTTTTTGTTTTTCCGAGGTTAAGTGAAATGAAAGGTCCAAAACTAAAACAGTCATCAACCACATTATATTGAAATTGGGTGTCAAAAACTCTTGGTCCACCTACAACTCCACTTGCAGTTATATTTAATTTTTTATTTCCAGAACAATCTCTTTCATCCTCTTTATTGTATGCTAAAAGAGAATCTAATTTTTTTGAATTATCTTTAGTTGTTGAATCAATTCCGGCAACCTTTCTTTCGATACCCTCTACTCTTTTTTTAATCTTATTTACATCATCGTGAATGTATCTAGTGTCATATAATATAAGATCCAATAAGGAATCATCCGAAGTTTCAGGTTTTTCTAGATAAAGTTGGTGGGGATCAAAATAGAATGATGAGATAGGAGTATTTTTGTTTCCAACATTTCCTTTTTCATCACAAATATTAACATTAATTCCATTTCTTAATACAATTCCAATCGGATTTGTGTAATTAGTGTTTTTTGGAACCTGAAGTTTTATTCCAGAAGTATCTTCGTTAAACTTTACAAAAGTTCCTTTTGGATATTTTCCTGAAAGAGAAATTTTAGGACTTTTAGAATTCTTTACTGATTTTTCAAGTCCCTTGTCAAATTTAAAACCATAAAGAGAATAGTTAGAATTTGATTCTAAAAGAACTCCAGCTTGAACTCCTCTTTGAAGGTCAGTTTTTTCTTTATCAGAAAGTTGTTGAGCATTAGTATTTGGAGATAATAATGTTAATGCCACGCCAATACCAGTTGCAGATAGATATTTTATTAAATTAGACTTTGTCATTCTATAATTATGACATTAACTAATACTTATAAATCTTTTTATTTTTAACCTTTTTTGAATAGTGACAAGAAAATACTACTGATAAGTTAAACAAAATCACTTGTTAAAGAGTTTATTGAAATTATCTTCTATTTGTTTTTCAACTTTGTCCTCGGAAGTTTTCCAAATTTTTGAAATAATCTTTATTGATTCTGTTATAAAAGAAGGCTCATTTTCTTTATCCAGGTATGGGGAAAGATATGGAGAGTCTGTTTCGGTGAGAATTTTTTCTTTTGGAATTAATTCAAGCATTTTTTGGAAATGTTCGCTTCTATTAACATTTGTTGGAATAGAAAAGTAATACCCCCGTTCTATTCCTTTGGTAATCAGTTTAAAATTTCCTGAAAAACAATGAAGAAGAATTTTTAATTTTGGAAATGTTTCTAAAATTTCTAAAACTTCTTTTTCTGCTTTTCTAGAATGAATTATTACTGGAATTTCGAGTTGATTTGCAAGTTCAAGCTCTTTAATAAAAACTGTTTTTTGTATTTCAAAATTTTCTTTTGTGTGATGTAGATCTAAACCAATTTCCCCGATGGCAGTTATAGATTCTTTATTTTTTCTTATGAATTCTTCAAGAAATTCAAAATCTTTAATGAGAAGTTCTTCTTCCGGATAAAGTCCGACGGCAAGTCTTACAATTTTTGGATATTTTTTATAAATCTTCAAACTTTTTTCAATTGATTTTTTATTAACAGAATTTGTTACAATAAACTTTACCTTATTTTTTTTAGCATTTTGTATTACTTCTTCAAGTCTTTCTTCAGAATAAAAATCTAAATGTGCATGTGCATCTATTATCATTATAAATTATAAAAATCCTTTTCCATAAATTAAAATTCCAATAACAATTAATATATGCAAAGCTATCCAGAGTATGTTTGTGATAATTATTGGTTTTTCGTTGTGAGCAATTCCATATATTAGCCAAATGATTGAAAGTAATACAAAAGATGCATAAGAAATCAATGATAACCCTTCTGCAGTTTTAAGAGCAAAAATTTTAATTATCTGGGGAAGAATCATCAAAGGTCCGACGATTCCTACAATATAGATTAACTTGTCAAGAAATCTTATTTTTTTTTCGGGACTTGGGAATTGTTCATGTTTCTCGTGAATTCTTTTTCTTATGTTTAGGTGATGCATCCCCTGCCCAGTTATTGCCATAAAATAGTTTAATGAAAATTAGAATATAAATGTTACTAGGATAATTTTTTAAATTGAATTAGGATAATAAACACAAGCGGAAATGGTTAAGTGGTAGAATACGACCTTGCCAAGGTTGTGACCCGGGTTCGATTCCCGGTTTCCGCATGATTTTGTAACTTTCAAAAGAGAATAAATAAGAAAATTTATATACTTCTATTTAACCATAAAAAATATGTCCAAAAACATCGATGAAATTGTCAAATCTCTTGAAATTTTAAAATATAAGACTGAGAGTGATGACGAGTTTCAGGAGAGAGTTATTCTTGCTTATTTAAATCGGGGAGGGGATGCATTTCATGTTGCAGAACTTCTTACTGGAAAAGACTACAAAACTTTTAATGGATCTGAAAATATGTTGGCTTTTGGTTTACATCTCTTAAAGAATGATTTTGAAAAAGAAAGTGCAATAAAAAGATTAGATACTTTCTTTAACATGCCTTGGGAATATTATCAAGAGATTCTTAAGTATAATGAATTTAGTTTGAATTATGAGGAAAATTTTAATGAAGAAAGAAATGAAGTTTATCAAATTTGGACTCAAGAAAAAAATGGAATATTTTTAACTGCTGAGAGTTATGGATCGAAGGACAAAACTTTAAATTCTACCTATGCTCATTTTGAATTAGATTTAAAAAAGAAGTATGAAGAATTTGATGAATTAGACTGGTTATTTTACTCCAAAGTCCTAGGTGGAACTTCAAATAATCCAGTTTCAATGAAAATTGAAGAAAATTCAGATATGAGGACGGTAAATTATGACGGACGTTCAAATCTTCTCTCCAAAATCAAATCTATAGAAAACTCTCCATTTAGTTTTAATAATCCTTGGAAATCTTATCCTGACCATTTTTTATGGTTATCAAATTATTCTGAAACTAATGGAAATTACAAAGAAATTAGAGAAAGAAAAATCAAAAAACTTCCAGATAACATAAAAAAAATGATTGGTTATCCAAATTTAGATAATTAGGAAATATCTTAACTAAAATTTACATACAAATAACAATATAAATCAGAATTAATTGTAAGAATTATGAATGTGATGAATTGGTTTATTTCTCTTCTTGAAAGTTGGGGTTATTTTGGAATTTTTATCTTAATGGCCCTTGAAAGTTTTATTATTCCCCTTCCTGCAGAGATTATCTTAATTCCCGCCGGGTTTATTGTGTTTGAAGGTAATTTTTCACTTTTTTATTTAATTCTTATTTCAACTCTTGGTAGTCTTGCCGGCTCTTTACTAAGTTATTTTATCGCTTTTAAATTTGGAAGAAGTGAATTCAAAAAAATTTCTAAAAAATATAAAAAAATTCCTTTTTGGAATGTGAAACATCTTAGCAAATCCGAGTCTTTTTTTAAAAAATATGGTTTTATCACGGTCTTTGTTTCAAGATTTATTCCCATCTTTAGATATGTTATTTCTTTTCCAGCAGGTTTTTCAAAAATGAATCTTCTTAAATTTTCTTTCTATACTTTTTTAGGAGTTGGAATTTATAATTCAATTTTAATTTTACTTGGATATTTCGCTGGTGCCGAATGGAATTATCTTAGTTCAAATCCAATCATAATTATTATTTTCATTCTTCTTGTTTTGATTATTGGAACAATAAGTTATAGGAGATTGAAGAAAAAATTTGAATAAAAACCTTTTTAAAATAAGGAATAGTTTCTAATTTACTTGGTCCATTAGTCTAATGGCAGAACATCTCGTTTACACCGAGAAGGCACAGGTCCGATTCCTGTATGGACCACTTTTTGAATAAATTTTTATTAAATCCATCCCTACTAAAAGTTTGGAGGCACCAAACTTTTATAAATAAGTTAAATGTTTTTAGAATATGACTTCAAATACTGATTCAATTCCGGGAATGAATTTAAATTATTCTAAACCAAAAATTCCAAAAGGAAATCCAGATGAAGAAAAAAAGAAATTTGAAAAAACCAAAAAAGAAATTGATAAACTTAAAGTTGTTTTGACTAAGAAATTTAAGTATATTCTTGCGATGGGAATTCTACCTCCACAATCAATTCCAAAATTTATCGAAGAGGAAGAAGCTCCTCCGGAATCTAAAGATTATGTTCACCTTCAATTAATTGTTCCCGATGACAAAGCTAAAGAAATTCCAAAGATTAAGCAAGAAATAGTTAAAGAAATACAAAAATCTAAAGAAAAAGTTTGGGCACACATTATGACTCCTGCTGAAATTTGGGAGATTTGTATGGATCAAAAATTTGAACTTTCAAGTGCTATTGCTATGAGTTATCCGTTACATGATAAAGGAATTTTGGGAGCTTTAAGAGTTGCTGAAATACACAAATCTCTTGTTCTCCAAAAGTTTGAAAAGTACGTTGTAAGTTATGTCATTGGGGGAAGTTTAATTCGTGGAGATGCTGTTAAAACTAGTGATGTTGATGTTTTTGTGATAATTAATGATACAGATGTGAAAAGAATGCCAAGACGTGAACTTCTTGAAAGACTTAGGGGAATAATCTACCAATATGTTGCTGAAGCATCTCAAATTGCTGGAGTAAAAAATAAGCTTGAACCACAAATTTATCTATTAACTGATTTTTGGGATGCTGTTAAAGATGCTCACCCTGTAATGTTTACCTTTATTCGAGATGGAGTTCCACTTTATGATAGGGGAACTTTCATGCCATGGAAATCTTTACTTAGAATGGGTAAGCTTAAACCTTCTCCCGAAGCAATTGATATGTTTATGAGTATGGGAGATGGAGTAATTCCAAGAAGTAAAAGAACTCTTTTAAGTGAGGTATTTACAAACATTTTTTGGGGTGTTACAACTCCAGCTCAAGCAATTTTAATGCTTGGAGGATTTCCTCCTCCAACTTCTAAGGAATTAGTTAGTTCATTTAAGAAAGCATTTCTAGATACAAAGATGATTGAAAAGAAATATGTTGACTTTTTGGAAAAAATTGTTAAAACTTGGAAAGATTATGAACATGAAAGAATAAAGGAAATATCTGGTAAAGAGATAGATCAACTTTTAACTGAAACTGAAGACTATTTGAAAAGATTAAAAGAATTAAGAAAGGAAATTGAAGAAAAATCTCAGCAAAAAACAATTGACCAAATTTATGGAGATGTTCTTGAACTTTTGAAGAATATTTTGGGAAATAAATCAGTTGAAAAGATTGTTCAGGATTTTGAAAAAAATTATGTTAAAAAATCAAAGTTTACAAACCAACATTTGAGAATTTTAAAAGATATTATTAAAACTAAAAAAGAATTTAAAAAAAGAAAATCCGAATCCCATAAGGTTGATAGGGTAAGAAAAGATGCAGATATTTTGATTAAAGAATTAACTGAGTTTGTTCAAAGAAAAGAATTAATCTCTTTGAATAGGGGGAAAATGATTTTAAAAACTAAGGATAAAAAAGTTGAAATTGTTAATGCAGATGGAAAAACTTTTATTTTTGAAAAAAACTTGATTAAAAGGGTTGGAGAAAAGATTGAAGATTCTTCACTAGAAGAATTTGAAAAAGCTCTTTCAAAACAGAAAGAAAAGGAAGAAGTTGAAATCGATTCCAAAGTGTTTGAAATTCTAAGGAAAGAATATGGTAAGTTTGATGTTTTGTTTTAAACAAAACTTCTAAAAAGTAAGATTTTCTCTTTTGTTTATGGATTTAAATGAAATTGAAAGAAGTATTATGGAATATGTTGAGAAAAGATGGATTAATGCTCCAAAATCTCCAACAATTGAAGATGCATTTATACATTTGACCGAAGAAGTGGGGGAAATTGCAAGACAAATTTTTAATAAAAATCTTGGAAGTGATAAATTTGATAAGGATAACTTAAAAGAAGAAATAGTTGATGCTTTTTTGGATATAATTGTTTTGGCAAAAATGAATAACCTTGATTTAGAAAAAGAAGTTAAAAATAAACTGGATAAATTGCATTCAAGGAAGGAATTGAGGTAAAAAAGATGAAATACCTATTTATTCTTGGTCGGAATGTTGAACTTTCTAAGGCAGAGGTTTTCTCATACTTTGAGAAGGTTGAAAACAAAATTTTAAGTTCTGAATTAATTCAAAATGGATTATTAATTGAACTTGAAAACCAAATCGAGGAAAAAGAAATTGATTCTTTTGGAGGAGTTATTTCTATTGGAAAAGTTATTACTTTTGGAGATAAAAACGAAATTATAAAAAAACTTGAAAATGGAATGTTATACCTTGGAACTGAAAATAAATTAAATTACACTCTCTGGGAATTTTCAAATGAATCTGAATTTATCAAGGATTATTTAAAAAAAAGATTTAGAAAAGAAAAACTTAAAGCAACTTTTAAACATTTAAATGGAAGTATAAAACTTCAAGATGGAGAACATATTTACACACCTTCTTCAAAATTAATAAATGAGGAATATTTTGTTTTTGGAGATAATGAAATTTATTTTGGAAAAATTGTTCAAACTTGTAATTATTCTGTTCTAGAAGAAAGGGATATGAACAAACCAGTTAGAAGAGAAGCTCTTGCAATTTCTCCTCGCTTAGCTAAAATAATGATTAATCTATCTAAAGTGAAAATGAAAGAAACTCTTCTTGACCCATTTTGTGGGGTTGGAACTTTTCTTTCTGAGGCGCTATTACAAAAGATAAAAGTTATTGGAGTGGATAAAGATAAAGATGCAATTGCGGGTGCAAGACAAAATTTAGAGTGGTTTGGATTTTCAAAAGAAAATTATGGGTTAATAAATTCTGACTCAACAAAAGTTGAAATTAATTTGGTAGATGCAATTACAACTGAACCAGATTTAGGAAAAACTCTTAAAAAAATTCCGACAAAAAATAAGGCAAAAGAAACTATTTCTGATTTTGAAAGATTGATTGTTAAAATTATTAACAATTTAAAAGAAAAAATTTCTGGCCGTATTGTTTTTACTTCTCCAAATATTAGAATTGGTAAAAAAAGAATTTCTCCAAATATTGAAAAGATTCTTGAAGAAACTGGATATAAATTAATTTATCAAATTCCAGAGTATAGAGAAAAACAAATTGTTGGAAGAATGATTTATGTTTTGGAAAAGGGTTAAGAAAACTTTTTAATAATTGATTTCCTAAAGAAATCATGAATTTAAATTTCTTTAAAGAAGGACTTAAGAAATATTCTAGAAAAGATATAATCTTTACGAGACATGCTGAAATCCAAGCAATTGTTAGGGATATTGACTTGGAAGAAATTAAAGACAATATCATTAATCCTGAAAAATTAGTTTATTTTAGAGAACAAGATGCAAAATCAAACAAAGAGAAAAAAATATGATTGTTACTTTGCTTATTCTAAACATCTTTACCATCGATATGCAATTATTTTAAATGAAAAGGTATTAATAGTTACAATTATTAAAATAAATAGGGATTGGCAAAAAGCAATAGGATAAAATGGAAAATTTTAATTTTAATTATGATTTTGAAAGTGATGATTTATTCATTTATTTAGAAGGAAAAAAATCCTCTGGAGCAGTAGAAATGGGAAATTTTGTTTTAGATTTTGATGAAAAAATGAACCTTGTTGCAATACAAATTTTAAATGTGACTGAAATTTTTTCTAAGATTCTTTCAAAAATGATTGAAATCTCAAAAATAAAAGAAATAAAGGTAAATATTGTTAATTTTAGAAATATGGAGGCCATAAAGTTTAATATTTCTGATGGAACCTCTGAAGAAACTTCTACAATATTAATTCCCCATTTAAAAGATAAAAGCCCAGTTTTAGAGTACTAATTCTAAATTATCCTCTAATTATTAAAAAGGCCAGATAGGACAAATATAAAATTAAAAATAATATTCCTTGCCATCTATCCAATTCATGTTTTTTCCCAACAAACATAAACATAAACAATAAGAAAGTAACAAAAAGTAAAATTACTAAATCCAAAGTAACAAATGCTGGAAAAGGAATAGGTTTTATTATTGAAGTTATTCCAAGTATCCAAAAAATATTAAAAATATTACTTCCGATAATATTTCCCACTGCTAAATCTATATCCTTTTTTCTTGCTGCCGATATTGTTGTGAAAAGTTCGGGTAAAGAAGTGCCAATAGCAATAATTGTTGCGGAAATTAAAAATTCACTTAAACCGAAAGTTCTAGCAATGAAAACAGCTCCATCAACGGTCCATTTTCCTCCGAAATATAATGAGACTAATCCTCCAATAATCATAAAGATTATTTTTGAATATGGATATTTTTTTAATTCAATCTTCTTATCTTCTAAATTTCCTTTACTCTTTTTTATCAATCCAAAAACATAGTAAATAAAGAAAACAAAAAATAATAGTAAAATAATTCCTTCTGTTCTTAAAAGAGAGTTAATCTTTAAATTATCAAAAATGAAAATATTTGAAAATAGAAGTAAAAGAAGAACTGCTAAAAATGAAAAGGGGATTTCTTTCCATATTGTTGAACGTTGAAGTTTAAGGGTTGTGATTGTTGCGGCAATTCCTAAAATTAAAAGTATATTTGCCATGCTACTTCCAACAATGTTTCCAAATGCAATCTCTCCAGAACCATTTATTGCAGCAAGAAGGTTTACCACTAATTCTGGCATTGAAGTACCAAAAGCGACTATGGTCAAACCTATAACTAGAGTTGGAACTCCAAGTCTTTTGGCAAGTGATGAGGCTCCATCAACAAGATAATCTGCTCCTTTGATTAATAGAAAAATCCCCATAACAAAAAGAATATACTCAATCATTTTTTTTAAAGGAAAAATCTTTATTTAAATTTATTCGAGAGTTAATATTCATACTACGTAACATTTTTAAACCAATTTCCCAACCATTTAATTATGGTAAAAGGCAAAGTAGTTCAGTTCAGAATCGGAAGACATACTATTCATGAAAAACATTTTTTAGTTGAAACTGAAGGAGTAAACTCAAGAGAAGGTGCAACAAAGATGGTAGGTAAAGAAGTGACATGGAAATCTCCGGCTGGAAAAATTATAAAAGGTAAAGTTTCAGCACCACATGGAAATAAGGGCGTTTTTAGAGTTATTTTTGAAAAAGGTTTACCTGGTCAAGCAGTTACAACTGAGGTTGAGATAAAATGAGCAAAGAAATTATTGGGGTGAATGAGAAAAATGAATCGATTGTCCAAAAATTTATTGGTTATTTGTATTCAAAACCTTTAGGATATTCTTTATTTGGAGAGACTCTTTCATATGATTATCCTTGTTTTAGTGTTGAGTATAATAAAGAGATTATCACAGATAAAAAAAGTATGAAAATTGAATTTTTAGATTCTATCAATCCCAGTTTAAAAAAAGTTTTAAAAAATTTGGCAATTACAAAAAAACCAAAAAATATTGAAAAGAAAGTTGAAGAATTAAAAACAGCTTTGGAGAATTATTAAATGGCAACACTTAGAAAAGCAAATGCATATTCAAAAAGAAAAGTTACACCCTATACAAGAGTTTCAAAAAGAAGACAAAAATCTTATATAAAAACTGTTCCACCTCAAAAGATTGTTAAGTTTGAGATGGGAAAAAATTCTTTAATTAAGGAGGGAAAATTACCCCATATTTTAACTATTGTTTCAACTGAAAATGTTCAAATTAGACATAACGCTCTTGAAGCATGTAGACAGTATATTAACAAAAAACTTGATGAAGAGCTTGCAGGACAATATACATTCAAAGTTGTTCCTTTCCCACATCACATTCAAAGAGAAAATAAAATGCTTACTGGTGCAGGAGCTGATCGTATGCAGACTGGAATGCAGTTGGCTTTTGGTAAGGCCGTCGGTAAATCTGCAATTTTAAAACCTGGAAAGGAACTTTTTATTATTAGACTTCCTCATGAGAAGGGAGTTCAATTCGCAAGAAAAGTTATAAGACAAGTTAATTCTAAACTTCCTGGAAAGATAAGAACTGATTATCAGAATCTCTCTTTAAAGAAGGCTTAGTCTAGTTACTCTTTTTTGTTACCATTCACCAGATACAACAAATAGAAAGATTTATAAAGTTTAAAATTGTATAATAATTATGGAAAAAGCAAATAAAACTAATCAAGAAAAATTTGATGGGAAATATTTAGCTGCTGAGTTTGCACTTCAGTCTTCAAAAGAAAACCCAACACTTGCAAAAATTGCATTAGATGGAATTAAATTTAGTGATGAAACTAAGAAACTTTTACAGGGATCTAAATATTTTTCAACTAAAGAAGGAATTGCTGAAGCTTCAAAAATTTATGCTCAAGAATCTCAATTAATAGAGTATAAACAAAAAGTAAATACTCTTTTTGATTTCTATAAAGAAGGAATTAAATCTCTTTCTAAAGAAAATCAAAGTAAGGTTAAATATGTTTATGGTAAATTTGGAGACAAAAATTTAGGAGATGTTCTTGGAGAATATAATAAGGCAAGCTCAATTATAGAATATAATGAGGATGAATCCCTTAAGGGAAAATTCAAAGATGAAGAAATTGAAAAAGCTAATAAAACTATTGAAAAATATGAAACTTTTGTAGAGGCATATAAAATAATGCATTCTGGTAAGTTACAAGAAATTCAAAGTTTAGTTACAAAGAAAGCCAACAAAATGGCTCTTGAAGAGTTGGTTAAAGAGGTTAAACTTCCAGCTCCGAAAAAGAAATAATTCTTAAAATGGAAAATATAAAATATGGCAAAGCTGTAAATTTGAATTTTGAAAAAAGATATACTTCCGATTTTATCAAAAAAGAACTTGCTGAATTTGGATATGTTTTATTTGGTAAAAAGGAAAATCCTCCTATCTGCTCCGAAGAAGATTTAAAAAAAATTAATTTTAATAGAATCCTTAGTGATTCTGAAAAATGTATTATGACAAGGGGACTTCCCACTGAGGAAAGATACTTTAGTCCTTCTGGTTTTCATTTAACTCTATTTGGAAAATGGGCATATTTAATTGGTGGAAAATCTAATGAAGAAGCAGAAAAAGAATTATCAAGGATAGAAAAAAAATTAATTGAAGGCAAAAAATAGTTTTTATTTTTTCTTAGAACTTACAATTTTTTCAACTATTGAAACCATTTCTTTTAGAAAATCTTCTGCTCTTTCTTGCCAAACATCTACTTCAACACCTTTTAAAACGGAAATTTCTCTATGGTCTATTTTTTTGTGAAGTGAATAGACATCCCTATACCAATCAACATATTTCATTTTTAAAATTCCTCTGTCTACAAAAGCTTCTTTCAAATCAACCATTACATGTTCTGGAGATGGAGGAAAATATCCTGCAGCAATCAAAGCACCATGAGCAGCATCAACCATAGACCAATAAATTCCATCAATTGCAGTTAATTCTGCCGCTTTACTTCTTGAAAGGTGAATTGGTGACCTTTGAAGACATTGATAAATTGCTTCCGGAGTTCCTTTAATTTTTCCTTGAAGTAAAAGAAATTTTAAAGGTTCAATAAAACCAGCATAGTCTAAAATAGGAAATCCACTTCGAATTATATTTAAAACAACAGGGTCCCCCCTCATCAAGTCTTCCCACCATGTGCTCAATTTAATTGTATTAATATGTAGTTTGGCTGAATAAGGGTTCACTTGCAAAATTTTATCAAGTTCTTCCCTATACCATTTAATTAATTTTTGATCCCAATTTAAAGAAACGTCATCAATAAGAAGAATAATATCAATATCTGAACCTAGCGTTGTATCTCCTTTTTCAACAGAACCAAATAAAATTACAGATTTTATTATTTTGTCAAATTTTTTATACGCCTTAACTGCAAAATCAGTTGCAATTTCCTGATCTGTTTTTAAATTTAAAGTAGGATTATTTTTGTAATTTTTCTTTTTGTTTTTGGAAGGCTTTTTTTTAGAAATATTTCTTTTTGGAGAAACTTTTTTTAAAACATCTTTTTTGAAAATTTTCTTTTCCGGTACAATTTTTTTAAGAGTTTCCTCATCAAAGATACTTTCCTTATAGGGCTCTTTTTCTTGTTTTTCCACCATCTTTATACTCCAATATATATTTTAAGGTATTTAAATATTAAGTTTAAAACCCTCCGCCACCCATTCGTCCTCCGCCTTGTTGACCTTGTTGTCCTCCAAGACTTGAAGGAAGCTGGGAAAATCCTGCTCCGAAAAGCTGATAATTTGTTGAAGGGAGCATTTGTCCATAACCTTCTAAATAACTTTGTTGAAATCCAGCTGCCTGGGACCAATATGGTCCTTCGCCTGAAGAATATATCTTTGAACCATATGCTTCTAAAATTTGGGGAAATGGCGAAGATTTGAAATGTTCAAACCATCCTCCAACTTCATTTATTTTTATTGCCTTTGCACCTTTTTCACCAAGAGCTTCTAAAAGCGCTTGGAAAGGAACATTTCCCATTCCAGGAGGAAGGTGGGAATCATTAAATCCAAAGTTATCAGTTAAGTGAACTTTGTTTACAAACTTTCCAACTTTTTCTGCTTCTTTAACTAAATCCTTATCTGTGAATCCAAATTTTTTGGACATATTCAAGTGTCCAACGTCAAAAGTAACTCCAATTAATTTTTCTGCAGTTTTTTCTGCTTCTGATTTTGAAACTCCTTTTTTATCCATTAATTTTTTTACAAATTTTTCTCTTGAATTTACAACTAAATTTTTTAAGTCCTTACCCTGAGAAAAACCCATTTCTTGGTATAAATTCTCAATTGAAAGTGCGGGAGCTTTATTTCCTTTTTTTTCATAAGCATAAAGTGCAACATTTGAAAAAGTGTCAGATGCCTTATTTATTGAAAAGTCTTCTATTGGAACAAATTGTTCTGGAGTTTTTATTTGTCTCAAATTTTCAACAAGTCTTCCTATTGCTTGGGATTGGACGAATGGAGCTTGTGATAATTGGGGAATTTTTTTCCCTTTTTCAATTCCTAAACTATTTGAATAGTTTTCTGCAATTTTTTTTAGAGCTTCAATTTGTTTTTTATCATTTGTTTCTTCTGCAATTTTGTATGCATGATTAAATTCTGCTTGAGCTTGTCTTGAGGCTTCTTGCAAATACTCTCCAGCAAAATGCATTTTTTGCAATGCATTTGCAACTTCTGGTGTTTGTTGGGTAAATTCCCTATTTACGATGCTTGCTTGAATTCGTGAGTCAACATCCTTCATGATTCTTTCAGCATTTTCTCTTTGAAATTCAATTTTACTCATAGCGTCATCCCATTTTGTTAAATTGTGGTTTTCCAATTGTTTTTCAGGAGTATAATCTTTTTTGAAGCTGTAATCTAAAACTTCTCCAGTCTCTTTATTTACTTTAGGTTGAGCATAAACTTTTGTATCTTCTTTAATTGGACTTATTTGTCCGGAAATTCTGTCAACAGCGACGAGCATTTCCCTAGCTTTTTCTCTTTTTCCAGTTTCTTCATTAACTTTATATTTCCAATTTGAACCCGCAGCATTTGAACCATGAATTGTTATCGGCATGTTTCCCTTGCTATCAAGTTCAAGTGCTTTGTCAATTACATCTTTAAGCTGTTTTTCAACTTGAACTCTATTTGATTCGTCATAACCTTGTTGGCCAATTCCTGAAGGGTCTGTTCCAACAATTGGAGCATGGAGCGTTAACTGAACCGTACTTTCTTCACCTGGAGCTTTTATACCCGCAAGTTTTGCCTTTCTTCTCATCTCGGCAAAATGTTGCTTTGGAATTGTTTCAAAAACTTGTGGTTGAATATTTCCAATCTCCATAACTGAAACTCCCTGATTTAAAGCCGTACTTAAAGCTGCAAGTTGATTTGCTGTTCTTGGATCAGTGGTTAATCCTAATTGATTCACGGGAATCATTCCTTCTTTTCCAAGATAAGGAGAATCTTCATTTGGTTTAAAAGAGGCATACCCTGGTTCATAAATATTTTCAATTGTATAATTACTTTTTACCATCTTTTTTTTGAAACTTCACCTCAGTAAAAACAAGAAAATGATGTTTATTAAATTATTTATTTAGTTTCTTTCAAATTTATTTACAAATAAAATTATCACAAAAAGTAAAGCCCTATTTTTTATAGGGTTGGGTGTTTCTTTTAGGAAAATTAAACTCTCCCATACTTTTCCAACTATATGTTATGAAAATAATCTATTATAAGAATTTCTTTTAAGTCTATTAACTATAATTAAAACCTTCTCTTTTTTAAATAATCTTTTTTCATTGTGTCTTCTGGTCTAACAAACTTTGTTGGGGACTCTTCTTCAAATTTTAATCCTCCACTCACTCTTTCAATATGTTTGTAAAGAGCTTTTTGTTCTTCCAAAATTCTTTGAGTTGAAGACATCTCGGGATTTGAAAAATGAGTGTCAGCGGATGGAACTTCATATTTCATTTGATTATCTTCTTCATTTTTAGGAATATATTCTATTTTTTCATCTTCAAACAATTCTTCTTTTTTTTGAGAAGAAAAATTGTCTTCAAGAGAAAGTGTTGGAACTTCAAGCATCTTTTCTAGTGAAACATCTTTCTTTTGGTTTGCTAAGAAATGATTTAATCTTTGACCAAAGTTGTCCTCTTCTTCAAAAAGATCATCTTCTTCCAGTTCTTCATTAGAACCTTTTTCATTTTCTTCATCTCCATAAGATTCGTGGTCTTCAAACCAATCTATTGAAATATCTTTGTCTTTATTTTTTCCTTTGGTCGTTTCTTTAATTTCCTTTTTTGACATCTTAAATTTAAGAATTAGAGATATTTAATTTTAACTTAAGCTGGAGTAATCATTCCGTGTGCTTTTTTGTAAGTTTCAAAAAGAGTTTTTGTTGCTTTTGCTGCATTTTCTTCTATTGTTGGGAAAAAGTATTCCTCTTCATACCATTTTGAATTTCTAGAATAATTCCATGGAATTTTTTTCTTTTTTGTTTTGTTTTCACTTTTTTCTTTTGGTTCATTGTAAAAACCAAAAAGAGCAAGAAAAGGATTTGATCCAATTCTCTTTTTTGGCTCATCTTCTTTTTCTTCATCACTCTCCAAATAGGTTTCAATATCATTTTTAAGGGTGCCTAAACTTTCGGTTGTCGCACCTTCAATTAAATTTAAAGCATCACCTAAATCTGATTTATCTAACTCTTCATTAATTTTTTTAATTTCAGTTTCAGTTAAAGCGTATCCTCTAAAAACAACTTCGGCTCTTCCCCCTAAAACATATCCTTGCTGACTTTTTGAAGGAATTCCCCTAAAATTAAGATCAACTAAAACACAAGTGTAATATTTTTCATTTAGAGAATTTAAGAATTTATCACTACTAAAAAAATCTGGAAAATTTCCTGACTTTGCTTCTTCTTTTATTTTAAGTTCTTGTTTTCCAAAAAGAGTTAATTCTAAAAGAAGAGTGTTAAACATTTTAACAAGAGCTGGATTTCTTGAATTTCCCGACATTTCTAATTCTTGGGCGGCTTTTAGGTATGGTTTTGCCCACCTTGAATAAATTTTAAGTGAATTTACTTGACTTCTCAAGTAGGTTTTTTCGATGTCAAAACGCTTTTGTAATTCGGATTTTGATTCTTTTAGCCAAATATTAAAATCGTTTAGTCTTGGCTTTAAAATTCTTTTAACAATTTGATTAAGATCTAACTTTTTTATTTCCTCGTCACTGTTTACAACCAAAAAGGCGTCAATAAGAGTGTTAAATCCTCCTTGTCCAAGAGCCATTGCTTTAATTGAAGAATTTCCTTTTTGAATATCTACCTTATCCATCCAGATTTGTTTTAAACTTAATATTGCACTTGCCTTTTTTTTCGGATCTTTCATGTCTTCATATGCACTTAATCTAATTTTGAATTCTCGGAGATCGTAAATAATATTTAGGATACTTCTCAAAACAGTATTTATATCTCCCAAAAGTTTTGCTCCTTGCTGTTGCATAACTGAAGTTCTTTGGCCCATCTCTCCAAAATGCTGGGAACCAGGACTTGAAGTAAAATTATCAATTAATTTTTCTGGTTTAAGCCCTAAATCATTCATTAAATCTAAAATAAAAAAGTATATTGGTTCAAGAGATTCAGTGGGAGAATCATAAACTAATTTGTGTTCTGCTATTGCTTTTGGTTTTGCATTTTTTGCAGCCTCATAAATTCCCTTTTCTTCAATCAAAGCTTCAAACTCCTTTAATTTTCTTCTGTGTGCTGGAGAACCTTCAGATTCTCCAGTCTCAAAATAATAATCTGGATTTACTGCTGCAATAATTTGAGGTATGCTCACCACTTCTGACATATATTTTTTAAGAGAAAGAGATTTAAAAAACATTCTAAAGCTCGGGATAAATTTAAATAATTAAAAGAGTTGAGTTAGATATGGCAATGTGGAAAAAAAAGGAGAAATATGTCGATCTTTCTGAAAGGATGAGAAAACAACAGGAGAGAATTAATGATTTTAAAACTAGTGAAAGTGAATCAGTTCCTTCTAAACCTGAAACTCAAGAAAGCTCTGGGGGTGAATTTTTTAGTTTTTTTGGAGGAAGTGGCTCACCTGCAAGTTCTGGTTCTTCTGACAGTTCTTCAATTGAAAGCCCTGAGGAAAGAAAGAAAAAATTATCAAAGAAATTGTCTGACATGACTCTAAAAATGGAAGACCTTGAAAACCAAATTTACCATTTGAAACAGAAAGTTGAAGTTCTTGAAAGAAAACAAAAGATGGGGTATTGATTATGAAGAATTTTATGAGAAATTTTTAGAGATTTGCACATATTTTCACCTCACTTATTTTTATTTTTTGCACAGTTTTTTTAACTTATTCTATTTTTTCACATTATAAAGGAAATCTGGATAATTTTGCAGCATTTATTATTTTGATAGAAGCAATAGCTTTTATTTGGAATGGGAATAAATGCCCTTTAAGAAAATTTCATAGAAAATATGAAAAAGATGAAGAGTTGACCAAAATTTTAATTCCAGGAAAAACTGGAGAGTATCTTCTTAAAATTTTTACAATTTATACAATTTTAATCTTTTTTGTTTGGATGGAATATAAATTCATTTAATTAAATTAATAAACTTCCCAGAATTAGTCTGTTTATGATAAAAGATATGAATAAAAAGATTTACGGATATGCTTTGAAAAATGCAATTCACTATGGTGGAAAAGCTAATCCCGGAGCAGTTATTTCTGCTCTTTTTAATGAAGGACTTGAAAAATCTAAGATAAAAGAAGTTATGCCTAAAATTCAAAAGGTGATTAAGGAGATTTCAAAATTGAACTTGGATGAACAAAAAAAGGAGTTTGAAAAATACTCTGAACTTGTTTCTAAAAGAGAAGTACGCGTCGGTTTACCCGAACTTCCAAATGCAGAAAAGGGAATTGTTATGAGAATCGCACCTTCGGCATCTGGTCCTCTTCATGTGATGCATGGAATTAATGCTTCCTTAAATTTTGATTATGTAAGGAAATATGGTGGCAAGATGATTTTCAGAATTGAAGATACAAATCCAGAAAATATTGATAAGAATTCATATAAATTAATTAAACAAGATGCAAAATTTTTAACAAATGGTAAAGCGGAAATTTTTATTCAATCGGATAGGATGGACCTTTATTATAGTTACGCTGCTTCTTTGATTGAAAAAGAGAAAGCCTATGTTTGTACATGTTCAGGAGATGATTTTAGAAATTTTTCAAAAGAGATGAAAGCTTGTCCTTGTAGGAAAAAAACAATTAAAGAAAATATTCTAGATTGGGAAAAAATGTTAAATAAAAAAGGCTTCGGAGAAGGTGAAGCTGTTTTAAGATTTAAGTCGGAGATGACACACAAAAATCCTGCAATGAGAGATTTTCCTCTTGCAAGAATAAATTTAACTTTCCATCCAAAGCAAAAGAAAAAATATAGGGTTTGGCCACTTATGAACTTGAGTGTTGCGGTGGATGATATGGATATGGGAATGACCCATATCATAAGAGGAAAAGATCACCGTGATAACTCTGAAAGACAAAAATTAATTTTTGAAACTTTTAAAGTAAAATTTCCTTGGACTTCTTTCTTAGGAAGAACCCATTTTAAAGAAATGGAACTTTCAACTTCTAAATTTAGAAAAGAAATTGAAGAAGGAAAATATTCTGGTTGGGATGACCCTAAACTTCCAACAATTCAATCTCTAAAGAAAAGGGGATATAAACCTGAAGCATTTTGGAAGATGGCTGAACATATGGGGTTGTCCGAAGTGGATAAAGTAATCAGTTCTAAAGATTTTTTCCAAGTTTTGAATAATTTTAATAAATAAAATAAAAATCAATCAAACCCCGAAGAATAATAACCTTTTTATACTAGTTTTCAATTATTAATAGATAGCAGTGATGCTTAATAAAATAACTTAAAAGGAGGTGAAATAATGATAAGAAAAAAAGGATTGTCTACTGTTGTTACAACTCTAATTATTGTATTGTTGGTTCTTGCCGCAATTGGGATAATTTGGGGACCAATTCAAAACCTATTGAAAGGTGGAGAGTCTGCAATTGATAAGACAAAATGCCTTAACGTAGACATAAGAGCTACTGGAGTTGTTGGTAATTCTACACTAGGAGATTATAACGTTACTCTGAGAAGATCTGCTACTGGTGAAGGGGATTTTGGAGCAAAGGTTTTATTTCTTCAATCTAGTGGAAATGCTAGTGAAATTCAATCTATAGATTCAGGTATACTTAAAGCTCTAGAACCAAAAATTGAAATATATAAGGGAGTCTTAGTAGATGCAACAAAGGTTGAAGTTACTCCATTTTATCTTGATGCTGGTGGTAAAGAGGTAATTTGTGAAACAACTACATCTTATGAATTTTCTGCTGCGGCTTAAATTTATTTGTTTTTTATTTTTATATTTTGTAAAAATTAGGAAAGAAGGCTTGAGGAAACAATGAAAGCTAAAAACTAATTAGAATTTTTTATTACATAGACATCGTCGTTTACTCGGACTCTTGGAAGCTTTATTCCGATTTCATTACCTTTGATGGCTTTATTCACTGATTTTTTATTTATTTCAATTCTTTCAACTTTTATTTTTTCTATTCCAGTTGTTATTCCAATTATATTTATTTCGTCTCCAACGCTAATTTCACCAGTTGACAAAAAAATTGTTCCGACTTCGGATTTTGGATAAAAATGAGTTATCTTTCCAATAAATTGCTTCTTTGTCGTTGCAGAAGAATTTTCAACTTCTGAAAAGTCATCATTTGTGGGAATTCCCAAATAAAACCCTGAAGAGAAGCCTCTATTGTAAACTTTTTCAAGTTCTTTAATTCCTTCTTCAATTTCTTTTTTGCTTAAAGTGTTATCAAGTGCTTTTCTATAAATTCTTACGACAGTGTCAACATAACGTGCGTCTCTATTTCTTCCTTCTATTTTGAAAGAGATTATTCCAGCTTCTTTTAATTTATTAATAAAGGGGAGAGTACACAAATCTTTTGCAGACATTACAGTATTTCTATTTAGTTTTAATTCTCTTCCTTCATCATCTTTTATAGTGTAACTTCTTCTACAAACTTGAGTACACATTCCACGGTTTGCACTTCTTTTGAAAAGTTCTTGAGACATAAAACACCTCCCTGAAACCGCAACACACATTGCTCCATGAATAAAACATTCAACAGAAACAAATTTTGAAATTTCTTTTATTTGTTCTAAACTTAATTCTCTAGCTAGAACAACTCTCTCTGCTCCTAAACTCTTGTAAAATTTTGCTGATTCTGAATTTGAAACTGAAGCTTGAGTTGAAACATGAAATGGGATTTTTAATTTTCTACATAAATTTATTACAGACAAATCCCAACAGATAATTGCATCAACTTTTCCCTTGACTTTTTTTAAAATTTCTTCAATTTTTTTTACTTCTTCTTCATAGATTATAACATTAAGAGTTAGATATTTTTTTACTTTTTTTCCACAAATTTCATTTATTTTGGATAAATCTTCTATTGAAAAATTTTTAGCATTATCTCTCATTGAAAATTCTTTCAATCCGAAATAAACTGCATTTGCTCCAGCTTTAACAGCTGCAACAAGCATTGGAAAATCTCCTGCTGGAGCTAAAAGCTCAAAATTGTTTTTTTGCTTGGGATTGATCTTTTTCATAAAAAAGAAAGAGAAGTTGAGTTTTTAAGATTTCTTTTTCGAACTCTTTTTATTCAACTTTTCAAAATACAACTTATTCTTTTTAAAACTGATTCTTGAAAAGATAAAAATGTATAAAATTGGAAGAACAGCAAATGTTCCAGCAATTAAAAAAAGGATATGAAGGTAACCTATCAATTGTACAACAAAAAGAATTATGAACCAAGCTATATGCCTTTTCTTTGCAGCTTTCCACATTGCAAAAAGTTCCCAAACAAGTCCCCATAAAAGTAAAATCCATGGAAAGACTAATTGAAATCCTGAACTTGAAATTATTCCCTCTAACATATTTTAATTAGATTAAATGATTTTAAAAAGATTATGTATTACAAATTTTGTCCAATAATTATAAAAAAATGACAAAACAACTATTTCATTGAAAAATAGTCAACAAAGTTTAAAAAGGATTTATTCCAAAACATCTTGTTACATACAGGTTATAGTAATATAAGAGGTTACAAAGTACAATATATTGTATTTAATTAAAAAAATGAACTGTCCATTTTGTCATGATACAAAATTCAAGGTTACAAATAAAAGAGAGTCCCTTGAAGGAATAAGAAGGAGAAGAGAGTGTTTAAAATGTGGAAAAAGGTTTACTACCTACGAAAAAATTGCTGAAACTGATTTGTATGTAATAAAAAAAGACTACTCAAGAGAAAAATTTGATGTTCAAAAATTAAAAAGAGGTCTTGACAAAGCATTTGAAAAGAGACCAATTTCAAAAGACAAGATAGATAAAATTGTGATTGAAATTGAAGAACAATTAAGAAAAAAAGGAAAAAAAGAGATTAAAAGTCAAACTATAGGAGAAATTATAATGAAAAAAATAAAAAAGGTGGATAAGGTTGCATATGTTAGATTTGCCTCAGTATATAGGGATTTTAAAGATATTGAAGACTTTAAGGAGGAAATTAAAAGTTTATAATGGAAAATGAATTGGAAAACGATTTGAGAAAATTAACTAAGCTTGATTTAAATATAAATCAATTAAAAGTTATTAAAGATAAATATCTAAAAAATTCTCCGACGGTAGAAGATTGGTTTAGAACAATTTGTCACAATATTTCTCTCTCAGAAATTTTGCATTCTAATCAGGCTTCTGAGGATGAAATTTTTAAAGAAGTTGAATACAAAAAAATTGAAGAAGAATATAATGGGAAAAAAATAAAAACATATCTTTTACACAAAGAATTTTCTGACCACAACTTTAGAGCTAAAAATTTTAAGAAATTTGTTTCAAATCTTGAAGAAATAAATAAAAAAAATCCAGAAATAGCTTCAAAAATTGAACAAGAATTTTATGAACTTTTATCAAGTTTTAAATTTCTTCCAAACTCTCCGACTCTAATGAATGCTGGAAGAGATTTACAACAATTAAGTGCATGTTATGTTTTACCTGTTGGAGATTCAATTGAAGAAATTTATGAATCAGTAAAAAATATGGCTTTAATTCATAAAGGTGGAGGAGGAACTGGATTTTCTTTTTCGAATCTTAGACCGACAAATGATGTTGTTATCACAACAAAAGGAATTTCTTCCGGACCGCTTTCTTTTATGCAAATTTTTGATAAATCAACTGAAGTTGTAAAACAGGGAGGAACTAGAAGAGGAGCTAATATGGGAATTCTTCATTATAATCATCCAGATATTTTGAATTTTATTGAGATGAAAAAAACTCCTGGAATAATGGAAAATTTTAATGTTTCAGTTACGATTGATGAAAAATTTATGAATGCAGTGAAAAATAACCAAGAATATGAGTTAATTAATCCAAGAACTAAAGAAGCAACTGGAAAACTTAATGCAAAAGAAGTTTGGAGAAAATTGGTTCATGGAGCATGGGAATCTGGAGATCCCGGAATAATTATGATTGACCGAATAAACAATACTGGAAGTAATGCAACACCTCACCTTGGACAAATTGAATCAACAAATCCATGTGGAGAGCAACCTCTTTTACCTTATGAACCATGTAATCTGGGTTCAATAAATCTTTCAAAATTTATAAAAAAAGACGGAAGTGATTTTGATTATGAAAGTTTGAAAAAAACAGTTGAAATTTCAACTAGATTTTTGGATAATGTGATTGATATTAATTGTTACCCCATACCTAAAATTGAAGAAACTGCAAAAAAAACAAGAAGAATTGGACTTGGAGTTATGGGGTGGGCAGAATCTTTAGTTAAGCTTGGATTACCTTATAATTCTGAAAAAGCACTTTACACTGCAAAGAAAGTTATGAAATTAATTAATGATACTTGTTTAGAATATTCAGAAAAACTTGGAAGTGAAAGGGGAGTTTTTCCAGCATTTAAAGGAAGTATTTATGATAAAGAAAGTCCATTTTTCCGGGGAATTGAACATTTTCCTCGACATTCAGCAAGAACGACCATTGCACCCACTGGAACGATTGGAATTGCTGCAGGGCTTCAGGGAGCAGGAATTGAACCCTTCTTTGCAGTAGTTTATACTCGTTACAATGCTGCTGGAATTGACGCCTTAAAAAAAGGTGAAAAACCAAAAGAGCAGGATACATTTTTTGAAGTCAATCCTTTATTTGAAAAAATTGCAAAAGAAAATAATTACTTTGGATTGAAAAGAGAAGAGTTATTCATGAAAGTTAATGATAACCACAAAGCTTTAATTGGAATAAAAGAGATTCCAATTGAAATTCAAAATTTATTTTTAACTTCACATGATTTAAAACCAAAAGAACATATTTTGATGCAATGTGCTTTTCAGGAACATACTGATAATGCAGTTTCAAAAACTGTTAATTTGAAAAACGAAGCAACTCCTGAAGATGTTGAAGAAGTTTACATGCTTGCTTATGACAATGGTGCTAAAGGGGTTACAATTTATAGAGATGGAAGTAAACAATTTCAAATTCTGAATATAAATGAAAAAGATAAAAAAGAGCAAAAGAAAGAAATTAAAAAAGACCTTCCTGAACTTGCGGATTATTATTTAATTGAAACTGGTCAAGGACCAATTCATATCCATATCAATTATAATGAAGAAAGAATTTCAAAAATATTCGCTAATTTGTCTCCTATTGGAACTGAAATTTCGGGTATGGCAACTTCACTTGCAATTGTAATCTCTAAATATCTTGAACTTGGAGGAGACCCAATAAGACTCTTAAAACATTTGAATTCTATAAAATCGGAAAGACCATATGGATTTGGAAAAAATAGGGTTGATTCTCTTCCACATGCGTTTTCCATTGCAATAAGAAGACATTTGATTAAAGTAGGTAAACTAAAACCTCTAGAAAATGGAAATGGATTTTCTCACAGCAATGGAGAGATTGTAAAAATTGAAGTGGATAAAGATATAAAAAATCTTTATTGCTCAAAATGCTTTAGTTCAAATGTAGGAATGGTTTCTGGATGTAGTGAACCTACTTGTTTTGATTGTGGATATAGTAAGTGTAGTTGAAGACAATAATCTTTTTAATTAGATAATTGGTTTAAAAAGTATGATAAAAAATGATAAGAGAAAGGTGATAATTTCTGAATTTATGAAGGATGTTTATCTTGTATGTCCAAAAAACTTGGATAACCTCTTAAATAATGAAACTCTTGTTTTGATAGATCCTTTTGTTTATCATGGTTATGGAAAAATTCCAGAAAATAAATATCACCAAGGAGTATTTGATATCTTGTTTAAAGAAAAAAAGCCTTTAATTGTTATGGGTGACATTGGAATTTACGAAGCAATAGTAAAAACCGCTCTTTCATATTCAGAAACCCCCAGAATATTTTATCAAATGGAAGAAAATACCAAAGACAATCAGATAGAATCAACTCTAACTAAAATATTCAATAAAATAAATCCTAAAAAAATTATATTGACTGGCCCACATATTGAAAATACCCAATCTGAAATTGAAAAATATAAAAATTGGGATTTGAAAGCTCTTTCTTTTCCCGAATCACAATTTTTGTTGTTAAAAGATAGATATAATGTTAAATTATCTTCTTTATTAAAAAATTTAGATAGGAAATATAATAAATCTTTTATCAAGATAAAATAATGAAGAATCCTTGAGGCATTATCACAAGAGAAACAATGTTAAATAGGCAAATATGAGCAAAAAGATGCTTCACGAAGATAAAATTTATTCAAAATTATCTACGGCAAGGATTAACGAAGAAATCCTAAGATAGATTTAGAGAAGTTTGATTTTTCCTCGTGAAACAGAGCTGAAGAAAAAATTTGGATGGAGAAGTCTGCAAGACTTCGAAATCTCTTAATCGCTGTTCAACTCTTCCGAATACTTGTAGGGATTGAATTTTAGTGCAACGTTCTCGAAGGGAAAACTCAAAGTCGTCGTGTCTATAGTTCTTTTATGGGGGTTTTCGCCACCGTTTTTTGCTTCTTTTTTTGAAAAAAGAAGGTGGGGGGATTTCCGTTTAATAACCAAAAGATATTTAAATATTAGGTTATTCTAATATAACAATATGAAAGAATTATATGAAATTCATGCTGAAATGTGTAAAGTATTCTCAAATTCAACAAGGTTGGA
>Ga0210057_1001859_pt1 | contig 31202 bp, 32 predicted proteins | sample CryGeyCG2114_010_2_FD_183968 | JGI IMG/M metagenome (GOLD analysis project Ga0210057, IMG submission 183968) | Groundwater microbial communities from aquifer - Crystal Geyser CG10_big_fil_rev_8/21/14_0.10 (SPAdes) (version 2) | ecosystem: Environmental > Aquatic > Deep subsurface > Groundwater ...
ATTGATGGTTCATACAGCGTAAAGGCAGATGTTATTGCTCAAGGATCAAGTTCAGATCATACTTATAGTTCATCTTCACAAACATTTTCAGTAAGCACAGCTTCAAGTGGAGGTAGTAGTGGCGGAGGCGGTGGTGGAAGTAGCGGTCATGATTATGTTAATATGCCAGTACAACCAGAAACACCAAGTACACCAACTAGCCCAACAACAACACCAAGTACACCAACAACAGAAGGTGAAACAGGACCAACAGGAATGGCTGGAATAACAGGTGGAGCAATCACAAACTTCTTTAATAGCACTCCAGTAAAAGGTACAGGAGTTGCATTGATTGTAATTGCAGTTGGATTAGGTGCATTCTATATGCTTAAAAAAAGAAGAATAGGATTATAAATTTTTAATTCTTTTATTTAGTGATTATTACATCAAATTTATAAATATATTAAAATTATTTAATAGATGATAAGATATATTACCAAGCCAAATACTAATGAGGAAATATTTGATACACTTAATCCTATTGTCAGCAAGTGGTTTAAAGAAAAGTTTGGAAGTTTTAGCGAGCCACAGAAGTATGCTTTATTAAATATTCACAATAGAAAAAATACATTTGTATCTGCTGCAACTGGTTCTGGAAAGTGTATCACTCCTGATTCGACAATTCTTTTAAACATTGATGGAAAAACCAGATTACTAACCGGATATGAACTAGTGGAATTATCTAAAAAAGGGAAATTCATAGCTAAAGTTGATAAATCAGGAAGATTATATAAAGTTCCCGATCTTCAAAGTTATTCTTTAGAAAATAATCAAATTAAAAAGAAAAAAGCTTTAATCTATTTTGAAAATTATAAAGGTAAAATTTATCATTTAAAAACAGAATATGGGAGGGAAATAAAATTAAGCCCTGATCATCCGTTATTGGTAGAAAAGAATGGAGAAGAAGAATGGACCCCTGTAAAGAATATAAAAGAAAAAGAAAAAATTGCTGTTCCTATTAAAATTGATTTACCTGAAAAAGAAATCTTTTTAAACTATAGAAAAGCAATTAAAAATTTAAGGAAAAAGGCTGAAATAGTATTAACTTATAAAGATTATTTAAGATTAAAAAGAAAAACAAATAATTTTATTAATTTTGAAAGATTGAATTCTAAAGAATTATATAAAATTAAAACATTATTAAAAACTACATTTAAAAAAATTGGTGTAAAGTTAGGATTAGGCAGTATTGCAACCGTATTCTCTTTATTTAACAAAGGACATATATATAGTAAATGTCTTGAAAAGGAATTTTTTGAATTATTAAAAAAAGAGTGTAAGAAAATAAATTTTGAGAGAAATCGGATTGTTGTCAAGAATAAAGGTAATCAAACAATTTCTTTTAAATACCCAAAGAAAGTGAATATTGAATTATCAAGATGGGTTGCATTTATTTTAGCAGAAGGTTTGATTGGAGATTATGAAAAAGGAACTCATTTGACAATTTCACAAAAAAGTAGGATAAAATTATTAAATGAAGTTCTTAGAAATACTAAAAAAATCTTTGATTTAGAATTTAAACAGAAAAACTATAAAGATTATGCGATATATTCTACATTATTTTGTTATTTTCTTAATGATTTATTAGAAATAAAAAGAGGAAGAGGAAGGTATATCCCTTTACCTAATTGGTTATTAAATGCTAAAAAAGAAATAAAATCTAATTTTCTAAATGTATTTTTTTCTTTAGAAGCTACAATTCAAAAAAATGGAAAAGAAATAAGCATAGTACAATCAAATCAAAATAAAATAGAAATAATAAATTATCTTTTATCTTCTTTTGGAATTTTCTCTTCTGTAAGTAAAAAACTTAAATATGCTGCAAATACTAAAAATAAAACTAAAAGGTTGTATTACTCTTTAGATATTAGACAAATAAGAAATCTTAAATTATTTTTAAATAATATAGGCATAGAACATCAAAAAAAAGAAATTTTAAAAAAGTATATATTAAGAAAAGGCGGTGGAGAATATGTTTTGAAACATAAGTTTGATTATAAAAAGATCGGTGCTTTATCCGGATTATATAAAAATTATAAAACCTTTCAAAAAGATTTAAAAAATATTTACACTGTCGTTAAAAGAACAGGCTATATAACGGAAAACGCTCTTATAAACTTAAAAAAGAAACTTCTAAAATTCAAAAACAGAGACTTAGTTATAAATTTGATTGAATATATTAATAGCCTTTTAAATAAAAATATTTGTTGGTTAAGAATAAAAGAAATTAAAATTTTAGATTATAATGGAAAATTAGTTGATTTAACTGTTCCAGATATTCATAATTTTATTGGAGGCTACGGTGGATTATATTTACATAACACCTTAACTGGATTCACATCTGTATTAAGTGAGTTAATAAGTTTTAGTGAAAAAAATAAATTAGAAGACAAAGTTTATTGCGTTTATATCTCTCCCCTCAAAGCACTTTCGAATGACATTGAAATTAATCTTAAACAGCCTTTTAAAGAAATGGAAAAAATCGCTGGAAAGGAGTTTGGAATAAGAGTTAATGTAAGAACCGGGGATACGACAACTGCTGAAAGGCAAAAGATGTTAAAAAAACCACCACATATACTTATTAGTACTCCTGAAAGTTTAGCTCTCCTTTTATCTTCACCCAAATTTAAAGAATTATTAAAAGATGTTAAATGGTGTATTATTGATGAACTTCATGCTTTATGTGATAATAAGAGAGGAGTTCATTTGAGCTTAAGTTTAGAAAGATTACAAAGCGAGTGTAAGGATGAAATAACAAGAATTGGATTAGGGGCTACTTGTGAACCTCTTGAAGAAATAGCTAAATTTCTTGTTGGAAATGAAAGAACCTGTAAAATTGCTAAAATAGATTCTACTAAAAAAATGGATTTAAAAGTTTTAAGCCCGACAAATGATTTAATGGATACAACACACAAAGAGTTACATGAAAGTATGTATAATCTTATTAATAATTTAGTTCAAGATCATAAAACAACTCTAATTTTTACGAATACAAGAGCCGGAACTGAAAGAGTAGTACATAATTTAAAAGAAAAATTCCCTGATAAATACAATGATGAAAACATTGGAGCACATCATGGAAGTTTAAGTAAATCTTTTAGATTAAATTTAGAAAATAGAATGAGAGAAGGAAAATTAAAGGCCATTGTTTGTTTAGAAGGAAATAGCAAAATATTAGATTCTAATGGTAATTGGATAAAAATAAAGGATATCGATGAAAGAAAAGTAGCAAGTTTAGATAAAAAATTGAAATTAAGTAACAATAAAATAATTACTAAAATAACAAAAGAGAACCGAGAAAATTTAATAAAAATAACAACTTCTTTAGGTAAAGAAATAACTTGTACTAAAGAACATAAATTTTTAACAATAAACGAAAATGGTGAACTTGAATGGAAAGAAGGCCAGAATCTAGATAAAAAAGATTATATTGGGACTATTAGAAAATATAATTATAAAACTCTAACAAAAAATGAATTAGATATGCTAGCTTTAGATAATTATCCGAACGAGGGTTATTTAGAATTAAAAAAGGAGTTTTTAAAAAATATTAAAAATAAAATAATCGTGAAACATAAAAAAATTAAATTATACTGGGTTAATAAATTAAAAAACCATATTTCATATTCAATGTTTTTACAAGATTTAAGGGGGAATTTCTTATTTAAGGTGGAGATTATTAAAAAAATAATTAATGACTTAAAAATAAAAAAAGAATATTTATGGGATAATATCATTAATTTTTCTTCTGATAAATATAGATCAAAAAGATTAGAGATTAATGAAGATTTAATAAGACTTTTAGGATTTATGTCAGCTGAGGGTTATATTTCTAATAGAGCATTATATGTTTCCAATAAAGATAAAAAACTTTTAAAGTACTATTGGGATTTAATAAAAAAATTATCTGGAAGAAAACCATTTAAGAAATTAAATTCTAATGGTACTACAATTTTATCTTGGGAATCTGTTTTTTTATCAAAATTCTTAAAAAATATTGGTTTTAAAATTGGAAGAAAATCTAGAATAAACTTAATCCCAGAATTTATTTTTTCATTAGAAAGTAAATTTGTATTTAGTTACCTTTCTGGTTATCTTGACGGAGATGGATTTCCAGAAACAAAAAAAGATGGAAGAACCTATTCTTTAGGGTTTTCTACAGCAAGTAAAGAAATGGCAAATAATTTAATGCAATTATTGTTAAGAGAGGGGATAGTTTCTTCTATTAGATCAAAATATGTTGATGGGACATATCAATTATTAAATAATAAAAAAATAATTAAGAAAGGATGGTTTTATGGTATAGTAATTATTGGGGGAGATCATTTAAGGAATTTTATAAAAAATATAACTCCCAAAAGAGATAATTTAATTAATGCTAAAAAAACGTTATTATTGGATGGTTATTCAAATTTAGATATAATACCTAATCTCGGAATTAAATTAAGAGACATAAGAAAAAATATTGGAATTTCAGCTTATAAATTAAATAAAGAAACAAGTTTAGATCCTACAAAATATGAACTTAATTATAGGGCCATATCAAGAAAACAATTAAAAAGGCTTTTAACTTTGTATAATAATAAAGATTTTTATTTAAATAATTTTACGGAATCTGATATTTTTTGGGAAAAAATTAAATCTAAAATAAAAGTAAATAAAGAAAAATTTGTTTATAATATTGAGGTTGCTAATGATCATAATTATATCGCTAATGGATTCATTACAAAAAACTGCTCGACAAGTTTAGAGTTAGGCATAGATATTGGATACATAGATTTAGTAATTTGTTTAGGAAGTCCAAAAAGTATTGCTCGTTTTTGCCAGCGCGCGGGAAGGTCTGGACATAAATTACATGATACAATAAAAGGAAGGATACTTGTTCTAGATAGAGACGATTTAGTAGAGTGTAGTGTAATGTTAAAAGGGGCTTTAGAGGCCAATATTGATAAAATAGACATTCCTAAGAATTGTTTAGATGTATTAGCACAACAGATTCATGGTATTGCTGTAACAGATAGAATCAAAGTAGAGGATTTATTAAAATTAGTAAAGAAAAGTTATTGTTACAAGGATTTAGAAAAATCAGATTTCATAGAAGTTATAAATTATTTGGCTGGAAAGTTTACAACTCTAGAAGACAGATATGTTTATGCAAAAATTTGGTACGATGAAGAAACAGGAATGATTGGAAAAAAAGGAAAATTAAGTAGACTTATTTATATGACTAATATTGGAACAATTCCTGATGAAAGTTTTATTACTATTAAAATTGGTGAAGAAGTTATTGGGCATGTTGATGAAGCTTTTCTTGAAAGATTAAAACCCAATGATGTTTTTGTTTTAGGGGGACAGGTTTATCAGTTTTTATATTCAAGAGGTATGACAGCACAGGTGAGGGCTAGTTTAAATAGGCCGCCTACAGTACCTAGCTGGTTTTCTGAATCCCTGCCTTTAAGTTTTGATCTCGCTATGAACATTTCCAAAGTAAGAGGATACATGGAAACTTTATTCAAAGAAGAAAAAAGTAAGGAAGAAATTTTAGATTTTATAAATAAATATTTAAAAATTGATGGAAATTCTGCAGAAGCATTTTATGAATACTTCAAAGAACAATTTTTATTTTCAGAAATCCCATCAGATAAAAAATTATTAGTAGAATTTTTCAATGATCAAAATAAAAAGTACGTTGTCTTTCATAGTTTGTATGGAAGAAGAGTAAATGATGTTTTATCTAGAGCAGTATCGTATGCAATTGCGAGAATACAACACAAAGATATTGAACTTGGTGTAAATGATAATGGTTTTTTTATTTGCTGCGATAAAAAAGATAATATACAAGTCATGCGAGCCTTTAAACTGCTTAAATCACAGGAATTAAGGAAAGTCTTAGATAAGGCGATAGATGGCAGTGAAGTTTTCAAAAGAAGATTTAGACACTGTGCTACAAGAGCTTTGATGATATTACGTCAGTACAAAGGAAAAAAGAAGATGGTCGGTAAACAACAAATGTCAAGTATGCTACTCATTAGTGCATTGAGAAGGATAGATGAAAATTTTTGCATATTAAAAGAAGCAAGACGTGAAGTTCTTGAAGACCTTATGGACATAAAAAATGCAACAAGAGTTTTGAAAGACATTGAAGATGGTAGAATAAAAATAAAACAGATAACAACTTCGATGCCAAGTCCATTTGCATTGAATTTTGTTTTGCAAGGATATCTTGATGTACTAAAAATTGAAGATAAGATGGAATTTTTAAAAAAAATGCATAACATGATCAAAGCGAAGATAGGTCTGGGAAGGTAGAATTATAAAATATAAATTATTTTACCAATAAGTATTTAAATTTAAACTAACCTGAAAGTGATATGTTAGACGACAAAAAAGATATTGAAAAAATTATGCCTGGAATCACTAAAGAAATTGATTCTATAATGACTTATGATAAGACAGATGCCTTCAAAAGAGTCATTCCTTCTCTAATTAGAAGAGGTATAGAAAATACAAATCTTTCTATGTTTGATGAAAAAACAAAAAGAGAGCTTATTAACGCAGCTGGAAGAGAGTATTTTAAAAAAGGAAAAGTAGACGAAGCTATACATGCTTATAAGATAGTTAATAACAAAGAAAAACTAGCAGAGATTTCTGATTATTATATGGAAATAGGTCTTTTAGGAAAATGTGTTGATATACTAGTTGATATAGATGATAAAGAAAGATTGATTAAAGCGGGAGATAAGTGCCTAAGGGAAACAAGAATCCCAGAGGCTATAAAGGCTTTTATCAAAGCTGGAGAGAGATCTAAATTAGTAAAGGTTGGAGCAGAATGTTTAGAAAAAGGTAAAACAGATTATGCTATACAAATATTTGCTGCTTTAGACGATAAAGACATGCTTATTAAAACAGGTGAATTATGCTTTAAAAATAATGAATTAGAAGAGGCTGCAACGGCTTTTAATTTAGCAGGAGAAAAAGAAAAATTAAATTTAGTTGGTGATAGTTATTTAAGAGAAGATGCTTTAAAAGAGGCTTTATTTGTCTACGAACTTTCTGGAAATACTACAATGATAAAATTTATAAAAGAAAACTTCGATAAAGAATTAGATAAATAATGGAAAATAAATTTTTTTGTAAGGATTGCAAATACGAATTTAGACAAAGAGGTAAAAGAGAGCCTTTACTATGTCCAGCATGTGGTAAAAAAAATATAAGAAGAAATTATGATGCTGCTTCTATTCTAGATGAGGTTGGAGAAGAAAATCGGGAATGGTAGATTTTAAAAGTGATATTGAACAGATTGGAATTAAAAAAGTCGAACCAAAAAGCAGAGCTTTAGAAGCCTTAAAAAGATTAAAAAACCAAGAATCTTTTGGCAATTCTTTTTCTAGATTACCTAAAGTAGAAAGGATGATTTATGAACAACCTAAAACAATACAACAACACAATGTTCAGTATTTATTAGAAAGAATAAATAATATAGAAAAAAAGATGAAAGAAGACAGCGGTGAATATCTTAATCTTTATTATGATCTTAATCTATTAGAAAAGAAGTTTATAAAGGCTGTAGACGAGCTTAGAAAGTTTAGTATAAAAGTTCCTGATTTACTATCAAAAGAAATTGATAAGAGATATTATAAAATAAGCAAGAAGTTTGGCGAACCACATGATGTTTAAGAAATAAACAATGTAACCACTTCTAAGATGCAACAAACCGAAAGATTTAAATACTAGTTTTAACTCAAAAAGTTATGAAAACAACTCTTAATGCAAGTATTGAAAGAGGAGAAACTAGATTAATTACTCCTTATAATCATAAAATAATAACGCATATTTATCCTTCTATAGGTCCAGGTGATTATAGAACTGTTGGAGGAGAAATCCTAAATAAAGGGCTATTAGTTCCAAATGGAGACTATACAGCATCTTTAGTTCATGCAGCTTATTGTAGTAAAATTAAAGATGAGCCAGAATCTCAAAATATTAAAGAAATATTAAAACAAAAATACTTGTGGGTTTTCAATAGAGTTCTTTCGACTTATAAAGGAATTTATCTTTTACAAGATGAAAAAGCAATAGGATTAAGCCAGCCTTTAAATGAAAGTAAATTAGAAAAGATGCTTAATGGTGGAAAAGATATAAAAGGTATAAGATTCAGTAATAATAAAAAATTAAGATTTGCTCCTAAAGGAAGTTATAGCTTCGGAGAGCACACTCCAGATTCTCTTGTTAATGACGGTTTTATGATTGCAAGTTATAATCTAGAAGGCGCTGAGAAATTAGCAGAAGCTTCCAGCACTTTCAGAAATAAACCAAGAACTTTTGGTGTTGAAGTTCAAGAAGGGCAAACTCCAAAACAAAGAGTTTCCGCGCTTGGCGTTGATCTCGGTAGTGGTAGACTTGGCTTCTTCGGCAGCTTTGGTGATATCTGGGATGGCCACGCTTTCGGGGTAGGTCGTTAAATTTTTTTAGATAGGTTTATTAATTTATTCTTAATTTAATTACAAATCTACATTTAGAATAAGAAAATCCCTCATTCTTAATCTTAAAGAATTCCTTTCTTATTATTTCTTTTAACATATGCATCACCAAAATTGAGAGAAATAGATAGAATTTAAGATGGTGACATATGTCATGACCTTATACAAGAAATAAGTAAGAGTAAGATTTATATATCAGTTCTATTATAAAAAGATACTTAAAATGAGTGAGTACTTAAAAATATATTTAGGTATGAGGCATGAATAGAGATTTAGTTATATTTCTAAGTTTTAGTTTTAGGCAAGAAATCCCGTTGATCCTGCGGGAGGTCACTGCTATTGGAATTCGACTAAGCCATGCAAGTCAGATAGCAATATCGGCAAACTGCTCAGTAACACGTTATTAATCTGCCTTTAGGTCTGGAATAACTTTGGGAAACTGAAGGTAAGACCGGATAGGAAATTATTTCTGGAATGATTTTTTTCTGAAAGGCAACGCCTAAAGATGAGATAGCGGCTGATTAGGTTGTTGGTGAGGTAATGGCTCACCAAGCCTTTGATCAGTAGGGGCTATGGGAGTAGGAGCCCCGAGAAGGACACTGAGACACAGGTCTTAGTCTTAAGGGATGCAGCAGGCGCGAAAACTTTACAATGCACGAAAGTGTGATAAGGGGATTCCAAGTGCTTATCTTTCAGATAAGCTTTTGCCAATTGTAAATAGATTGGCGAATAAGTGGTGGGTAAGACCGGTGCCAGCCGCCGCGGTAACCCCGGCGCCACAAGTGGTGATCAGTTTTATTGGGTCTAAAACGTCCGTAGCAGGATTTCTAACTCTTTTGTGAAAGTGTTAAGCTTAACTTAACAGAGTGCAAGAGAAACTGGAGATCTAGAGACCGGAGAGGAGCTAAGAGTATTCTGTGGGAAGCGGTAAAATGCTATAATCCTCAGAGGACTACCAGTGGCGAAGGCGCTTAGCTAGAACGGGTCTGACTGTGAGGGACGAAAGCTAGGGGAGCAAAATGGATTAGATATGAACAAGGGAAGACTTTTTATAGTACTATTGACTATTATAAGATTAGAATGCCAAGTAAACTACCAAAGAGAATTACAAAAAATTTGTGTAGAATAATAGGCATAATTCATGGTGATGGCAATATGTCATTATCAAGAATTCTTATAACTGATAAGTGTCGTGACTATCACATCAAAGTTTTACATCGATTATTTAAAGATGTTTTTAACCTTGAATTGAATTTATTTCATGACAAAAATAGAAATTCTTATTATAGTCATGTTAAAAATAAAAAAGTCTATAACTATTTAACAGAAACTTTAGAGATTCCTAAAGGGTCTGTAAGAAATGGTTTAAGAGTTCCAGAGTATTTAAAAAAGCTTCCAACTTATCTAAAAGCCTCTTATATATCGGGCTTATTCGATGCTGAATCGTATATTAGTAAAAGACAAGCAGAAATTAATTTTTCGACAACGTGTCAAGATATATTTGAATTCATTAAAAAATTTCTTGAAGAAAGACAAATAAAATTCAGCTCAAGAATAAGGGACAGAAGGAAAAATAGAGAATACGAAATTTATATCTATGGAAGAAATAACATAAAAAATTTGTTGAGGGTAATAAAATTTAAACACCCGGACAAATTATCACAACTTCATATTCCTTCCCTTGTTCACTAAATACCCAAGTAGTCCTAGCTGTAAACACTGCGAGCTATGTGTTGCATATTCTTCGGGAATATGCAGTGCCTAAGTGAAGACGTTAAGCTCGCTACCTGGGAAGTACGGCCGCAAGACTGAAACTTAAAGGAATTGGCGGGAGCTCACACAAGCGGTGGAGTGTGCGGTTCAATTGGATTCCACTCCGGAAACATTACCGGGAGCGACGGCAGAATGAAGGTCAGATTGAAGGTTTTACCTAACAAGCCGAGAGGTGGTGCATGGCCGTCGCAAGCTCGTGCCGTAAGGTGTCTAGTTAAGTCTAGCAACGAGCAAGACCCACACTTATATTTGCTAACTGGTTCTTCGGAATGACAGAGCACAATATAAGGACTGCTGTCGAAAGGCAGAGGAAGGTGTGGGCAACGATAGGTCCGTATGCCCCGAATCTCCCGGGCTACACGCGTGCAACAATGGTAAGGACAATAGGTTGCAACTCCGAAAGGAGAAGCTAATCCTCCAAACCTTATCTTAGTCCAGATTGAGTGCTGCAACTCGCGCTCATGACGCTGGAATCGCTAGTAATCGGTCTTCAATATAGACCGGTGAATACGTCCCTGAGCTTTGTACACACCGAAAAAAATGTGCCAAGCAGTTTATAGAACTAGTTGGTGAAAATCCAACCTAGTAGTCAAAATGGCAGGCGTTACAGTAATGGAAACGCTGAAGGGCTTGAGACAAAATCCAGCCTCGTATCTCGTAAGAGATAATTTTTATTGAGGAAAGATGATTCTTATTTCGGGTCGGTGGTAAGAAGAAATCTACAAAAAAAGTCCTCACTTGGATGGACGAAAAAGTTCTATAAATGACCTTGGGAGATCTTACTCAATTTAATAATTAATAAATTGAGAAGAAGTCAGCTGGTTTCATAGTAATCTTTAAAGATGAAGGGAACCAACCGAAATTATAAAAAATAATTTTGGGCTCGCAGTATACGGGAAAACCGTCTGTACTGTGGGAACGCAAAGTAGCTTAAAATGAGCGAAAAATGCAATGCCCGTCATCTCATCCGAGCAGGGTCTAAATGAGGATTAATTTTCGGATTAATTCAAATTTAGATTCAGTAAGGCGGAGCAAGTCGTCACAAGGTATCCGTAGGGGAACCTGCGGATGGATCACCTCCTAATTTATTTTTTTAATAAAAATAAATTTTTACTAAATTTTTATTCATGCTTATTTTTTTACGAGCCCAGCATAGAAAGAATTATATATGATGAAGAAAATACTAAAATTCAGGGCTCGTAGCTCAGATTGGTAGAGCACCTCCCTTGCAAGGAGGGGGTCTCGGGTTCAAATCCCGACGAGTCCAGTTTTTTTAAACTGGATTTTTTGTGCAACTCAAAAATTATTTTTGGGTGAAGGTTAATATTTATTTATTAACGTGCATAGGTAGATGTGAATAGCTCTTATACCATTAGATGGAAGACTTGGCTCAAAAATTGAAGAAGGGCGTGGCAAGCAGCGATATGCTTCGGCGAGGCGCACGTAGCCGTAGAACCGAAGATTCCTGAATGCGTTTTGTATTTCGCAAGAAATATTCCGAAAGGAAAATTCACGTGGTGGACTGAAGCGTCTTAGTAACCACAGGAAAAGAAATCAAAAATGAGATGCTGCTAGTATCAGCGAGAGAAAACAGCAAAAGGCAAACCGAATCCTTGCAGAAATGTTAAGGAAATGTGGTGTTATAAGACTCACTTTTAATCTTAGTTGAATGACTTGAAGTTGTCTGGAAAGGCATATCATAGAGGGTGACAATCCCGTAAAGAAAATTCAAAAGATGTGTGAGTATCTTGAGTATGACTCATCGGATATTGAGTCAGAATTTGGGAGTCATTAACTTCCAACCTTAAATATTGTTTTGAGTCCGATAGCGCATAGTACCGTGAGGGAAAGTTGAAAAGAACTCTTAACAGAGAGTGAAAAGATCCTGAAATCTAATGGTGACAGCGTGATACAGCTTAACGTTGTATCGTACGTTTCGAATAACGGGCCGGGGACTTTACTTAAGTGGCGAGAATAATTCAAAAAAAGAATTCTAAGGGAAACCAAGATCTCGCAGTTTACGAGGAGAAAAGTATGAAAATGCTTTAGTCACTTGGGTACAACCCGAAACCAGATGAACTAATCCGGAGCAGGATGAAATGAAGGTAAAACTTCATGGAGGTCCGAAAGGGTTCTGTGGGAAAGCGTTCCTTTGACTTTGGATTAGGGGTGAAAGGCCAATCGAATCTGGTGATAGCTGGTTCCTACCGAAATAGATCAAAGTCTATTCTCAGAGGAGGTAGTTAAAATTGTATAGATACGGATCAGAAGTTTAGGCATAGAAATATGTCGGCTTCTTGTCCAACTCAAAATGTTTTAACATCGTAGATTCTGGGAAACGGGGGCAAGGGGTAAACTCATGTCCCGAAAGGGGAACAACCCAAGCCCATGATTAAGGTCCCAAAAACTAGTTAAGTGTGAAAGGGTGAAGGGCGTGTATTTGCAAAGACAGCAGGGAGGTAGGCTTAGAAGCAGCCATCCTTCAAAGAAAGCGTAATAGCTCACCTGTCAAGGAAATATGCCCTGAAAATTGACGGGGCTAAATTAGTTACCGATATCATGGACCAAGTTTTATAAACTTGTGTTGTAGGTAGGCGATCTTTTAGGGAAAAAGATGTATCGTAAGATATATTGAACCTTTAAGATATGAGAATCCCGGCGTTAGTACAGAGCTATTCCAAAGTTAGAATCTTTGGCACCTAAAGGGCAAGGGTTTCTCAGCACTGTCGATCAGCTGAGAGTAAGTTGATCCTAACCCAAATCCTAATTGGAAAACGGGGAAAGGGAAAAAGGTTAATATTCCTTTACTATTTAAGTACATCGGCAACGAAAGTTTAATTCTTGACATTTCGGGCTAGGTTGATACTAATTATCTTTAGTACTAATCAAAATAAATCGCAGGAGTATCGTAATGATGAGAATGCGATTAAATTTGAGAATGGCAGATCTTAAGATTTGTTCAGCCAACGCCTGGAGTTCCTAAAAAAAGAATTAAAATGAATCTTGAATAATCATACCCAGAACCAGCACAAGATTTATAAAGATGTAAATCTTGTTTGCCCTATTATGGAACTTACAAAGCATCTTTACAACTTACATAAAGAAGAAGATAAAACATGGAGATCTTGGATAAGAGCAAATGGTAAAAATTTAGGAAAAAAATTTTATCAAGCATTGAATACTATCAAAAAAAGTGAAAATAAAAATTTTCAAGTAATAGCAAATGAATTTGGGATTACTTATAAGATGTTACAAGAATGGATACATGGAAACAAAGCAATACCTTTATGGATATTGAAGATATTTGAAGAGAAAACAGGTTTTAATCTAAGGGATGAAATAGATTTTTTAAAAGTTTATGGATCTCAAGATATTAAAAAACCAACTCTTTGTAGAGAATACATAGAAGTTATTGGTAGGCATTGTGGTGATGGATCTTGTTCATTTTATAATGGAACCTATAGAGTAAACATTAAAGAAACTAAGTCATTACTTAAACAACATAAAAAGGATCTGAAAAATATATTAGGCATTAATATAAAAATTAAGAAAGAACAAAGAACATATCTAATTAATGTCGATTCTAAAGTATATTATAGAATCTTAACAGAAATTTTTAAGATCCCTTCGGGGAATGAAAAAACGTATAAAGTAAAAGAACCTTTACTTATTAAAAAATTATCAATTGAACAAAGAAAATATTTTCTGAGAGGATTAATTGATACTGATGGTTGGATATATTATAACAAGAAAAATAAAAGTTTTATGTTGGGTTTTAAAGTTGTAAATAAAAACTTAGCGAAAGATGTTTATAATTTATTCAAATCATTAGAAATAAATGCTAAGAAAAAAAATAAAGGTAAATATTTTCAAGTAGAAGTTGTTGGTAAAAAAAATATTCAAAAATATTTACAAGTTGTAGGTTCCAAAAATAATAGAGTTTTAAACAAGTTTTCTGTATAGGTCTGCTGAGAGGTGCCCCTCGGTGAGAAGCCTAAGGTGTGATGGTGTAATCTAACTAAGGGAACTCGGCAAAATAGCCCCGTACCTTCGGTATAAGGGGTTCCTGCGATTGTGTTCTTTTGAATGCGATTACAGGACTTAGTGACTAAGAGGGTCCGACTGTTTAACAAAAACGTAACTATCCGCAAGCCTGTAAAGGTTAGAACGGGTAGTGACTTCTGCCCAGTGCCAGTATCTCAAACTCTTTTTCAAGGGAGCTAAGGACTGGTAAACGGCGGGAATAACTATAATTCTCTTAAGGTGGGAAAACTGCCTTAGTAAAATCGGACTATTTGCTGGAACATCCGTGTATCTCAGACTACTAGAAATAGTGAAAATGTTTTGAGTGCGGACAATCAGCAGGAAAGACTTAACATTATTTGTTGAGAATCCTCAGAGACTTTACGTCCGACGTTAAACAAACGAAGATAAAGTCCGACCCACTAAGCGATTAGTGGAAGTATGCAGAAATGTATACTCGCCAAAAATAAAATTTTGGTTATTAAAGTAACAGACGTGAGCGAAATACCTTGTCGTTTTAATGACGACGTGCATGAATGGAGTAACGAGATCCTTTCTGTCCCTAGTTAGAAGCCACTGAACACAACATCCTGGTGCAAAGTCCAGGGACTTCTTGTGGGAAGCAAAGACCCCGTAGAGCTTTACTGTAGCTTATTGTTGTAGTATGAGTTTTGTTGTATAGTGTAAGTGGGAGCCGTTATGGTCTGGACGCTAGTTTAGACATAGGCGAAAGTGTAACACCACTTTTCAGAACTTGTATTGCTAACCCGAGAAATTGGGGACATCGGTAGGCGGACAGTTTCGCTGGGGCGGCAGCTTGCTGAAAAGATATCAGCAGGGCCCAAAGGTTGACTCATCTGGTTTAGAACTCCAGAGTAGAGTGTAAGAGCAAAAGTCAGCCTCACTGTATTCTGAATAATAAAGTATGCAGGGACGAAAGTCAGGTCTAGAGAACCTCTATGCCTCTTTAATGGGGGCTAGATATTACAGAAAAGCTACCTCGGGGGTAACTGAGTGGTCGCGCCTAAGAGCTCAAATCGACGGCGCGGTTTGCTACGACGATGTCGGCTCATCGTATCCTGGCTGTGCAGAAGCAGCCAAGGGTGAAGGTGTTCACTTATTAAAACGGTTCGTGAGCTGGGTTCAGAACGTCAACATGGCGTTGCTTAGCCGCAAGGTTATGAAAAATAAAATTGGCTCATATCGGTGAAACCTTAACTTTTATAAACTGTTGAAAGTTATGGCAATACCGAGGGAAGGTGAGATTTATGGATTCAACAGATCTTGCATATATCGCTGGATTTTTAGATGGCGATGGAAGTATCTTTTTCCAAATAATTCCAAGAAAGGATTACAAGAAAAAATTTCAGATAAGATCTAGTATAGCATTTTATCAGAAAACAAATAACATTGAAATTCTTGAATGGATTAAAAATAATTTTGGATGCGGATATATTCGTCATAGAAAAACAGGAATAAGCGATTATACGATTGTTGATTCAAAAGAAGTAAAGAAAATTCTTTTGCTTCTACGGCCATATGTTAAACTTAAAAAGAAACAAGTTGAACTTAGTTTAGAGATTTTAGAAAAAATTGAAAACAATAAAGACTTTTTAGAAACTTGTAAACTTGTTGATAAATTTAAGGAACTTAATTATTCGAAGAAAAGAAAAATAACATATGAAACTGTAAGTAAATCTTTACCCCTGTAGAGACTGAAGCTATATGCTGAGAGTTTTGTTTTATATTAAATAAAACGAGGCTAATACGCCAATCTCCTTCTTGCAAGTGAAGGATGAAGGTATAGTCCACACCATTCAAATTCATAAGAATGGATTAACGTGCGCGAGACAGTTTGTTCGATATCTACAAGAAGTGTGTAATGTCTGAAGGGAAGGATCATTTAGTACGAGAGGAACGATGATTCGAAGCCTCTGGTGCATCTATCATCTGATAAGGTGTGTGGAGCAGCTACGCTTTAAAGGATAAGAGCTGAACGCATCTAAGCTCGAAGCCTGCCTTGAAAAGAGACATTATATTGAGACTCTCGTAAAAGACGAGTTTGATAGAACTGAGGTGTAAGTATCAAGGCAACGAGATATTCAGCCTGCAGTTACTAAATGTCTTAACACTATTTACATCTACCTATGCACTATTTTATTTCTTATTTCCAAATTGAAAAAAATAGAGATTAGTTGCAACTCTAAAAAAATATATTTAAAATTTCAATAAAAAAATTATAATGAATAATTTCTAATACTAAAAATTTATAAATAAGAAATAGTTCTAATTGTTGTAGGTAAGACATCCAACCAACGGATCTTATGATCTGAGGAAAGTCCGTCCACTAAACTTTTAGGAAAAGTTTAATCAAAAACTAGCCTAAATATTATCGGCTGCTTGTCATTGACACAAGTTCCAGAAATGGAAGGCAACCGCTCAGAAACGATACGGCCTTTAAGGAGGATGAAATCTGAGAATCTTTTTCGCGAGAAGAAGAGAGCTAACCAGAAGACGTTCTTAAAGGATGCGTTGAAACGGCGAGTCCCTGCTAGTGCAAGTTCATTAGAACGCTTAGTAGAATGTTGGAATGATTCTTCCGCAAGGGAATCAACAAAAGACGGCTTATGCTTACCTACACTTTTTTTCTAATAAATTACTTAATTCTTGTCTTATTTTATGGAAGTGGAATAGAATAAATCCTTCTTCGTTTTTCCTCATACTCTTCTGAAGTATAAAATTTTCCAAAAGCAAATTTAATATTATCTCTAAATTTACTAGAATATTTAATTATGGTTTCTTTGTTTATTTTAGGACTGCCAAATTCGGTTTCAGAAACATCCTTTCCTTCCCAAAATTCTTTTATATCTTTTTCTAGTACCATAATATTTAATAAGATAGAAAGAAATTTAAATCTTTTTAATTTAAACGGTCCTCTAATCCCCAGAATAAATCAACTTCTTTTTGATCTATAGTTTCTATTAATTTAGAATCTACTTCTCTTTTTTGACAGGTTCTTAGATAATCACACATATTACAATGAAATCCGTAAAATGGGCTGAAATCCTTTTTTAGTACTATACTCTCTGCTTTTTCTAGAGTTTGTTTTAATTCATCGAAATCTTTTTGAGTTCTTATTGTTGGAATAATTTTTCCTGATCTTAAATGATACATGAATATTCCTGTAAGTTTTTCATTATACAACTCTTTAAATGCTCTGTCGTAAATTGTAAATTGGTGATGTTTTCTTAACAATAAATCATCTTTTTTAGGAAGTTTTTTATCTGTTTTATAATCTGAAATGCAAAGTCCTCCCTTGAATTCGTCTATTCTATCCATACGACCTGTTAATTTAAAACCCTCCCAAATAATATTAAAATTTTTTTCAAAATCTCTTGGTTTTGGTTTGGATTTGTGTCTTAAATAAAAATGATTTAAAATATCTTTGCCGGTTCTTTTATAGGCGTTAACTATATATCTTCTTGCTTTTTCATCATGAACATAAACTTCACTATATCTTTTTCTAATTGAATTGTAATAAGATTGCTGTTCGGGTTTTATTATTGTTGAATCATTTTCACATACAAGCCACCAGTAAAAACTCCATTTATTAATAAAAGATTCTGCTGATTTGAAATTCTTTTTATAGAAATCTTCAAGCATAGAATGAATAGCAGCTCCAAAAGCAGTTCTTATATGTATAGGGACTTTTATATGTTCTATATAGTTATACTCAAAGGCACGTGCGCATCCAAAAAGAGTTCCTAGTTTAGAGGCATTCCATGCTATTTGTTTTGGCATCCTATTTATAGAATAGAAAAGAATAAAAAGATTTTTATAGTATAAATAATGTGTTTTTATATGGCAAAACAAGAAAGAATACACATGCCTTCATCTGGTGGAGGATTAGTAAGATATTTTGATGAACAGAAAAGTAAGATAATGATCAAACCAGTTTATATTATTGCTTTGATAGTTCTAATTATAATTATTGAAATTTATTTAAATAAGGCTCTTTAAATCTTGCTGACCATAAATCCTTCTTTTTCTATAGGCATAACTTTTACTTTTTCACCCTGCTTAATTTTCATGTGTTCTGCCAATTCTTTAGGTATTGAAATAACTAAACTTCTTCCGCTTATTGTTACCTTTCTTATGAATCCGAAAACAGATTCCTTTAAATCCCTTGTTTTTGCTTTTAAAATTTTAGCCTGCTCTTCGCTAAAATATATTTCATCGCATTTATCGCACTTATATGCCTTTACGTCTTTCAATGGAAATCCCTTTACATATTCATATTTAGATAAAAAAACTTCTTTCATTTCTATGTTACAGTTTGCACAATATATTATATTTTCCTTCATTTTATCCATTTTTTTCTCCTGATTGTATAGCACGTAACAACCCTTTTTGTATTATTCTTTATTGTATAAATCACCATTATTGTCTTATCTTTAAATTCTAGTTTTTTCCCGTATCTTACTTCACCTTTTACCAATACTTTTATTGCAAGTTTTCCATGTTCCAAGCAAGCTTTTAATTCTTCTTCGCTTATATCATCGTCTTCCATAGCTTTTCTTGCATAAAGAGGAATAATCATTATTTTTCACTTATTGGGTAAGTGAAACTCATATTTAAACCTTTCTGTTCTCGTGGCTCTGTCCTTAAAATTAATAGAAATATATTTAAATAAATCTTGTATTGTCTTTTGTATGTTCCCTAATATAAATCCACAAATGATGAAACAAGCTATGAAGAAGCTTGGAATAAAACAAGAAGAAATAGATGCAGAAGAAGTTATTATTAAAACTGCTGATAAAGAAATTGTTATAACAAATCCCAGTGTAATGAAAGTAAATATGTCTGGACAGGAAAGTTTTCAAATCAGCGGAGAAATTCATGAGAGAGAAAGTTCTGGCATAAAAGAAGAAGATATAGAAATGGTAGTTGAACAAACAAAAGTTTCTAAAGAGAAAGCTAAAAAAGTTTTAGAAAAAAATAAAGGCGATATTGCAAAAAGTATTATGGAATTAAGTAAATAGATACCATTTTAGGATAATAAAATATATATAGATGCTTAATATTCTTATTTCATGGAAAAATTTCAAGAGCATATTTTAGCTGCAAATAAAACATTTAAGGCAGCAGATCATTTAACTTACATGACTTTTCCTCTAATAAGAGATATGAAATTACTTATTACAATAGTAGAAAATATTTATTCGAGTGCTTCTAATTGTATGGATGCTTTTTTAGAGTATGATAGACTGTATAAAAGAATAGGACCTTATTCTGACAATTTTGAAGCAAGATTTGATATTCTTAAGAATAAAAGTTCTTTTAGATATGATGTACCAAAAGATATTTTAGATATGATGCTTGAATTAAAAACTTTAGTATCTTCACATAAAAAAAGCCCTATGGAATTTATAAGAAAAGATCAATTAGTTATTTGTTCTTCAGATTACAAAATGAAAACTGTTGGCATAGAAAAGATAAAAGAGTATTTAGTAAAGCTTAAAAGTATGCTCAACCTTGTAAATAACCTAAGGAAAGAAACTTAAAATGCCAGAATTTTTAAACGAAGACGTAAGAAGTGAAATTAGAAGGGCAGACCACATGTTATATGTTTCTTTAAAATATTCTAGAACATGTGATGTAATGAGAAATATAGTTAAGAGACTTATTAATACAATTGAATTGGGAACTACTAATTTTTTAGAGGATTATAAAGAAAGAGGTAAAGTAAAAGAGGTTCCTAAGCTGAATTTTAAGAGAATGGAGCTTATAGAAAATATTTTAAAGAACAAAATCAAGAAATATTTTAAGCTATATAAGACATTAAAGTTCATAGATAAGGCTAAAATTGAGTGCAGAGAAGAGTATAGGAAGAATGTAACTTTAATTGCGATTGTGGATAAAAAAAGAATAGAGGTTAATTACGAAACACTAAAAAGATACTTTGAAGAAACAAAGGATTTTATTGTTTTTTTAAATGAATATAAATGACAAGATTTATTGGAATTTTTAATTCAAAAGGAGGAGTTGGGAAGACTAATGTTGCTATTAATTTAGCTGCTTCTTTGAATTATTTTGGCAAAGATGTTGTTTTAGTTGATGGAAGCTTGACTAATTCTAATATTGGATTAAATTTAGGAATGAGTTTTAAAAATACTATTCATGATGTTTTGAAAGATAGAAAAAGTATTAACGATGCTATGTATGTTCATCCTTCTGGATTTAGAATTATTGGTGGAAGTATTTCTTTTAGAGATTTATTAGAATTAAATGATAGAGAAATTGATAAAATTGGAAATGTATTTACTGAATTATACGGAGGAAGTGATTTTGTTGTTGTTGACAGCGGAGTTACATTGTGGAAAGGAAATCTTGAATTATTAAAATATTTGAATGATGTTATTATTGTATGTAATCCTGAATTAAGTTCTGTTATCGATGGATTAAAAACTATTAAAACTGCTGAACATCTTGGAACAAATGTTCTTGGAGTTATTGTAAATAAAGCAGGAAATAAAGGAGATATGCCCTTAGAAAGTATTTCATCTTTATTAGAAAAAAGAATTCTTGGAGTAATTCCTGAAGACGAGCATATTAGATCTGCATTTTTAAGAAAAGATAGTGTAGTTAGATTATATCCTAGAAGTAAAGCTGCTCTTTCTTATAAATTAATGACTTCTAAGTTAGTTGGAGAAGAGTATGAAGTGGAAGATAATGTTCATTTTATGCATAAAATAATGAGATATTTAGGATTGAAAGAATAATTATTTCAATAGTATATTAATTTCTCCAAATTGTTTTTCTTGTATTAAATTAATTTTTTCTTGATTATCTAAATGCAATAAAGGAATAAATGTAGAAATTTTATCTTCTTTTTTATCTGAATTAACCAAGGCTGTAAATGTTAAAACATCTCCTTTTTTGGAACTAAAGAAGTTTCTTACTCTTTCATATACATCTTTTATTAATTGTGTAATATCTATTTTTTTCTCTGGAATTTTCATTGCAGAAATAACTTCTTTTTCTCTTAATTTCCTCATAGTTCTTCTTTTATCTATCTCTAAAGCTTTTTGAAGAGCGCCCATTAAATCTTGTAAACTTACTTTTCTTTTTCTTGTTAAGGGTGTTTTTATTGTTAATTTTGGATTTTCAAATAATTTTATTCTATCTAACTGTTCATTAAATCCTAAATCTTCTAATTCCTCAATAGCTTCCTTTCCAAATAATTGTTCATCGAAATTTGCTATTTTTTCTGTTAGTAATTTATCTGATTTTATCTTTAATAGAATTGCAGCTGCTAAAATTACCTTTCCAGATATAAAAAAATTAGTTTCTTTAAGATCTTTTAATGTAATTATGTAACGTTGAGCTAGTAATGAAATGTCAATATCCCATGGATCCATCTGACCTGTTCTAACTAATTCGTAAATTAATGACTGCCAAGTAATCTCATCCTTTTGCAATAATATATTATAGAGTCTATCTTGCATGTTTTAATAGAATAGAGAACTTAATATAAATCTTTCTGAGCTTTGTTTTTAGTTACCACTTTAGAATGGACACAAGCGAAAGATTTATATATTAGTTATGTAATATATTACTATCACCTCTTTTTCCCGAGCAAGGCTCCTCGGAGTTTTGCTTGGGTTTATGATCACAATAAAATTCATGAAAAATGGCTACTTTTGAAAAACCTTGCGAAAGAATTTTAAAATTTTATTATTCTTTAAATGATAGGATTATGGAAGAGTATAATAATATTACTGAAAAAGAAAAATTTGAATTAGGATTATCAAATTCTTATCTTGAAAATTGTAATTTTGGATTTATTAGATTAAGTGGGGGCGGAATGATTTTAAAACATCCAATTTTTCAAACAGAATCAAATATAATTTAGAATTAATTATTAAGAATTAAAAAAAGAGGTAATTAATTATTTTTTCTTCTCAGAATACCCGCATTTACCGCATACATAACGGTCTTTATGTTCGGCCAGAAACATACCTGGACCACATTTTATACAAGTTTTTGATTTTTCTAATCTTCCTTCTTTAACTTTATATTTTTTCCAGACTTGACTTGGACGTTTATTTTTAGGTTTTGGTGGTTTAGCCATTTTTATTCTTAAATGTAATTTAATATCCTCCTAAGAGTAGAAGGTCTTTCATACATAACAGGTACATCTTTACCTCTATCATTTACCATTTCTATTATTTTTTGAAGATCTTGATTATAATATCCTCTATATGTTTTTATTGATATTTTCATTGCATTGCACATTCCTAATTGTTCGATTGTTGGTTTTACTTTTGTTATAATCTCTTTTCCAATAAGTTTACTTATTAATTCCATTTTATTTTCCTTCTACCTTTTTCACAGGCTCTGCTTTAATTTCTTCAGGAGCTTTCTCTTTTTTAACTTTTTCTTTTACTCCTTCTATTCTTTTTAGATCTTCTGCATTTTTATAAACATTAACTATAACTTTTGTTTTTGTTTTTCCATATTTTGTATAAACATGATGTATTATTATTGCATCTTCTGGAGATTTTAAAAGAGAAGCTATTTCTTTTATAATTTCTGTTTTAGAAGGTGTTGATTTTTCAGGATGTTCTATCTCAATTGCTACTCTTGATCTTGAAAGCAAAGGCATATCCCTTTTATAAAGAATTTTCATTTTAACTTACTTTTATTGCGTATTCCCCTTCATGTGTTATATTTAATTTTTTTGCTATTTGTGATTTTTCGGGATTTGTAACTGCCATTCTACCTTTCCAAGAGTTAGTGAAACTGTTACCTTTACAAACAGGGCATTCATTTCCTTTTACTAACATTCTACATTTTTTACATACTTTCTTCATCTACCTGTTCCCCCATATAATATTAAATTAAAACATTTCGTTTTCATTTTTTATCTTCTTTTTTAGTTTTCTTTTCTTTTTCTATTACTGCTTTTTCTTTTCTTTCTTTCTCTTGAAGCCATCCTAAAGATCCTAATGTTGGCTGTCTCATTGTAAGACCTATTTTAGGATTAGTTACATCTTTATAACTTATTGCAATTATTCTTGCTCTGCATTTATCTCCAACTTTTAAAACTTGTTTGGATTCTTTTCCTGTTAGAGTTCCTTGTTTTGTAAATGAAATATAATCATCCATTGTTTGTGAAATATGAATCATTCCATCCACAGGACCAATATCCATGAAAGCACCAAAGTCTGCTATTTCTGTTATTTTTCCCATTACTAATTCTTGTAATTCTGGTCTGAATACAATTACTTTAAATTTTGTTTCATAGTATGCAGCGCCATCACCAGGTATTATTATTCCTTCGCCTACTTCATTTAAGTCTACAACATGAATAACAAAACCAAGTTCATTTGATATTAAATCTTTATAAGTTTCATTAAGAGAATCCACTATTGCCTTTTGAACATCTGACCCCAATAGTTTAGGTGGTACTCTTATATGACTTAAAACTTCTAATTCGTAAAACATTTTATTTTGATTATTTAATTGAGTTTTTAAAGTTTTTGGTTCTTAAATGCTTGTAGACTTAGGTTTAATATATTTAACAAACTCGAAGAATATCAATCCTAAAGATGAAGCTCCTGTTACCAGTAAAAGCTCAGATAAGGATAGTGCCTTAAAACCAAATACTGCTGATAAAGGGGTGTATATAGCAATTAACTGTAATATTACTGCTAAGATTACAGAGATTATAAGAAATTTATTACTAAAGATACCTATTTCCCAAATATTTTTATCAGAACGACATGTAAATACTAAAAACATTTCATAGAATACACTTGTTGTAAGAGCCATTGTTCTTGCTTTTTCCAGATCAGATTGATAGTATAAAATAAATAATGCTAGTGTTGCTATACAAGAAATAATTCCTGCAATAACTATAAAACTCCAAATACCATCTAAAATATGCTCGCTAGGATTTGTTGGTTTTCTTTTCATAATATTTTCTTCTTCTTTTTCTACACTTAATGAAAGGTTTGGAAGAGAATCTGTTATTAAATTCATCCAAAGAATAGCTAACGGCATTAAAGGAAGAGGCAAAGATAAAAGTAAAGCTATTAATATTACTAAAAGTTCATCAACATTTGCAGCAATATAAAATTTTATTGTTTTCTTCATATTATCATAAACTCTACGACCTTCATGAACTGCTTTAATAATAGAATCGAAATTATCATCTAATAAGATTATATCTGAAACTTCTCTTGCTACATCTGTTCCTCTTATACCCATTGCAATTCCGATATGAGCTTCTTTTAGAGCAAGAACATCATTTACTCCGTCTCCTGTTACTGCAACTACTTCATTTTGACTTTTAAATGATTTTATTATTTTATATTTAATTTCAGGATTAATTCTAGCAAAAATTGTTTTTTCTTTTACTATTCTTTTAAATTCTTCTTCTGAGGCGTTTTCTAAATTATGACCTTCTATTGCTTCTCCATCTAATCCAATCATATCTGCAACAGCACGAGCAGTCAATAAAGAATCTCCTGTTAAAATTTTTACTTTTATGCCTGCAGTTTTACATTCTTGAACAGCTGCTTTTATTTCTTTTCTTGGAGGGTCTAACATTCCCTGGAAACCTACAAAAATTAAATGATCCTCTGCGATATTTTCATCAAAGATAGAAGGAACTTTTCTAAATGCAAAAGCTAGAACTCTTAAAGCTTTAGAAGCCATTTCATCATAAGCTATTAATAATTCTGTTTTTCTTTCTTTATTTAGAGGCACTAATCTTCCGTTTATTAATTCTTTTGTACATTTTTTTAATACAACATCTGGAGCCCCCTTAACGTAACTTATTAATCCTTCATCACTCTTTCTTACTATAGACATTATTTTTCTTTTTGATGAAAATGCAAATTCTTTTACTCTTGCTTCTTTTTCTGTTTCTTCCTTTTTTAATAAGTTTAATTTTTTAGCTGAGAGTATTAATGCTTTTTCTGTAGGATCTCCAAATAATTCATTTCCTTCTATTCTAGCATTATTACATAAAATACCTATTTTTAGAAGAGTTTTTAGTTCAAAATCATCTTTTTTTGAAACATTACTTAAAGAGTGATCTTCTACTTTGAATATTTTTTTATTGCAGTATAGTTCTTCAACTGTCATTTCTTCAAGAGTTAGAGTTCCTGTTTTATCTGTGCAAATTACGGTTGTCCTTCCTAATGTTTCTGCAGCAGGTAATTTTCTAATCAAGGCGTTATTTTTATGCATTCTTTTAATTGCAAGAGCAAGAGTAATTGCTATAACTGCCGGAATTCCTTCTGGAATAACACTAATTGCTAATGCCATTCCTGTCAAAAGCATATTAGAAAGTTCTTCTCCTTTTAATACTCCAAAAAGAGTTACTATTGCTGTTAAAATTATAATAACTACAGCAACATTTTTTGAGAATGAGTCTAATTTTTTTTCTAAAGGTGTTTTTTCTATTTTTAGTGTTTGAACTAATCCTGCGATCTTACCAAATTCTGTTTTCATTCCTGTAGAAACAACAACTGCCTTACCATTTCCTTTTGTGATTGTAGTTCCCATAAATAACATATTAACTCTATCGTGCAAGTTTACTTCTTTGAGTATTATTTCAGAATGTTTATTACTTGGAAAACTTTCTCCCGTTAGTATTGCTTCATTTGCTTGAATATCATTAGAGTGTATTATTCTACAATCTGCCATTACTTTATCCCCTTCTGAAATAGAGATTATATCACCAGGAACTAAGTCAGAAGAAAATATTTCTACTAATCTATTATTTCTTAAAACTTTAACTTTTGGAACTAGAATTTGTTTTAATTCTTGTATTGTTTTTTCTGCTTTGTATTGCTGAAAAAAACCTACAAAAGAATTAACAAGAACAACAGCAAGTATTACTGTAAAATCTAGATAGTGCTTTATTAAAAATGAAAATAAAGCTGCTACAAGTAAAATATAAATAAAAACCGAATTAAACTGCGTTAAGAATATTATTAAAGGATTTACTTTTGAAATTTGTTTTAGTTCATTTTTTCCATAAGTTTGCAATCTTGAACGAGCTTCTTGAGCAGATAGACCTTCTTCTGATGTTTTTAATTCTTTCAAAACCTCTTTTTTATCTAAAGAATGCCAATTATCCATAAAAATAAGTGTATTTCTTTATTAATAAATATTACTCTATGATTAAATGAGATTTTTGACGTATTGTAATGATTTGATTGTTTTTTTCTTTTATTCTTCTTTTAAGTTCTTGATCCTGGGTTGCTATTATTGCACGCGTTGAGAAAAGGAATAAAATATCGTCAGTATACTTTTTTGATAATGTTTTGAATATTTTTAATTTTTTATTTTTTATTAAATGATCAATGAAAGTTGATGCTAATTTTTCATTTGGCTTGCCTTTTATTTCTTCTAGAGTTTTATCGAGAATTAAGATTACATATGGAAAATCACAGATTCTTTCTAATTCTGAAACTATGTCTATTTTAAAGTCTAGTGCTGTTAGTAAAAAACTTGTATCGAGTATTATTCTTTTCATAATTCTTCATATACCTGTAAATTTAAAAATTTATATATCTCTTCTTTTTTTCTTGGATTTAATGAAACATGCCATTCTCCTGTTTTTTTCATTCTTAATAAAAATTCAAATTGATAAAGTTCTTCTATCGCTTTTATAGTTTCTTTTTCTCCTCTTAAATGTTTTGGTAAACTTTTAACTAAATTTTTCTCTTCTGTATGAGAAGCCCCCCATTTATGAGGTTTCATTGACATAAGCTTTCTTAGAACCTTCTTTTGAATCGCTCTTTTTTCCATTGGATTTTAAAAGAATATATCCTTATAAATATTATCTTAAATAAAAGTATATTAATATACCAAAATAGAAAGTTATATAAATAAGTTATGTTATAAAGAGTATATGAAAGAAACAACCATATTTAGAGAAGCACTTGGAAATTCGCCTGTAATAAGAGTATTAGACTTTTTAATTGAGGGAAGAGGTTTGGATTACTCTCTTTCAGATATAGCAGAAAATTCAAATATCGGATGGACAACTTTACATAGAATTTGGGATAAATTACTTAAATTTGGAATAGTTAAACAAACAAGATCAATAGGAAGAGCTAAACTCTTTAAATTAAATGAAGAAAATCCGGTAGTTAAAGAATTAATAAGATTATATGATACCTTGCTTCATAAAGAAACAGAAAAATATTTCAATAAAGAAAAGATTATTATGCATGTTTAAAGAATTTTTATATATAAATCTGAGAATAATTTCCCCTAATGCGAGTACCTTGATGGGCTATTCTTAAGGATTCATCGCTCAATATTTTTAATTGTCTTAATTTATATTCAATATTTTTAAAATGTTCGTAAGTTATTGCATTAGGTATTTCTATAGGCATCTTTATAGGACCTTCACTTTTCATTACTTTTTCCATAAATAATTTAATTTTTTCTTCTATCATTTTAAAAAGGTATTATAATAGGAACTATAAAAGATAAATAAGGAATATAACTATCTTGATTTATTCCATTTTCTATAATAAGATCTAATCTATTTATTGTTTCTTTATGCCTTTCTTCTGTTCTTCTCTCTTTTTCTCTTTCTTTATATGCTTTTAACGGTATATTTATAATTCTACAGTCTAATAATGTATCTTGAACACACCTTCTGCTATGATCGGCAGTTTCATGCATATGATCTAAAGTTTTAGATATATTATTTAATGAGTCTACTGAATTAGATAGATTATTAACTGAATTATTAGTAGATTTTCCTAACATTTTTAATATTATTTCTAATTTATTAGAAAATTCTTTAGCTGTATAAATTTCATGATTTTTATGTTTATCATATTCTGGAGTACCAACATAATGATCACAAGTAATACAATAATAATCTTTTACCATATTACATTCAAATAAAACTCTTTTATTTTTAATTATTTCTCTTATTTATCATATATTTCTAAAAGCCTCTTTATCGAGCTTGAGGATTGAAAAGAAGGGCTTCTTGAGAGTTGATTAAAAAGTGTAAAACTAAGGTATAAGGCTTATAAGTTGATAATTCAAACATTTAAGGTAGAAAGCTTTTTAAATAAAAATTCATTTTAATTGGAGAAGTTTTTATAAAAATGGAAGAAAATAGTCCAAAAAATGGAAATGGAGAATATACTGCTAAAAACATAACTGTACTAAAAGATCTTGAAGCAGTTCGTAAAAGAAGCGCAATGTACATTGGGGATACTTCAACAAGAGGATTGCATCATATTCTTTGGGAGGTTGTTGATAATTCTGTTGATGAAGCTCTAGCTGGTTTTTGCAATCACATAACTGTTATTTTAAACAAAGATGGAACTGCAACCGTAAGTGATAATGGAAGAGGAATTCCTGTTGATATGCATCCTGAAGAAAAAAGACCTGCTGTTGAAGTTGTTATGACTGTTTTGCATGCGGGTGGAAAATTTGACAAGCAAACATACAAAGTTTCAGGAGGATTGCATGGAGTAGGAATTTCTGTAACTAATGCTTTATCTGAATGGCTTGAAGTAAGAATAAAAAGAGATGGAAAAATTCATTTTCAAAAGTATACTCAAGGAAGAGCTGCTGGAAGTTTAAAAGAAATTGGTGAAACAAAAGAAACAGGCACTTTAATAACTTTTAAACCAGATCAAACAATATTTTCTGTTTTAGATTTTGATTTTGAAATTATATCCACTAGATTAAGGGAATTAGCCTTCTTAAACAAAGGATTAAAAATAGAATTAATAGATGATAGAAATGAAAAAAGAGTTGAATTTAAGTATGATGGTGGGATTAAAGAATTTGTAGTTTATTTGAATAAAAATAAAAAAACTGTAGGCAATGTTATTTATATTCAAAAAGAAAAAGAAAAAGTTGATGTAGAAGTAGCATTGCAATATAATGATACTTATACTGAAAATACCTTTAGTTTTGTTAATAATATTAATACATATGAGGGCGGAACGCATTATAGTGGGTTCAGCACTGCATTAACAAGAGCTATAAATGATTATATTAAAAAAAGTAAAATAAAAGATATAAAATTATCTGGAGAGGATGTAAAAGAAGGATTGACTGCAATTATAAGTATAAAAGTTCCTGAACCACAATTTGAAGGACAGACAAAAACAAAACTAGGAAACTCTGAAGTAAAAGGAATTGTAGATCATATTGTTTATGATAATTTAGTTAATTATTTTGAAGAAAATCCGGGAATTGCAAAACAATTATTAGAAAAATGTATTGTAGCTGCACAAGCAAGAGAGGCTGCTAGAAAGGCAAGAGAATTAACAAGAAGAAAATCTGTTTTAGAAGGGGGCGGTTTACCTGGAAAACTTGTTGATTGCTCTGAAAAAGAACCTGCTAAATGCGAAATATTTATTGTTGAGGGAGAATCCGCCGGTGGTAGCTCGAAACAGGCTAGAAATAGAGAAATCCAAGCTATACTACCTTTAAAAGGAAAAATACTGAATGTAGAGAAAGCTAGATTAGATAAAATATTCAAAAATAATGAGATAATGACTTTAATTATGGCTTTGGGTTGTAGTGTCGGAGAGGAATTTGATAAAGATAAAGTAAGATATCATAAAATAATTATTATGGCTGATTCTGATGTTGATGGACAACATATTTCTTGTTTGTTATTAACTTTCTTTTATAGATATATGAAAGAATTAATTGAAAATGGTTATTTGTATATTGCACAAGCTCCTTTGTATAAATTTACTAAAAATAAAAATAAATATTATGCTTTAAATGAAGAAAAATTAAAAGAATTAACAGAAAAATTTGGAGAGGGAGAAATTCAGAGATTTAAAGGATTAGGAGAAATGAATCCTGAACAACTTTGGGAAACTACTATGAATCCTGAAACAAGAACTTTGAAACAAGTAGTTATAGAAGATGCTGTTGAAGCTGATAGAATGTTTACAATTTTAATGGGAGAAGAAGTTGAACCTAGAAGAGAATTTATACAGACTTATGCTAAGGAGGCTAAGTTGGATGTTTAAAATGAAAGGAAAATTATTTTTAGCTGGCGGTAAAAATGAAGAAAAATTAAAAGAAATAGATAAATTTTTCACGCTTAAAAATATTCTTTATATTCCTATAGCTTGGCCGAATGAAGATTTTAATAGCTGTTTAAAATGGTTTACAGATACTATTAACCAAAATAAAAAAAATAAGATTAATATGATTACAGATTTAACCAAAAAAGTAGAACTTAATAATTATGACGCGGTTTACATTGGTGGAGGAAATACTTTTAAATTATTAAAAAAAATTAAAGAAAGTAAATTTGATAAAAAATTAATTGATTATTTTAATAATAAAGGTATTATTTATGGTGGTTCTGCGGGGGCATTAATACTTGGATATGATATAAAGACTTCATTAATCTGCGTGGATAAAGATAAAAATGAAGTTGGATTAAAAGACACAAAAGGACTTAATCTTATAAAAAATTATAATATTCAATGTCATTTTGAAGATAATCAAATAGAAGAACATAGAAAATTTGTAGAAAAAGATGGAAGAGGAATAGTTTGTATACCTGAAGAATCTGTTCTTTTCTTCGAAAATGAAAATTATAAAGTAATTGGTTTAAAACCTATTACTGTAATAACCAAAAAAGAGATTAAAAAATATCTTCCTAATGAAACTATAAAACTATAATAAAATGTCAGAAATTAAACCTAGATTAATTGAAGAAGAAATGAAGGAGAATTACATAGATTATGCTATGTCTGTTATAGTTTCTAGAGCTTTACCTGATGTTAGAGACGGATTAAAACCTGTTCATAGAAGAATATTGTTTGCTATGAATGATATGGGACTGAATGC
>Ga0210057_1001860_pt1 | contig 31190 bp, 35 predicted proteins | sample CryGeyCG2114_010_2_FD_183968 | JGI IMG/M metagenome (GOLD analysis project Ga0210057, IMG submission 183968) | Groundwater microbial communities from aquifer - Crystal Geyser CG10_big_fil_rev_8/21/14_0.10 (SPAdes) (version 2) | ecosystem: Environmental > Aquatic > Deep subsurface > Groundwater ...
GAAAACTTAAACACAACAAAAGAAGTGATTGTCAAAACAACAAAATGCATGATCATTACATAAACATGCCATAATGTTCCATAATATCCAGAATATAAATATCTTAATTGAAGCAAAACAACAATTATTATTGAAAATAAAAGAGTTTTAATATAAATATTCCATTTTGACTTTGTTAAAAAGTGTAAGAGGATTAAACCTAAAATAACAGTCGCAATAAATTTCCCGACCGCATACCAAAATAAAGGCGAATTAGATATAAATTCAAGACCTTTCGGTATTGGATAATAATAAACACTTATCGTTACCCAAAGAAAATGGATCAACGCATCAATAGCAGTAAATATTATTGTGATTAATGCAACAATAGAAAAGTTTTTCTTGAAACTTAATTTCTTTCTCATATTTTTTTCATCACCTTTTCTTTTCATTTTATATAATAGGATTACTCGTTAATAAATTTAACTCTATAAGTAAATCTCTGAAATTTTCTTTTTCATTTTTTCTTAGATCTCCAAAGTATTTGTTTTGTATGTGGGGTTGAACCGTATTTTTTATTTAGATTAAGCAAATGTTTGTATTGCCAATCTCTTTCTTTAATAGACTCTTCAATGGAGTCATTTGCATCTCGAACAGCAGTGACTGCATAAACCGCAGCTCCAATAGAATGAGTAGGAACATGTGCAGTCGCCAACGATTGACCTGCACTTCGGGCGGCAGATCTTGCTGAATCATCATTTTCTTTCACTTCACGAGCTGCAGCATGAGCTCCAAGCGAATCTCTACGTATATCCGCCATTTTGAACACACCAGTCTCAATCCATGTTCTAAGAGATTCTATAGCTTTTCGAGGACGATTATCTTGAGGATATTTTTTTTCTAAATAAGGTAATACTCTCTCGGAACAATCGGTTCTGCCATCTTTGTTTCAATTCGTACTGCTTTAATTACTCCAGTTATTGATCTTTCAACAAGCACAACAAACATAAACCAAAATAATCCCAAAGACATTCCGGCAACAACATCACTGAACCAATGAACATGCAGTATTATTCTGCTTATTGCAACTGCTATAAAAAAAGATAAAGCTGCAATTATTAATACATATTTTACAACCTTATTTTTAAAATCGTCCTTAAATGAATAAATAAGTAAAGATGCAAAGACTATCGCCATAATTGCGTGACCGCTAGGAAAACTGTAACCGCTCGCAATTAAATTTTCTGGTCTAGTTCGATGAACAAGATATTTAACAGATACTTCTAATAACGCTCCACTCAAAAAAACTACAGTTGAAAGCAAAGCAAATCGCCATCTTTTTTTAAAAAGCAATATTCCAATCGCGAAAATAAAAAGTAGATATATACTAATACCACCACCTAAGTTAGTGATTATAGAAGCAGTTTTAATTAACCATTGAGATTTCAATGCTGTCATCACCCCATTTATCCAAGAATCGACATTTAATATAGATCCATTATAAATTACTCCTTCAAGCATTTTCGTAAAGATATACAGAGCAATAATGCATACAATTGGAATTCTTATGTGATAATTAAGAAATTCTTTTCTAGATTTTTTCAGATAAGGATACGCATATATAACTAAAATGATAATAACTACTATAACAAAACTAAGCCAAACTATCCAATGGCTCAATACAGGTAAAAAAATATTAATAAAATCATTCGTAGTTAACATGAGTAAACAAGGTTGAGTATGTATTTAATTATATACCTTCACTCAACAATCAATGTTCCAGTTCCCATTCCCATAGAACAAGCGAATCTGAATCTTCCTGTTTTCGTAGGAGTAAATTCAACATAATCGCTCGGAGTTGGCAAGTTTCTCGCAACACCAAATTCTTTAATAGTAAAACTTCTCAAGCATCCGCTCACACTTTTATCTAAACTTATTCTTACCGGTTGATTTGCTTTAACACGAACTTCTTGTGGATAATAATTGTAATTCTTAAAACTTAGAACAACATTTTGCACATCACCATTTGTTGGTGTTGGATTATTTGTATTAGGGGGATTTGAATTAGAAGAACCATTTGCAAAAACAAAATATGCTCCCCCGCCAACTAACAATACAATTATCAAAAATATATACATATTTTTCTTTTTTATCTCTATTTCATTTGTCATTTTTTATTTCATCCTCCGCATCCACATCCTCCGCCCATACCACATGAACTTCCGGATGTTGGAGAATTTTGGACATAATTTGATTTGGTTCCATCATCTTCTAAAACAGTAAATGTTCCTTTATACATATTCATAGAACATGCGATATTAAACGTCCCAGCTTTATCTGGTGTGAATTCAACGGTATTATCACCAGCCGTAAAAACTTTTTGGACTTTAAATTCCGAAATAACAATTCCTTTAGAACATCCAGGCATTCGAGAAACATCTGCCTCTAATCTCACTGTTTGACCTTTCTTAAAAGTCGAAGGAGTCATAACATAATTCCCGCCTTCAACCCACAGTTTAGCCTCGACAATTTCTCCATTCACAGAGTTACCTGTTACACCCTTATTCTCATTTCCAGAAAGTAAGAATGCTCCCATCAAAACTACAAGTAACATAATCATTCCAATCATCATATATGCTTTTTTCATTTTTCTTCCTATCAATTTTCTTTTTTAAAGCTAATGGACTTTGAATCTATCCTCCAAAGAACGCACTTCTTGGTCCATAGACTATAAACCACACAGTTAATGCGGTTAGTATAAAAGATAAACCTATAACGACTGTGTAATCTTCATTTTTCTGTCTTTCGTTCTCTTTCATCTCAGAATAGATCATATAATTAAGTCCGAACATGATGAATGAAGTTATTGCAAAAATTATAATCGTCATGTATTTCAAGTTATCATTAAGTAACATTATTGATGTCATTCCTCCCATAAGTCCTCCCATAAATCCCGCCATCATTCCTTCCATTATGCCCATTATTCCACAGCATTTACCCATCCAAACTCCTAAAGAAATTCCAACTAACATTCCTATGACGCTTCCATAAAACATTCCGTTCGTCGACGCAATATAAAATCCGGGTAAAAATCCAGCGATCATACCCATCGTCATTCCTATCATCATACCGCTCATACAAGCAAATTCTTTATAAGCCCTGACTTGTCTAATTGTCGGAACGATAAAAGCATAACTCAAAATAGAAAAGAAAATGAAGAATCCATATCGAGGAATAAATCCCTCAACATTTTTCAAACTAGTAAAATATAAAATCCCAACTATCAAAACTGAAGTCACAAGAGATATCAAAAATGTTTTTAGTAGTTCACCCTCAACTCTATCTCCATTCAATTCATTAACGAATTTTTCCATGCTCATAGAAAATCTAATCACTTGCCTGTTTTAAACCTTTTGATGAAACTAGTTTCAAAAGTTTTTTTTCTTATTCATCTCTTTCTTTTTCATATGATATCCAATGGTCAGAAGACTTCCCACGAGTATAAACGCAACAACAAATCCAATAATTTGATACAACACATTAAGCGTTCCAAGATATGTAAAGATTATCGCGAACGGAATAGTTCCTAATATTGTAGCAATAACATAAGGTTTCATTTTCACATTTGAGAAAAGACCAAGAGCATATCCAAGTCCATCTGTGGGAAGGACAATTCTAAGAAGTACAATTGAAGCGAAAATATGGTGGTCAGGAATAAACTTCTCAAATCTTTCAACTTCCTTAAGTGAAATCAATTTTTTAATGATCGGTTTACCATACTTTCTTGCGAGCCAAAATGTGATTGTTTCCCCTAATGTCCATCCTATAATTGAATATAATGCCGCCAGCTTCCATCCCCAAACAAGTGACGCAAATGGAATTAGGGGCATAGAACTTACAGGAGCGATAACTATTGAAACAGTCGCAATAAAAATATATATTAAAACACCATAATAATAATTTTCGAATGAATATTTTTTAAGAGGCTCAATATAATGATTGACAATTAATGATGATATGATAAAAAATATTCCAACTACAACAATGACTGCAACTGCTTTAACAACCTCTTTTTGATTTTTCTTCATATAATAAATAGGTGAATGTATTTTATAAAATCTTTCAATTCTTCAGAACAACAATATTATTCATTCCCCGTCTTTTTCTTTCTATGAATTGTTTAGCTTCGAGCTTGTCTAAAAGACGCGTCATTCCAACTTTTCCTAAAGCCATTTTTTCCATCAAATCCGCTTGGAACATCGCATTCCCCCCGTCTTTCAATAATTCAATAAGCTTCTTTTCATCAGCCACTAAATTTGATGTATCCATTTCTTTTTTCTTTTCTTTGAACGGTACTTTAACCTTAACCGTTTTTTCTTGAATAACAATTCTTTCACTAGGTTTGGATATGATTAATATAATTGCAACAATAACTAGAAATCCAACAATGCCAAGTGCGAGATAAGTCTGTTGATCGATCGTCTGATTCATAGGACAAACAAGTGAGTGGGCTTCGCCGCAACTCTCAACAACGATTTGTTTAAGTGCATGATCATATAAAAAAATCACAACGATGAGTAAAACCGCAATTCCAATAATCATATAACCGACATTCTTATTTTCCATTTTTATATTTTAATTCTGGAGTTTTACCAGGAATTTTCATCAAACCAAAACTTATTAAAAATATAATAATGATTAACATAATAGGTCCAAAGGTGGAATCAAAACTATAAAAAAAATTTGATATATCATGAACATTAGTGACATAATAAGTGAAAGAGACAGTATAATATATAACTAATGCGACAACAATAATTTTATTATCCAATTTCTTTTTGAATAAATGTGTTGAATATAACGCTATCAAGAATAGTACAATAAATCCTGGAATAAATCCAAAAATTTGTTGATTATAGGAATGATCTAAGAGTTTTAAGCTTTCTTTATAAGACAGATAAATGAATGTTACAAAAAAACTTAATCCAAGTGCTCCTATTCCAATAATTGCTCCAGTTGTATATGGTGTTGGTTTTTCTTTATTCTCCATATCTTTACACAAATTTTCATAATTATAAAGCTATCTCTAACCCCATAATTATTTAATCTTATCAAATCTTCTTTTAATATGCTTAAAGAAATCCATAAATCGTCAGAACGAGGAACATCTAAACTAGACTGGCTCGATTCAAAATTCAGTTTTAGTTTTGATAGATACAATAATCCGAAAAGAATGGGTTATGGAAAACTTCTCGTTCTTAACGACGATATAATTGCGCCAGGAAAAGGATTCGGTTTTCATCCTCATGAAAACATGGAAATTATAACAATTCCAATTAAAGGAGTTTTGGCTCATAAAGATTCAACAGGAGTTGAAGAAATAATTCTGCCAGGAGAAATCCAAGTCATGTCCGCAGGTTCAGGAATTTTCCATTCAGAATATAATCACTCAAAAACTGAAGATCTTGAATTATTTCAGATTTGGATTGAACCAAGCGTTCATCATATTACTCCAAGACACGATAAAAGATCTTTCGATCTAAAAGAAAACAATTTATATTTAGTTGTATCTGGCAAAAAGAATCCAAACTATCTTTTCATAAATCAAAAAGCAAACATCTTGTTTGGAAAATTTACAAAAGGTAAAAAAACAAACTACAAGATCACAAAAGGAAACGGCGTTTTCATTTTTGTCATAGAAGGAAGAATCGAAATCAAAGGAGACCAATTAGAAAAACGAGATTCAATTGAAATTTCAGATACGTCAACTGCAAATATAAATGCACTAGAAGATTCTTACTTTATGATAATTGAAGTGCCCATGAAATAAGATATTTAAACTAATAATAACCTCTACAATCATGAATAGTAATATAAAATTTCTGGAAAGAGATGCAAGGTTGCATTATGACTCAAAATCTGAAATACTAACACTCAATTCAGAATCCAGCAGTAGAAAGACAATTTCTTCAATATTTGGAATCTTTCTTGGCTCAATCATAATAGTATTTTTTTCCATACATACTTCTTCAACATTATTTTCATTATTATGGATTCTCTTGGGGATGTATTTCATATCATATTTTCTCAGAAATTTAATAATAACTAGATCTTACACTTTTAATAAAAAACAAATGTCCTATCAAATGAATAAATTTAATAGATTAACTAGAAAAAATGAGACGATAAAAGGAAGTTTTAATGAATTCTCATATTTATCTGTTTACAATCGAGACTCTCTTTTCTCAATACATCTCAATAATAAAAATAATACAAGTTTTAATTTGTTTGGTTTGTGGTTTATTCAGCCAATTAAAAAATCCTCTGGAGACATTACAGATTCGATCTTATTTTTCTCAGATTTTTTTAAAATAGGATTTAAGTATTATCATCCTTTTACCTATCTCAACAATGAAGAAAATTTTCCATTATTAAAAAATAGTAAATGGAATTTAAACAAGAAATAATCCTTATCGTAGTTTCACAATCGTCTTTTTTATCTCTTCAAGTGCGAAATCAATTTCTTCTTTTGTGTTATATTTTGAAAGCGTTATCCTTATAGAATTTTTTATTTCTTCTTTTGTTAATCCAATCGCCGATAAAACGTGACTTAATTCTTGAGCATGATGCGACGCGCAAGCGCTTCCTGTCGAAGTGTAAATATTTTTTGCATTTAGATAACTTCCAAGCATCTCCCCCTCAACACCCTTAATACAGACATTCACATTATTTGCAAGTCTCTTGTCAGCTTTTCCAAAAAGTCCTTTTTTTGTTTGCTCGTTTTTAGCGCCGTTAAGTTTCACGCCCTCAATTTTTAATAATTCATTAATTGTATAATCTCTAATCTCTCTAACTTTATTTACATCTGAAGAATTTGAAATAGAAACGGCTTTAGCCAGTCCAATTATTCCGGGAACATTAAGAGTTCCAGAACGAAGTCCAAATTCATGTCCGCCACCGCTCGCAAGAGGGGTTAATTTATTTTTGAATTCTTTTCTGACATAAAGTGCTCCAACTCCTTTAGGTCCATGGATCTTGTGTGCGTTGATCGTTACGAAGTCAAGCTTCATTTTATCGACGTCAATTGGAACTTTTGTATAACTCTGACAAGCATCAGTATGAAACGCAATCTCTTTTCCGTTTTTGTGAGATTTAATTATTTTTCCAATCTCTTCTAAATCCTGTATAGTCCCAATTTCATTATTTCCGTGTATGATTGATACTAAAAAAGTTTTATCAGTTAGAGAATTTTTCAATTGATTGATATCAATAAACCCTTCTTTATCGACGCCTAAATACGTGACTTTTATATCAAAATTTTCTTCTAAGAATTTGCATGCATTCAAAACGCAATCATGTTCTATTTTCGTTGTAACGATATGATTCTTATCGCTTTTACTTTTCTTTAAATTAAAATACAACCCTTTAATTACCAAATTATTACTTTCGGTTCCTCCAGAAGTGAAGACGATTTCATCATATTTGGCTCCTATAGATTTAGATATAGTTTTACGTGATTCTTCAACTGCTCGTTTTGCTTCTTCTCCAAGGTAATGAGTCGAAGAGGCGTTGCCATATTTCTCATTAAAGTATGGCATCATCGCTTCAATGACTTTCTCATCGATTCGTGTTGTTGCAGCATTATCCAGATTGATCTGTTTCATAAAATTAGAGTATATGATTTATTTATATAGTTTTTGAAATATGAATATTTATAAAATTTAAAATCAATATTAAAATATGCCAATTGATATAGAACTTTTCAGAAATTTTGATCTGGATTGTTCCGTCGATCATGATCAAAATAGGCGCGCAGCAGAAGCCAGAGGATTGACCTATAGTCCATTAACTAGATGTTATGAAGATTACGACGGTTGTTTAATTCTTGATGAGTATGGACAGGATCTTTAAGAAGAATTTCTTGAATCTGACACATTCCTACAATACCCCCTTTTTCCAAAGGGAAATAATGTTAATATACCGTCCGATCCACCTTCTTCACCATTTGAGGTTCTCAACTTATATATAAAACCAACTTCATTTGATAAAAACCTAAGATCAACTTTTCTGGAATGAGCTAACAAACCCAAACTTTTCAGAGAAATTGATTCATCTTCCATACTAACGCTTCGCAAATCATCATAAAGAGTTTGACTTTTTACGGGGAGTTTTTTCAACTTTTTATTTGTCTGAGATACTGCTTTATTTATTTCTTGAAAATACGGACCTAACATTCTTTCAGTAAGTCCTTTATCTGTCAAAGTTTTGCGATTGTATAAAATAAATATCTCTCCAAGATTTGGTGTCAATTGATTTAGAGAAATTTCTTGACCTATATAAAAAACTCCTGTCGCAAGTCTTTGAAGATCAAATTTTCCAAAGTCCCATTTAAACTGAGGAAATCTATTATTAAACCCCGCACAGCATTCAACTTCAAATCCCTTTAAACTTCCATGTGTACTAACTTTTTCATATAAGCTCGTTGGTTCTTTACTGGGATCAATACATCGATTTTCAGCTAAAAAATAAAGATATGGTTCAACAATATGTTCCAAAAAACTCTCTTCATTTATTCTTGATTCATCATACAGAACAACTATCTTAGATTTTCCATTTTCCATTTTTTATTGGTGATATAGACATTAATAAATCTTATTACAAATTCATAGCAAATATTGACAATGGAAAATTATCCCCCGATCTTTCCAGAGCATTTGTTTGCATCTGTATAATGACCCTTTCTTTAAACGTTTCTTCATCAAGATTCTCAAATGATTTAGGCAAATAAGCAAGTCTATTATTCCAAGCAGGATATATATCATCTTGATCTTCCTTCCCATTTCCAATATAAACCAAATAAAATTTATCCTCTAAGTGTTGTAGAGTCGGAATAACTATGCTTTTTTTATGATATTCTCTTATCCTTATTCCCAAATTATCCAAATTACCCCTTTTTTTACCTTTATCGATTACCGACCATATCAATTTATCAAACTCGTAAAATTTTACCATTTTTCGTCTCCATTCTCTTCATTATTATTTTCAGAATTTAATTCGCCAAATACAATCAGAAATCTATTTTTCATTTTATCAATATAATCATCATCAATAAAAGAATCTTCTTCCTCTGGAGTTTTAATTAGGAGAAAAACCATTTCATAAACTTCTTCTAAATTTACCCCTTCTACAGAAAAAAATCTTTGAATATCTTCTCGAGATTTATCAGACGAAACTATAAAACGTGAAAGTCCACCTCTTTCTTGATATGCAATATTATCGTTGTAATTTGTGCCTGATTCAAAATTCATTAAGTAAGGTCCAATTATTTCACCAGATATTTGTTCATGAGAATATCTTATTGTATCATAAAAAATGCAAAAATGTTTCGGATCTTCTGATAATTCTTCAAGACTTATAGCCATAAAATTATCAAAATCCTCGATTTAAAAGAATTATTGCGATATACTTTTGTTCTTTCTCCGCTCCTTTATCCATTCAATTATAGGGGGCAATATAGATAACACTATTATTCCAAATATAATCCATTCAAAGTTCGCCTTAACAATCGGAATTGTTCCTAGTAAATAGCCCCCCATCACAATTAATAATACCCAGGCAAGCCCGCCAATTATATTAAATTTCAAGAATTTTTTATATTCCATTTTACCTAAACCTGCAACAAATGGAGCAATTGTTCGAACTATTGGAACAAATCTGGCAAGAACAATTGTTTTAACACCGTATTTTTTATAGAAATTTTCTGTCTTCTCCAAATGATGTTTTTTAATCCAGTTATTAGTTATAATTTTTTCCCCTGTATATTTTCCAATAAAATAATTCGCGGAATCTCCCCCAATTGCAGCAATTGAAAGAAGTACTAATAAATAAAATAAATTTAACGAGCCTTCAGCCGCAAAAGCCCCAGCAATAAAAAGCAATGAATCCCCCGGTAAAAATGGCATGATTACAACTCCAGTCTCTACAAAAATTATCAAAAATAAAATTAAATACGTCCAGATTCCAAATTGAGAAATTAAATCTCCGAGATAGGTATCTACATGTAAAAATATCGAAATAAAATCTATCATCACTTTAATTAGAATGAATCGTTTTTAAATCTTCATTTTGCGACAACACTTTTATCTAATTGAAATATTTGATACTCTAAAACACTATCATAGCTAACTCTTTGAGAATTTCTGTAAAAATCCGGATGAGACGGAGAAAATATTTGTCTTCCATGCATACTTAGACTAAAATCGTTTTCACTAAATTGAAATGGAATTCCAGCAACAGTATGATTTCCCTCCCCACGTTTGTATTTAACAACAAGTACACAAGTTGGTAAACTTCCTTTCATATTTTCTTCAAGGTCTTTTTTTAACAATTCTCCAATATCCATATAATTTACTTAAATAAGATAGATATAAAAATTTAATTATCATATAGAATACAAATTACATTTCTAGAACTATTTTTTCTTTTCGTCCTTGATTTCTTAAAGATTTTTCTTTGAAATGAATATTCAATTCTTCAAGGCAATGTTCACTACAACATCCATTCAATTTTTCTTGACATTCTAAACACTCAACAACAAATCTATCGCAAGATGGATTTCTGCAATTTTTATATAAATCGCAAACAATTCCACAGACTTCGCAATTAGTTATCGGTTTATTTTCGCTGGAAGGACTCACATCGCTCACCATTCTTTTATCAAAAACAAAACACTTCCCTTCCCAATAGGTGTTTGGAAATTTCTGTATGAAATTTATTATTCCGTCTTTAAGTTGAAAAACATTTTCGAAGCCGAATTCTCTCATGACTGCGCTCGCTTTCTCACATCGTATGCCTCCCGTACAAAAAGTCACAATCTTTTTTCCTTTCAGATGTTCAAAATTCTTTAAAGCATTGGGGAATTCTCTAAATGTTTTGGTATTGACTTGAATCGAATTCTTGAAGTGTCCGACTTTAAACTCATAATCGTTTCTCGTATCAAAGATTATCGCGTCTCCTTTTTCAAACAATCCTTTTTCATACCAATCGTACAATTCTTCAGCCGTAATGAACTGTCCCGCTTTAGACATATCCACATCAAATTTTATCGAAACAATTTCTTCACGTTTCAAGATTTTCATTTTTGTAAACGGATGGATGATTCCCATTTCTTCTTTGAATCGTATATCACTAAACCTTTCATCATTTCTTAAAGCAATTTTATATTTTTCCATCTCCGTCGCAGTGCCGCTCACGCTTCCATTTATTCCTTCACAAGCCACGAGTATTCTTCCTTTAATTCCAATATCTTCACAGAATTTCTTGTGCGTCCTTATGAACCAATCAACATCGTTCTCACTAAGTTTGACGAATTTGTAAAATAAAAGGATGCGAATCGGATTTTGATTTATTTCCATTTAAACAATTGTTAAGTTTGGTTTATAAAATTGACTATCACAAAATCTATAAATCCATTTTCAACATTTTTATATGGAATGGTATACTAAAAGTGCACTCTCGCTCGTTTCTGCTTTATCATTAGGATTTTCCAACTTAGCTTATAGTCAAAGATCAAATCCTAACTCATTATCAAAAAGTGTACATACTTACACCCATCAAACAAGTCAATCTCAAAAAAGAGATTCTCAAATATTAAGAGAAAATCTTGAAAATAAACTTTCTAATGTTAAAGACCATGAAGGAAATGCTTGGTTCGAAGAATACGATTGCGAAGAGTTTATTGAAAATAAGATTCCATTTTCATATATAGAAACTTGCTCATTGTATTCAAATGAAAAAGGTGATCCAGTTTATTTTCCTTTTGAAATAAATAGACTTTGGAGAGAAGAGATTAGTGAAGATTTCATAGACAGATTATTAAGCGAATTTTCGTTACGAAATCATAAAATACCCTCAGTATTAGGAATGATAAGATATTCTCAGCTTTGTAAAGATCCAAAAGATTTTTTCCCGGAAGATACTAAGAGACCGAATGCATTGATCCTTCTTCCAGAAGAAGGGATAAAATATAACGATAAATTCAAATCAGCATTTTATAGTCAAGATTCAATAAAATTTTATTCAAGAATACAAGATGGTTACGATGTTGCATTAAGAGTATATGATTCGACTCAAGAACTTTGCGATTCTCTTCTGGAGTCAGTAGAAAATAATTTTTCTCCGGATCTTTTCTTGCTTGGTGGTCATGGCAGTCAAAGTGGATACATAGCTCTAAGCGATAAAAAATTATTCCTAGAAGTAATTATTGGTTCAGACGGATTAAAATTAGTTCCTGGAGAAAACGCTGATAAGTTTCTTCTAAATTTCGACGATAGAACTGGAGAATATTTCAGTTTACTCCCCCCATCATCAACATTTTTTCTTTTTTCATGTTATGGTGGAAAATCTTTTATGGAATTTATTAATGAATATTCTCCCAGAACAAGATTCATTGGAGGCAGTAAACCATTTAGTGTAACAGATGTCTATATAGACAGATTATACCCTTTTGATGCGAGAATTGTAAATCCAACAGAAGAATTGACAGTAACGAATCAGCCATTTTTCGGAAGCAAATCTATAATCACATACAATGATCCTAAATATAATGAAAAGATTGACGATTTACTGAGGCCGGAATTTCCGAGATAAAACCGCAACATTTTTTAACATTCTTTTTTATCGCATTCTAAGTAAAATTTTATCTTTTTTTATATGACAAAAATTTATGAATCTACTCAGTACAACTCTGAAGAAATAATCAAGATCCTCCACCCATTAGTAAAAGAATGGTTTTTCAAAAAATTTGCGGACTTCTCTCTTACTCAGAAGTATGGAGTCATCCCAATATGGGAAAGAAAAAACATCCTTATTTCAGCTCCTACCGGCGGAACAAAGACTCTCACCGCTTTTTTATCTATTTTGAATTATTTAGTCATACTCGCAGAAAGAAACGAACTCGAAAATAAGATCTACGCAGTGTATACTTCACCCCTTAAAGCCCTTTCAAATGATATTGCAAAAAATCTTATAGAACCCCTCGAAGAAATCCAAGCTCTTGCAAAAGAAAAAAACGTAAAACTTCAAGATATACGAGTTGCTCTACGAACAGGCGACACAACAACATACGAACGAGCGAAAATGGCAAAAAAAATCCCCCATATTTTAATAACAACTCCAGAATCTTTGGCAATTGTTTTGACAACAGAAAAATTTATAGATAACTTAAAAGCAGTCGAATTTTGCATCGTTGATGAGATCCATGCTCTTGAAAATAAACGAGGCACTTTTTTAAGTTTAACAATTGAACGACTCAATGAAGTCTCTAAAATTTGGCCAGTCAAGATCGGTCTTTCAGCAACAATAGAACCACTTGAGGAAATTGCGAAATACCTCGTCGGAAATGGAAATAAAGAAAATCCTCGTGATGTCTTAATAGCAAAAGTTCCGCTAAGCAAAAAAATTGATATTAAAGTTCTTTCTCCAGTCGCAGATCTGATAAATGATACAAATTCTCAATCTGAAATGTATAAATTAATTGACAAATTGATTAAAGAGCATAAAACGACTTTAATATTTACAAATACCCGTTCGGCAACTGAAAGAGTAGTTAATTATCTCAAGGAAAAATTTCCGACAGAATATGGCGACGACAATATTGCCGCACATCATTCATCGTTGAGTAAGACACATAGATTTGATATTGAAGCGCGTTTACGCGACGGCAAATTAAAAGTCGTTGTATGTTCAACATCTCTTGAACTTGGGATTGACATTGGTTATATTGATTTAGTTTTGATGTTAGGCTCTCCAAAATCGTCGGCAAGAGCACTGCAAAGGTTGGGACGAGCTGGACATAAACTTCATGATGTCGCCAAAGGAAGATTTATTGTTCTAGACAGAGATGATCTTGTTGAATGCTGCGTCATCCAAAAAGAGATGATTGAAGGAAAAATAAACAAAATAAGATTTCCAAAAAATTCTCTCGATGTATTGAGCCAGCATATTTACGGTATGGCTATTTACAAAATTTGGGATATCGAAGAGCTTTTCAAAGTGATAAAGAAATGTTATTGTTATTCAGAATTATCACGAAACGATTTCTTCGACGTCATTTCTTATCTATCTGGAGAATATGATTTAGAAAAAAATTATGTTTATGGAAAAATTTGGTTTGATACTGAGACTCGTCAAGTTGGAAAAAAAGGGAAACTCGCACGTGTTTTATATATGACAAATATTGGAACAATTCCGGATGAATCTTATATCACAGTAAAACTAGCCCCATCAGGAGAACAAGTTGGATTTATAGACGAAGGATTTCTTGAAAGAATGCGAAAAAACGACGTTTTTGTTTTAGGAGGGAGAAAATATGTCTATCAATATACAAAAGGAATGAATCTTTATGTTAAATCAACCATCGAAAGGTATCCAACTATTCCCTCGTGGTTCAGCGAAATGTTGCCTTTAAGTTTTGACTCAGCTACAGAGATAAATAGATTTAGATATTTAATGGCTGAAAGACTTGAAAGCTCTCCGCGTCGTAGTAAATCAGAAATAATAAAATTCATAGAAGAACATCTTCATTCATCCGAAGAATCTGCTTCAACTTCGGAAGCCATATACAATTATTTTTTAGAGCAACATAATTTTTTAGGAATTCCCCATAAGAACAAAATGATTGTTGAAAGATATTACGATCCTAAAACAAAAAAGAATTACGCTTTATTTCATTCCATGTACGGTCGAAGAGTAAATGATGTTCTCTCAAGAGCATTTGGATATTTGCTTGGAAAATCTGCGGGTAAGCGAGATGTAGAGTTAGGCATGAACGATAACGGATTTTATATTGCTGGAGAAAAACTTCAAATTGAAAAAGTTATTAATTTCCTTACTCCAAAGAATCTTGAAGAAGTACTTAAAGAAGCAATTGAACGAACTGATATTTTATCCAGACGATTCCGACATTGTGCTGGTCGTTCTCTCATGATTTTGCGTTCATATAAAGGACACCAAAAATCTGTCGGTAAACAGCAGATGAATTCACATTTCTTGATGTCTGCTGTAAAAAAAATAACTGGAGAATTTCCAATACTTAGAGAAGCCCGTCGAGAAATTTTAGAAGATTTAATGGATATTGAAAATGCAAAGATAGTTGTTAAATGGATTAATGAAGGAAGAATCAAAGTTCAAATAAAAGACGTTGCCATTCCATCTCCATTCGCCCTCAATTTATTCATTCAAGGCCATACTGATCTCATCAAGCTCGAAGACAAACAGAATTTCCTCAAGAGGATGCATAAATTGCATATTAAAGGAATTGAGGAAGAATAAGATTATATTTTTAATTCAGATAGAATTTTCCTACCCTTTGATGTTATTTTATACGGTCTATAATTTGAAGAATTTGGCTTTAAACATTTAACGTATCCTTTTGATTCTAAACGTATAAATATTCTACTTATAGTCTCTCTATATTTTTTCAATTTTTGAGAGAGTGTTTTAGCCATCCATTCTTTTTCATTGAGCTCTTTCAGAATGGTGATAGCTAATGTATTCCTTGCAAAAAAGATTTCCTCTTCAATATCCATAAAATAAAGCGTAACAACTCAAATTTAAGCTGGTGTGATTCTGTGCGTAACTTATTGCGTAACCTTTAAAATATGGCTAATCATTTGTTTATTAAGATGTCATCCCTAATTGAAGAATTACCTAAAATAATAGAACGTGGCAAAAAAGAAGCTCAAAAAATCTTAGACGGACTTTCTAAATCAAATAAAATAACTTTACAAACTAATGAATTTGTTCTTCCAACAAAAGCTCAAGGGGGACTGACTAAATTTACTGGACAAACAATCAAAGAAATTGGTAAGATCGAGTGGCTAAACAGAATGGTTTACGGAGATAATCTTCTTACAATGCAAGCTCTTCTTGCTGGAGATAATTCCTCTGGACTTTCTTCCATGCGTGGAAAAATTGATTTGATTTATATTGATCCTCCATTTGATAGCAAAGCCGATTATAGAACAAAAATTCACCTTCCTGGAACGGATATTGAATCTAAACCCACAGTTATAGAACAGTTTGCTTATTCAGATACTTGGAAAAATGGAACTGCTTCTTATTTAGAGATGATGATTCCGAGACTTATTTTGATGCGAGAGTTATTGAGCGAACAAGGTTCAATTTACGTACATATTGATTGGCATGTCGGACATTATGTTAAAGTCATTATGGATGAAATTTTTGGGAAAGAGAATTTTAAAAATCACATTACCTGGTTAAGAAGTTCAAGTGGAAAGACAATATCTAAGAATTTTCCCAATGATACAGATTTTATCTTATTTTATTCCAAATCTGATGATTACATATTTAATCCAACTTATATGCCCCTTTCTGAAACAACAATTGCAATGTACAATAAAGATGATGGTGATGGCAGAGGAAAATATAGACTGTTTCCTTTACAAAAGACTGGAGGTCCTGGTCCAGAGACTACCTACGACTACAAAGATAATAATGGAAAAATTTGGAAATGTCCTCCTAAAGGGTGGAGAATGAAACAGGAGAAACTTAAAGCCTTAGAAGACGACGGGAGACTTTATATCCAAGGCAAGAGTATAGGTGAAAAAGCTTATTGGAATGAAAGGGATAATGAAGGAAGATTATCTAACAATCTTTGGAATGATATTGCTAACCTACAAGGAGCCAATGCGGAGATATTAGGATTTAATACTCAAAAACCAGAAAAACTAATTGACAGAATTATAGAATCTTCCTGCCCGGAAAATGGAATCGTCGCAGATTTCTTCGCTGGTTCAGGCACAACAGGAGCAGTTGCAGAAAAACTTGGAAGAAAATGGATTATGTCTGATTTAGGAAAACCTGCATGCATGATCATGAGAAAAAGACTAATTGACCAAAATGCAAAACCTTTCCTATATCATTCTATTGGAGATTATCAAAAAGAGCAATTTGAACAATCACAATTTAGGACAATTGGAGATTTGGCTCATGTGGTGATAAACCTTTATGGCGCTTTGCCTTTCCCAATGCAAGAAGGAGTTCCAAATAATTTAGGTTATATTAAAAATGGAAAAACTCTCGTCATAGTTGATTCTCCATCAAAGTTAACAGGATATAATACCTTAAAAAAAGCTCAAGAATTAAGGAGTTCATTTATGGGAGGTTGGGATAAAGTTGTTGTTCTCGGTTGGAATTTCGTAACAGATATAGGAAGAGTAATTGAAAGTTTGAGAGATGATAAATTAGAAGTCTTAGTCATTCCTCCAGATTTATTAGATAAATTAAAAACAAAAGCAAGTTATGAACAGTTAATCAAATCTGGTAAGATTAGATTTTCTTCTTTACAATATTTAACAATTAAATCTATAATTAAGAAAGAATATAATAAAGAACAAGACGAGATTTTTATAGAATTAGATAATTATGTCTTGCTTTCTCCAGATGCTCTGCCTTTAGATAAAGAAAATAAAGAGAAACTTGAAAAAGTCATCAAAGATGATCCTTTAAGTTTAATTGAATATTGGAGTATTGATCCAGAATACGATGGGGAAGTATTTAGAAGTAAATGGCAGGATAACAGACAAAACAGAGAAAATGATGAAGATAAATTTAGAGTAGTAAGAAAAACTAAACTTATTTTACCCAAAATTAAAGGAAAGAGGAAAATTTGTGTTAAAGCTGTAGATGTTTTTGGATTTGAGAGTGTGGTTGTTGGAGAGGTGAAATAATGATATTTGAAATTAGTAATATTTTAGATATTTCGATTATCATAACTTTAGTGGGTATTGCAATTACATATTTTGGAAGAATTATAATCAAAGCGAGAAAAGATTTATGCTCAGATATAACTGCTGAAATTTTAGAAGGAATTATTTTCTTGATTTATTATTTTATTTTTCCAACTTTAATCATTTACTTATTAATTTATTATTTCCCATTAAAAATAAATTTTTATCCAGCGTTATTTATAATAATTGAAGGAATTTTTATTTATTTTCTCACCCTTCAAACTAATTTTGAAGAAATTAATTTTAATTATAAAAAAGTTAATTTTCTTATAGTAACTCTATCTTTATTTTTTAATTATACACTATTTATCAATGATGAAAATATTGTTTTTTTAATAATCTCTATAATTTTTACCTTTTTGATAATAACTCTCTCGGCTGCTATTTATAGTAAAGGGGAAGGTCAGATTTCTAAAGATATTCAAGGAAGTAATAAGATAATTATTTTATCCAATAAAGAAGTATTAATTGGAAAGATAATAAAATTAGGAAATGATTTTATCAGTTTTTTTGACTCTAAAAAAAAGAAGCATATTATAATAAATAAAAGTCATATTTTAAAATTAGAACATAAATAAAAATGGTAAATACAAAATCTCTAGGAACAAGAAATATACCTCTTAAATTAGCAGAGACTATAACAAAGATGGCAAATAAAGAATGGGAAGAGCGAACATTTTTAGAAAAAGTTTCTCCTATTACTAAAGATTTATTGAGATTCTGGGATCCGTATGGCAGTTTTGGAGATTTAAGAAATTTTAATTTTCACGAGGGGCAATGGCAGGCAATTCTAAATACGATTTATATGCATGAAATTTTGAAAGTTAAAAGTGTTCATGATATGTATATGTCTATTCGTCCAGAATTATTACAAGAAATGGATTTACTCGATTTGAAGAAAGATAAATATTCTCATCAAAAATATTGTATTAAAATGGCAACAGGAACTGGCAAGACTTGGATTTTATCAGCGATATTAATTTGGCAATACTTAAATGCAAAACATGAAGAAGAATCAACTGGAAGATTTTCGAAAAATTTCTTACTTGTTGCACCAGGAATAATTGTTTATGAAAGATTGCTTGATGCTTATCTCGGCAAAAGAAAAGAAAATGGGCATAGAGAATTTGATACATCTGATTTTAAAAGATTCGAGGGATTATTCCTTCCACCAGCATATAAAGAAGAGATATTCGGATTTATCCAAAGTTCTGTTGCTCAAAAAGATGAGATTGGTAAGAAAATAACTGGTGAAGGTTTAATTGCTATTACTAACTGGCATTTATTAGCAACTGAAACAGTTGATGAAGATACTGAAACAGCATTAGATAGTCCTGAAAAAACAATAAAAAAACTTCTACCAATTACTCCTGGAACATCATCGGGACATTCTTTAGAAGAATTAGATAACAATTATTTCAAGGGGAAGGAATTAGAATATCTTGCTAATTTAAGTGATCTAGTTGTATTCAACGATGAAGCACATCATCTTGGAGAATGGAAAACTACTGAAGAAGTCTTAGATAAAAAATGGCAAGAAGCATTAGATAACATTTCAGAAAATAAGAAGGGTAAATTTATACAAGTTGACTTTTCAGCTACACCTTATACTGTAACGGGAAGCGGACAAAAAAGATCACTGCATTATTTTCCGCATATTATTATCAATTTTGAACTTGTCCAAGCAATTAAATTAGGTCTTGTTAAAACGGTAGCAATTGATAAAAGAAAAGAAATTGCCGCGCTTCCACTAGAATTTAAAGCAGAAAGAGAAGGAGGGGAAATTAAAGACATTTCCGAAGGTCAAAGAGTAATGCTTAGGGCGGGAATTACAAAATTAAGAATTTTAGAAGAAGGTTTCACAAAATTAGATAAAACAAAATACCCTAAAATGCTTGTAATTTGTGAAGATACTTTTGTCGTTCCCCATGTTGTTAAATTCTTAAGACAAGAAGGTTATTCAGAAGAAGAGATTATGGAAGTTCATTCTAATAGAAAAGGGGATATTGGAGAAGAAGAATGGAAAAAAGTTAAACAAAGATTATTTGATATGGACCATCATGCAAAACCAAAAATTATAGTTTCTGTTTTGATGTTAAGAGAAGGATTTGATGTAAACAATATTTGTGTTATAGTGCCTCTCCGTTCAAGTTCTTCTTATATTCTGCTCGAACAAACAATAGGCAGGGGATTGAGAATAATGTGGCGTGAACCAGAATATGAAGATAGCAAAAAAGAAAATCGTGAGAAATTGCTGATTAAGAAAGAAGAACCAGATAACTATATGGATATATTAAGCATAATTGAACATCCAGCGTTTATCGAATTTTATGATAGAGTTTTAGAAGGTGCAATTGGAAAGGTTAAAGAGTTGCCAAAAAAAGATAGAGTTGTTGGAGATATTGTAAGTATAGGATTGAAGAGTAACTATAAAGATTATGATCTCTTCTGGCCATTAATCATACACGATAAAGAAGAAGAATTAACTCCAACAGAATTATCAATGAAAGACTTGGAAAAATTTCCTATTTCTCTTGAAGAATTAAAACCTTTGATTAGTCAAAGAGGTGATGTTTTCAAAAGCGAAGAATTAACAGTTAAAACCAAATTTGGAGAATATAATGTTACCGCAGATATCTTTACTGCGAAAAGTTATAACTCATTTATTCAAAAAATAGTTAATGCGGTTTCAGAAGTCCCGGTTAAAATTAACAAAAAGACGATTAAGTCATTTCCTTTAATGCAAATTAATTCATTCATGATTGCTCGACTAACTGATGGATATATTAGACAAAAATTATTTGGACAAGATTTTGATCCTCTAAAGGATAATAATTGGAGAGTTTTATTATTAACGGAAGCAAGAATTATTCAGCACATTGTTAAAAATGTCGCAAAAACAATTTATGATTTGCAAAATAGTTTAAAGATAAATGAAGCAAAGATTGTCAAGAGATATTTTTCAGAAATAACTGAAATGAGAATAAGAGAAACCTATGCTATAGATGTCGCGAAAACTATTTATTCAAAAATAGCATTCCCTACAAACAAAGGAGGATTTGAAAAAGCATTTATAGAATTTATTGATGCTGATTCTAAGGTTAAATCTTTTATTAAAATAAATGAGCATATTCATAATTTTTCAAATATAATCTATATAAGGGATGATGGACTTTTAGCAAATTATTATCCCGATTTTATGGTTAAAATAGGTAATAAAATATATCTTGTTGAAACAAAGGCTGAAAGAGATCTAAATAATCAGAATGTTAAATCAAAGAGATTAGCAACTATTGATTGGACTGATAAAATTAATGAACTAAAACCGGATGATAGAATGAATTGCATTTGGAGTTATGTTTTACTCGGAGAAAACACTTTTTATAGTATGAGTAAAAAGAGCGCATCAACAGGGGAAATATTAGAATATGCAAAATTGACTAAGGCAAAGGTTAAAGGAAAACTCTTTGATACTGACATATATGGAAGAAAAGAATATTAATCCAAAACTTCTAAAAACCCAATCTCTTATTCTAAATCATGCAAAAACCTCTCTTCATCTCAAAAACTCTTTTCTTTCCAGCCGAGGGCATTTTAGTAATCGGCGATCTCCACATCGGCTACGAACACATGCTCCATAAATCTGGAATTCAAATTTCATTGCATCTAACAAATCAGATAATTAATGACTTAAAACCAATTTTAGATCATGTCAAAGCCGTACACAAAATAAATAAAATCGTTTTCATAGGAGATCTTAAACATTTTTTCAATTTCGAGTATGAGGAAAAAAAGGAATTTTTTAAACTATTAAATTTTATAGAACACTATGTCCAGAATCCAAAAGAGGACATCGTTCTAATAAAAGGGAATCATGACACTTCAGATTTCACAGGAAAAGTCATGAAAAACGTTTTTATCCACAAAGAAATTGCATTCACTCACGGCCATGAATGGTTCAAAGAATTAGAAAATCCAAAAATTAAATACATTGTCATGGGACACATCCACCCTTCAATAAAACTTTCAGACAAAGCAAAGTCAGAAAAATTCAAATGTTTTTTAGTCGGAAAATTTAAGGATAAAGAAGTTATAGTTCTTCCAAGTTTTTTCAATGTGATTGAAGGAACAGATGTAAATGATTATTTTGAAGATTACGATGATCATTTTTCAATAATTCCTAAAAAAGATTTATTAAAATTTAATATTTATGCAGTCAACGAAGAAGACGACAGATTTGAAGTTTATGATTTTGGAAAAATCAAAGATCTTTAGAAATTGTTTAGCCAAATTCTCCATTAATATAATCTTTTGTTAGTTTATTTTTTGGTTTTACAAATAAACTTTTTGTTTCCGAATATTCAATAACTTTGCCATCAAGCATGTAAATTGTTTTATCTGATATTCTCCTAGCCTGATGCATATTATGTGTTACAATAATTATAGTCATTTCATCTTTAAGTTTAATAAGCAATTTTTCAATTTTTGCCGTCGCAATTGGATCAAGTGCGCTGCAAGGTTCATCAAGTAAAATTACATCCGGATTTATTGCAAGCGCTCGCGTAATACAAAGTCTTTGTTGTTGACCTCCAGATAAACTAAATGCAGAAGAATCAAGTCTATCTTTAACTTCATCCCAAAGATCCGCCCGCTTTAAACTTTCCTCAACAATTTTTTTTAAAATTTCTTTATCTTTTATTCCAGCTGCTCGAAGTCCATATGAAACATTCTCAAAAATAGACATTGGAAATGGATTAGGTTTTTGAAACACCATCCCAATTTGTTTTCTTAAAATAGAAACGTCTTCGTAATCTTTATGTATATCTTTATTATTATAAATTAAATTACCTTCAATTTTAGAAGAAGAGATTAAATCATTCATCCGGTTCATACATCTAAGTAGTGTTGACTTGCCGCAACCACTTGGTCCTATTAAAGCAGTAATTTTTTTATTTTCAATCAACAAATTTATATCATCTAAAACTTGTTTTTTTCCATACCAAAATTTCAAATTTTTAATAATAATCTTTACCATTCTTTTTTCTTCCTAAGTTTATATCTAATAATAAAAATTCCTAAATTCATAATAAATGTTAAACTTATTAAAACTAACGCAGTACCAAGAGCATATGCTTTCGCATCCGGACTTGAATGCTGAGTAGCTAAAATAAAAAGATGATAAGGTAGAGCCATAAATTTATCCGTCGGAGAAGTAGGTAAATAACTTATATAAAAAGTTGCTCCAACCATTATTATGGGCGCAGTCTCTCCAACCGCTCTAGATATTCCAAGAATTGATCCTGTCAACATACCGCCTAGTGAACTTGGAACAACCACTTTTTTAATCGTCTGCCATTTTGTAGCACCCAGTGCTATCGACGCTTCTCTAAATGAATTTGGAACAGATTTTATTGACTCTTCACTTGAAGTTATAATCCATGGTAGTGTCATACAGCCAAGTGTCAGAGATGCTGCAATTAAAGAAGTCCCAAGATTAAGAAGAAAAACAAAAAACGCTAAGCCAAATAATCCGTAAACTACCGACGGAACTCCAGCTAAATTTCTTATTGAAATTTTAACCATATTCGTAAAATAATTTTCTTTTGCATATTCTGATATATAAATCGCGGTACAAATTCCTATAGGAATACTTATAATTGAAATCCCAATTCCTAAAAGAATAGAACCAAATATTGCAGGAAAAATTCCTCCTTGTGTAATGTCTTGATGATTCCACATTGTCGTTAAGAATCTAAAATTTATAACTTTGTAGCCGTTTATAATCACATAAAGTAAAATAAACCCTAAAATAAAAATTGTAAATAGCATACAAATTCTAAAAATATTAAAATAAAATTTTTCTTTTGTCTTTTCTTTTACCATTTGTATTTTTTTGTTTGTTTGTTTATTATAATTTCAGAGATCACATTAACACAAAAAGTTATGACAAATAAAATTAAACCTAAAAGAAATAACGCCTCATAATGTAAACTACCGCTAACAACTTCTTTTATTTCAATAGCTATATTTGCAGTTATCGGTCTTACCGGATCTAAAATCGACGTCGGCATCCCTCTTGAATTTCCTGCTACCATTAGAACCGCCATTGTTTCACCAACCGCTCTTCCTAGTCCAAGCATTATAGCTCCTCCAATTCCAGAGAGTGCAGCAGGAATCAAAGTCATTTTAATCGTCTGCCATTTTGTTGCCCCAAGAGCTAAAGAAGCCTCATTAAATTCTTTCGGAAGTGAAATTAGAACGTCCTCTGATACGCTTATTATAGTAGGTAAAATCATTATCCCGACGATAAATGAGGCGATAAGCCCATTTAGTCCGTTAGACAATCCGAATAATCCTGCTATCAAAGGTGATAAAAAGAAAATTCCAATGAGCCCCAAAACAACACTCGGAATACCTGCAATCATTTCTATTGTAGGTTTAAGAAATTCTCTTGTTTTTGGAGAAGCAATCTCAGCTAAATAAATTGAAGATGCGATACCTAAGGGAATTGCAAAAATTAAAGCTCCAAGTGTTACAATTAAAGTTCCAACAAGAAGAGATAATATTCCCCATGAAGGTTCTCCATATGCTGTCGGATTCCAATCAGTTCCGAAAAATATTTCTTTAAACGAAATCTCATTAAATGTTTTTATTCCAGTAAAAAATAAAAACAAAAATATTCCAAGTAAAATGAGTATTGTCGTAACACTCACGATCAAAAATATATTAATAATTATTTTTTCTTTATTAATTTTTAATCCCTTAACCAAGAACATCATTATTTTTTTGTTTATCACTATTCGCTATTTTGACAAATCCTGAATCTTCAACTATTTTTTGACCCTGCTCACTTAATTCAAATTGAATGAAATCATAAAGCTCTGTTCCTTTTACGGGTTTCATTTTTGTATATTGGAACAATCCCCTAGATATCGGATAATCATTTATCTTTGATTCATCAAGAGGAGAAAAATAATCTTTACCATCATAAGAAACATCAACCGCCTTAATTTTGTTATTTTCATTTTTTAAACCCTCTTTAAGATATCCAATTCCAATATATCCCATACCACCCTTATCTTGTTTAACAGCTTCAAATATTGCTTGATTACCCTCCAAATTTCTCATATTTTCAGAATATTCTCCCTTCACAACATGTTCAAGGAAAAAGGTATATGTTCCAGAGGTGCTTTGTCTTCCATATAAAGTAATTTTTTGATCTTTACCGCCAACTTCATTCCAATTTTTTATCTCGCCTTTATATATTTTAGACAACTCTTCTATTGTCAAACGGTCAACTTTATTATCTTTATTAACAATAACTGAAAGCATATCTCTTGCAATAATAACCTCTTTAACATCAAGACTCTTTTCCCTGGCTAAATCAAGTTCCTTTTGCTCGATACTTCTTGATGAATCCGCCAAATCGATTTCTCCATTTAATAATGCTGCAATTCCAGTTCCACTACCTCCTCCTGTTACAGAGATTTTTGTATCAGGATTATTTTTAGAAAAATCTTCAGCCAAATTTGAAACAAGTTGAACTATTGTATCCGAACCCTTAATTTCAATTTTATTATTTTGATCAGAAACTTTTAGATCTTTATTTTCAGAGATTATATTTCCTGTAACATCACCTTTACTATTGTTAAACCCCATCCAAATGAATCCAATAAACAAAATGATAAATATTCCTCCAATAAATTTTGTTGAGTTTTTCATCGTCTTTAAAATAAAAACTCAAAGTTAGTTTATATAGTTAATCTATATAAAACTATATAATTACAAAATATTTATATAGTTTAATATTCCTATAAACTTCATGCATAAAAGAAAAATTCAGCTTATCGCAAATTCTACCTATTCAATTTCTCTTCCAAAAGAATGGATCATAAAAAACTCATTGAAGAAAAGCGATACGATAATGATTTCTGAAAAAAATGATTCGACTCTTATTCTATCACCTTCAATTATAGAAAATCAAAAACTAAATGAGATTACTCTTCATATCGAAGACTTTCCAAATAGCATAAACAGAGTTTTGTATGTGTGTTTTTATTTAGGGATTCAAACTATCACTCTTAAATCTAAAAAAGAATTTAGTACTGATCAAAAAACAAAAATTCGTAAATCTATCTCTCAGATGAGCGGATCTGAAATCACCTATGAAGACAAGTCAAAGATGATTATTTCAGTTTTTTTAGATCATAACCGTCTTGATTTGAAACAAATAATTTTTAGAACAGGATTACTTATCGAATCGATGATAGAAACAATTATAGAAAAACTGAATATAAAAGAAATAAATTTGAATGAAGTAGAAATTGATAGGCTTTATCATCTATCAACCAAAATTATTTCTTTATCTCTTATTAATATAAACGTCTTAAATACTTCAAAAATAAAAAATGTTTCAATGATTCCTTCTTATTTTCTAATCTGTAAAAAACTGGAAAATATAGGAGACAATTTAAGTCATTTAGCAAATCATATGAATCAAAATAAAATTAATTCTTCTTCATTTAAAGAAATATTAGAATTAATAAAAAGTGAAATATCAAGAAGTATCAAACATATAAATGCTGATTTTCCCAAGATGTTTGAAAAAATCAGCGATGATTCTAGATACGAAAGTAAAAATTATATCTACCAAATTAAAGATAAAATTTTATCAGATTATTTAAAAGACACATTAAGATTTGTAAAAGATATCGAAGATGAAATTGTTCAATTATCTTTCACTAAACAATTATTAGAAAAAGGAAATTTATAATTATTTATTTTTCACTTCTTTCTTTCTCACCTCAGGAACAATTGCATATGCTCCTCTAAAGAAATGTTGAAGTGGTTTTGTCATAAATAAATTAATTTCTCCAAATAAATTTTCAGATTTTTCAATCGTACGAACTTCTTTTATTTTTCTTAACATGGTTAAAGAGACAATTGCTCTTCCTATTCCCGAAATCAAGAAAATAAATAAAAATACATTCATGAATGATAAATGTACATATTGCGCTACTAATCCTCCGGCCATCGCACCAATAAATATGCTTATTCCATTTATCATGTTATAATATGAAACACAGAGTCCTCGTCGTTGTGGCGTCACCGAATCATAAATGAAATTACTTGCACCCAAATTAAATGCCGCCCACCCTATTCCTGAAGCCAATTGTGCCGTTAATATCAAGTAAATAGGATTTCCAGAAAATAACCAAAATATGGGAATGATAGGTACGATCAAACTTCCTATGACAAGAAGAGTTCTATTTCCATATCTATCTCCAATTTCCCCCCAAAAAGGAATACTAAGAATTGTAAAAAGACTACCGGCCAAATTTACAAGAGTAAACCATAAGTAACTATAATGCAATTCCTCAAGCATATAAACTGTAAAAAACGGTCCAGAGAAATGAACGAATATATTCATCATTCCAACAAAAATTACGAACTTACCATAATTATTTCCTGGAGCTTTTTTAATAAATTGTCTAAAACTAAAATAGTGTTCTTTTTTCATCTCAAGTTTTGGATAATAATGTTTTGTAAAGATGAATCCTGAAAGAAATCTTCCAAGGCAAGAGATTGCAAATAAAATTACAAAACCTATGATAACAAGTCCAAGTTCTTTCATATAATCTAAAAAGAAAGAAGCGATCAAAGCGGCAATCATCGCAACAGATCCATTGATCCTGTTCCTCTTAGAAAAATATTTTCCTCTTCCTTTTTCAGGAGCAAGATCGCCGAGTAATGAAAACCAAGGCGGTCCAGCTAAAGATCCGAACACGGAATAAATTGTATAAAAAAGGATGAGTAAAGTTACCGCATAAAAAGAATTCAATGCCCCTTTAAGATATAAAAGTCCCAAAGATAAAACCACAAGCCACATCGCCGCTTGCAAAAAAACAAAAGTTACTATCAATTTTTTTCTAGAATACTTGAACATTAGTTTACTTCCCAAGATCTGACTTGAAGCTCCGATAAAACCGACAAAACTAGATAAAAATCCGACTTGAGCATTATTTGCATTCAATGCGAGAGCATAAGGGACTAGATATTGTTCACCCGCACCATTTGAAACCGAAGCAAAACTTCCTTCTACAATAGAATAATTCAAAGATTTCTTTTTCAGTCTTTCATGCTCATCAGGAGAGATTTCTTTTTCAAGGTCCGCAGAATCGTTTTTATCAATCATCTTTTCTAGATTATGATATCAATATTAAGTTTAAAATCTTATGCAATAATAGCACCAAATATTTAAATTACTGCTTTCCGTATATTCACATGGGAATACTATCTAAACTCAAAGATTTGTTTACAAAAAATCAAACTCCTGATTCAAAGGATAATTTGATTAGTGCCGACTCTGAATCACTTAAAAAAGACATTTATGATATTAATGAAAAATTAAAAATAGATTATATATTACTTAACAAAAACTTGCAAAAAATACTAAATAATCTCAAAGATGATGCAGAAGTATTGAAAAAAGTTAATTTAGAAGAAAAAAAAGTTGAGTCAAGAATTAGAGATGCTAATGAAACCGCCAGAAAAGATTATCTTTTTTCTTTGGAAAAACTCATAGAAAATTTAAGGCAAGAAAAAGAGGGAGATGAAATGTTTACATTCACTTCATCTGAATTAAATAAATTCCATAATCAAACAAAAAAAAGTTACCAATATGCTTCTCTTATCATAGGAGAAGAAATGAAGAAAATAAAAGACAGGATTAAAGAAATTGAAAAACTCGAAGCGGATTTTATAGAAAAAAATAGGTCGAATTTAATTAAAAAACAAAATTTAACCCAATTGATTGTAAAATATAATGAAAAAGAAAAACTCGCCTCGAAATATAATGAAATTAAAAATCAAATTTCGGAGTTTGAATTATCTTGCGACAATATAAAAAAACAAATTATGTCTTTACAAAAAAATCTAGATGAAAAGAAATCTTCTACAGGATACAAAAAAAGATTAGAGACTCAAAAAGAACTGCAGGATAAAAAAGATTCACTAAGGTCATTGGAGCTAACAATAAGTGTTTTCTTTGACAAGAAATTATTGGAGAGATACCTTCAAATTGAATCTAATAAAGAAATTATATCTTTAGTTCAAGAATACCTTTTAAATCCAGCTCTAGCGCTCCAAAATGATTCCAACTTAATTATAATTGAAATTTTTCAGAATATAAGTGAAAAACTTAAAGACGGATCATTTAATTTCAAAGATTTAGATAAAGCAATAGATAAAGCTAAAATTAACCGGCAGATGGTTTTAGATTATCATCACAGATTAAAAAAATATAAATCTGAGATAAAAATATTTGAAGATGAATTATCAAAAAACGATGGACTGGAATATGAAATAAATGAAATAAATGATAAAGAAGAATCAATAAAAAAAATTAATACTGAAATCTCATCTCTTAGAAAAAAAGCAAATAAATTAGATCTAGAAGTTAAAGATAAAGATGAAGATATTGCATCTATGCAAAAAAATTAATGTGATCTTCCTCTTCGAGGTGCAGTCATTTTAAAATAAGAATTTATGTCCCCATAAGGGATAAAATCCTTGTGATAAGGAGGTTCTACATATCCTTTTTTTGGATAATGTTTTATTGCACACCAATATTTTTCTGTTCTACCAGTTATAACCGAGCAATAATGCAAAAGTCAGTTAGCATATTCGCAATAAGCGCAATTTATCTTATCATACCAAGGAGGATAATCAAGTTTGTGTCTATTAAAAACTATATATGATGATCTTTTAACATAAGGTATTCCATAAAGTGGAAAACAAATTCTGTGATAAATTTCAAGACATATATCAATAAATATAAACGCTGGCAGAACTCCTCATATTAACGGGATGGATATTATGTGCCTGAGCGTCTTCCTCTCTTTTTTATACTCCATAAACCAAACAAAGAAAAATGATTTAAAAATATATTGTTAAAATTATTAAATGAAATTTTTAATCAACAAGAATGATCCCTCTTTTTTGAAATGCTGATTGAATAGTTTGTTCTAAAGATTCTGGTTTTAGATATAAATCTCTTTTGGGAAAAAAACTATCCGCTCCAATTTGATCCCAAATTTCTTTGTAACGAGAACTACTTGACATTCCAATGATAACTATTCTAGTATCATCCTGTTTAATATTTTTATAAGCATCTACACCATCCATTATTGGCATCTCTGTATCAAGGAAAACTAAGTTTGGTTTATACTCTTCAATCTTTCCTACAGCTTGGACACCATTATAAGACCTTTCAAATTGACTATAACCAAATTCTTCTAATCCGAATAAAATCCCGTTTAAAATACTAAGATCATCATCCACCACTAAAATCCTTACATCATCTTTCTTCATTTCTTCCATAATCGTCAGAAGAGAATTAGTTTAAATATATTATTGGAACTGAACATTTATTTTATATGGGCACGGAGGGAATCGAACCCCCGCATGCTGCTCTGGAGGCAGCCAGTCTACCATTAGCCTACGCACCCAACTCATGCTAATGGGTACCATGACGAAATTCCACTAAGGAATTTTGTCGGTCTGAATGAATTCAGGCCTAGCCTACGCACCCATACTGGATATCACAAAAAAGTATTTATATAGTTTTTTAGGTAGTTAAAGTATAATAAAATGGCTTTAACTGATTTAATTGGGATGTTAGTGGAAGATTTCTCTATTCAAGAAGATCAATTGTCCCTTGATCGAAATAGATACAATCGGGATTTGGGAACGATAAAAATATCAAAGCAATTACCCCAAGAAGAAGTCAATTCTTCTTTATCCAGATTTTATAATGCCCTTGGTTTTTCTTCACATCAACTAGATGGATTTTATTCTTATTCAAGGGATCGAGAATTTTTTCTATCTGAAGTTAAAATAAACGGGCAGGAAACTACAATCTCAATCGCAAGAAATCATTTATTTGACCTTACTTTATAATTCCGGCTTCATCCCAAGTTTCTCTTTCAGAGAAACTTGATTAAGTCTTAATCAAATATTGTCTGCCTCAAACTAATTTACATTTAATTTTTCTAAAACAATTATTCCTCTTCAATCTCAAAAAATTCTGACAGCTCTCGCTATTTAAATAATAATTTTCAATTAATTATCACCTCTTTTTAGCTCTAACCCAAAGCGAAAGATTATTTTCTTTTCCATACTCCGAACAGATAATCAATCTAAGATTATAAGCAATAAATCTCATCGCCATTTCCCGTCGACGAAGATATGCTTTTCCCGAATAAAATTGATCGCCCCATCTTTTTTTCAAAACCGAAAAAACACATTCAACTTTACTTCTTTGATGATAGATTCCTCTGAAAATTGTTGGCAGAATTTTCCAAAGATTGAAAGCAAATTTCCATGCAGGATAGTTTTTTG
>Ga0210057_1001863_pt1 | contig 31161 bp, 38 predicted proteins | sample CryGeyCG2114_010_2_FD_183968 | JGI IMG/M metagenome (GOLD analysis project Ga0210057, IMG submission 183968) | Groundwater microbial communities from aquifer - Crystal Geyser CG10_big_fil_rev_8/21/14_0.10 (SPAdes) (version 2) | ecosystem: Environmental > Aquatic > Deep subsurface > Groundwater ...
GGGGCCCCGCCAAAGGCGGTGGCAAAGACGCCCATTTGGTAGGTCATATTTAAAGCTGACTTGCTTGAAGAGCAACCTCTATCACGCGGGCAAGATCTCGCTCATGCCCCCCAACAGAAGAAAGAACCTTTTTTGTTACTTTTAAGGCGCGTACGGCCGGGATGCTTGGAGCCGGAGCAATATACCCCAGATGGTCTAGGATACGAGCGGTGATAAGGAGCTCCAAACAACGAAGCTCGACAGACGAGAGCCCCTCCTCTTGCAACAACTCGTGGCACTCTTCGACCAGAGCAAACAAGCGCCTATCTTCCTCCTCTCCGTGCACCAAACGCTCAACAAGCGCGAGCACCCGGGCGAACAAAGCCCGAGTGGCAAAAGAAGAAAAAGGGGTCAGACCCCTTTGTTTTGGAAAATCTGTGGTGTAATTCTGCGATGCTTGGTCGCACGGTGAGACGCTTGTGAGTCGCCACACTTCCCGGCCGCGGACAAGGGAGAAGGCGCCGCGTGACAGCGACTGCAACCCGTAACGCAGTTTAGAAGCAAGCCCGCGCACCGCTTGGGCCCGGGCACGGACTACACCGAGGTCTTCAGTAAGCAAAGTAAGGGTGGCACTCGCTTCGCCATAAGGGCGACCGGAAACCACGAACCCGCGAGTGGTGTAGATGCGATACATGTATCAATCAAAGCACAAAACACAAATGACACAAAACTCCAAAAGAACAACGTGTAGAGCGACTATTCCGCACGCTCGCTCGGGAACAAAACTCTAAGAAAAAGGTGTAGCCAAAAATCAATGGTGAAAGCTGATAGTCGCTGGTTCTTTTTCGTGTATGGCCAAAAGTCTTTTAATCGCATCGAATACAACGGCAAACTGCCCGTCGTACTTTTTCTCCAATCTCTCTATCTTCTCGCGCAGGTCTTTGTTGGTGAGCTTTTTACTTTTCATGGATAAGTTCTAGGCTGGGTTCCGCTTGCTCGGCAAAGGTCACGCGCGCGGCCTTCACGCCTTTCTTTAATTCCGTTTCGTATTTTTGAGCAAGCTCTTTGTGTGCAACAGGCAAGGTGAGGACAATCTGTTCCTGCGCCTGTAATCCCTTTTCTTTGCGGAGGTCTTGGACGGCCCGCATGAGGTCGCGCAACTCCCCTTCTTGTTTGAGCTCAGGCGTTAAAGTAGTATCCAATTCTACTGGAGTGGCGAGATTCTCGTCATAGATGACCTCCCTCACGTTCACCTCGTCTTTGACGAGCTCTAGGAATTCAGTTGTTAGTTTGTAGTTTGTAGTTTGTAGACGAAGTGAAGCGAGAGGTTGGCGAACTTTTATAGCCGCCCGCGCTCTTTGCTCAAGAGCCAAGGAGACAATCTCCCGCGTCTTTTGCATCGCCCCAAGCAGATCTTCTTTTTTTGTACTTCTGATTTCGTGCTTTGAATTTGTTTCGTGCTTAGAATCTCGTGCTTCGTGCTTCTCCGGCTCCGGCCAAGAAGCGAGGTGCACACTCTCATCTTCCTCTCCCGTCCGAAGCCGGAGCCAAATATCCTCCGCCGCAAACGGCGCGAAAGGAGCCATGAGTTTGGCGAGCGTGAGCAGGACATACCGCAAGGTTGCCACCGCCTCCTCGTCCCCCTCTTTCAACCGTTCACGTGAACGCCGCAAGTACCATGTGGAGAGGTCGTCTATAAAGTCGCGCATGGCCCGCACCGGCTCGAGCAGTTTGTAGGCATCGAGCTTCTCGGTTGTAAGAGCCGTTAGCTCCTCGAGGCGCGCGACAATCCACTGGTCGAGAATGTTTAAAGAGCTTGTAGCTTGTAGTTTGTAGTTTGTAGTAAATGCAACATCTGTTTTTTGGAGTTTTGTGTCATTTGTGCTTTGTGCTTTTCCTTGAGCTCCATACAGCTCATAAAACGCGAGCACGTTGTAGAGCAGGTTAAAAAACTTGTTGCGCATCTCGGCCACCGTCTTTTCGTCGAAGCTTTTGGCATCTCCGGGTTGGTTTACCGCACACATCCACAAGCGCAAGGTGTCTACTCCATACTTTTCTATCATCTCCCACGGGTCGACAACATTCCCAATGGACTTCGACATCTTTTTGCCTTGAGCATCGTTCACAAGACCAAGACAAATCACGTTGCGAAAAGCCTTCCCGCGGCCCATGAGCACCCCTACAGCATGCAGGGTGTAAAACCAGCCACGCGTCTGGTCAATGGCCTCGGCGATAAAATCGGCTGGGTACGGTGTTCGTGCCCATAGTTTATCGAATGTTTCCCCACCGACTGCGTCTGACTCCATCCGCGTCTTGTCCGCATCTTGTCCGCGTACCTGTCCGCGACTATCCGCGTCTTGGGCGAAAGGCATCGCTCCCGAGTCAAACCACACGTCCATCACTTCGTGCGTGCGTGTCATCGGTTCTCCGCTTAAACTTACGATGTCCAACCCATCAATGTAGGGTCGGTGCAGATCAAGAAAGTAATCAGCGTCGTGTGGATATGGCACAAAATCAAGCGCTCGCCACTCGGCATTCTCGAGAAAATCATCACGAAATTGTCCTTCCGACATCTGTTCGACACTCTCCCCGCGGTATCCGCGACCCAAAGCCCACAACGGCCCCCCGTGACCGACAATCAGGATACCTGTGTCCTTATATTGATTCTCAAGCTTCTCGAGTCCGGCCACCATGCGAGCGCGCATCTCGGCGTAAGTTTCGCCACCTTCCGGAGCCATGGTAAAACGGTCACGGTCTGAGGTGAAAAAAGTGTGGTACTCCTCAACCGTTGCCCCCTCCATTACTCCAAAAAGCGCTTCGTGAAAACGCTCCTCAGCAACAACACGATCGGGAGCAAGGCCTATTTCTCGGGCGACCTCTTCGGCCGTCTCACGAGTCCGATGGTATCCAGAGTGAACAATCAGACCTATGTCCTTGTCGCGCAACTGGTGCGCCGCCGCTCGCACTTGCCTGTGTCCATCTTCCGTCAAATGCGCGAGGGCGGTGGGATCGCTCGTCATTCGTTTCTGCTCATTAGAGGTCGCCTCCCCGTGGCGCATGACAAAGTAGCGATTGCCGGATTTTTTAGTCCTCTCTCTCAACTCCTCCATACTTCCTATCACCTCCATTTTCCCCGAAGCTGTCGTCCACACTGGCAAAGGCGTCCCCCAGTAGCGCTCGCGCGAAATGGCCCAGTCTTTGATTTCCCGCAACCACTCACCAAAGCGCCCATCACGGATATAGGAGGGCTCCCAGTTTATCGATTCGTTTTCTTTGACAAGCTCACTCCGCAGGCTCGACATGCGGATATACCATGAGTCTCTCGCGTAATAGAGCAAAGGAGTCTGGCAACGCCAACAGTGGGGATAGGAGTGCTCGTACTTTTCTTTTTTAAACAGTAGCCCGCGATGAGCGAGGTCTTTGACAATGTCCACCGCCACCGATTCGTCTTTTACAAACCTGCCTTGGAGAAATCCAGTATCCGCTACAAAGTTGCCTTGGGGGTCTACGAGGTGGTGTTTTGGTAGGCCAATCTTTGTGCCCAATTCAAAGTCATCAGCCCCGTACATTACGGCTGTGTGCACCACGCCCGTGCCGTCTGTGGTCGTCACGAAATCAGCTCCATACACCCTGTACGCTTTCCTTAGGGCCTCTTTTTGTTCTCCGGCCACCTGCTCTGCGGTAAATGGGTAGAGGGGCTCGTACTCAAGGCCAAGCAAATCTTTTCCTTTCATCTCGGCAACAACCTCGTACTCTGTATCCTTCAAGACGGCCGCCACTCGCTCTTTGGCAATAATGTAGTATTCGCTGATATCTGATGTCTGATATCTGATGCCCGCTTTTATATACTCAATCTCCTCCCCCACCGCGAGCGCCACATTCCCCGGCAACGTCCACGGCGTCGTCGTCCACGCCAGAATGTGGGTATTCTTTCCTACTGCCCACTGCCCACTGCCCACTGCCTGTCCTTCTTTGATTTTAAACTTCACATAGACCGACAGATCCTTCACATCCTTATACGCATCGATCTGACCAAGCTCATGGCTTGAGAGCGCCGTTCCACAACGCGGACACCATGGCACCACCTTGTAATCTTTATAAAGTAGATCTTTTTTGTGAACAGTCTTTAGGACTTGCCAGAGAGCTTCTATGTATGAATTGTGATAGGTGACATAAGGATGATCCAGGTCCACCCAAAAACCAATCCGTTTTGTAAACCTTTTCCAATCCTCCAAATACTCCCAGACACTCTCCTTACACTGTTTGTTAAACTTTGCGATACCGTACTCCTCAATGGCCTTTTTTGAGTTTAGGCCAAGCTTTTTTTCTACCTGTAATTCAACGGGCAGGCCGTGCGTATCCCAGCCGCCCTTGCGACGCACATGGTAGCCCCGCATCGTTTTATAGCGTGGAATGACATCCTTAAAAGCGCGGGCTTCCAGATGATGAATGCCCGGTTTGCCGTTAGCGGTCGGCGGACCTTCGTAGAATACATAGTCGCCTTTTGGCGACTCCTTCTCAAGCGACTTTTTGAAAATCTCCCGATCCTCCCAAAAAAGCAAAATACGCTCCTCGCGCTCCGGAGCGGTTTCTGTTTTTTTTTCTTTAGCTTTATCATCAACCATATCGGAAAGATACACTAGACAATTCGCTCCCCGGTGGTTTTAATCTCGTGCACCATCGGGTCATTGTTGTTCTCAAAATCTTCAGGTGTCATGCCATATGGCTCTATACGACTATCGACATCGCGACGCAAGCGCCAAAGCTGGAACTGCTCGGCGCCAAGCACTTCGCCCAGAACAGGCGAAATCACCGCAACGTCAACGTCGCTCCATTCATGCGCCTGTCCCCTTGCACAAGACCCGTACAAATAAATAGCGTCAAATGGAAACCTCGCAGAACGAAGCTTTTCAGCGTATTTCTTTACAATTGTTTTTGCTTCAATTGTTGACATAATTTTTCGTATAGTGTCACTATGTTGTGATAATATGGCTCAGAAAATTCTCTGGTGCATTTTTTGTAAAAAGCGAGCTTAAAATCAGGATAACGAGCCCTAATGTTGAAGTGATTGACATCATCAGTAAGATTTTGTTCATCTTCTGACAACTCTATATCCGCTATCATGCGTCGCACTTGTCTCCCAATATTGTCTCCCAATATTCGACCAACTCTTTAATTTCACCTTCTATCATATCCACATACTACTACATTTAGGGGAATAGGTGAATGACTATCCCGCACAGGAATCAAGACATCCTATGTGGTACTGACATGAAGAATGACGGATCAAATGCGTTCGTAGGTTTTAAATGCTATGGGAATGTCTGCGGTCTCCTTGTCTTGCAGATACTCATTTGTGATGACTCGCCACTCGCTTGGTTCAAGTGCGGGAAAAGTGGCGTCGCCCGGAAACTCGGCTTCAATCTCCGTGGCGTAGACCCGTGTCGCGAGAGGTAGGGCCTGACGATAGAGCTCTCCCCCGCCTATCACCATAATCTCTCCTGTTCCTTGCTCTTTCGCCCAAACTTCGGCACGCGCAAGAGCAAACGCGAGCGAGGTAGCCACCTCGCACCCGTTAGTCGGACGATAGTCTACTTGGCGAGTGACCACAATATTCAAACGCTTGGGCAAGGCCCTACCGATAGACTCATGCGTCTTCCGCCCCATGATGACCGGCTTGCCCCGCGTCTTCTCACGAAAGTACTTCATATCGGCGGGAATATCCCAAGGCAAGCTACCACCGTGGCCGATGACGCGGTTTTTATCGTAGGCAACGATGAGAGAGAGGAGCATTGCGCTACTATACCACGGCTTCAAAGAGTGACAATGTAGCGAAAAGACTGGCATCCTTATATACTACCCACAACATGCAAGACCTCTACGCCTACAAATCGCTCAAGAGTCGCAAGCCGGATAGTCAGTATCAAGATGCACTGCGGAGAATCTTGAAGGAAGGCGAGTGGGTGGAGCCGATTCATAAGGTAATGCTCGGCGCTGACCGGGCCAAGATGCTTGTGGGCTTGCAGTTGCGCTACGAAATAGAAAACGGCTTCCCTCTCATTACCGAGCGCGACCTGTCGGGTAAGTTTATGGCCGGAGCCATCGGGGAGATTGCCGCTTTTATCAACGGCGAGCACACCCAAGCCGGACTCGAGAAATACGGTTGCAAGTGGTGGAAGAAGTGGGTCACGAAAGAGAAGTGTGCCATCTTTGGTCTGCCCGAAGGCGACCTCGGCCCTGGCTCATACGGCGCCGCCTTCCACGACTTCCCCAATCCTAATGATGACGGGGCGTTCAATCAATTCAAGGAGGTGATGGCTCAGATGAAAGAGAGGCCCTTTCTGCGCACGCATATTATTTCTCCTTGGATTCCGCCCTACACCATTCAACACAAGGGCTTACCCCCGCGAAAAGTAGTGGTCGCTCCTTGCCACGGCTGGCTCCACTTTATGCTCACACCGAACAAGAAGGAGTTGAGTCTACATCACTTCCAGCGCTCAGGCGACATGCCCGTGGGCGTACCATTTAATATTATGCAGTATGCATCGCTCGGCATGGCTGTCTCCCAGATTTTGGGCTACAAGTTCGTGCGCCTCATCCACACCATTTCAGACGCCCATATTTACGAGAGCCAGATTCCTTTCGTGAAAAAGCTTTTGGAGCGAGAACCACGAAGACTACCGACCGTCACCATGAACACCAAACTTAAAAACATCTTCGCCATAAGGCCGAAACATTTCGACGTCGCCGACTACAAACCACACGAGAAGATGCTGATTCCAACACCAGTTTAGAAGCGTAAGAAAAACACAAAGGACACAAAACTCCAAGAGGTACCCGTTTTAACTTTTTGGAGTTTTGTGCTTTGTGTTTTGTGTTTTCTCGATATTCAAATCTTCGGATAATCAATCACTATTATGGATAAAGAAAAAACGGCGAAGTATGTCGACCCCAACAACGCTCGTCCCGGCCATGCCTACGAGGGCGTCATCAAAGCGATCGCCGAGGAAAAAGTGTGCCCGTTTTGCCCCGAACAGTTAGCGAACTTCCATAAACAACCAGTTGAGATAGACGGCATTTATTGGCTCGCCACCAAAAATCAGTACCCCTACACCTGTGTGCGCCACCACTTGCTTTTGATTCATAAGGCGCATATCGAACACGTAGAAGAGCTATCTCCGGAGGCGTGGGTGGAGCTGAAGGAGATTATCACCAAGCTCAACCGAGGCCGCGAGATAGCGGGCGGCACCTTTATGCTCCGCTTCGGCGAGACCACCTACACAGGCGCTTCGGTGACTCACCTCCACGCCCACATCATCCAGTCCGACCCCGATCACGAGCGATACCGCGAACCCAAGAGCATGCCCGGCGTCATTGCCCGCGTCGGCTAACATCATTGGCTATAATCATTGACTACAATAACTCAGACGGTCGTCCAAATTATTGTAATTGTGGGTGTGGCAGGTGGAATTATTGCACGAGCACGATTTCGATGCCGGCATCCTTCAATATCTGTTCGCCTTCGAGCATGGAGTAGCCGCCGCCATAGTAGACGCTCTTCACTCCCGATTGCGAAATGAGACGGGCGCAGTTTGCACAGGGGAAGATGGAGACGAACATGTCTGCCCCTTCTGTCTTTATGCCGGCCCGGGCGGCCAGCACCAAAACGTGGGCTTCCGCGTGAATAGAGAGATACACCCCCGGCGCCTCCCCGTAGTCGTAATTCATGCGTGGGTCACCAAAGGCATCCTGATGGAGGAGATGCGGCAGATGCTTATTGTACCCTGAAGTGAGTATCTCTCCGCTTCGCACCAGGAGAGCTCCTATCTGACGCCACCAGTCGGGTGACTTCGCGCCCTCAAGGTGTGCGCGAACAATAAGTTCACGATGAGCCTCCTTGGTTGAAATGACGCGATCGGGGGCAATCTCGTGCTCCGTGTCGGAAATCTTGCGACTCCAACGCAGAAAAGCAGACTTGTACTCGACATGAAAATCTTTGAAGAATCTTTGCGCCACATCCTCGCTCAACTCTTCTTCCGAAGTAACTACATGTGTGTGTATTTTAGTGAAACCGGCAAGGTCTCGCCTCTCTAGGATACTCACCTTGCGCCGCAGGATGCGCGTCAACGCAACCGTCGCGAGCTTCGGGTCTATGGCGCGAATGTCCCGCTCTAGCCGAGGGTAACCTTTTATAAGCGACCTACCCATGACGAAAGCGTCGCCCTTGTGAGATTCAAAAAACTTCAAGTAGCCGGCGTGGATGACCGGGACAAAAAGAAGAATGGCGGCTTTATTTTTCATGCGGCTACGCTTTACGAATGCGCTCCAGGAAGGTGCTAGTGAGCCGCTCCACCTCCGTGGCAAGCTCCTCCGCGCCGTCAATGGCAAGCTGGCGCATCCGGTTCGTGCTCGAAGTGGTGGCCTGGGGCGGAAAGATAACCACCTTGCCACAGCAACGCTCGTATTCGAGCTGTTGCTCGCGACTAAAATCTTTTGTGCTCTCGGAGGCCACAAACACGTCTGGGCGCACCAATTCTATAAGGCCGCCGATGCCATGCTCCACTTCGCGCATAGTAACGACATCTACATGTCTCAAGTGCAGAAGCATCTCCACGCGCTCCTCTTGAGGGACAATGGGGCGGCGAGGACCCTTGCGCACACGGGTGAGCTCATCGGAGTCTAGGCCGACAATCAAAATGTCCCCCAAGAGCCGGGCTTTTGAAAGATAAAGCGCGTGGCCGACGTGGATTAGGTCGTACACTCCTTGTGTAAGTACGATGCGCTTTCCTATATTGCGGTACTGATGTATTAGCCTTTTCAGGTCGTCGTGGTTTGGCACGAAACAGCCAGGAGTAAGACAGATATTTAAGAGTGGCGACTGTTCGGCGGGCACCTTCGGAGTCTGCTTTCGGATCCTCACGGTAGTTTTTCCGCTGGCCATATAAGCATTATATGCCAAAGGGGAAGTTCGGCAAGCTCTCCGATTTTAGGACAGGCCCAAATAGCAAAACCGTACAAAAAATGCACAGGGCTGGAAAAAGAAAGCCGACCCCCCGGGGGGTCGGCGCGAGCGCACCAAAGTGATGTGGCCTTCAGTTGACCATACTGCCATACCTGGCCCTGAATTCGCTCTCCGAACATTCGTACCCTACCCCGAATTGGTTCTCCGAAAATTCGACCAGAGTCGGGAGAGCTACCGCAACGACCTCACTTCCACTCATCACCACGAAGACGGGGCAGGCACATTCATCTGGCAGATGCCCACACAAAGCGCAGAAAGTCACAAGAATCCCTCCAAGTTCCAAGTATCGGTCGGTCGACCTGAAAATTCTTGTATGAAATGCAACTCATATATCATGGAAATATATGAGAAATTCATTTGTGCATTTGGATTTTCGTGCGCGCGATCGCATTGAAGCGCTATGGAGAGCAGGACATGAGCAACAAGAGATAGCCGTCATTCTCGGAGTACACAAAAGCACCGTATCGAGAGAGATACAGCTAAGAAAGAAAGAGGGCGGAGAGTACAGGGCAGACGTGGCGGAACTCAAGGCTTCGGTGAAAAGAAGTAACTCAAAACACCAAGGCATGAAAATTGAGAGGAATCAGGAGCTTCGAAAGCACCTCGTCTCTGAACTGAAACAGTATCAGTCCTCGGAGTGCATTGCGGGCAATATGCAAGAAAAGGGCATGGTGCCAAGAGTTTCATCTGATGCCATATATCGGTGGCTTCGAAGTGCACATGGTCAGAGATATTGCAGATATCTGTGCACAAAACGATATCGCAAGAAACCACACAGGAATGCTCCGGAACGACACATGATCGCCAATATGAGCAGTATCCACAACATCCCAGCCAATCCGGGGTTAATCACAGAAGGTGATATCTTCCTCTCTCCAAGGAAAGTATCCAGGACATCTGCTGTGTTGGTTGTCTGGAGAGAGACAAAGCTTCTGAAAGGAGATCTCGTCAAAAGTCTGAGTCCGGTTCACACAACGCGAGTGATGAAAAAGATACATTTTGAAAACAAAAGTGATGTGATGATTCTGGATCAAGGTGGTGAAAACAGAGAACATGAGAAGTTCGGAGTGGGGACAGCTTTCTGTGATCCAGCTTCTCCACGACAGAAACCACTGGTCGAAAACAGTATCGGACAGCTTCGAAGGTGGTGGTGGCCCAAAGGCACAGACCTGTCGAAGATTACGAGAGAAGAGTTTCAAGAAAAGATTGAGATCATGAACAACAAATACAAAAAATCACTCCAGTACAGGAGTGCTAACGAAGTGTCGAGAATGCATGGTATACTCTCTGCAAATTAACAGTCGAGTTGCATTTGAGCCCAGAATTTACAACCAATCACCTCGTTATATAATAGCACATCAACAAAAAAAGTAAAGCTCGACCGGCTGTCGAGCTTTACTTTTTACTGATTTTCTTAATTTTTCGCCTTACTTGACCTCAATGCCCATAGAGCGGGCGGTGCCGGCCACCATGCGCATGGCGGCCGCCGGGTCGGTGGTGTTTAGATCGGGCATCTTTTCCTCGGCAATCTTCTTTACCTGTTCTTTCGAAACAGTACCTACTCGCTTGGTGCCGGTAGCACCAGAGCCTTTTTCCACGCCGGCGGCTTTCATTAGGGAGTTCGCCACGGGTGGAGTCTTTAAGATGAAGTCAAAAGAACGGTCGTCGTAGACACTGATGACGACCGGCACCACGGTGCCCGTCATCTGTGCTGTGGCGGCATTAAACTTGGTGATAAACTCACCGATGTTGATACCGGCCTGACCCAAAGCGGGACCAATAGGCGGGGTCGGAGTAGCCTTTCCTGCCGGAATCTGGAGCTTGAGTTGTTTGGTTAAAATAGCCATTTAAAATAGGGCGTAGTTAATTAGGTCGTAGGGCGTAGGTTACACTGAATCGGAAAAAAATCAATGGGTTGGATTCTGTGCCCTACGACCTATGCCCTGTGGCCTAAATCTTCGACACCTGGAGAAAATCGAGCTCCACGGGTGTTTCGCGGCCGAAGATGGAGACTAAAACCTTCACCTTGCCCCGCGCATTGTCTATCTCGTTTACCTTGCCTTCGAACTCTTTGAACGGACCATCGGACACGCGCACCGCCTCCCCTATTTCGAGCTCGATAGCATGCTTGGTGTCGGAGTTTTGCATGCGCCGGAAAAGCTCCTCGACCTCCTCCTTTTTTAGGGGGACAGGGTCGACTCCCGCGCCCACAAAACCGGTCACCCGGGGAGTGTTGCGCACCACATACCAAGAATCATGAGAGACTATCATATCTACCAGCACGTAGCCGGGGTAGATTTTATCTTCATACTCAACACGCTTCCCTCCGCGCACTTTAATCTTTTTTTCGGTGGGCACCAAGACGCTGAATATTTTGTCTTCCATGCCAAGAGAGTCGATGCGCTGACGAAGGTTGCGCACCACGGCATTCTCGTAGCCGGAGTAGGTGTGGATGGCATACCACTGCCGGCCGGCATTCGTGATGTTTTGCGGAGCTTGTTGGTCGTGGGCCATAGAGGTGCTAGAAAATGAATGTTTCCAGTATGGTAATAAAGAGGGCATCAAAGGCAAACAGCAGAAAAGCCACGATGGCTGAAATTAATATTACCAACAATGTAAAGTTTGTCGACTGGCGACGCGTTGGCCAGTTTACATATTTAAACTCCGCGCGTGTTTCTTTAATGTAGTTGGCGAAGGAAGACATAGATGGGCAGTAGGCAGTAGGCAGTAGGCAGTAGGAAATCCTAATTTCCTAATTCCTAGAGCCTAATTCCTTCTATTAAAAACCGCCTCGAAAGGCTGGTACTATTACATTGTATCATAGCTCTCACAAAAAGCAAGCTGGCGAGAGTCGCGCACAAGCGCGACTCTCGCACAATTGACAGTTGACAATTAACAATTGACCACATAATACCACCTACCACCCCCGACGCTCGCCTGGGCGAGGTCGGGGCCCAGACCAAAGCGTCGGGGCTGCCACCTGCTACCTGCTACCAATTCCAGCCATAGCCGCCATAGCCCGTGGAAGCACCGCCGTAGTTTTGCATACCATAGCTTTGCTCATAGTCATAAGGGGTCACATCCCACGGAAGATTGCCAGAGGCGCGCCAGTTCACAAAACCACTCATTTGGTTTCTAACAGAAGGGCGTGGGGAGCTTGGATACGAATAAGCGTTACCATTATAGGTGGGACCTATGTCCCAGGGGATGTTTCCGGACCCAACCCAATCAAAGACAGTGCGCTCGCGGCTAAACGAGTCGTAGCTATTTGGAGAGGCATAATTTGTAGCACCATAACCATAGCCACCATAGGGAGTTCCGTAGCCATAATTAGAACCATATGGTGAAGCGTAAGAGCCCTGACCATAGCCACCCATTCCATAGCTTGAGCCGTATGGTGAAGCATAGGAGGCGTATCCGTAACCACCACCATAACTTGGCATATCGTAACAGTAGTAGTCATAACCAGAACACATGGCAAGGGTGGGTGTGGCCCACACAATACCAAACCCAAAAGATAACACAAAGAATATGGTGGATGCTTTTTTCATAATCTTTCATTCCTAAAAGAACTGTGAGTTACAAAACTCGGACTTCTTCCCTCCCCTGGCCAGGGTGAGACTTGGGCAAGGGACCCAAGTCGCAAGACCTTTTGAGCTGTTTTTGAGCCCCGACGCTACGGTCGGGACAGGTGGAGCGAAGAAAAGAGCCAAAAGGTGTACAGCTCCCGTAGGGAGGGCTAGGGTGGGGTATGTTTAGAGCCATACTACCCCCTCCCAACCTCACAGCTCTCGGCGTGCTCGCCGAGGCCGCGAGCCCACCTCGCGCCGTCGCGCTCCGGTCTTGCGAAGTGGGGCCCTACCCACTTCTCACCCCCTGGCTAGGGGGAGGGGCCATTTCGTAATTCACAGTCTAAGTAAAGTTGCGTGAGCGAGCAAACTCTGTTCTTTAGAAAAGAAAACGGCCGTCTCATAAACGACCGTTTTCTTCATTTAGTGCGCTTGCGGGCAATATGCCGGAGAACCTGTCACACGCAAATCAGCATTGGAATCAGGTCAAATCTGCGACTACCAAACACCACGGCCTCAGTATTCTTCCATTTGCTCTTATTCCCCCACAGGTCTCGCACACATTCGCCTTGTAGCGCTTGTGAGTCAATAGACCCACAGATATAGTTTGAGAACTACTAAAATAAACAGTTTCTACAAGTTGTGATTATTTGTATCGGGTTGCCACCCCTAAGCTCCGTCAAAACAACACCGCACAATGTTCCTTCTAGTCTGGGCGGCGCGACCGCTCGCTCCAACTCCCAACGTACGTACCATCATGCTAATGTTCAAGTTAGCGCACGCGCTTGTAAAAGAACTTACAAAACTTACCTCCCTCCCTTTCTTTTTCGCTTTCTTAAAATGCTGTGCCGAGGCGGTTCGACTAGCACCACCCTGTGGGCCTGTCGCCGAATATCCATTTCGGCTATTTTTCCCAAAGTGCGGCTGCGACTCGGTGAAAAATACTCATGGTAGCCCTGCTACTACTCCGTTTTTTCACCTTCGTCTCGCTCGCACTTTGGGAAAACTAGCTCGAAAGTCTATTCGGCGACAGACCCTTTATGCCGTGACCTCCGCAGGTAATCTGCGACCTTATGATCTCCGACACCCTTCTATACAATGAAACACGCGACAACCACAAAAGGTGTCGCGTGTTCGCAAAAGAATATATCGAGAGAGAAACGCAAGCACTGCCGTAGCCCTATCAACACTCTTTTTCGTTCACTCTTTCTTGTCGGCATTTCGTGCTTCGGCCTCTTTTTTTTGTTCTTCTTCACGGGCCCCATTTAACTCTTCTTGATTTTTTGCCAACTCACTTTGTAATTGCGAGAGCTCTCCATGGAGGCGCGATAGTTCAGCGGTCGCCTTCTGTGTTTTTTCTGACGCGCTCCTCTCGCCTTCTTGGGCCTCCCGAAGTCTGCCTTCTGCTTCCCTCACCTTTTCAGCGGAAGACTTTTCCTCTCGCTCCAGACTCTTTTTTTCATCTCCAGCTCGCTCGAGCTCGCGTTCAATATCTTTTATCTTTCCTTCGGTATTCCTTATCTCCTTCTCACATGTTGAAACGTCCTTCATAAAGTTATTTTAGTTAAACCGTTAATCTTAATCTCTAGCAAGAAAACGCCACTCGGGCCGGAGGATCTCTGCAAGCTCCCCCCACGAAACCTTCACGTCTAGAATGCCGAAAACATAGGGCGCCACCTGGTATGGATTAAAGATGAGTACGAGACCATTCTCCCCCATCACAAAATGTTTGTAGTGATCTTTTGTTGGCGTCGTCCCCCTTGAAATCTGGTCACCAAAACGCCGATCAGACCCCCCTGTGAAGGGTGCGAGCTGTTTTCGCAGTTCCTCGACGGCGCGACCGGCAAGGTGCGAGAGGGCGGCCTCAGGCGAAACGAAAAAGTTCTCTAAGCGCACCTGCTCGCCGGTATCAAGGCGAAAAGTGACGCCAGAAGCATGACCGTCGGGATGGGCCGCCCCCGCATAGTAGGGCGAGTGCACGAAACGAATCGAAAGAAGCGGGACTGGGGCTCCCCCCTCCCTTGCTTGGGAGTCCACAGTTATTGTTGGCATTTGCTCTATCGCATAGGTGACCACAAGAGCGCTTTCTCGAGACCGAGCAACAGAAGAGTCGCTTTCAAGTACCGCGGACCGGAAAGCGTCCAGTTCTTCGAGCACACTCGCCAGGACGATAGAGTTTACCTTTTTTTGCGCCTCTCTATCTCTCCAACCTCTAAGCTCCGGGTACTGCACATCTATGTGATAGCGGCCCCCAACATCGGTTTCCACAATGGCGCGCTCCGCAATATAGACCCGCTCAAAAGCGGGCCCATCTCCTTTTCCAATTAGAAACGAAACAGACACCACAAACATAAGTGCTACCAGAAAAAACAAAGGGGCGTAATATCTTTGAGTACAGCTTTTCATTTTAAAATGACACCGATGTGTTGTCTTCTAGTATGCAGACATCGATCCCGTGTTTAGGAAGAACCTCGCGGGGAAGCGCGTGGACGGTCCCGGGCACGCGCAGAATGCCTTCGTGAATTGGAATGGCAACTTTTGGCTTCACGGCGATGGCAAACTCAACACTCATGCCTATCGTCGTCCACGGCCCAGCCACCGGCAATGCGAGAATCTCTACAGGAAAACTTGGCATCTCTAAACTGTCTCCGGGGTGGTAGAAACGCTTTGCTATGCGGTAACCAACATTAGCACACTGTGGCCATTCTTGATGCAAGAGGGCGTGGAGCTCTCCCTCCCCCTCTATCTCCACCTCGCCAATTTTTATTCCTTGTCCACGTCCACCAAGTAACTCCTGAAAAGGAACGCCTCGTTCTGTAAGTTTGCGCCCCACACTTCCATTTGTAATCACCTGAGCATCCGGGCAACGGCCAAGTATTGAAGCCACTTTTTCGGAAACAAAATGGTCCTTGTGTTCATGGGTAATGATTATGGCATCGAGATTAATAAGGGCATCGGGAACCTTACTGTATTCCCCCGGGTCAAAAAGGAGCCGTACTCCTTTTTCTTCAACAAGCAAACACGAATGGCCATATTTAGTAATCTTCATAACTTGATTTTAACAGATTATGAGGAGTAACAAAACCGAACGACACTCTCGTTCACTTCGTAAGCTTTGACACTCATGAGCATCTTGGGTTTACAATCGAAAGAACTGTGTCTTTGTTTATTTTGGCTCGTCATCTGGGTTTAAACTCTTTACAATGTAAACAAGGTTTATCGTGGAAGTCCCAAGGGGAAGCCCTAAGGAAAAAAGGGGGCGTGTCTCCATATAACACAACTCATGAGCGAGAACAAAGCGCACCATACCATTCAGCATGAGGTCGTCCGAGCATGGGCAGAGGAGCGTGGCGGCAAACCCGCCGTCATCAGCGGCAGTCGCCAAAAGAAATACGGAGGCATCCTCCGGATTGATTTTTATGAGCAAACAGAGCCACTAGAAACGGTGAGCTGGCCAGATTTTTTTACGATATTTGAGGACCGCAAGCTAGCCTTTCTTTTTCAAGAGGAGACTGCTGACGGAAAGGTCAGCCGCTTTTACAAGTTTTTAAAGCGATAGCTTTCTGATTTTGAACTAATGAATTACTGGTGCCAATATTTACAATGCCGAGAATACCTACTTCTAGAAAAAAGATTCCTGCGCGAACCAGCAGAATATTTACCACCGGGTTTGTGCTTGGCCTTATGGCCCTTTTTGCGACAAGCGCCCTTATTGTTTTCGCCGAGCGTTACCCTGATTCTCGCAATACGCTTCTTCTCACCACGTCAGTCGACCCAATTCACGGAAGCATTGCCGAGAACTCTAATGAAAATACATACTTCGACGAAGAGCCCGGCCTGAGTGCCGCCGCCTGGCACGCCTTTGACCGTTCCGGTATGCGTGCCGCGCTTTTGCAAGCTTATCAATCTATTATCAGACCGGGCACAAAGGTTGTCATCGTACATCCCGGCCTGCGCAAAGAGGAGGTGGCTGGTCTTTTTGCCACCAAACTCTCATGGGACGAGGCCACTCGGGCCGAGTTTCTGGCTCTTACAGAAGCGACACCCAGACGTTTGACTGAAGGCTATCTATACCCGGACACCTACTATGTAGCCTCGGGAGCAGGCGCGGAAGAGGTGCACGAGGCTCTGGCAACTCGCTTCGAAAAGAACGTAAGCGACAGATACACCCCTGACACATCCAAGGTAATTACCCTAGACCTTGCCCTCAAGATTGCTTCGCTCATTCAGAGAGAAGCGGCTGGTGCGCACGACATGAGACTAGTCTCGGGGGTCATCTGGAATCGCCTTTTTCAAGACATGACTCTCGATATCGACGCCACCCTACAATATGCCAAAGGGAGTGAAGAGGATGGCTGGTGGCCACGAGTGGTAAGCGACGACAAGTATATCGACTCCCCTTTCAATACCTACCGCCATGGTGGAGTTCCGCCCACTCCCATTGCCAACCCAAGTGTGGCCGCTATCTACGCCGCCCTTAACCCTCAAAAAACAGATGCTATTTTCTACCTCCACGACCCCCAACGAAAAATTCGCCTGGCCCGGACGTACAAAGAGCATGTGGCCAATATTAGAAAATACTATTAACAAATACCGGACAGCTTGTAGCTTGTAGACAAGCTGAGAGCCGCGAACAATTTTACGGGTTATCATCTGGTGTCTCGCCCGGTTTAATGACGCGCAGAAAGCGCTTGGTATCTCGGCGCGCAATCTTTTCAATGGTCTTCTCTGTTGCATCGTCCACGCTTGTACCACAAGCGCTCGCACACTCATCAATGGTTTTAAGTAGGCGGGCCGCGGTAAGCAGAACAGTCTTGTGCTTCGCTAACGCCTCATTGCTTTCGTAAAAACTGTCCACGACGCCGGCAAACCTACCCGCATCGGCAAAAAGCCGGTTCGCAAGCCGTCTTGGGTCGACGGTCGTATCTAAGCTGAGCGCCGCCTCCACAAAAGGGAGGTCGGCGAGCCTAATACCATGCTTGTTTGCAAAACACACGACGGCATACATAATGTCCCCAAGTTCGCCCGCCAAATCACCATCTTGCTCGTCGCTACGTTTTTTCTTGTCGCCAAATCGATGCTTTACTTCCTTGGCTAATTCCCCCACCCCTTCGGCAAGTTGGGACACAATCTCCTCGTCCGACCAGTACTCCCAACCTTTATCTGAAAACCACTGGTCAATCTCGTGTTGCCAGTGGGAAAAACGAATGCTCGGAGTGTGCTCACTTTTGTCTTTTGGCGTATCGTTATTCATGGAAAAAAGTAGTGATGATTGAGTTAAAAGTTAAGAGTCACGAGAGACAACAGGGGCATCATTCTTATGGCTTTGAATCGGTCGTGGCTCGTGACTCGTGGCTCGTGACTCTTGCTTCCATAAATATTGCGTCAGAATAAAGATGCTGGTCGAGGTGGCCGCTGAGAGCAGGCAGTACTGGCAGTAGGCGTTGAGAATGAAGGCCTGAACTCCGGTGAAGTAGAGAGCGGCAACGAGACCAAGCCATGAGTACCAAGCAAGCCAGCGCGTGAACTGCCACTTTTTTTCGACAGAAATGTAAAACCCAAGAAATAGAACACCGAGATAGAAGAGCGCGCCAAAAAGAGCCACCGGAAGTCCAAACACCTCTGAGTAGGCGCTGGTCGTAACTGTCTCACAACCATCGGTAAGCGAGCAAGGGGGAATCTCACCGCGAAAGTGCTCTACGGTGAGATAGGTGGCATCAACCAAGCCCACAAGAGCAAGGACGAGTAGCACCCCAATAAGCCACTGTTTTTTATAGTGCGGTGACATCTGTTGTTGTGGTCGCCGAAGAGTCCGCGGGCAACTCAGCCCGTAAGATTGCCCGGAAAGCCTCCATGCCAGGCGGGTTTTGAAGCTTGCGCCCATTTAGATAGAAGGTTGGAGTGGCGTTCACCCCAAACCTGTTTCCACTTGCAAGGTCGGCGTCCACCTTGTTTATAATGGCCTGGTCCTGCAGGTCTGTGGCAATCTTATTTAGATCAAGGCCAAGTGTCTGCGCGTAGCCAATGAACTCGGCCGAGGCCTGCTCGTCACTCATGTTAGTCCAACTGATTTGGTTTTGGAAAATAAGGTCGTGCATCTCAAAGAACTTACCCTGCCGACCCGCCGCTTCAGCCATGTAAGCGGCCGGGCGGGCGTTTCTGTGCTGAGGTAATGGGTAGTGACGATAGACAAAGCGCAGTGATTCACCATGCTCGGCGAGAAGCTCTTTTACTATCGAGTGATATGAGGCGCAGGCCGGACACTGAAAATCGCTGTACTCAACAAGGGTAAGTGGAGCCACGGCAGGGCCGACGGCCTGGTCTACTTCGGTAATCCGAATATCATATGAAGCCACGCCGCCGTTTTCTTGCTTCGCCATACGCACCACTCCCGCAACCACAAAAATGATAATCAAGATAAAAACCACCCAGAGAATTCCTTTTTGCATGATTGTTGTTCTAAAATAAAATCGAGTAAAATATCTAGCTTATGGATCAAACCAAAAGACCATCCACGTATTGAGTATCCATGGTAACGCAGTTTTCAAAAATAGCAAACCGGAAATACAAAATTTGTAAGTTGTGGCGCTTTTAAACTGTTGCCAACCTTTAACACTGGCACATCCTTAATGCGAAGAGCAGGTTGCATATTTTCTCTTTAGGTGTACTCTAAAACAATATGATGGTTTCTTTGTCCACTGAAGCCACTCGAACGGAGCCAAAGAAAAAGGCCTCTTTTGTAAATCTTGCTGTGGTAGAAAATAAGCAGGGAGAGGTGCTGTGTATCCGCCGAGTCGTCAAAGAAACAGGCAAGGACGGCTCAACGCTCGAGTGGGCCTTCCCAGGAGGAAGACAGGAAGAGGGGGAAACACGTGAGGCATGTGTGGCGCGCGAGGTGCTTGTCGAGACCGGCTACACAGTGAAGCCGCTTCGCCAACTGAACATCCGTATGCATCCCCAGCTACCGGCCTGTATCGTCTATCATCTTTGCGCTCTCAATGAATCTGCTCCAGTGGCAAAGCCTAAAGAACCCCATGAAGTGGCTGAGGTGCGTTGGGTGAGGCCTGAAATTCTACAAACGCTCATCACTACCAAAATGGACCCCGTGGTTGCAAAGACGCTTCGCATAGAACCAACGGCCTAGACATAAGCTGATTCCTATTGAATTACCGTCCAAAGCCTGCTACTCTTTTCAGTTAGGCCTTTTTTTTTACTAAAAAGGGCCTGTCGCCGAATATCCATTTCGGCTACTTTTCACAAAGTGCTACTGCGACTCGGTGAAAAATACTCATGGTAGCCCTGCTACTACTCCGTTTTTTCACCTTCGTCTCGCAAGCACTTTGGAAAAACTAGCTCGAAAGTCTATTCGGCGACAGACCCAAAAAACATAGACCATTCTCAAGATCTCAGGGAGGGAGGTGAGTGTTATGGCCAGGAAGGGAAAAAGAAGACATCGGCAAGCAAGCAAATGCTGGAAGGGTCGGCCCAAACGAAGGAGTGGTCGCCAGGGTTTGGCACCCCTCTGCATCGCGGTGGTACGTTTTGGCGAGCATCTTGTCCTTGTCGAGCGAGAACTCCCACGAAGAGGAAAGAAGGGGGTGGCCCTCCGCGTCGGCTTTCCAGGAGGGAAGAAGTGGCAAGCATGGGGGATAGAGTGGAACACCTTGAGGGAAGCGTGCGAAGAGCTCGGACTCCCCCAAGGAAGCTTGGTGGCCGAACACTATTTTGGCTCTTGGCACCATCCCCAGTTTCCCGCTCGTGTCACCCACTACACGCTCTGTCTCTTTAAAGAGGGTATGTTCTTCAACATAAGGGCGGGGAGAAACATCCAGCGGATTATTCTCGCCACTCCAGATGAGATGGTCGCCCTTACAACGACCACCATCTTCCCCCCAGTAGCCAACTATTTCGGGCTTACCAACCGTAAAATTCGGGCCATCCGCAAGCGCAGAGTCGGCTCAAAACAGTAGGCTCGCCTCACGGCGAGCCTTGTCTTTTTTGCCCCACATGCTGGCGACGTACTAAAACAACCCACTCAAAGCCACCATCGAGAGAATGCCAAAGAAATGCATAGTGTAAGAAAATGGCACCACGAAGCTCAAGTGTGTTTTAGACACACCCATAAGCGTGAGCCCCACTTCGTCGGGGAGCGGGGTGGCGATAAAAATAGCCCCTACCGCCGGAGCAAGCCATTGCATGAAGGGGCGATAGTGGATATGCACCAGTTTGCATAGTAACCGCGTCGAGATCAGATGGCTCACTTCATCAGCCGCGTGCCTGCGAGCAAAAAGGAACATGAGCACGTCCGCAAAAAGCGCTCCAGTAGCCGCCACAAGAGCAACCGCGAGGGGTGGCATGGTGAGGGCTAGCTGGGCAAGAATAGCAATAGCGATTGACACCGTGAAGAGTGAGGCAAACATGACCCCCGCAAGAAAGGCGGTGACCACCTGCCCGCCTCCGGTGGAGGCCACAACAATTTCCGGCACTCCGCCTTTTACAAGAAGAATGGCGACCACTATACTTGCCAACACAGCAAGATGATTGGCGCGCTCTTTGTGATGAGCACGATGCAAAACAGATGGATGCACCTTCTTGTCTTTCTTCATTTTTTTAAGTATAGCAAGGATTGCTCCCTTGAGGACAAAAACTGTGCACAACTTCTCCGCGAACCTGCTACCAAAGAATGGGCTCGCGACCTTGCTTTACAAGATAGATGTTTGTCTTGCTAAAGTGCTTGCAACCAAAGAAGCCACCGCGAGCAAGCGGTGACGGGTGTGGGGCCTCGAGAACGAGATGCTTTGAGCGATTAACCACACTTCCCTTTTCTTGAGCGTAACGACCCCACAAAAGAAACACCAAACCGTCTTTTTTGTCCGACAGGGTTTTGATAACCGCATCGGTAAAAGTCTCCCACCCCTTACGCTGATGAGAACCAGGCGCATGCGCCCGCACCGTGAGAGTAGAGTTTAGAAGTAGCACCCCCTGCTCCGCCCAATGCTCTAAATTACCAGACTTGGTCACCGAGTCACTAAGTGATTTAGGCGCCGTGGGTACAAGCTGGAGATCGTCCGCTATTTCTTTAAAAATGTTTTGGAGCGAGGGTGGCATGGCCACGCCATCGCGTACCGAGAAAGAAAGCCCGTGGGCCTGGCCGGGGCCGTGGTAGGGGTCTTGACCAAGGATGACAACTTTTACTTTGTCTAAGGGTGTCTTTTCAAAAGCATGGAAAACAAATTTCGCGGGCGGGTAAACGGTAGTGTCCTTATATTCACTGCGCACAAACTCGACCAGCTCCTTGAAGTATGGCTTTCTAAACTCATCTCGCAGGGCAACTTTCCAAGTCGGCTCAATCTTCACCTCCATAGATATAGAGCGCAAACTACGCGGCCTTTTGCAGTCCACTCTCGTCCGTTTTTTGCTTTGCTTGCATGCGGGCCATCATTGAACCCTCTGCCGGGTGTCGGGGAGAAGCTGGCGTCACCGGCGACTCTTCCTTTCGTTTTTCTATCTCCCTCTCGAGTTCTTGAATTCCTCTGTTCTCCGAGATCTGTTCATCTGTGCCAAAGTTTTCGGCTCCGCTACGCCTCCGCTCAATCTCTGCCTCCAGGCTCGCGAGCGAGCGAGCAGCAAGACTGTCTTTGCGGTCTTTTTCCCAAGAAGGCACATAAGCCCCGGACTCCTGTGGTTGCGGTGGTTGCTCTGCCTGTGGTTCATCAAAAGATGGATTTTCTATACTCATAGTGTGTGGTGTTTATTTTGGCTTTTCTCAAACATGCCACATTAGCTGGTAATCAAAAACGTCTCTTTGCGCTGATGTGACGGCATTTTCGTATCCTCCTCTACTTATATTAACACACACTTTCCCCGATATACTATTTTTGGGTGCCTACTGAGAGTTGAACTCAGGCTTACTCCTCCACAGGGAGCCGTGCAAACCGTTACACTATAGGCACCATCATTAACTTGCGCTTAGTAACAGTATCATGATGTGCAAGGTGATGGCAATTGTGGCAAAGCCATGCTAAGTTGCGCGGATCATTATTGCTGTGCTCTTCGTCTCGATGATGAGTGACGAGTACGCGTTCGTCTTTTTCTCTACAGAGCAAGCATACCTCCTCGATGCCGAGCCTGCGTAGGATTGTTTGATATGTGAATGCACCTGTTTTCCAGTTACGATGTTTCGGGCCAACAAAAAAACCGTTTCTCCATTTTGTCTGACAGGACTTAGAGCAAAAGAACTTACCGCTTTTTGAAGCCCTTATTTGCTTGGGTGTTCTTTCTAGATTCTTCGAACAGGTGAAGCAACGCATCAATCGGCGGTTAGTCATTCCCGAATGATGACACCGTGCGGAACAATATTTACCCCAACCGTTTCTTATGTGAACCGGCTTTGCGCGGAAGGCAACTCCACATTGCTTACAGATTGTATTACTGGGTAAATCGTTTGAGACCATAGAAAAGCACGCGCTCGTGCGGATAGTTATGGATGATAAAATGACAATTTCTACACAGCCAAATTAAGTTTGAAAGGTTATTGTTGTTGCGATTCATGTCTATATGGTGGGCGACAAGCACTTTTTTAACAGTAACCGCACAACGCTCACATTGTTCCATTCGGCCACTCCTGCAAAGATTTATCTTGTATGAGGACCTACCTCCGCGCCAATTAGGATGCTTCTTTTGAAGATGCTTGCGCTGTAGCACAAGAAGAGCACATGGTCGGCTACAATAAAAATGCTTACTCCTTAGAATGTCTTTTGGCAATCTATAAACCTCTTTATCACAGACCTCACATTGTACAGTCTTCCCCTTTTTTGTCTTTCTTCGACATTCATTGGAACAGTGTTGCCCTGCTCCGTATTGAAGATGGGAAGGTTTGACATAAAACCTCTTTCTACAAACGCGACATAGGACTAGGGGCATTCTCTAAGTATAGCACATGATGGGATTCTAGACGTAATTGAACAATACCACACACCGCAGCTTTACCGTCCTTGCGGCATATAGGGCAAATTAAGGCATGAATCTGTAGAATGATGGCTTAACCACAAGGTAAACCATCATTCAAACGTATGAATCGCAAACAATGCCTCCACTGTGGGTCAGTGGCGTGTGTCAGAAACGGATTTCAAGAAGGGCATCAAGTATGGAAATGCAAACAATGTAAGAAGAAGTTTCAGGCAAACAAAACAGCTCCTCCCTTAAAAGAGGAGCTGTTTTGTTTGTACGTCTTCAACAAACAAACGCTCGCAGAGATCGGAGGCGAGTTTCGACTCCGCACCAAGGAGTTACAGAGATTTTTTGATGAGGTTGTTCTCCCAAAAAAGAAACACACTCCGCGTCCCGTAGCACTGTGTGTCGACACAACCTTCTTTGGATCCTTCGGCGTGGTTGTCTTCCGCGATCAAATGAAAAAAGAGAATCTGTGGTGGTCATTCTGCGCGCAAGAGTGGACACTCTACTACGAGCGAGGAAAGAACGAACTGCTCAAGCTCGGCTACACCTTCACGTCAGTCATCACCGATGGACTGCCTGGATTACCGCCCGTCTTTAGCGGTATTCCGTTCCAGTACTGCCACTTTCATGCAAAGAAGAACATCACCAAGTACCTCACCAAAAACCCAAAGACCGATGCGGGTCTTGCGCTACTTGCGCTGATGAACAGCATTCATCTGTAAACGCAAACTTCGTTCGTCGCTACGCTTCTGGCGTGGCGTGATCTACGTATGTCTTTTCTGGAAGAAAAGACATATCATCCCGGAGGTTCGTGGTCACACACCCACGCACGACTCAAGTCAGCACAGCGAAGCATGGGCAGAATGATTCCGTATCTTTTTACCTATCAAAATGAAAAAACGATCTTCGTTCCTCGCACCACTAATACGCTTGAGGGACATTTCCGGCATCTCAAAGTTCGCGTCCATGTGCACTGTGGCATCTCCATTCATCGCAAGAAAAAACTCACTGAAGCTGTGCTTCTCAACTCGTCTGCTACGTATCAAAAAGGTATGGAGCAAAGACTATTCATGCCTTAATTTGCCCTATATACCGAATGTTCCGAATAAACATGCTCACACGCTGATATGCACCTACTCTCGCTTGTCAGTGTAGCACGAAAATGTAAAACGCCCCCCGTCATCGATTCGGGGGGCGTGTGTCTTTGTCGTGCCGCCACGTGGGGGCCCGAGAGCTAAGGATCAAGGGTCCAGGGTCAGGGCTGGGTAGCCAAGGGCGAAGCGCTTGCGCACGACGCCGCCGGATTCTGCCGGCCCCAGCCGAGGTCGAGCCAGCCGTAGTCCACGACGACGCGACCCTCGTGCCAGTAAGCGTACCGGACGCACAGGTTGCCGTCGGCGTTGCGGAAAAGGTCGGCCCAGGCGAAGAGGTTGAGGGGGTTGCCCTCCGCGTCCACCTTCCAATCCTCCGGCCAGAACTCCGGGTGCTCCTCGAGGAAGTCGAGGAGCCTGGCCGGGACGTTCCCGCCGCGGGCCTCGAGCTCCTCGCGGAGCTTGTGGCCCTGGATACACTTGTCGCCGAGTTGGTCTGGCGACCAATACAGCTCGGCCTTGCGGCAGTTCAGGTAGAGGCCGTCCGGCCACTTCTCGACCTTGAGGTAACCGCGCAGGCCGGGATGCGGCACGTGCGTGGCTCCCGAGAAGGGGAGGGCTGGGAGTTCGTCGAGGTCGAGCTCGTAGGCTCCATCGACGAGCAGGGGGTTCATCCCCGCGAGAGCCGCGCGTAGCGACTCGCCCACTCTTCGCCCGTCTCCTTACCCGCGAGCTTGGCGAGCAGGTCGTAGACGAGGGGGTAGTGGGCCGTGAGCTCGAGGACGAGCCCGACAATCTTGGCAAGCATGCCGTCGTTCGACTTAAGCATGGTCGCCACCTCCTTATGATCATATGGCAAGCCTTGGCCTCGACGTTATGCCGAGACAGTGCAAGGGTCACCGGTTCCGAAGCTCTATTCAGTGAGCTAAACAGAGCTTCGGAACCGGCCTTGGTCATTTCCTTTTCCTTATTTTGTGTACTTTGATGCTCATTACAGTATTACATAACCACGGAAGACTGTCAAGTAGTGGGCTTTCCCCACTTCCTGGTGTTATCTGTTTTGAGGCTACAGAAAAAGAGTTTTTCTGTAGCCTCATTTTACCTTTCACACATTACTTCGTCTTCAACTCATACACCCCGCCCCAGTGTTCGGGGGGATGTTCTTTAAAATATCTTGCGCGCTCTGTAAGCGCTTTCGTCGGTCCATCGTCAGAGAGGGCAAGGATTTGTTCCCCGAGCTTAATGCATCCATCCCACGCGCCGCGATAGTACAACTCTCTAAGTTCATTAAATCTTGTGAGTATCGGGCGCACCGTTTCCGCCTTGTCGCGATCCACGATCTGGAACACCCGTACCGGCATCTTCTTACCTTTTACCTTGATCTGGTCGAGCTCGCGCGTGACGATCTGTTCCCTCTCGAGTATCTCCTTTGGCAAGGCCGCGTAGGTGTATTCGCTCACCAAGATGTGAATCCCATACGACTTGGTCTGCCCTTCGAGGCGCGAGGCGAGGTTGACCGCGTCGCCCATGACAGTGTAGTCGAAGCGTCGCTCCGAACCCATATTGCCCGCCGTCACCTTACCAGTGTTGATGCCGATACCGATGTCGATGACTAAGCCACCAGCCGCCTTGCTCTCGGCATTAAAGGCGTCCAGGGCCTCCACCATAAGGAGCGAAGCGCGCACTGCGTCTATGGCGTGCGTCTCGGTGCGAATGGGTGCTCCCCAAAAACCCATAATAGCGTCCCCGATATACTTATCAATCACTCCTCGCTCTTCAATGGTGATGTCGGTCATAACCGAAAGATAGCGGTTTAAAAAACTAACGAGCTCGGTGGGCGTGAGGGTCTCCGAGAGAGTGGTGAATCCGCGCACATCGGAGAAAAAAACTGTGGCCTCGTACTCGTCTCCGCCGAGCTTGACCTTGCTCGGATCAGCCAAAATCTCGGCAAGAACGTCGCGTGAGACATATTTGGAAAAGGCATTTCGCATCTCCCGCCGTTCCCGCTCTACCGAAAGATAGCGGTAACCAAAGAGCGTGGCCGTGGCTAAAATCCAGGCCAACTGCAGATGGAGAAAACTGACCAGCACCCCGCGGTTAAAAAGAAAGATGGTAAGAGGCAGATAGAGAAGACCAATGAGCACATTCACACCGACAGCAACGAGGGGTCGGCGCACAAAAAGAAAGAACAAGGCGGAGATGAGCGCGGCTAAAAGGAGCAGAGCCGCCATCGTCAAGGGCGCGAGAGGTACCAAGCGAGAACCGACGAGAAACATATTGGTGGCCTGAGCCTGGATCTCCACTCCACTCATAAGCGTGCCTCGTGAAAAAGGGGTGGCCTGCTCATCATGAAGGTCGGCGGCTGTGGCGCCGACAAAGACAATCTTTCCAGTCAGGGCCCGCAGAGCGGACGGCTCGCCATTGTAAAGGTCTACGAAGGAGAGTTGAGGCACCGTTCCCGGCGGACCGGCGTAGACAACGCGCGGAGTCGGGCCATAGTAGAGGCTCGGAGACAAACGCACCTTTTTGCCGGAGAGACGAGCTACCTCCGTGGCAAAGGCGGGAATCTCTTCGGCACCAACTTGGATGGCAAGGGGTAGTCGCCGCGCTGTCGCGTCTCGATCGAGAAGGAGATTGACGTGGCCAAGGTGAACCGCTTCGTGAGCAGTGAAACGAGAGAGTGGCTCTACCAGGCGAAGCTCTTGGTTGTCGCTCGTCATACCCCCGACCCGCGCGCCTCGCTCGCCCACCCCTTCAATGGGCATGACAATGGGATAGGAGAGCCCTCGCAAGACGCGCTCAAGGGCGGCATCATCGGCCTCCCCGATTCGAGAGGGGTCCGCGAAGATAACGTCGAGGCCGACGGTCGCTGGGGCGACTGTCTGCAGATTGGCAAGGGCCTTCGCAAACACCTCGCGAGGCCAAGGCCATTGGCCGATAGTGGCGAGCGACTCATTGTCTATCGCGACAATGACCAAGCTATCGTCCACTGGCCTCTCTGAAAAGAGCAGGTCTTCAAAGAGAAGCTGATAGCTCCCGAAATAGCCAAGCGCGTATGTGCCAACCACAAGTAGGCCGATGATGGCCGCGACGAGCAGCTGCGTAGCACCAGTTCTTAGTAATTCCTTCACTATTTAAAAAGTGTGTCGTTATAGAAGCACGAAATTATAAATCTGAAGCACTTGTTTAAGCACGAAGCACGAAATCTGAAGCACGAAACAAATCAGAAGCAGTAAATCCTAAATATCCAAACACATTCCGTTTCTAATTTTCGTGCTTTGAGTTTAGTGCTTGTTTCGTGCTTCAGATTTCGTGCTTCATGTTTAGTAAATATAACAGTGTGTACATTTTCAATTTTAATCTGCCACCTACTACCTGCCACCTGCCATCTACTCCTTATATCGGCTCTCCAGCACTACCCCGTGACACAAAAAGCACCCTAAATATTGGGGTTTTGCCGAGAAAGCTGGCTCCACTTGTTGGCTCATTCCAGATAGCAACAACGCTTCCGGATGACTCTCCAAACTCCACTACCGAGGAGTCTAGCTTGGCGGTAAAAACTCCTCCAGCGGTGACGGATCCTATCGGCCCCACCACCTGCCACTTGGCTTCGCTGGTAACATCCTTTGTCTCGCCATTGTCGAGGCGAATGACCGCTCGCATTGGTATTTCCGCCCCTTCGGGAATGTCGCTCAAGGTTGCTCGCGAAACCACATCGAGACCAAGGACACCGGCTCCTTCCTCCTGACTATTCGTTCCCGTTGGTTGTGTTGATGCCGACTCCGCGCGCACGGGCACACTGGTCTCTGTTTGCAAAGCGGGAACGCGCGGGCTTTGGGCCGGACTCTTGGGTGCATCCCCTTCCCCGTTTGCGTCTCTCCTCTCATCCGAATCAGTATCTCGTATCACAGGTGCGACCACCTCGAGAGGGGCGCGGTGATTTTCGAGCGGAATGGCTTCTTGGAGCTGAAGAGCGGCTCGGGTGCGAATCTGCATGCGCAACTCCTCCCCAGACTTACCATCGCGCTTCCATTGGGCAATCTCGGCATCAAGTCCCTTGTCTGCTTGAGCATTATCTGTCACCCAAAGGTCGGCTGTAAACAAAATTGGGGCGACCTTGGCCTCAAACTTTACCGTGGCCGATGCCCGCGCTTGAGCCACCTCCTCCTCGCCGATGACGAGTATGCCTCCCTCTGAGACTAGTGCCGCTTCTTCTGATATTACCTTCTTCATTTGCGGGTCGCGCACAGAGACCGCCACCGAATTGCTGGCCGTGAAAATGGTGGCACTCTCCCCATCCACCTCGATATCAAAGGCGGTCCCCCGCACGGTGGCTACAGCGGTGGCCGTCTCTACCTCCCACTTGGAATCAGGGGTGGCGAGCTCGACAATCTTCGACCACACGCGCCCGGCCTCAAGGGTAAAGCTGACCTTGGCAGTACCACTTTCGGCTTCGTACGAAGCTTCGCGAATATCAAGCACCGCTCCGTGCGTCATTCTCGCCTCCGAGCCATCAGAGAAATAGACGACGGCCGTGGTGGTCTCGTCGACTTCCAAGAGGCCGGGGACAGCAAGTCCGTCCCCTGAGCGGACCGTCCGCGGTTGCGACTCCTCTCTGGGTGTAAAAGTGGCATACCCACCCTCGCTTAATTGGATAACAGGCTTCTCGGCCAGTGTGGCCTCGAGCTCGACTGTCTTTTCCGCATTTTCACCACCAATACCACCGAAAGCAAACCACGCCCCCACCGCGAGGAGAACGACCAATAAAAGCAGTAAAAGGTATCCTTTTGTATTCATAAAAATAAGAGATTACGGAAAAAACGAAGCGATGTATGTAATGGGCTCAAGTGTAGCGCGTTCAGACCGAAGGGGCAATCGGGAATAGGCAGTAGGCGGTAGGTAGTAGGGGGAAAATCCAGTTTCCAGTTTCCAGTTCCTAATTCCTGACTCCTACGCCCTACGGCCTGTGCCCTACGGCCTAGTTCTAACCCTACGCCCCATCTCCCGTGCTAATACAGTGGTGCCTTTTCCTGATGACCAGCTTGATGGTTGACATAACGAGAAAGAGCGTAAAGAGCGGAAGAAACTCTGTTTATATAAACAAGGGTGTTCGCCCGAGGCTGGCCGGCCTCAAGTCCTGTCATGGCGCCATCGTGACGAAAAGAGACCAGCCGGCGCTCCGCCGTACGCGCGACCGTCCGCGCCACATCGAGAGTGGCGGAGAGCTCGGAGCCCCCGGCAAGAAAGAAAGTGGTGATGGGCGGAAGCTCGCGCTCAATGGCTTCTACCAAACTTTCAAGCCAAGAGATGTTTTCCTGGGTGAGATGCTTATCCGCTCCCACCACCTCCGCTTGAATCACAAAAAGGTCTTGTTGCATTTGCTCGAGCGCGGAAGCAATGGTTGAGATAGGGGCGCCCGGAGGAAGTGCCGTGTCACTCGCGCGCACCTTTGCGAGCCCAAGGAGGGCGTTCGCCTCATCCAAAACGCCCAACGCCTCCACCCGCAGGGCGCTCTTCGGGTACTGCTGGGCCGAGCCGAAAAAGGTGGTCATTCCTTTGTCGCCCTTACCAGTGTAGAGATTAGACATGTAAATAGTTTAGTTCTTCTGGCTTTCCTGTGGGATTAAGTGTGGTTGCTCCCTCCCCTGCCTAAGGGGAGGGCTGGGGTGGGGTGGGAGGGGTGGGGTTGTAGTTGAGCCACATACAAGCACCAATCTACCCCCTCCCAACCTCCCCCTGGCTAGGGGGAGGGGAACTACCCACAGGAAACCCAGAATACCCAATAGTTTTAACACACAAGGCAGTCGGCAGTATGCAGTAGGAAATGCAATTGGTACAAAAACTACTTACAAAAACTACTGCCGACTGCCCAGAGACTGTTCACCTTATTGATACGAGCACAAGTATTGAGCGTAGCAAACTTACAACTAAAAACGAAGAGGTTGCAAAATCATTTGGCGACAGACCCCCAAAGAAACAGTCGGACCAAGCGAATCTCATCGTAGTTGTAGGCGACGCCGAGCTTGCTTTTGACGGGGCCGAGGTGGCGTTCAGGATTACTCTTGGCCGTGGCCAAGAAAGCGTCGGCAATCTTTTTAAAGCGGGCGGGGGTGAAGGCCTCCTTTTTCAAGTAGTCAATATCAATATTCTTGTCTTCTTCGCGAAGGGTCTCGAGATGACTCACAATAGTACCAAGTGTAAGCTTCCTTTCCGCGGCAATCTCCTGGAGTGATTTCTTCTCAAGGATAAACTGCTTGGTGACTTGTGGCGAGGCCACCTTTTTCTCTTTTTTTTCTTTTTTTGCCCCCACCTTCCCTCCACAGGCGTAAACGAAGTTCGAATGCATGGTGGCGAGGGTCTCCGCTTCAAGTTCGGCAAACTGCCGCTCGGCTGTCGTGGAGGCTTCGCGAAAGTCGTGGTCGCGAGCGAGCACGAGAGGGTGCACCTTGAAAGCCCGCTCATTCCAACCAAGGAGATGCAGGCCCTCGAGGCGACGCACACGCGAAAGGGCCACATACCCCTGCCCGTACTCAAACACCTGCGA
>Ga0210057_1001865_pt1 | contig 31138 bp, 24 predicted proteins | sample CryGeyCG2114_010_2_FD_183968 | JGI IMG/M metagenome (GOLD analysis project Ga0210057, IMG submission 183968) | Groundwater microbial communities from aquifer - Crystal Geyser CG10_big_fil_rev_8/21/14_0.10 (SPAdes) (version 2) | ecosystem: Environmental > Aquatic > Deep subsurface > Groundwater ...
CATTGCCAAAGTGAAAGAATTATTTGCTGAAAGAATTATCACTAAAGAGATTCAAATGGTTGACAAAGCCACCGGCGAAATTTACTGCACCTGGATTGAAAACGGCGAGTGGGTAAAGTTTAAAGGTGAATGCAAAAATTTAACAAACCAGAATAATAATTATGAATCGGGCGGAGCTCCATCTGAAGAACCAACCCCAACCCCAGAACCTACCCCGACTCCCGAAGGTACACCCGAACCAACGCCAACACCAGAACCTACGCTTGAGCCAACACCAACCCCAACCCCAGAATCAACTTCCGAGCCTACACCAACTCCAGAACCCACCCTTGAACCTACGCCAACACCTGAACTCACACCTGAACCAACTTCCACTCCTACTCCTGAACCTACTCCTACTCCTGAACCAACAGTATAAGAGCAACCTACAGAACAACCTCCAGCCGAGCAATAAAAATTGACACTATATTTAAAAAGAATATAATTAGAGTATATGGCTAATCAAACTACTATAAGAAAAGAAAAATCGATAGAGACTTTTTTAAGAGAGCTAAGAGAGATTAATAAAAATCTCAAAAGATTTTTATTGATAATTCCGGAAGAAAGTTTAAATGAATATAAAAAAACTTCTGAAATTAAGAGAGCCTTTGCTAAAGCGGTAAAATTATATCCGCCAAAATAAAGTGGTAATTAGAGAGACCGAAGATTTTAGAAAAGATTTAGAAAATTTGCCTTCGAGAATAAGAAGGCTTTTTCAAAGACAAAAGACAATTTTTAGAGAAAATTGGCTTGATCCCCGATTACATATTAAAAGAAATAAAGAACTTCCCGGAGTTTATTCATTCCGGATCACTCGGCGATACAAAGTGTTCTTTTATTTTCGAAACGACGAAGTTATCTTTTTCAAAATTGGTCATAGAAAAGATATCTATAAATAATCAAGTTGGGTCGAAATGTTATTAAAAAATAAATAAAAATAATACTATGGAAAAATGTTCAACAAAATCATAAAATGCTCTTTATATTCATTAGTTTTTTTGTTGCCGATTTTCTTTTTGCCTTTTTCTTTTGAGGGCTATGAGTTTAACAAACAATACCTGCTTTTCTTTTTGGTTTCTTTAGCTTTTTTAACTTGGCTTGCTCGAATGATAATTTGTGAAAAAGAAATCAGATTTCGCCGGACTCCTCTTGATATCCCAATTTTAATATTTATGTTTTTCTCAATTTTGAGCGCGGTTTTTTCAATTGATAAAATTTCCAGTTTCCTTGGGTTTTACGGAAGATTTTCAGATAATTTGGTAGGAATTCTGAGTTTAGGAGCACTTTACTTTTTAATCACTAACAATGTTAAACCGCTGAAAGACGCTGATCAAAACGCTGAAAAAACGCTGAAATCAGCGACAAATCAACGTAGTAATCAGCGACAAATCAGCGTGAGCGGCTTGATAAAGACGCTCTTGTGGTCGGTATTTTTTGTTTTGTTGTTTAGTTACTTTTCTTTATTTGGAGTTTGGCAAATACTTTCTAAATTCGCAGCTGGCTTTCAGTTATTGGGCAGAATATTTAATCCGATTGGGGGAGGTTTAGAATCGTTAGCAATGTTTTTAACAGTGGCAGTTGTTTTATTGGTTGGGTTATTGTTAAAGAGCGAAGAAGATAAAAAGGGAAAATTTGGGAAGGTAGTTTTAGGATTTTTAGTTCTTTTAATAACTGTTTTACTGATTATTATTGATTTTACTGCCGCTTGGGTTGTTTTGGGGATAAGTTTGATTTTATTTTTAGTTTTTGCTTTTTGGTCAAGGATTTTCCGAGAAAGAGTTAATCTACTTTTGATACCAATAATTTTAATTATTATTTCGGCTGCCTTTTCTTTTCTGCGAGTTGCCAATTTTAATCTTCCAGTCGCCGGTTTCAATGTTTTAGATTCACCAAAAGAAATTTTATTAGACCAGAGAACGACTTGGAAGGTTGCCTTCGGCGCGGTTAAAAATTACCCAATTTTGGGTTCAGGAATTGGCACTTTCTCTCATGATTTCGCTAAATTTAAACCAGAAAGTTTTAATCAAACAAATTTCTGGCAATTAAGGTTTGATAAGGGAGCATCGCAGGTTGCTGAAATTATTTCTACGATGGGAATTTTAGGATTTTTGAGCTGGCTGGCAGTAATAGGATTATTCTTGATGATGAGTTATTATTTGCTTAAAAAAATAAAAAAAGGCGAAATAAGTTATCAATTGCCTTTAATTTTTGGATTTTTAGCATTGTTGATTTCTCAATTTGTTTATTATCAAAATACTACTTTAGCTTTTCTTTTTTGGCTGATTTTAGGAATGGGGGTAATTTCTTGGCAAATACCCTTGAAGGAGAAATCTCTCTCTTTTAAAGATTTTCCAGAAATGAGTTTGGTCTTTAATATAGTTTTAATTGTAATTTTTTTAGCAACTTTAGGCAGTTGGTTTTTTGGCGCGAGATTTTATTTAGCTGACCTCAAATATAAAGAAGGAATCGCCCTTAACAAGGTGGAAAATTTAGAAAAAGCGGTGAAATATAATCAATCCCGAGCCAATTATTGGATTGCTTTAAGTGGAGGTTATTTTATTGAGGCCTCAAATGAGCTTCAAAAGTCACCGGAAAGCCAGGATGTTCAAAAAATCCAATTAAATTTTGCCAAAACTATTAATGGAGCAAGAATAGCAAGCCAAATTTCACCTAATTGGGTAGTAGGTTTCGAAAATTTAGGTATGATTTATCGGGACCTTAGAGGTTTTGCTCAAGGAGCAAGTAGTTGGGCCGTTGATTCTTTTTCAAAAGCCATAAAACTTGAACCAACAAATCCAGTTTTTTACACTGAAATCGGAAAATTATTACGAGACGATAAAAAAACTGATGAGGCAAAAAAAGAATTTGAAAAAGCGATTCAATTGAAATCTGATTATTTAGATGCTAAAATTCAAATGGCTTTGATTTTTGAGCAAGAAGAAAATTTTCAAGAGGCAATAAATAGATTAAAGAATATAGTGGCTGAAAATCCTCAATCAGTTGAAGCCCTTTTCCAATTGGGAAGGATTTATTATAATAATAATCAGACAGACGAGGCAGTTTCTCAGTTTCAGCAGGTCATTCAGTTTTTCCCGAATCATTCCAATTCTCTTTATGCTTTAGGAATGGCTTATCAAAAAAAGGGCCAAAAGGATGAGGCTATAAAGATATTTGAGAAGGTTTTGGAATTAAATCCGGGGAATCAAGATGTCATAAATAAAATTGACGAATTGAAAAAACCAGCGTCAACACCTGTGCCTACCTCAACTCCGGAAGAGAATAAATAACGAGATTAACCCATTGACAAATTTTTATAAAAGGATTAAGATGAGTATTGTATTAAGCCCGAGCCGGAGAGGAGCGGATCAAAACGAAGGCGAGGGCGGATGTTAAAGTTTTAGTTTTTTTAAGATTATTTTCTGGTTTTTTAAATTGAAAATTTACTAGAAACCTAATAGCCCTAAAAGAAAAAAGATATTTAGGGTATTTTTTAGATTTTAACCTTCTCCTGTCTAAGACCGTTGAATAATTCCGCGTAGTTTCGCGTGTTGTTCCGCGTAGTTCTGCGATTAAACCATCTTCCCGCTGAACCACGCTGAACTATACGCGGAAATTACGCTGAAAAATAATTGTTCAACACTCTAATCTATTATGGAAAGATTTAAGTTAAAAAATTTTGGGAAAGCGAAAATTTCTCTTCCTCTACCTTATTTATTATCTTTACAAAAAGAAAACTGGAAAACTTTTTGGGAAAGGGACTTAAAAGAATTATTAGAAGAGGTGTCTCCAATTAAAGATTATACTGGAAAGGAATTGGAGCTCTGGTTTTTAGATTTTAAATTAGGGCAGCCGAATTATAAGACGGAATTAGAGGCAAAGAAAAATAATGATTCTTATGAGGCTTCCCTGCGAGTCAGAACTAAACTCGTCAATCTTAAAACCAAAGAAATTAAAGAACAGGAAGTATTTTTAACTGACTTCCCCTTGATGACTGATAGGGGAACTTTTGTTGTTAATGGAGTGGAAAGAGTAGTAATATCTCAATTAATTCGTTCTCCTGGTGCTTTTTTTACTGCTCAAAAAATAGGTTTTAAAAATTATTTTGGGGCAAAACTTATTCCTAATCGAGGAGCTTGGTTAGAATTTGAAACGGAAAACTCAGGTTTTATTGGAGTGAGAATTGATAGAAAAAGAAAAGTGGCAGCAACTACCATTTTGCGTGCTTTTGGCGTTGATAAAGATTTAGATATTAAAGAAAAATTCCAGGACGTTAACAAAGGAGAGATAGATTTTATTGGAGAAACTTTAAAAAAAGATTCAACTCATAATCAAGCAGAGGCCTTAGTTGAAATCTATCAAAGATTGAGACCGGGGGATATGGCCACTTCTGATACGGCTCGTGAGCTGATTTGGAATATGTTTTTTAATTTCGAACGTTATGATTTAGCCAAAGTGGGAAGATGGAGAATGCGACAGCGCCTTTCAGATGTTGAGGTCAAAAGCCGAGCCGAGCGAAGCGAGGCGAGGCGTGAGATGAGGCGAAGCCTCAGCGAACGTCAAAAGCCAAAAGTCAAAGATAACGAGGAGGAGATTACCGTAAAAGATAGAGTATTAAAAATAGAAGATGTGATTGCTGTATTAAGGGAAATTATCCGTCTTAATAATGACCCCGAAGGAAAACCTGATCAGATTGACCATTTGGGAAATAGAAGAGTGAGAGCTTTAAATGAGTTATTGGTTAATAGATTAAGAATAGGTTTAATGAGAATGGAGAGAATTATTAAAGATAGAATGTCTACCCTTGATATTTATACTTTAACACCAATTCAGTTAGTTAATCCTCGGCCGGTAATATCGGTGGTTAAAGAATTTTTTATTTCTTCTCAATTATCTCAATTTATGGATAACGAGAATCCTCTGGCCGAGTTAGAACACAAGAGAAGATTATCAGCTACAGGTCCCGGAGGATTGACCAGAGAAAGGGCTGGTTTTGAGGTTAGGGATGTCCAGCCCTCTCATTATGGTCGAATTTGCCCCATTCAAACACCGGAAGGACCCAATATTGGATTGGTTGGTCACTTAGCTTCTTTTGCTAAAATTAATCCCTATGGCTTTATTGAAACTCCTTATTTTAAGATAGAAAAGGGCAGAGTTACTTCAGAAATTCAATACCTCAATGCTTATGAAGAAGAAAGATATAATATAGCTTCAGCTGGAATACCGATAGATGAAAAAGGAAACATTTTGGCAGATAAAGTAGAAGCCAGAATAAAAAGCGAGCCAGGAAAGATTGAAAAAGAGGAAATTGATTTTATTGATGTTAGTCCCAACCAAAGTATTTCCATTGCCACTTCTCTTATTCCTTTTTTACAGAATGATGATGCAAACCGTGCTTTGATGGGTTCCAATATGCAACGTCAGTCTGTGCCGCTAATTCGACCAGAACCTCCCTTAGTTTGTACTGGGGTAGAGGAAAGAGTAGCGAGAGATTCGGGACAAATAATAATAGCTGATGAAGATGGAATTGCAACTGAGGTTGATGCTAATCAGATTAAGATTAAAACTAAAGAAGGTAAAGAAAAAGTCTATAATCTAAAAACTTTTATTAGAACTAATCAATATACTTCGCTCAATCAAAAACCAATTATTAAAAAAGGTGAAAAAATTAAGAAAGGAGATGTTTTGGTTGATGGCGGGAGTATCTCCCAAGGTTATTTAGCTTTGGGTCATAATGCTTTAGTGGCATTCCTTCCCTGGCGCGGGGGAAACTTTGAAGATGCCATTTTAATTTCCGAAAGATTAGTCAGAGAAGATATTTATACTTCTTTACATATTGAAAGTTTTACCTGCGACATTAGAGAAACAAAATTAGGACCGGAAATTACCACTGGTGATATTCCTAATGTTGGAGAGGAAAAATTAAAGGACCTTGATGAGGAAGGAATTGTTAGAATTGGGGCAGAGGTTGGACCAAATGATATTTTGGTTGGGAAAATTTCACCAAAAGGGGAAGCTGATTTGACTGCCGAAGAAAGATTACTGAGAGCAATTTTTGGCGAAAAAGCCAGAGAAGTAAAAGACACTTCTTTATTAATGGAGCATGGAAAACGAGGAAGAGTAATCGGGGTTAAAATTTGGGAAAGAGATAAAGGAGCAAAATTAGAGCCAGGAGTAATAAAAAGAATTGAGGTCGAAGTGGCTGAAATTAGAAAAATTCAAGCTGGAGACAAATTAGCCGGACGTCACGGAAATAAAGGAGTAATTTCTAAGGTTTTACCGGTGGAAGAGATGCCATTTTTAGAAGATGGGACGCCGGTTGATGTTATTTTAAATCCAGTAGGTGTTGTTTCAAGAATGAACCTTGGCCAGATTTTAGAGACAAACTTAGCTTTGGCAGCTAAAAGATTAGGTTATATTGCTATCTCTCCCGCCCTACTTGGAGCTAATGAAAAAGACATAAAAGAAGAACTAAAAGAAGCCGGTCTTCCTGAAGATGGGAAAGTTACTTTATATGATGGCAGAACCGGACTGCCGTTTTCTGAAAAAATCACCATTGGTTTCCTTTATATGATGAAATTAGTTCATATGATTGAAGACAAAATTCACGTCCGCTCTATCGGTCCCTATTCTTTAATTACTCAACAACCATTGGGAGGAAAGGCTCAATTCGGCGGTCAAAGATTCGGAGAAATGGAAGTCTGGGCTTTGGAAGGATACGGAGCAGCTCATATCTTGCAGGAAATGATGACTATAAAATCTGACGATGTATCAGGAAGAGCAGCCACCTATGAGGCAATTTTAAAAGGGGAGAAAATTCAAGAACCAAATATCCCCGCGTCATTTAATTTATTGGTTTCAGAACTGAAATCTTTAGGATTAAGTATTGAGGTAAAAGAAAAACCAAAAGAGCAAACCTCTTAAATTTCCAATTTTTAATTTCTAATTTTTAAACAATGTTCTAATTTTTTAATTTTTAAACATTTAGTCATTAAAAATTGTTTTGAAATTAAAAATTAAGAATTAAAAATTAAGATTATGAGAGTAGCTGATTTAGAATCAATTCGTATAAAAATAGCCTCGCCGGAGGAGATTTTGTTATGGTCGCACGGAGAAGTAACAAAAGCAGAAACCATTAATTATCGAACCCAGAGAGCAGAAAAAGACGGCCTTTTTTGTGAGAAAACTTTCGGACCAGAAAAAGATTATGAATGTTATTGTGGAAAATATAAAAGGATTCGTTACAAAGGCATAATTTGTGATAGATGTGGTGTAGAAGTAACCAAAGCTTTGGTTAGAAGAGAGAGAATGGGTCATATAAAATTAGCCAGTTCCTGTTCCCATATTTGGTTTCTACGTGGAGTTCCTTCAACAATGGGGCTAATTTTAGACATTCCAATGCAGCAATTAGAAAGAATAATTTATTTCGCTACTTATATTATTACTGATATTAATGAGGAAGTAAAAAAGAAAGTTTTGGAAGAAATTGAGAAAGAATACAAAAGAAAATCAAAAACCGAACTTCCATCTATGGAAGTGAAGGTGAAGAAGAGGACGAAGTCCTCTTCGCCCATCAAGTTCGAAAAATTAAAAACTAAAGAAAAAAAGAAAAAATCAGAAGAATTGAAATTAGTGAGGGATAAGGTGAAGGAAGAGGTTTTATCAATTAAACCCCTGAGGATTTTATCTGAGATCGAATATCATAATTTATCGTTAAAATATGGAGAAGTTTTTGAGGCAGGGACGGGTTCAGAGATCTTAAGAAAAATTTTTGAAAAAATTGATTTAAAAAAAGAAATTGAAAAATTACAAAAAGAACTTGAGAATAGCGAAGGCGAAACTCGGAGGAAAATTTTAAGAAGACTAAAACTTTTTCAAGGGATGAAAAAAGCCGGTATTCGGCCAGAATGGATGTTTTTAACTGTTTTGCCAATTTTACCTCCCGATCTTCGGCCAATGGTTCAATTGGATGGCGGTAGATATGCCTCTTCTGATTTAAATGATTTATATCGAAGAGTAATTAATAGAAATAACAGATTAAAATATCTTTTGGAGATTGGAGCTCCGGATGTCATTGTTAGAAATGAAAAAAGAATGCTTCAAGAAGCGGTCGATGCTCTAATTGATAATGGAATGAGAAAGGGAACTACTATCCAAGCCACTACTGGCGGCAGAAGGCTATTGAAGTCTCTGGCCGATATGATTAAGGGAAAGCAAGGAAGATTTAGACAAAACCTCTTAGGTAAAAGAGTTGACTACTCAGGAAGGTCGGTGATTGTTGTCGGTTCAGAATTGAAGATTAGTCAATGCGGTTTACCCAAAAAGATGGCTTTAGAGCTTTTTAAACCTTTTGTTATAAAGAAAGTCTTAGAAAAAGAACTTGCCTACAATGTTAGAGGAGCATCAAGATTAATTGAGGCTGAAACCGACGAAATCTGGGCGATTTTAGAGGAAGTAGTGAAAGATAAATTGGTTCTTTTAAATCGAGCGCCAACTTTACATAGATTAGGTATTCAAGCCTTTCAACCAATTCTAGTTGAAGGAGAAGCAATTAGGATTCATCCGATGGTTTGTAAAGCTTTTAATGCTGATTTCGACGGGGACCAAATGGCAGTTCATTTGCCTTTATCAGATGAAGCCCAAAAAGAAGCGAGAGAGTTGATGCTATCTACTTTTAATTTATTGAAACCTGCCACTGGTACCCCGGTTGTTACACTTTATCAAGATATTGTTCTGGGGTGCTACTGGTTAACTAAAATAAAATCATCTTCTGAGAAAAGAAATAATATTCCGCTTTTTGGTAGCCCCGAGGAAGCCATTTTAGCTTCTGATCTTGGCATAATCAATTTAAAAGAAAAGATAAAGGTTAGAGGAATAAAAGGAAAAAAGAGTCGGGAATTTGTTGAGACCATTGTTGGAAGAATTATTTTTAATCAAGTTTTGCCCGAGGACTACCCTTTCTCTAATGAAGAAATAAATGTAAAGAAACTTGAAAAAATTGTTGGGGAAATTTTAGATAACTATTCGATTGAAACAGTCGAGGCTATTTTAGACAGAGTTAAAGAATTAGGTTTTGAATACTCCACGATAGCCGGTATTACCTGGGGAATTGATGATTTAATTGTTCCACCCGAGAAGCCAAAAATTATTGAAGCGGCAGAAAAAGAAATTAGTAGAATAGAAGACCACTATAAAAAGGGTTTATTATCTCGAGAAGAAAAAAGCATTAAAGTTATTGAAATTTGGACAAAAGCTAAGACAGAGATTGAAAGATTAGTTCCTAAAACCTTACCGGAACATGGGCCGGTTTTTCAAATGATTGATGCCGGGGCGAGGGGTTCTTGGGCTCAACCGGTTCAAATGACCGGAATGAAAGGTTTAGTTATTAATCCGGTAGGCCAAATCATTGAGTTGCCAGTAAAAAGTTCTTTCAAGGAAGGATTTGACGTTTTGGAATATTTCATTTCCACTCATGGGGCAAGAAAAGGAACAGCCGATACCGCTTTGCGAACTTCAACTGCCGGATACTTAACAAGGAGATTAGTTGATGTTTCTCATGAGGTGATGATTTTTGAGGAAGACTGTGGAGATAGGACTGGAATTGAGATATTTAGAAAAGACGCTGATGAAATTGGCCAAAATTTTCTTTTCAAAATTATTGGAAGAATAACATTAGATAAAATTAAAAATCCAGAAACGAAAACTACTATATTAAAAGAGGGAGAAATTATTGATTGGAAAGCGGCTGAAAAAATCGTTGATGCTCAAATTGAAAAAGTTAGAGTCCATTCGCCTTTATCCTGTAAATCAGTAAGGGGAGTTTGTCAAAAATGCTATGGTTGGGACCTCGGGAAGAACCAATTGATTAAATTAGGCGAAGCAGTAGGAATCGTAGCTGCCCAAGCTATTGGAGAACCGGGGACTCAGCTAACAATGAGAACTTTTCATACTGGTGGAGTGGCCGGGGGAGGCGATATTACTTTTGGTTTACCAAGGGTTCAGGAAATTTTTGAAGCAAGAATACCAGGAGGAAAAGCAGAAATTTCTCAGGTTGAAGGAAAAGTAATAGAAATAACTCAAGACAGAGTGATTAAAGTCGTCGCTTCCAAAAATCCAAAAACTGAAATAGTTGAATACAAAATTCCAGAAAATATGGCAATTTATGTAAAACCTGGCCAAATTATAAAGAAAGGACAACAACTTTGCGAGGGAAATTTAGATTTACAGGAATTTTTTAAGATGACTGACAAGTTAGAAACTGAGCGTTATATTGTTAAAGAAATTCAAAGAATTTATTTTTCTCAAGGAGCAGTAATCCACGATAAACACGTTGAAGTAATAGTTCGCCAAATGTTTTCTCGAATTAGAATCAAGAATATTGGCGACAGTTCTTTTAGTCCTGGTGAAGTTGTAGAACGAGCTAAATTTTTAGAAGAAAATGAAATTCTTAAAAAAGAAAAAAAGACTCAAGCCAAGGGTGTACCAATTTTGCTTGGAATTTCCCGAGTGGCTTTAACCACTGACTCTTTTTTGTCAGCCGCTTCTTTTCAGGAAACCTCTCGGGTTTTAATTAAAGCGGCAATTGAAGGAAAAGAAGATAAATTGAGAGGACTAAAAGAAAATGTCATAATTGGTAAACTAATTCCAGCTGGCACTGGCTTCAGGAAATAGAAGCTCGGCAGGCTGATTCGGGGAGCACGGCGTCGGCTAAGGTAATAATACAAACTCTATTTCCGCCGCGCCTATTGCTCGTCGAGCCTTACAAACTCTTAAGTGAAATTAAAATTAATTAAAAAGCTCGACTGCGCAATGCTCCCCCCACAGTCCTGCCTCGCTTCTTAAATTTCTAATGTGGTTTCAGAAAGTAATTGAAAATGCTATATTAAAGATAGAAATTCAATTCCGTGGCTAAAAACAAAAAATTCAAAAATTTAAAAAAAAATAATTTCAAGAAGAGGAAATTTTTCCACTTTGTTTTACCGGAAGAAACTAAACGTGTCATTTGGGCAGCAATAATGTTTTTGGTGGCAGTAATCATTGCCCTTTCTTTCTTTTCTAAGGCGGGAGCAGTTGGTAGAGGTATAATGATTGCTTTTCCTTATTTAATCGGCAAAGCAATTTTTTCTCTACCCTTACTTTTTATTTTAAGCGGTTTAGTGTTTTTTAGTTCGAAATATAAAGGAAAATGGCCAATAACTTTGGCTATTTTATTTTTACTTTTAGGAATTGCCGGTATTTTAACTTTAAATTTATCCCCGGATCAAAGACCAGGCGAAGGCGGCTGGCTCGGCTATTTATTATCTAAGCCCCTACTTTCAGCTTTTGGTTTTTTGGTTACCCAAATTATTTTTATAGCTCTAATTATTGTTGGTATTTTAATTTTTGGACAATTTTTAAAACCATTGTTTTCCAAGAAGGAAAAAGAAATAAAATTTGAAGAAGAAGAAGAAGTTAAAGAAAGAAAAGAATCTTTAATTACCAGAATGTTTAAAATAACAAAACCCGATTTTAAAGTAAAAGAAGTTCCACCCTCTCCGACAGAAAAAGAATTTTTGCCTGAGAGAAAGCTGGTGGAATTGAAAACCAAACCGGTAACCGAAGGATTAAAATTGGCTGGTCTTCTACCATATCAACCCCCACCCCTTGATTTATTAGAAACCGATCGCCAAATTCCCAATAGCGGTGATGTTAGACAAAATTCAGCTATTATTAAAAAGACTTTGCAAAATTTTGGCATCGAAGTTGAAATGGCTGAGATAAATATTGGACCGACTGTTACCCAGTATACTTTTAAACCAGCCGAAGGAGTAAAATTATCTAAAATTACCGCTCTTAGTAACGATTTGGCCTTAGCCTTAGCCAGCCATCCGATTAGGATTGAGGCTCCTATTCCTGGTAAAGCCCTGGTGGGAATTGAGGTTCCAAATAAGATAAGAGCCAAAGTTAGAATTAAAGATTTAATTGCAAATCAAAATTTTCAGGCAGTTAAATCAGGTTTAAATTTTGTTTTGGGCAGAGATGTTTCTGGTCTTCCCGTCTATTCTGATTTGACTAAAATGCCTCATCTTTTAGTGGCAGGTTCTACCGGGACGGGAAAAACCATTTTCCTAAATAATTTAATTTTAAGTCTTCTTTATAAAAACTCTCCAGAAATTTTAAGATTAGTTCTAATTGACCCGAAAAGGGTTGAATTCCCGGTCTATCAAGAGCTCCCCCATCTTTTATGCCCGGTGATTTTCGATGCCCAAAAAGCGATTAATTCTTTAAAGTGGTTAATTTCAGAAATGGAAAGAAGATTTGAAGTTTTAGCTGGAGCCAAGGCCAGAGATATTTTTAGTTTTAATGAAATAGCCCTATCCAGAGAAGAGCCTATTTTGCCTTATATTATTTTAATTATTGATGAGTTAGCTGATTTAATGGCCGCTCGTGGAAAAGAAATAGAAGTTGGAATTGTTAGATTAGCCCAGATGGCGAGGGCAGTTGGAATTCATTTGGTAGTGGCAACCCAGAGACCATCAGTTGAAGTGATTACTGGTTTAATTAAGGCCAATATTACTTCCCGCGTCACTTTTCAGGTTGCTTCTCAGGTTGATTCAAGAACGGTTTTAGATATGGCTGGAGCGGAAAGACTTTTGGGTTCAGGCGACCTCCTTTTCGTTTCAGCTGAAATTGCTAAGCCAAGGAGAATCCAAGGAGCGTATGTTTCAGAAAAAGAAGTAAGGAAAGTGGTCAATTATATCAAAACTCAAAATGCAAAACTGAAAGTGGAAAAAATTGAAGAAGGAATTCTGGAAAATTTTTTAGCTGAAGATTTACAGAAAGCTCTAGAGAAACCGGAGACTGAATTTGAAGAGTTTCCTTTTGGCGAAGATCCTCTTTATGAAGAGGCCAAAAGGTTAGTTATTCGCTCGAGAAAAGCCTCGGCTTCTCTTTTACAGAGACATTTACGAATTGGTTATGCTCGAGCGGCTCGACTTATTGATATGTTAGAAGAAAAGGGAGTGGTTGGACCAGGAGAAGGAGCAAAACCCCGGGAAGTGTATTTTAAAACCGAGGAAGAAGAAGGGGGATGGAAAAAAATTTAAAAAATTGATATTATTAAATATATGGTAAAGAAAAAAGAAAATCCGCCAGATGGCGGAGAAAAAAAAGATTTAGAGGAAGCTATTGAAGAAATCAAACAAAGGTTTGGAGAAGGTTCAATAATGAAATTAAAAGAGGTGAGAGCAGTTGATGTCGATGTTATTCCCACCGGTTCAATTTCTTTGGATATGGCTTTGGGAGTTGGCGGAGTGCCAAGAGGGAGAGTAGTTGAAATCTATGGCCCGGAAGGCGGAGGAAAAACCACATTGGCACTTCATATTTTAGCAGAAGCTCAAAAAAGAGGAGGGGTGGGAGCTTTTGTTGATGCTGAACACGCTTTAGATCCCGATTGGGCACAAAAAATTGGAGTAAACGTTGAAGACCTTTTGATTTCTCAGCCAGATTCAGGGGAGCAAGCTCTGCAAATTGTTGAGACCCTGGTTAGGTCGGGCGAAGTTGATGTTATTGTCGTTGATTCAGTGGCGGCTTTGGTTCCCCAAGCTGAAATTGCTGGGGAGATGGGCGAGTTTCAAATTGGCCTTCAGGCAAGATTAATGAGTCAAGCTTTGAGAAAGCTTTCTGGTATTATATCTAAGACAAAAACAGTAGTTATTTTTCTCAATCAGACCAGAATGAAAATCGGAATGATGTTTGGTAATCCTGAAACAACCCCAGGAGGTTTAGCTTTAAAATTTTATGCTTCAGTCAGAATTGATTTAAGAAGAGCAGCCCAGATAAAACGTGGCGACGATATTATTGGTAATAGAATTAAAGCTAAAATAGTTAAAAATAAAGTTGCTGCCCCATTCAAAACTACTGAGCTTGATATTTATTATAATGAAGGAATATCTTTCATAACCGACCTTTTAAATACCGGCTTGAAATACGGAATTATCAAAAAATCAGGAAGCTGGATTTGTTTTGGAGAATCAAAACTTGGCCAGGGGATAGAGGGAGCAAAACAATTTTTAAAAGAGAACCCAGAAATAGTAAAAAAAATTAAGGAAGCCATCTTGAGTATTTAGTATAAACTATTTAGTCATTACTTTTCCTACATACTTTCCCCGTATGCTTTGCGTCAAATACCAGGTACTATTTCGTCGTATATGGTAGCAACCCTAAAAACCTCGCTCTTTTTATAGCTCGTGATATTTTTTTTTGATGCATAGAACAAAGCGCAGTCTTTTTTCTAGATTTAATTTTAGCCAAAATAGAAATAAACTTTTCCAAAAGTTTAGTATTTTTAAAATCGATATCTCTAATATTTTTTTGGCAAAGAGAACAATTCATAACAATCAAAATTAAAAATTTATTAAATGATTTTTACCTTTTCTCCAATAACTGCAGGCTTTTTAAGACCCAGCAAGGTATCCCATTGATTTAAAAAGGTATTTTTGAGACATCTATTTCATCTTCATTTTCCTCAATAATTGGAATTTCTTCAGAGGGTGCTTTTGTTTCTTTTTCGGGAGGAGCGATTTTACCGGCTGACCTCGGTCCTAATTGAAGTCTTTCAGTAACAATTTCAGTTTTAGAACGCGATTGGCCATCGGAACCTTGCCAACCTCTCGTTCTTATTCTTCCTTCAATCATAACCAAAGAACCTTTAGTTAGAAATTGATTAGCTATTTCAGCCAACCTACCAAAAGCAACGATATTATGAAATTCTGTTTGTTGCTGTTTTTGGCCCGATTTATCAACAAAAAACCTGTCAGTCGCCAATCCAAAATTTGCAACCGCCTGACCACTTGGTAAAGCCCGTGATTCAGGATCCCTGGTAAGTCTTCCAATTAAAATAACTTTATTTAAATTCATAAATATTATTCATTCATGGTTTCTTTAAATTTTTTCGACCTTTTTACCCCGTTAGAAATTCTATCAAATAATAAATATTGAAGAAAATTAAGCGAGAGGTTTTAAATGGGTAATTTCTAACAGGGTTTAAGTTTTTCCTAATATCTCTTCTAATTTTTTTTCTATATCCTCTAATTCTACTTTTTTCTCCCTTGTTTCGTCTATTTTTTTCGGTTTTTTAGTTAGACTCAAACCTACCATTTTTCTTCCCTTTATTGCGGGCTTCCTTCCAACTATTCTTTTTTGGATTTTTTTAGAAAAAATTAAGTAACGAAGAATAAAATTTTCGGTTCTTAATTTCTTTTCTAAATCACTAATTTTTTCTGCCTCTAATTGAAAATTTAAAGTTGTTAAATAGGCCTGGCTAAACTTTTTTATCGGATAAGCCAAAGTCTGTTTGATAATTAAGCCTACTTCATTTAAAATCCCCCCTTTTTCTTTAATTAAGGAGACAATTTTTTTCTGAAATTCTTTGATTTCTTCTTCTGATAAGTCAGGCGATATTAAATATGTCAATTCGTAAAGTTTCATCTTAAAATTATATCTTGAATTCTATTACATCTCCGTCTTGGACTACATAATCTCGGCCTACTGTTTTTAGCCAGCCAAACTCTCTGGTCTTTGCCCAACTTCCAACTTCTAATAGTTTTTGCCAGGGGATTACTTCTGCCCGGATAAATTTTTCTTCAAAATCAGAATGGACAACCCCGCCAGCCTGAGGCACTTTTAATTCTCTCTTTAAGGTCCAGGCCCTTGTTTCTTTTCCTCCGGCTACGGTATAAAAAGTAATTAAATCAAGGATATTGTAGCAAGCTAAAATTAACTGGTCAAGCTGTGATTTTAAACCAAGTTCTTTTTCTTCTGCTTCCGAAAGTTCAGCTATTTCTCCTTCTTCTTTTAAGTTCACCGCCAAAAAATGTTTCAGTCCTGTAAGGTCCGACCTTACAAATTTGGTGTTGATATTTAAAACGTAGAAAATGGGTTTTTGAGTTAAAAATTGATATTCCTTAATTTCTAATTTTTCTTCCTCAGTTAGATTGATTTCTGAAATTGATTTTTCCTGAGATACCTCCTCTTTTATTTTTTTAAGTAAATCGTATTTCTTAATTATCTTTTTATCCTTTGATTTAATATCATTTTCTAACTTTTTCATTAAATTTTCTAATATCTCTAAATCTTTCATTAAGAGTTCTGTTTTAACAATTTCAATTTCTTTTTCCGGATTAATTTGGCCTAAAACATTCTCAACTTTCGAATCTTCAAAACATCTTACCGTTTCCAAAATAGCATCACAATTTCGGATATGAGCCAAAAATTGATTGCCTAAACCTTCACCCTTGTGAGCTCCTTTAACTAAGCCGGCAATATCAATAAATTCAATAATTGTCGGGGTAACTTTTTCAGGTTTAATAATTTCTGCAATTTTCTCAAGTCTTTCATCGGGAACAGTAACCACCCCAACATTTGGATGAATGGTAGTAAAAGGATAGGCAGCAATCTCAACTGGCTTTTTCGTCAAAGCCTTAAATAGTGTTGACTTTCCTACATTGGGTAAGCCAACTATACCTACTGAAAATGACATATTGATATGATACCCCGTTAGAAATTAAGTGTCAATTACAATAAAAAGAGATATCGCTCGCAAAATTTCTAACGGGGTGATATAATATATTTAGACGAAGAGGACTTCGTCCTCTTCTTCACCTTCGCTTTTATAAATAAAAGCTCGGTATATGAAAATCAACCCTTACATCTTCCGTGGTTATGATATTCGGGGAATAGTCGATAAAGATTTAAACCCAGAAATTATACAGTGTATAGGAAAAGCATTCGGTACTTTTTTAAAAAGGAACGGCATCAAAAAAGCTGTGGTATCTTATGATTGTCGTATCAATAGTTTTCAATATACTGAAGCTATTAGTAAAGGATTGAATTGGGCTGGTATCGATATAATCAATATTGGGATGGAACTTATAGGAACTTTTTACTGGTCACAATATTATTTGAATTGTAAAGGAGGCGTTTATGTTACCGGTTCTCATAATCCAGCTGAATATAATGGCCTTAAATTAGCTAATGGTTTTTCCGAAACATTGGTCTCCGATGGCATTCAAGAATTAAGACGAATAGTAGAAGAGGAAGATTTTGAAGAGGCAGAAGAAATAGGTAAAATTGAAAAACAAGATATTCGTAAGGCATATTTCGTTGATTTATTAAAAAGATTGCCGCTCAAAAAGAAATTTAAGGTAGTCGTTGACCCGAGCTGTTCGACGGCAGGAGTTATTGTTCCTGATTTGCTGAGGCAAGCTGGGTGCGAAGTCGTTGAAAGTAATTGTGAATTAAACTCATCTTTTCCTTTAGGCGTGCCTGACCCAACCAGTGTTTCCGTTGCTCAACGTTTAAGAAACAAAGTACTGCGAGAGAAAGCCGATGTTGGTTTTTCTTATGATGCTGACGGCGACCGTATAGGAATAGTTGATAACAAAGGAAATATTATTTGGAATGATGTTTTGTTAGCACTTTTTGCAATAGATGTTTTAAGTGAGCACCCAGGAGCAACTATTATGTATAACACTCTTTGTTCAAAAGTTGTTGAGGAAACAATTTTAAAATACGGTGGAAAACCTTTTATGTGGCGAACAGGCCATTCATTTTTAAAGAAAAAAAATCAAGAAGTTAAAGGGGCTTTTATTGGAGAATTATCAGGACATTTTTTCTTTTCAGCTGATTTTTATAATCATGATGACTCGCTTTATTCAACTTTACGTTTATTAAGGTATTTAGAAAAAACTAATCAGTCGCTTTCATTAGCTATTAATTCGCTTCCTAAATATATATCAAGTCCAGAAATAAAAATATATTGCGCTGATGATAAAAAAGTAGAATTAATGAGTAAAATTAGCCCCATACTTAAAAAAGATTTTCCCCAGGCAAAAGTTATTGATGATGAACGGGCTGGTGATGGAGTTCGGCTTGATTTGCCTGATGAAATGTTTGTTATTCGTTATTCTCAAAATGCTCCTTACCTGACGATTAAATTTGAAGCTAAGATAAAAGAGCAATATAAATTTTTAAGGGATTATATAAAAAAATTGCTCCTTAATTATAAGGAGATAAATTGGAATTCAGATATAAATTTAAACCTCGAAGTATTTAAAGGGTAAAATTTAAATCAGGCCCATTTTTTTCTTGACTTCGGTCATTGTGGATTGGACAATGATTTGAGCTCTTTTTCTGCCTTGCTCTAAAATCTCTTTAACATAAACTTCTCTGGTAAGAAGTTCTTTTCTTTTTCGTTGGAGGGGCTCGAGAGAGTTAATTAGTAAATCAGCCAGAGATTTTTTGAATTCGGCATAGCCCTTGCCTTTAAATTTTTTCTCAAGTTCTTTAATTCCCTGTCCTGAAAATAGAGAATAAATGGTTAAGAGATTTGATATCCCTGGTTTTTTATTTTCGTCATATTTAATTTGCTTTCCGGCGTCAGTAACCGCCGACATTATTTTCTTTTTAATTTCCTCTGGTTCTTCAAATAAATCAATACATCCTCGCGACTCATCGGTTTTTGACATTTTCTTTTTAGGATTTTGTAAAGACATAATTTTTTGACCAGTTTTTGGAAGTAAGACCTTCGGTTCTTTAAAAACTTTCCCAAAATTTTTATTAAATCTCCGGGCAATTTCTCTGGTCAACTCAACATGTTGTTGCTGGTCTTTACCTACTGGAACAAAATCGGTTTGGTAAAGCAAAATGTCAGCTGCCATTAGTAGGGGATAATTTAAAAGACCAGCGTTCACATACTCTGGATGCTTTTTTGCTTTTTCTTTGAATTGAGTCATCCGTTGGAGCTCTCCCAAAGGAATCATTGTTCCCAATAACCAGGCAAGTTCTGAATGCTCTTTTATTTGAGATTGAACAAAGAGAATACATTTTTCCGGATTTAGACCAGCAGCTAAATAAGCAATAGCCAAATCTAAAATATTCTTTTGTAACCCCTCAGTTTTATAAGGAGTGGTAATAGCATGAAGGTCAACAATACAAAAAATACACTCATCTTCTTCTTGGAGTTCAATCCATTGTTTTATCGCTCCTAAATAATTTCCAATATGTAATTCTCCAGTTGGTCTAATACCGCTAAAAACCCTCATACTAAATAATTTTTAATTTCAAATTTTAAAACAATTTTTTAATTTTAAATTGTTTTTAAATTAAAAATTTGGAATTTTATTAAACCTCGATTACAACCGGTAATACCATAGGTCGTCTTTGGGTTTTAGAAAATAGAAATTGGCCAATTTTGTTTCTGATTTCATCTTTAATATAACTCCAATTGACCGCTCCGCCAGAACCTGCTGCTTCATCAACAATTTTTATTACTCTTTTTCGGGTATCTCTTAGTAATTCTTTCGATTCTCTTAAATAAACAAATCCTCTTGATATTATATCAGGAGAACCCTTGACTTTTCCAGCTATTCTATCCACCACAACAACAATTACAAACATTCCATCCCGAGATAGTTGTTGTCTATCTCTTAAAACTATTTCACCTATATCACCTATTCCCAAGCCATCCACCATTACATAATTAGCGGGTATCTTTTCTTTTGCAAGAGAAATTTGATATCCGGTTAAATTAATAATTTGGCCATTTTCGGCGACAATAATGTTTTTTTCTGGGATGCCTTGATATTTTGCAATTTCGGCTGCAGCAATTAGCATCGAATATTGGCCGTGAATGGGTAGAAAAAATTTCGGTCTCATAATTCTAATCATTTCAGCCAACTCTTCTTTTTGGGCATGGCCACCGGCATGAATATCCATCATTTTGTAATGAAAAACCCTTGTTTTTTGACGCAAAATTTCATCTTTCATAATTTGAACTGTTCTTTCATTTCCGGGAATGACTGATGATGAGAAAATTACCGTATCGCCCGGTTTTAATCTAATCAAACGATGTTCTCGATTTGAAATCCGCATTAGCACTGCTTCTGACTCTCCCTGGGCACCGGTGCATAAAATTGTAATTTTGTTGTCTGGATAATTTAGAATTTCTTTTGTTGGAATAAAAGTTCCTTTCTTAGCTTTTATATATCCAAGAGCCTTGGAAATTTCAACATTAGTTTTCATTGAATAACCTTCTAAACAAACTTTTCTTCCATATTTTTCTGAAAGAGAAACGATTTGTTGAATTCTATTTATTAAAGAGGAGAAAGTAGCGGCGATGATTCTGCCAGAAGAGTTTTCGAAAATTTTCTCTAAATTTTTTTCAATTGTTTTTTCAGAAAGCGAATGTCCTTCTTCTTCAGCTCCAGTTGAATCTTGCATTAAAAGGAGAATTTTTCTTTTGCTAAAATTGTGAAGTTTCTGAAAATTAGTTGGCAAATCATTAACCGGATTATGGTCAAATTTAAAATCTGAGGTATGTAAAATGTTGCCAATGGGAGTAGTAATAAATAAACCCAGGTTGTCAGGGATATTATGATTTTGCCTAAAAAACTCAATTCGAAAGGGGCCCAAAATAATAGTTTCATTGTCTTTAACTTCATTGATATTTAACTTTGGTTGGTTGGGAAAATCTTCTTGTCTTTTTAAAATTATTCCTCGTGTTAAGGGAGAGGCAAAAATATCTAAACTGGGATGCCAAATCTTTTGAACTAAATAAGGAACAGCCCCAATGTGATCATAGTGGCCGTGAGTGAAAACTAACCCCAAAATATTTTTTTGCTTCCCTTTCAGGTATTCGATATTGGGAACAATATAATCGACCCCTGGCATATCTTCTTCCGGCAGACGAAAACCCGCATCAATAATTAAAATCCTTTCTTTATATTCGAGAAGTATCATATTGCGACCAACCTCAGCAAGTCCGCCAAGGGGAATAATTCGTAAATTAGTAATTTTTTTCATAAATTGTGCGGGCAGGAGGATTTGCACCCCCACGGGATTTCTCCCACTAGGCCCTGAACCTAGCGCGTCTTCTATTCCGCCATGCCCGCAAAACTAACCTTTCAAAAAATCGAGATTTTTTGGTATTTGTCTTATGAATCTTCCAAAGCGGAGTTTGGGAATTTTTTTATAGTTTTTGTTTTTTATCCAACCTTTTTTAGTATAGTAATAGCACGCTCCCTGCATTATCTCCAAATTTTTATAAATATTTTTATTTTTTTTCGAAATCCAATTTCCTAATTTTAAAATATTTTTTGAGGGATTTATACTAATGACATAATATTTTGGAGGAACAATTACCCAATTTCCCCTCTCGGCTTTTACGGCAAAAATGTCTTTGACGGTTCTCCCTTCCATTTTCTGCATTAAAAAAATTACATTTCCCTTAAGAACAGTATAGAGTTCTTGGAAACTCTTTGAATTACAATTACCTTTTGTTTTTGTAAATTCCTCTCCTAACATTTTTGGCGGAATCGCTGTAATATCATATCTTAAATCACCCTTTTTCTTCACCCCTCGATACATATAATAGACTGGAAAATTTTTAGCTTTTTTCAGCCACTCTTGATCATAGAGGACTTTCCCCATATCATATAAATAACGAATTTCCACCCTTTTTGAAATTTGAAATTTGAAATTTGAAATTTTCATTTTAATACCCTTTTAGTTTTAATATACCAATTTTCAATTCCGGTAAATCTTTTTGAAGGATCAACAATATTTTTTGCTTCAATTCCTTTAATTTTTTTAGAAGATAAATAAATATAATCAGGGCTATATAAAAATATTACTGGAGCATCTTTTATTAAAATATCTTGAAATTCTTCTAAGGTTTCTTTTCTTTTATTATCATCTAATGTTTGCCTGGCTGTTTCTAATAATTTATCTGCTTTTTTATTTTCGTAGACAGCTAAATTTAGCCCCGGGTCTATTTTTTGGGAAGAATGCCAAAATGGAAATGGGTCGGGAATAGTTCCCAAGACTTCTCCAAATAAAAGAATTTCATAATTTCGAGGCTTTATAACTTCTCTTTCAAATTCAAGGGTTGAAACATCAAGCATTTTAATTTCAAGCTCTACTCCTAATTTTTGCCACTGATCCTTTAAAATGTTAGCTGTTTCAACCAAAAGTGCTTCATCAACGGTAATTAGAGAAAATTTAAGAATAAGTTCTTCTTCTCCAGGTTTAAAGCACATTTCATTTAATTTTTCTCTCGTTTTTGTGCCAACAGAGCCTGTGCCTTTTGTATCGGTATATTGTTTTTGAAAGCGAATTACAGCCTCCTTTGTTTTTTCGCCAAAAATTCCAGTGATTTGACCTTCGGGATAAATTTCAGGAAGCCGAGACAGGCATTTCTGGAGCTCTTCAACCTCCTTGCCCTTAGAGCCAACACTTAAATTATTTTTAAATTTAAAAGCCGTCTCTTTTTTGATAATTTTTTTTCTTACACCCGTTTCGCTTTCGGTAAACCCAGCTTTTTCCAAAATCTCTTTAGCTTTTTCTAGATTAAATTCGTAAGTTTCCGACGGCTTATTAAATCCGTAGATTTCCGGCAGAATCGGTGACTCAATGATTATCCCCTTATTTAAAAGAACCTTTTCTAAAATTTCTTTTTTGTTAATTCCACAATTTAAAGCCTGTCTTATTTCCTTTTCAGCTAAAATTTTAGATCCGCCAGCTGGCGGATTGGGGTTAAAAAATACAGCAAAATACCTCGGTAAAGAAAGATGATAATCTAAAAACCCTCTTTCTTTAAAGATTTTAAAGTCTTTGGCTGAGGATAAGGAAAAACCATCAACTTCTCGGTTTTTTACAGCCTTTATCAAATCTTCTTCATTTTCAAAAAAGCGAAATGAAATCTGATTTAAATAAGGCAATTTTCCATAATATTTTTGATTTCTGACCAAATCCATTAAAAGAATTCTTCCTGTCTCATCTTGTTTTATTTCTTTTGACTTGAAAGGACCAGAACCAATAGGTTTTAGATTATAAATTGCTAAAGGGAAATTTTCTGGAGAGACATTTTGCCAGATGTGTTTTGGTAAGATTTTAAGAGCAGTGGTTTCAAGAAAAGAACTATAAGAATTTTTTAATTTTAAACGCAATGCCTTTTCCGAGATTTTTTCTATTTGAACTCCTAACCAACTTATTCTGAGAGGACTTTTATAATCAGAATTTTGGATAATTTGGATTGTAAATATTACATCATCAGCAGTTAAAGGTTTCCCATCCTGCCAAAAGAGGTTATCTTTTAAATAAAATTCATAAACTTTTCCATCTTCTGAAATTTTTGGAAAATCCTTGGCTAAGTCGGGAATAATTCGACCATCTTTATCATATTGCATCAAACCAGAATAGATGAGTTCGACTAAATCTCTGTCAACATCATTTGTTGAAGCATAGATTGGCTGAATCCATCTTGGTTGTTCCGCTACCCCCTCTACGAAAACTCCGCCGTCAGTTGCGATTATTCCAGTATTTTTAAAATAAAAATTAATTACAAGAAAGAAAAAAGAACTAAGAAATAAAACCAAAAAAGTAAAAAAAACAATCCTTTCTCTCCCTCCAAAAATTTGGTGGGGGGCTTTAAAAAACTGCCACCATTGGGATCTGGAAGGCCACTTCTTTAGCCAAAGACCCTTAATTAAAAAAGCCTTTAATTTTGATAAAAGAGACATTTTAAAAAACCAAATTTAACAAAGCCAAAATGATAAAAAGTCCGCCAAAAACAACAGTTGCCCAAAAAATTTTTTTCTGAATGCCCCGCCGAGTAGCATAAAAACCACCTTCCCCGCCAAAAGCCGAACCCAAAGCCTGCCCCCTCTGTTGCAAAAGAATAAAGACAATCAAAAATACAGCGATGACAATTTGAACAATTGGTAAATATTGTTGCATAATTATTATTCTTTAATCAACTCCTCTTCTTTTTCCGGGTATAAAAACCTAAGAAACAATATAATACCCAAATAATCAAAGTTGTCCAAAAAAGAGGAATGATTCCTGAAATAATTAGTTCTGGAAAGAAAAAATCTACTACCCAGATAATTCCCATATTTATTACTAAACCAAAAAGGCCAAGGGTTAGGATTCTTAAAGGTAAAGTAATTAAATTTAGAAGTGGTCTGATAAAAAAATTAATTAAGCCTAAGACACAACCAGCTAACAATAGTTCTTTGGTTCCTCCGGTAAACATTACTCCAGAAACAAATTTAATAGCCAACCAAAAGCTTAAAACTCCAATTATAACATGAAAAATTAGGCGAGCCACAATTATTTAATCTTATCACTATTTTAAACCCAAGTCAATTTCCCTCAATTTTAAATGGTATTTTCTGGCAAATCGGTGAGCTTCGTCTCGGAGCTGTAAAATCAGATTAAAAATTTCCCTTGGCAGGTTTTTAAGTAAAATCGGTTTTTTCTGCCTTTCGACAAACAATTCATTATGTTTTTTAGCCAAGCTCATAACCATAATTTTATTTTTTATTTTTAATTTTTTATTTTTGATTTTGAGCGCGGCTGAAAGCTGCGCGATTCCGCCATCGATTAGAATCAGATCTGGCCATCCCCACTCAGGATGCTTAAATCTTCTTTTCAAAACTTCTTTAATCATAGCAATATCATTTGGCTTTCCAGCAATTTTTATCTTAAATTTCCGGTAAAAATTTTTATCTGGTCGGCCATTAATAAATGTAACCATTGACCCTGTCGCATTTTGTCCCTGTATATTAGAAACGTCATACGCCTCAATTCGGGAAATTACTTTTCGAGTTTTTAGTATTTTTTGAAAAATTTTTTGAATAGTCTGCCAATTTTCGCTTTGTTGATGTCTAATATCAACAGACTCAAATATTTTGGCATGAGCCAAAATCTTTTCCAAAGCCGAAATTTGATCTCTGATTTTGGCTGCTTTTTCAAAATCTTGATTTCTGGAGGCCTTTTTCATTTCTTTTTTTAAATCTTTTAAAACTTGGATTTTGCCTTTTTCAAGGATTTTTAGTAGATTTTTAGCGTTTCTTTGACAATCTTTTTTTATTTTAATTTCTACTCCTGGGATCAACTTTCCCAACTTTGATTTAGAGGAACAGGGAGCCGGACATCTGCTCAGCTGATACCAAAGACAAGGCTGCTTTGGCAAAGTTTTGCAAGTTCTATAAGGAAATACTTTTCTCAGAACTTTTAAAGTCTGTTTTAGGGCTTTTCCATCAACGAAAGGACCGATAAAGTTAATTTTAAATTTTAAATTTTTAATTTTTAATTTTCTCTGGTGGGTCCAGAAAATTCTCGGAAAAGTTTCCTTAGTAATAACTACAAAAAAGTAATTTTTATCATCCCTCCAAACTATATTGTATTTTGGTTGATATTTTTTAATTAAGTGTGCTTCTAAAATCAAGGCCTCAATTTCTGAATTAGTTTTCAGGTAGCCAATTTTAGAAACTTGATCAACAAACAAATTGTCTCGATAAGCGGGCTGCTGGAAATGGTTTCTCACTCTTTCTCTAAGATTTGCCGCCTTGCCGATGTATAAAATTTCTTTCCCGGACTTAAACGCATAAATACCAGAACTTTTGGGTAATTTCTCAATTTTTTCTTGAGGTAAAAATTTAAATCCCATACTACAGGTAAAAATACCATATTCTTGAAAAATTTTCAAAATCGGTTTATAATAAATAACTATGGTAAAGGACTATATTAAAATTCGGGGGGCAAGAGTGCACCCCATTAGAAAATCTTCGATTTCTAACGGGGCAAGCAATCTAAAAATATGAGCGAGAATGCAATAAAAATTAGAGGAGCAAGAGTTCACAACCTTAAGAACATCGACGTTGATATACCGAAAAATAAACTGGTGGTGATTACTGGGATTTCTGGCTCGGGCAAGAGTTCTCTAGCTTTTGATACTTTGTATGCCGAAGGACAAAGGAGATATGTAGAATCACTTTCTGCCTATGCCAGGCAATTTTTAGGAGTAATGGATAAGCCCGATGTGGATAAGATTGAGGGAATTTCACCAGCTATTTCAATTGACCAAAGAAAGGCATCTCATAATCCAAGGTCAACCGTGGGAACAATCACAGAGATATATGATTATCTCCGTCTTTTATTTGCCAGAGTGGGTGTACCACATTGCCCAAAGTGCGGAAAAATTGTCACAAGACAAACGATAGACCAAATTACAGAACAAATTTTGAAACTTCCTAAACCCAGCACCAGAGCGAAGCTCGGTGCTGGACCAGTCCCGCACCGAAACGAAGTTTCTGGTGCGGGGAAAACTGAAATAACAATTTTGGGTCCGGTAATTCGGGGGAAAAAAGGAGAACATCATGGAGTTTTAGAAGAAATTCAAAGGGCTGGTTTTGTCAGAGCAAGAATTGATGGAATAATTTACCGGGTCGATGAGGTTTTACCTCATCTTCCACCTCGCCCCGCTTCGCGGAGCTCAGCAATAGAAGAAGTGCTTGAAAAAACCCTTGACCGAAACAAAAAACATAATATTGAAGTGGTAGTTGATAGATTAGTTTTAGATAAAGATTTGGATAAATCGAGATTAGTCGATTCATTAGAAACAGGATTGAAACTGGGAAAAGGCATTGTAATTGTAAATTGTAAATTGAAAGCTGAGTTTCGTGATAACGAAACGAGGCGAAAGAAGAAAGCGGAGCTTTCTTCGCACATTAAAAATTTGAAAACCAAATCCGAAGATTTGGTTTTCTCTGAGCATTTTGCCTGCGAGGAGTGCGGGATTTCTCTACCAGAATTAGAGCCCAGGCTTTTTTCTTTTAATTCTCCTTATGGTGCCTGTCTGGCTTGCCAAGGTTTAGGTGAGAAATTAGAGGTTGACCCAAAATTAGTTATCCCCAATCCAAATTTATCGATTGCTGAAGGAGCAATTTTTCCCTGGGCTCACGCTTCTCATACCCAAATCGCAATGAAGGGGCGGAGAAGAGATTTTATCTCTTCGACTAAAGTTGGCAGGCAGGGATTTTTCTGGTGGAAACTCCAGGAATTAGCCGAAAGAGAAAAAATTGATTTGTATTCGCCGATTAAAAATTTGCCAAAAGAAAAACTTGATTTAGTTTTATATGGCACAAATGATTTTGAGGGCGTTATTCCCAGTTTAGAAAGAAGATATCATGGAACTGATTCTGAATATACCAGAGAGGAAATTGAACAATATATGGTTGAAAAAAAATGCGAAACTTGCAATGGGAAGAGATTAAAACCAGAAGTGCTGGCAGTAACCGTAGCTGGAAAGTCGATTGATAAAGTTGTGGAAATGCAAATTGATAAAGTAAAAGAATTTTTTGAAAAACTTTCGCGAACAAAAAGCGAATCACAAGCGAATAAAAACGAATATTCGCATAAACTCGTGAGTAACGAGTTGAAAATTGCTTACCCGATTATTAAAGAAATTATTAATCGTTTACAGTTTCTAATCGATGTTGGTTTAGATTATTTAACTTTGGGCAGAAAAGCAGCTACTTTGGCTGGCGGAGAGGAACAGAGAATAAGATTGGCTACTCAAATTGGTTCAAAGCTGACCGGGGTTTTATATATTTTGGATGAACCCTCAATTGGGCTACATCCAAGGGACCAGGGAAGATTAATTGAGACATTAAAGAAATTAAGAGATTTGGGTAACACGGTGGTTATATGCGAACACGATCCTCAAACAATTAAAGCAGCTGATTGGATAATTGATATTGGCCCGGGAGCAGGAAAACATGGTGGCCGAGTGATTTTTGAGGGAACGCCGAAAGAATTATTGAAAGCACGCACGCTTACTGGAGAATATCTGTCAGGGAGAAAGAAAGTGGAAATCCAAAATCCAAAAGGAGCCCATCAGGGCGGCAGGGTGGCGGGAGGGTTGGAGTCTAAATTCCAAAATAAATCTCAAAGTTCAAAGTTTAAAATTCAAAACTTTTTGATAATTAAAGGAGCAAAAGAGCATAATTTGAAAAATATTGGTGTTAAAATTCCTTTGGGGAGGTTTGTCTGTATTGCCGGGGTTTCGGGTTCGGGGAAATCATCTTTGATGAATGATATTTTGGCTCGGGCTTTAATGAAGAAATTTTATAAATCAAAAGAAGAACCAGGGAAACATGAGGAAATTTTGGGAACCGAATATTTAAACAAATTAGCTTTGGTCGATCAGTCGCCAATTGGCAGAACTCCGAGGTCAGACCCAGCTACTTATACAGGAGCTTTTTCATATATTAGAGATCTTTTTTCAAAGACAAAAGAAGCTAGAATCAGAGGTTACTATCCTGGCCGATTTTCTTTTAATGTCAAAGGCGGCAGATGTGAGGCTTGCCAAGGTCAGGGAGTAAAAAAAATTGAAATGTATTTTTTGCCCGATGTTTATGTTCAATGCCCTGAGTGTAAAGGAAAAAGATTTAATAAAGAAACCTTGTTTGTTGAATATAAAGGGAAAAATATCGCTCAGGTTTTAGAGATGACAATTGAAGAGGCTTTGGAATTTTTCAAGGCAATACCGGGTCTTTTCCAAAAATTAAAAACCTTAAACGACGTTGGTTTGGGTTATATTCAATTAGGCCAGCCCGCACCTTCACTTTCTGGTGGTGAGGCTCAAAGAGTGAAATTATCTACTGAGCTTTCCAAAAAAGCCACTGGAAAAACATTATATATTTTAGATGAGCCCACCACAGGGCTTCATCCAGACGATATTAAAAAGCTAATTTTGGTTTTAAGAAGATTAGTTGACAAAGGAAATACGGTGCTTGTCTGTGAACATAACCTCTCGGTTATTCGCCACGCCGATTGGGTAATAGATTTGGGGCCAGAAGGAGGGGATGAAGGGGGTGAGATTGTGGTTGAGGGCACTCCATATGATATAGTTAAAAATCGAAAATCTCATACTGGTAAATACTTGAGAGAAGTTTTTTCTGGTAAGGTTCTTTGATTTATGCATTCTGTTGACAGACCATTTGATGAAAATATATAATAAAAGTGGTCCTGCTTCTTCTAGTTAGATTCTGGGACAAACGCTCTTTCTGGGAGTCCGATATGAGTGTAGCTTGTGAGCTACATCTAGGACACCCACTTGGATTCTTTTCCAGAAGATTCTTTAGAAGTAAAGTAGGGCCGTCAAAAAGCCGCAATTCTCTGCGGTTTTTTGATTGGTCGGGGTGCGGAGAATTGAACTCCGATCCCAGGACCCCCAGCCCTGTATAATAACCGTTATACTACACCCCGAAAATTACTTACCGAGCCGAGCACATAACTTTTATGTGCTCGGCGAAGGTGAAGATGAATCTTTAGATTCATCGCCTTCGTTTTCCCATTGCTTTAATACATTTGGCGCAGGCTAAAACTCTTTTACCCGAGCGTAGCGAAGTCAAAGAGAACTGCGTTCTCTTTTCCACCTTCGCTTTCGCTACGCGAAAGCTCGGTGGCTGAAGAAGAGATTTATCTCTTTGACTGCCAGAAGCTAATTTAACCCATTGTAAATTGGGTTTTTGCTTTCTTTTGATGGTTGGGTTATATTTCCCTCGAAGCTTTATTCTTCGCCAAACCACTTGATATTTTTTTCCGCAAATTACACATTTTTTTGCCATATATTTTAATATAAAACATTTTTAAAAATTTTACAATATGTTATGATAAAAAATATTCGTATATTCGCCCCGGTAGCAGAGCGTAGCTCGCTACGGGGCAGCCCCGAAGTGAAAGTTCCTTTCTACTGCTGGGGCGTAAAAATTCGTAACCCGCAGGATTATGGAATATTTATTCTTAATCATCATTCTTTTATTTTCTATTGTGATTCATGAAGTTTCTCATGGAGCGGCAGCAAATTATTTGGGAGATTCAACTGCCAAATACGCTGGCCGACTTACTTTAAATCCAATCAAGCACTTAGATCCCTTTGGTTCAATTATTTTGCCTATCTTTTTAATTTTAATGACCAAATTTACTGGCGGGGGAATTATTTTTGGTTGGGCAAAACCAGTTCCTATCAATCCCTATAATTTCCGAGATCAAAAATACGGCTCAGCCAAGGTAGCTCTGGCTGGCCCGGGATTAAACTTAGTCATTGCTTTAGTTTTTGGACTGGCTTTAAGATTTTTTCCAGTTATCTCTACCATTCCGGGCCCTAATTTGATGTTTTCTTACATTATCTATATTAATCTTCTTTTGGCAGTATTCAATTTACTTCCCTTCCCTCCCTTAGATGGTTCCCATATTCTTTTTACTTTTCTTCCACCCGGAATGGAAAATCTAAAAATATTTTTGAGTCAATTCGGGATTTTCATTTTACTTTTCATCCTTTTCTTTCTCTTTCAGTGGATAGTTTTAATTGTCAATTGGCTTTTTGCCTTAATCGTCGGCGTTCCCATACTTTAAATAACTTATGGAGTTTTTAAATCATATTAACACTTTTCTCTAAACAATCAGGGTCTGCCAAAATATCTTATTGAAAACCTTGGATTTTTCAAAATATTATTGACGTATGCAACCTCTTGACATTATTTGAAATTAGGGTTAACTTAATTTTAAGTTCTTGAGCTCTTTAACATAAGGAGCCAAAGCTTATTGGGATGAAAAGGAGGTGATTAAAAGTGGAGAAGAAAGCAAGAAAGAAAAAGTCGCAAGCACGGTTGAGAAGAAAGAGCTGGAAAGTAGTTGTGGAAGTTCCAGAGGTAGAGAGAGCCTACTGGATAATGGGGGATCCCATTACTTTTGCTCGACAGAAGGGCCAGTTTGCTGAAAAAATGGCTTGGCGGATTCTAAAACATCTTCAGCAAAGGAAGGTAGAGTTTTCCGAGGTAGGAGTGATTGTAAGTGTTACTCCCACTCCACATCTTAGCCCAGAGGACGAACGGGCTATAGATATCGAGATAGGGTTTTGGAGCGAGACAATATTTGTTGAAGTCAAAGCTCACCCCTGGACCGAGAAAGAAGCAAGAAGATGGCTAGACCGGAATAGATGTTTTATTGGAATTCCCTGGAATGTGAGCAATGAAGAAGCAGAAGAAATGGTTCATTATGCCTTGACTTGGTTTTTGGATAATCGAACAAAAAAAGCAGAGGCTAATTTGTCGGAGCGCGCCATTCGGCGCGCTTCTTTTTCTTTATATGGCTTGACAAGTTTTTTTCGATCCTTTAATATTAAAAAGTAGAAATTAACACTTAAAGGTCAAGATTGATAAAAAAATATTCATAAAATATCTGCGCTTTTATGAAAATAAAACCATTATCAGAT
>Ga0210057_1001866_pt1 | contig 31136 bp, 45 predicted proteins | sample CryGeyCG2114_010_2_FD_183968 | JGI IMG/M metagenome (GOLD analysis project Ga0210057, IMG submission 183968) | Groundwater microbial communities from aquifer - Crystal Geyser CG10_big_fil_rev_8/21/14_0.10 (SPAdes) (version 2) | ecosystem: Environmental > Aquatic > Deep subsurface > Groundwater ...
ATTTTATTTGATATTGGATATTTGAACCTGGATATTCCATAAACTTTCTTTCACTCCTGAAGAAAGTTTATGGTTATGGTATATTCTCTCTATGCTTAATTTTCTAAAATCACTAGTAGACACAAACGCCCGAGAACTTAAGCGTCTATCTCGCATAGTAACCGAAATTAATAACTTGGAAGATAAGGCGAGAACACTTAAAGATAGTGATTTTCCAAAAGAAACGAACAAGCTTAAAGACCGAATAAAAAACGACCAGACTCAGATTTCTGCTGTGCTTCCATGGGCTTATGCACTCGTTAGGGAAGCATCGCGCCGTGTTTTGGGTGAGCGGCATTTCGACGTACAGTTGTTGGCAGGAATAGCGCTTCATGAAGGAAATATAGCGGAGCAAAAAACTGGTGAAGGAAAGACACTGTCTGCGACAGCGCCACTGTATCTCAATGCGCTCACAGGTAAAGGCGCACATTTGGTAACAGTGAATGATTACCTTGCTCGTCGCGACGCAGGTTGGATGGGTATGGTATTTGATTTTTTGGGTATGTCAACGTCTGCAATTATTTCAGAGCAATCGTATATTTACGATAGGGAACATTTTGATACATCTAGCTCAGATTGGCGCATTACTCATTTACGCAGTGTCTCACGAAAGGAAGCGTATATGGCAGATATTACGTATGGTATTAACAGTGAATTTGGGTTCGATTATCTGCGTGATAACATGGTATTTGCACAAGAAGAGTGGGTACAGCGCGGATTTAATTTCGCCATAATCGACGAAGTAGACTCAGTACTTATAGACGAAGCTCGAACTCCACACATAATCTCGGCACCTATTGAACAGGACACCAGTCGGTACTACGATTATGCGCGTATAGTAGAAAGACTTTTGCCAGAGGTTGACTATGCGGTAGATGAGAAATTGAAAACAGCCAACCTTACAGAAACGGGCGTTGCAAAAGTTGAAAAATTGCTCGGTACAGAAAATATGTATGAAAAAGACTACGACACCCTTTTTCACATTGAAGCCTCATTAAAAGCAAAAGCACTCTTTCGACTTGATAAAGATTACATTGTCCGTAACAACGAAATTGTTATAGTCGATGAATTTACTGGCCGCCTACTTGAAGGAAGGCGTTTCTCCGAAGGAATTCATCAGGCAATAGAGGCAAAAGAGAATGTTCCTATAAAGCAAGAATCAAAAACGCTTGCAACTATTTCTTTACAAAACTATTTCAGAATGTATGACAAGCTTGCAGGTATGACGGGCACTGCTGCGACCGAAGCCGAAGAATTTCATAAAATCTACAAACTCAATGTGATCGTCATTCCGACAAATAAAGATAAAAAACGTATTGATAACCCAGACTACATTTACAAGACAGAGAAAGGTAAGTTTAGTGCATTAGTTGAAGAAATAGCAAAAGAACATAAAATAGGTAGGCCAATTCTAGTTGGTACGACAAGTATAGAAAAAAATGAAATTCTTTCGAGTTTGCTTAAAAGAAAAGGCATTCCTCATGAGCTCTTAAATGCAAAGAATCATGAAAGTGAGGCATCGATAATTGCCCAAGCAGGTGCATTGAAAGCAGTTACGATAGCAACGAATATGGCAGGTCGTGGTGTTGATATACTCTTGGGTGGAACTCCACCGATTAAGAACGACGATAGCGAGAATAACAAACCCGATGCAGAAAAGTATGAACAAGAATTATCACAGTGGAGGAAGAACCACGAACAAATCGTGAATCTAGGAGGGTTGTACGTTATCGGAACAGAGCGACACGAATCTCGTCGCATTGATAATCAACTCAGAGGGCGTGCAGGTCGACAGGGAGATCCAGGGGAAACCCGATTTTTTATCTCACTCGAAGATGAAATGGTTCGTATCTTTGGTGGAGACCATATCGGAAAACTCATGACATTCTTTAATATGCCAGAAGATCAGCCACTAGAGCATGCAATGGTCTCAAAAGCGATAGAGCAGGTGCAGGTCAAGGTAGAAGGGTTTAATTTTGACGTTCGAAAGCATTTGCTCGAATTTGATGATGTCTTGAACAAACATAGGGAAATCATTTATACGCAACGTAAACGTATGATCGATCGAGCAAGCCAAAGTGCGAAGCACATGCAACAGTTTGTCATGGATTCGATTTCAGGGCTTGTCTCTGATCTTGAAAAAAACGCAAGCTTAGATGAGTCACAGCGCAAAGAAATGCTTATAGACGTTACAAAGGAAATATTTGCACTAACAGAGGAAAATCAAAAACAACTCGAAAGTATGGAAGCGTCTGAGTTGTCACAAAAACTAAGAGAAAATATTGTCCGCGTATTAACAGAGAAGGAAAAGGCTTTTGGAACTGATATTTATTTACAAGGTGTTAAAGTGCTGTACTTGAGTACAGTTGACCACTATTTTACAGAGCACCTTACCAGTATTGAAAGCTTGCGAGAGGGAATAAACTTGCGCGGTTATGCTCAACTTGATCCATTAGTCGAGTACAAAAAAGAAGCATTTACCCTTTTCCGCAGTATGCGCGATGCTATTCGTACTGATTTTGTGCGGAGATTAGTGCATTTAGAAGTCCAACCGATGATGGATACGCCGCAGCAAGAGATAACTATACCGGCAAACCCAAGTGAGTTATCGCAAAAAGCTGTTTCGCATAAAAAGAAAAATGGAAAAAAGGGAGAATCGACCAAACTTGGGAGAAACGATCCATGTTGGTGTGGTAGTGGAAAGAAGTGGAAGAAATGCCACTATCCAAAAACACGCTGAGTTAGTGTTTTAGAGCAAAGTTAAGAGCCATAAATGGGTTATCTGAAAAGTTTATATCACTAGTGTCTAATGGTACTCCTGACATAATTGCCTGTATAACTTTTGATGCTGGAACTCCTCTCATGTCGTGATTTCCCAGACGTTTTCCAGCTTTTGCATTTGCTACTTCGTGTCCTTCGCCTGAGACTGTTAGCGCCACTGTTGGACCATAGATTTTTTGATCTGGTCCGATGGTAGAGAGGCGACTGAGTGGTAATTCCCCCTTACCGCATACATAACGAAGCCTTCCATCTGGTTTACTTCCCCATACATTCGTGCTCGGTGGAAGCGGATATCCAAGCGTCCTTTGGTCACGTCCAACCGCTGCCTTAATAATGTCTTCATCACAACAAATACGTACACCTTTATCTAGTCCTAAACTGGACGCTTGCTGTACTAACTGTTCAAATTGTGATCGATGGGTCATTGTATGTATATCGATACACAATTGACCACCTCTAATGAGTTCTTGAGCTTCAAGCAGTGCCTGTTTTGCCCAAGAGAATATCCCGCCATGAGCATTTCCAGCAAAATCTACACCAAAGCTTGGTTTTTCGGTTACTTGACCTTGAAAACCAAATGTAAAGTCAGGACTTATCGACGTTCCCCACGGGAGTACCAATCCTGGATCAGTATGTGGTGTAATTCTTGCATATTCCTGAGCCGTTGCAGCGTCATGCGTTACCACGAAGTGAGGATATTTTGATTGTAAAATTGAACGCATAGCTGCCAAATCTTTACCTGTCCACGGGTCGGGAATATAGCTTATGATTTTTACGTTATCACCAAATAGTCCCATATTTGCGAGTCGTATAGCGGTATGTTCTGCAGCATAGTGAGTTGTACATACAATGGTTGGCCCAGTACAATTCTGTCCATATAAGATTTCTTCCACTTCTCTTGTTCTATGAGTGCCCAGGATAGAATAGTCGAATAATGCCTTAGGTAACACTTTGGCGGCTCGTTCCATAGGCCCAAGTAAACCCATACTTTGACCTAACGCATATCCTTTATTAATAATGCTATTGCCAACATCGAGAACATAATGAAAGTGAGGAATACTGAAGAGTTCGCAGAAACGTTGAAGCCCTAAACCTTGTCTCAGATGACCAGCTCCAACACTACCCATAGCAGACAATACAATTACTCGACCTCCATTTATGAGAGTTTGTAGTTCTTGCACCGAGTGCAAAGCAGTTTCAGCATCAATTGTGCCCATAGAAGGAAAGGGTATGTATGGAGATATGTGCTCACGACCATTTATGCCCCACATATATACATAATAAATATGTATATATAGTATATCACAAGTGCAATAGAACTCTAACAATTCATGAATAGTGTGCGGGTTTCTACAGTGCTAGCTTGCAGTATATTGTCTGTTTGTTACAATACGCGTATGGAAAAACCAACAGTACTATATTTTGTACGCCATGGAGAGACAGATTGGAACGTACAAAAACGTATTCAAGGACATAAAGACATACGCTTAAATACAGAAGGAAGAGAACAGGCACATAGAACAGCACAAAAACTGCTTTCGGAAATCACACATGTTCACGCCATTATTTCATCTGATTTACAGAGGACCGCTCAGACAGCAGAAATCATTGCCGATTATTTTAAGTTGCCCGTTCAGTCTACTACGAAGCTTCGTGAGCGGGATTTTGGATCATTTTCAGGTAAGACGTTCAAACAAATGTCTGTTTTGCTAAAAGATGCTTACAAGATATTTAATAGTCTTTCAGAAGAAGATAAATTTGATTTTAATTTTCATCCTGAGATAGAGCCTGAGCGGAAACTGCGTACACGAGTCATGAGCTGTCTTGAAGATACCGTAAACAGGTATCCTGGGAAAACAGTTGTCGTTGTAACGCACGGGGGAGTTTTACGATCTATTCTTACCGCAATGCAACTCCTTACGACGCACGAGCATGGACGTATTCATATAGGAAATGGTGCGTATTTTGCAATTCGTTTTGAAAGTGGGACATATACTTTCATTCTGAGCGAGGGAGTAGTATTCCCAAAGTAACATGCATACTATTATCGTTTGACACATGCGTGCGTAATTAGTAGTATGGTTCAACATGACAACGGTGAAACAACTTGAACAAGCAGTAATCGATTTGCAAAAAACTATTCGTTCACTCATGATTGTGGTAGTAGCTTTGTTTGTATTAACAGCAGGGTACATAGGCTATAAAGAGTTTTATCAGTCAAAAACTGTCGCAGCTCAAGCTGTAGCAGATCCTCAACAGGTCCCAACGGAGCAGTTTGGTTTGTTAAAAGACTATCCGAAGCTTGAAAAAGATGATCATATAAAAGGCAGTGCGCGTGCAAAGTATTTATTGATTGAATACTCTGATTTCGAATGCCCATTTTGTAAGCAGTTTCATGCAACCGCAGAACAATTCTTAAAAGAATATGGATCAGATGCAGCATGGGTGTACCGTCACTATCCTCTTGCTCAAATCCACTCGAAAGCAACTGATGAAGCTATAGCATCTGAGTGTGTTGCGTCTCTTGGTGGTAATGAAGCGTTTTGGAAATTCGCTGAAGGCATTTTTGCAGTTACTCCTTCAAATGATGGACTTGACCAAACGCTTCTACCTGGTTTGGCAGTGAGCGCTGGGGTAGACCAGGCCGCGTTTGAAAATTGTTTTAGTCAGAAAGAAACAGCAAAAAAGGTTGAAGCTCAACTTAAATCGGGTCTTAGTTTTGGGGTGCGTGGTACTCCAGGGAGCTTCCTCATTAATACGAAAAATGGGAAAGCTGTTTCTATACCGGGCGCACTTCCATATGAAGTATTCAAGCAAGCACTCGATAAGATTAAGTAAAGTATACTCATGACACAACTAGGTGAGGATAAGCAGGTACAAAACCATACTCCGATTTCAATAAGCCCGTCTAGTATAGCTTCTGGTAAAGAGTCAGAGCCATTACGCTCTGGCGAAGCGATTACCCTTCCTGAAGTTGATGCAATTACAGAATCGCCTACAGAAGAATATATAGAGGAAATACCACACGTTCCTGAAATTACCGAGGAAATGGAGCAAGCCGGAGTGCGACATCCAACAACTTCAGTGCTCATAAACGGTAAAGAATTCAAGTTCCCCATGGCTCTTGAGGAAGTTTCCGATGGATTAAAACAACCGTCTACTTCGGGTAAGCATTGGTTAGCGCTTTTTATCGAATATATACTTGCGAAACTTGGTTTTAAGATTGTAGATAAAAAAGGGAGAAGCCAAGTCGTACGCCGATGATTCGCTTAATAATTTGTACAGTAATAGCGATTTTACTTTTCGTATGTACTTTTTTTATCCCTCCAACTCAGTGGTATATTGTTAGTGCATATATACTTATGCTTTCTGCAGTAGTATTGATTGGTTTTTCATACATACTTGCATATCGTTTCAGCGTTTATATTAGTGTCTCTGTTGGTTTTTTTCTATATCTATTTTGGCAGGGAATATTTAGTTTTGAGTTTGTTGGATTGCTCATATTGTCGTTACTCACAAGCGAAGTTATGTATCGGATAGGTATTCGTATGATACAATAGGGTATATATGGTACGGCGCGTTGTGACCTCACAAAGATTTTATGAAATACTACTCCCACTCATAACGTGGCTTATAATTACAACGCCAGTATGGCTCTCTCCATTTTTTCCAGCACTTGTTGCATATTTCATTATAGTTTTTGATGTCTATTTTTTTTATAAAACGTTCAAGACCGTTGTATTGGCTACGATATCGTATATGCGTATTAAGCAAGCTAACACAATAAATTGGTATAAAAGAGCACGCTTTTGCGCATCATTCGACAAAATACAACACGTACTATTGGTCACAAACTATAAGGAAACAAAGCGAAAATTAAGGATAACACTTGACGCTATAGCAAAGCAGAACTATGCGAAAGATCATATTCATATTGTACTTGCTATGGAAGAAGCTGAAGGAAGTACGGCGCATGAGAGGGCAGAAAAACTCATTGCAGAGTATACGGATTCTGTTGCCAGTGTTACTGCAACGTTTCATATTTTAAAACCTGGAGAGGAAAAAGGGAAAGCAAGTAATGAAACGTGGGCTGCGCGAGCAGTGTCACATATGATTGCAAATAAAAATTGGGACTCAAAAAATATAATAGTAACGTCATGCGATGCCGATAGCGTTCTTGATAAACAGTACTTAGCCTACGTCACATATCAGTATTTAACCGATCGCAATGCACAGTATAAGTTTTATTGGGCGCCACTCTTACTTTATTCAAACTATTGGAAACTTAACTTTTTTATTCGTATACAAACGACTATTTCATCTATTATGCGCCTAGCTTTTTTATCTGAAACAAGTAATCTTATTCAAATTTCAACCTACAGCATGAGCTTGTGGCTACTCGAACAAGTCGACTATTGGGATGTCGATATCATTCCAGAAGATTGGCACATTTTTTTACAGGCCTTTGTAAAGTTTGGTTCGGTAGTCGAAACCAAACCTGTGTATCTTATTACTACAGGAGATGGTGTAAGTGGGAAGAATTTTGTTGACTCTATACGCAATCGATATGAACAAGAAAAGAGGTGGGCGTGGGGTGTGACAGATATTCCATATGCAATTCAACAGCTCATTCACGCTTCGCATATCGGCATAGTCGACCGTTTTTTTAGGATATTGGGTGTACTCCAGACACATATATTGTGGCCATCATCATTTTTCGTACTTACTCTTGGCGCAACTGTTCCTATGTTTTTAAATCCTTACTTCAAACAAACGGCGCTTGGGTATTTATTACCAAAGGTTGCCGGTAGTATTCTAACGATGACTACTTCATTTGTGTTGATTATTGCGGTACTTGATTTTCAATCGAAGCGCCATTTTTTGAACAAGCGTGAAATACCAAAGGTTCCACTTTTGGTATTACAATGGATACTATTTCCGATACTTTCACCAATAATATCAGCGTTTTTATCATCGTTACCAGCGCTTGAATCTCATACCCGCATGTTGTTAGGAAAAAAGATAGACTATAAGGTAACAAAAAAAAGTTAAACTTTGAAAGTCAAAGATAACAATTACAAAGTAAATTGAATTTTCAATGAACATTTCACTCACTCGCTTGTCACAAAACAAATTTGCTTGGCTTGGGCTTTTTGTCACAACATATGTAGTATCTTTCTTTTACCTTCCGCAGCAAGTTCCACTGTACTACTCAACCTTACTGCGAGAAGATAAGTTGGCTAATAAGTATGAATTACTCTTGATCCCTCTCTTTTTAATGATTTTGTTTATATTGTGGGAACGGATATTCATAAAACTAACACTAAGAAATAAGTATATGCAGATGCTAGGGCAGGGGTTTATAGTTTTTTTGGCATGTATGGCATATGGAAGCTTTGTTAAAATTATTCTGAGCGTTATATGATCATACCTGTCATTGTTGCAGCTCTTGTATCTTTTTTGTGTACACCACTCGTTATACGTATCGCTCGCAAAGTTGGCCTAACAACTGATGCAGGTGTAGGTACTCATCCTGCCCATACCCATAATGGTGTTTTGCCTCGTGGAGGTGGTATTCCTATTTTTATAGGTTTATTGGTTGCTTTTTGGCCATTTATGGCGAATAAGATTGTACTATCGGTTATGTTAGGAGGAGCAATTCTTGTAATTGTTGGTTTGATCGACGATAAGTATGGATTGTCACCATATCTACGGTTTTTCCTAAATATTTGTGCAGCTGCTGTTGCGGTAGTAGGTGGAATAGGTATTCCATTCTTGAGTAATCCGTTTGGAACGATCATAGATCTTCACGGATTTGTATGGAATATAACGATACTTGGTACAAGTTTTCATTTATTGTGGCTAGCAGATCTAATTGCGATATTATGGATTGTTTGGTGTATGAATATGGTTAATTGGAGCAAAGGAGTAGATGGACAACTTCCTGGGTTTGTAATCATTACGGCATTTTTCTTGGGAATTCTAGCATTACGATTTTCGCGTCACGATATTTCTAAAGAATTAGTAACTGTTCTTGCATTTGCTACAGGCGCATCTTTTTTAGGTTTTTTACCATGGAATTTTTACCCACAAAAAATACTACCGGGATATGGAGCGGGTTCACTTGCAGGATACATGCTTGCGGTTCTTTCTATCCTTTCATGGGGTAAGTTAGGCACACTCCTTTTAGTACTATCTCTGCCACTGACTGACGCAGTTATTGTGTTTTTACGCAGAGTAAAAAGTAAAAAATCGCCATTTAGGGCAGATCGAACTCATTTTCATCATAGTTTGTTAGATATGGGATGGGGTAGGCGGCGCATAGCGGTGTTCTACTGGCTCGTGTCACTCGTATTTGGCATATTTTCACTCTTTGTGACTTCGCAAACAAAACTATTTGGTTTTGTACTCCTCATAGCAGTTCTCACCGCTATTATTGTTTGGAGTTATGCAATAGCACAGAAGAAGTAGTCGCGTATCATTATTTAATTTCGTGTTTTTGTCTTATACTTGAAGTATGTTACGAAGAAAAATAGCCGTCCTTTTTATCTCAATTGCTGTATTTGCAGCGGGATTTTTTACGTACCAATTTTTTTTTCCAGATAATATTTTTGTCCGTATCTTGAATGGTATGGGTGATATAAGTATAGAATCTACCCCAACAGCAACTGTTTTTGTTGACAATAAAGTAATGGGACAAACACCGCTCCAGTTTGCACTGAGAGAAGGAGTATACAAAATAAAACTTGTTCCTGATGCAACAGCTAAAAAAACATACACAACATGGTCAGATTCAATAAGAATTTATAGAAATACTACGGCATATATTCATCGTGTACTCGGTAGCGATGCTGCTTCATCTGCAGGCGAAGTGTTAACACTTGAGAAGTCAACGGGGAAAACAGGACAGCTGCTCATTAGTACCAATCCTGCTGGTATGTTTGTATCGCTCAACGGAGAAGATCGGGGATTATCTACTCTATTTGTAGATGGAGTTTCATCGGGCGAGCATGAAATAGGTGTGCGTGGCGAAGGACTACTGCCAAGAAGTATTCCTATAAATGTCGTTGAGGGTTACAAGCTATTAATTTCTATAAAGGCTGCAGTTGATCCTGAATACAAAAAGAAGAAAGAAATAAAAACTCAATCAAAGCCCACCGTTCAGAATCAGCTAGAAATTTTATCGACACCGACTGGTTGGCTCCGCGTTCGCTTCGAGCCATCACTTGAGGCGAGTGAAGCAGCTAAAGTTGATACTGGTAAAAAATTTTCATACTACGATGAACAAGAAGGGTGGTATCAAATTGAATATGAAAAAGGAAAAAAAGGTTGGATAAGCGCTGAATATGCTAACCCAATTAAGAAATAATTGGACAAATTTGTCGTTATTGCTGTTGCATTTCATTTTTCCCCTCTGTATAATTCCCTATACATACCGAAACAGAAAGTGAGGTATGGAGTTATTTTATTATTTACTAGTTTAAATTAAATCGAATATGGCCACTGGAGTATACAAAAGAACCAAACCCCATCTTAATATCGGTACTATTGGACACGTTGATCATGGAAAAAGTACCCTTACGTCTGCAATTACTCACGTTCTTGCCAAGAAAAATATGGCAACAGCTCTTACCTATGCACAGATTGATGCAGCTCCAGAAGAAAAGGCTCGTGGAGTTACCATTAACGTTCATCACTGTGAATATGAAACCGGTACGCGACACTATGCTCACATTGATTGTCCAGGACACGCAGACTACATAAAGAATATGATTACTGGTGCCGCACAGATGGATGGAGCAATACTAGTAGTTTCTGCTCCTGATGGACCAATGCCTCAAACGAGAGAACACATTTTGTTAGCGAAACAGGTAAACGTACCAGCAATGGTTGTTTTCTTAAACAAAGTTGATATGGTTCAAGATCCTGAACTTATCGAATTAGTTGAAATGGAAGTCCGTGATCTTCTAAAGAAATACGGTTATCCAGGAGATGATGTCCCAGTGATTAAAGGTTCAGCTCTCAAAGCAGTTGAGGGTGATCCTGAAGCTGAAAAAGCAATCGCAGAGCTTATGAATGCCGTTGATACGTACATTCCTGAGCCAGTTCGAGACATCGATAAACCGTTTGTCATGCCTATTGAAGACATATTCTCTATCAAAGGACGAGGAACAGTAGTAACAGGTCGTGCAGAAAGAGGAAAGATCAAAGTGAACGATGAAGTGGAAATAGTTGGTATTCGTCCAACCCGTAAGACCATTATTACTGGTGTCGAAATGTTTAGAAAGAGCATGGAAGACGCACAAGCTGGTGATAATGTTGGTCTTTTACTACGTGGTATTGAAAAAGAAGACGTGGAACGTGGACAGGTAGTAGCAAAACCTGGTACCGTCGCACCTCATACTAAATTTTCAGCACAGTTGTACGTCTTAAGAAAAGACGAAGGTGGACGTCACACTCCATTCTTCAATGGTTATCGACCACAGTTCTTTATTAGAACTGCAGACGTAACCGGTCAAGTGACGCTTGAGAAAGGTGTCGAAATGGTCTCTCCAGGTGACGATGTTAAAATAACAGCAGAACTTATAGCCCCTGTAGCCATGGAAGACGGTTTGCGTTTTGCAATCCGTGAAGGTGGTAAGACAGTTGGTGCAGGAGTTATTACTAAAGTTCTGGAATAATATAATACTTTTGTTTGATAATGCCAGCAGGTAAGATAAGAGTTCGTTTAAAAGCATATGACCACAGGCTTTTGGAAGATGCCTGTGAGAAGATAGTCGGAGCAGCGGTTAAAACCGGCGGTCGTGTTGTAGGGCCAATCCCACTTCCTACGAAACGTTCACTAATAGTAGTGAATAGGGCTGCTTTTAAGCACAAAGATAGTAGAGAGTACTTTGAAATTCGGGAACACAAACGTCTTATAGATATTGTTAACCCTACGCTTCAAACTATCGATGCGTTGACTCATCTTGATATCCCCTCAGGCATTGACGTAGCAATCAAAATGTAATATAATACGCATACGTGACATATGTGCGCAAAAGTTTGCGGAACATATGCACTGATTGGTTTGGTATACAGACCCAGTCTGGGTCTTTTTTATTTGGAAAACATGAAGTCTTTTATAGTAGCAAAAAAAAAGAAACAGGAACAAGCGTTTTTAGATAAGCGCCGTATTGTAACGACCTTTTTAAAGGTTATTCCTACGTATGTAGTCGGATACCATACAGAAGAAAAAGATGGTTATTCTAGTGTGGTGTTTGCCTATGGCGAACCAAATAATGACGTAAATAAACCTCAACGCGGTCAGTTAAAAAAAGCGGGAATAGTAGCCCCGCTTCGTTTTTTAAAGGAGGTACGAATTCCTAGAACTCAGCAAGTCACAGAGATTACTGAAGAAGGTAAAAAAGGAGTTAAGGTTGGAGAAAATACTTTTATAGTGGGTATGCAAACAATCGTTTCGGAGTCTTTTGTAGAAAACGATATGGTAAGAGTCACTGCAACTTCAAAAGGAAAAGGGTTTCAAGGTGTTGTGAAGCGTCATGGTTTTGCTGGTGGTCCTCGTACACACGGACAATCTGATCGTGAGCGTGCACCAGGATCAATTGGATCGGGTACAACGCCAGGACGAATAAATAAAGGTAAAAGAATGGCAGGTAGAATGGGTTCTGAAACGGTTACCCTTAAGGGTTTACAAGTAATGAAATCTTCAGCTACAGAGCTCTGTATCAAAGGATTGGTTCCAGGATCAGTGAATAGTTATGTGTTTATAGAAAATACCACAACATGAAAAAAACATTAACAGCGCCAATCATTGGTGTAAAAGATCAATCGGTGACGTTATCAGCGGATATGTTTGAAATTGCCTGGCCAGCAAAACTTATTGCACAGTATGTGCGTATGATTTGGGCAAATACAAAACGTAATGCAGGACTTACGAAAACCCGATCTGGAGTAACAGGCTCAACTAGAAAAATCTATAAACAGAAAGGTACCGGTAGAGCTCGTCATGGAGATATAAAGGCTCCGGTGTTTGTTGGTGGTGGTGTTGCGCATGGTGTAACCAATACACAACCAAAGCTTATTATGCCAAAAAAAATGCGTAGAAAAGCGCTTTTTGCTACGTTGTCAAGAAAACGACATGACAAAAAACTCTTTTTTATCTCAGGAACTCTATTTGATAAAAAAACAAAGACAAAAGAAGTTCTGACTCTTTTGCAGAAGCATTTAGATCTTTCTAAAACTTTGTTTTTAGTACTGCCACAGAATCATGCTTCTTATAAAGCATGTGCGAATATAGAAAACGTTAAGACTGTATACCCGTGTGCAGTTAATGCATACAGAGTTATGAAGTATGAAAAAGTAGTATTTACACCGGAATCTCTGAACGAATTTGTCCAGTTATTTGCAAAAAAATGATGCGTACTGTTTTAAAAAAACCACTTATTACTGAAAAAGCTGTATCAAAAGATAAGGCATACGCTTTTGTAGTTGATAGAAAAGCAAATAAAGCTCAGATAAAGCGAGCAATTGAGGCGATCTATAGGGTAAAAGTGTCAAGCGTTACTACATGTGTACAGAAGAACAAAACGCATAGAGTTGGAAAACGCCGTGTAGTTAAAACATTTCCCATAGTCAAAAAAGCATACATAACCTTGCAAGAAGGTGAAATAAATGACATAAAAGTACAATGAAAACTAGTAAAAACGGATTAAAAAAGGTACTCATAAAGCACTCGGGTAGAGATAGTAAGGGTCAAATCTCCGTACGAAGCCGAGGGGGAAGGCACAAAAGATTCTATCGTACTATTGATTGGAAACGAGACAAACGAGATAGTGCAGCTGTTGTAAAGGCAATAGAATATGATCCAAACAGATCGTGTAATGTTGCATTACTACAGTATGAAGACGGTGAAATGAGATATATTTTGCACCCACTCGAAGTTAAGGTTGGCGATACACTGTATGCAGGTGATAAGGCCCTTATAAAGTCTGGGCATGCGATGCCGGTAGGTTCTATACCAATAGGTGTTCCGATTCATAACGTCGAGCTTCGTGCAGGTGTGGGGGCTGTTATGGTACGATCAGCAGGTGGTCAAGCTACGATTGTAGGAAAAGATGAGAAACATGCAATAATAAAGTTCCCATCGGGAGAATTGCGTAAGATACCTCTCACGTGTTATGCTACAATCGGACAGATAGGTAATGAGGGTCGTAAACATGAGAAACTTGGAAAAGCGGGAAGATCACGTCATTTGGGTATTCGCCCTCATGTTCGTGGAGTTGCGATGAACCCAAGCTCACATCCACATGGTGGTGGAGAGGGTAGAAGCGGTGAAGGAATGCATCCAAAAACACCATGGGGTAAATCGGCTCGAGGAACGAAGACGAGAAATCGTAAAAAAACGAGTCCATTAATTGTTAAAGGGAGAAACTAATGTCGCGTTCACTAAAAAAAGGACCATACATAGATGAAAAATTGATGAAGAAAGTCAATAAGCAGAAGGAATCTGGGACGAAGGTTGCTATAACAACATGGGCGCGTGCCTGTGAAATTCCTCCAGAATTCGTGGGTCATGCGTTTAAAGTGCACAATGGAAACAAATTTATAGATGTATATGTCACAGAATCTATGGTCGGTCACCGATTGGGTGAGTTTTCATTGACGAGAACATTTAGGACCCATGGTCGTGTTACAAAGAGAATTACTGAGAAGACATAACAATGGAAAAAAAAGCAATTGGTAAATACATGCGATTGTCTGATAAAAAACTGCGTATGTTCGTTGATGCGTACCGCGGTATGCATGTGTCACAAGCAATGGAAATATTGCCAAACGTGCATCAAAAAGCAGGTGAATTTTTATTAAGTGTTATTAAAAGCGCTGTCAATCAGTTTACAAAGCAACAAGGCGACAGCTTATACATTAAAAGTATAGAAATAGATAAAGGACCACTTTTTAAGCGTTGGAGACCAGCATCGAGAGGTATGGCAAAAAAATATACAAAAAAAACCGCACATGTAGCAGTTATTATTAGCGATAAAAAATAAATGGGAAATAAAGTTAATCCACTAGGATATCGATTAGGCGTTCAACATACTTGGAACAGCAGATGGTTTGTCTCGGATAAAGGCCAATATAAGAAGTATCTATTACAGGATCTTATTATAAGAAAAGCACTCATGAGTCAATTTACGAATGCAGGGCTTGTTAGTGTAGAGATCGAGAGGAATTTATCAGGTATGCGTATAACTATGCACGCTGTGCGCCCAGGTATTATTATTGGGCGTGGTGGTAAAGGATTAGACCAAGTCAAAAAAATGGTCTTATCTCATGTTGGTGCAAAAACAAAAGAAGACAAAGATAAATTTAAACTGGATCTAAAAATAGAACAGTACAAAAAACCTTTCTTAAGCGCGCACTATACGGCTGAACATGTAGCTGAGCGGATAGTAAGAAATTTTTCTCACCGTTCACTTGCACATAATGTGATCAACAGAGTCATGGAAAGCGGTGCTAAGGGTGTTAAGATTGCCTATGCTGGTCGTATTAGAGGAGCAAATATAGCAAGACGTGAAAAATTCCAACTCGGAAAAGTTCCACTTTCTTCTATTCGAGAAAACATAGATTTCGCTCATGTTCCAGCGCTTACGAGAAACGGATATATAGGAATTAAAGTTTGGATTTGCCGATAATATGTTAGCACCAAAAAAAACAAAACACAGGAAACAGTTCAGAGGAACACACAGAAGAATTGCGATAAAGGGCGAAAAGCTTAATTTCGGGGAATATGGCCTAAAAACAGCTGTATCGTATTGGATTACCGATAGACAGTTAGAGGCGATCCGTGTAATTTTGGCAAGAGAGACAAGAAAAATAGGTCGCTATTGGATACGGATTTTTCCGCATAAACCGTATACAAAAAAACCTCTTGAAGTTGGAATGGGCTCTGGAAAAGGTGACGTGGCATACTATGTAGCTGCTGTTGCGGCAGGCACAGTCTTGGTTGAGATTTCAGGGGTTGCATTAACAGAGGTTAAGAGAATTTTTAAGAAAGTAACAAGCAAGTTACCAGTTCATACGCGCATAAGCTATCGGAACCACGATGAGTAAACAAAAAATAATAACAGCAGTTGAATTGAGAAAAAAAGATGAAAAATCTCTCCTCGCATTGTTACGTGAAACGTCTCAAAATGAGGCAAGAATGTCACTTGATATGGTTATGGGTAAAACAAAGAATATGTGCGGCAAAAGATCGACAAGCAGGATAATTGCGAGAATTAAAACAGTTCTTGCAGAAAAGCAAGACCTTAGATTATTAACAGAATAAAAAGTTTAACGAATATATGATAAAAAAATTAACAGGTACTATCGTTTCGACCGGCATGGAGAAAACAGTAGTTATAAAAGTAGAGCGTGTTTTTCGTCACCCGTTTTATAAAAAGGTTATCAAGCGACATAGTAAGATAATGGCTCATACTGAAACACCCTATCAGGTAGGAGACGTAGTGGAGATCGAACAGACACGGCCGGTGTCAAAAAATAAGCATTTTGTTGTCGTTAAGAAATTAGAAGTAAAAGAATAACATGTTACAGTTACGATCGAGAATTGTTGTTGCGGATAACTCCGGAGCAAAAGAAGTAGAGCTAATAGGTATTCCTGGAAAAGGAAACAGACTTATTGCATACCTAGGTATGGTGATAACAGTAGTGGTAAAAAAAGCGGATACGGTTGGACAAGTGCGCGCAAGTGAAATATCAAAAGCAGTCATTGTGCGTGTTCGTAAAGAATTTAGACGAGCTGACGGTTCTTATATACGATTTGATGATAATGCATGTGTACTACTTGAAGGTGCTACTAAGGACCCACGTGGTACGCGTGTCTTTGGGCCAATATGCCGGGAAGTTCGTTTGGCTGGATTCCAAAAAATTGCAAGTCTTGCCACTGAAATTTATTAATAAAATATGAAAATAAGAAAAGGTGACACAGTCACAGTCATAAAAGGAAAAAACAAAGGAAAGCAGGGCGCTGTTGAAAGAGTCTATAGTGAAAAGAAGACTATTCTCATAAAGGGCATAAATATGTACAAAAAACATGTAAAGAAGTCTGAACAGTTTCCAAACGGTAGCGTCGTCGAAGTCAACAGACCGGTTGCAATAGGTAATATTATGTTGATATGCCCGTCGTGTAAAAAGCCGACTAGGGTTGGGTACGAAGTAACCGCAACGAAGAAACAACGAATTTGCCGTAAGTGCAAGAAGATAATTACTACGAAATAAAATATTAAAAAACTAACATGAACGAAACAGAAAGGAAGCAGCTTGTTGAAAATCTAAAGAAGAAATTCGGGTATAAAAATACCCACGAACTTCCAAAAATTCTTAAGATTATTGTTAATATGGGCTTAAATGATGCTCTGAAGGATAAAGGAGTAATTGATAAAGGAAGCGAGCAGCTCACCATAATTACTGGTCAAAAGCCGCTTACCACAATTGCTAGAAAATCAATTTCAGCGTTTAAATTAAGAAAAGGTGTGCCTATTGGCTTAAAAGTAACGCTGAGGGGGAAGCGTATGTTTGATTTTTGGGAAAAACTTGTTAGAATAGTACTTCCCCGTATGAGAGATTTTAGGGGAATTTCGGCGAAAAGTTTTGACAGTCAAGGAAATCTTAATTTAGGCTTTAAAGAGCAGGGAATTTTTCCAGACTTGGATTACGACAAAATGGACAGAACGAGAGGAATAGAGATAACTATTGTGACCTCTGCAAAAGTTGATAGTGAGGCAAAAGCATTTTTAGAAGAAATGGGCATGCCTTTCGAAAAATAAAATAAAATGGCAAAAACAAGCGACATAGTTAAATTTTTAAAAAAACAGAAATATGCGACACGTGAAATGCACAGATGTCAGATCTGTGGTAGAAATCGTGGATATATCAGACATTTTGGTATGTGTAGAATTTGTTTTAGAAAAGAAGCATTAGCGGGAAATATTCCTGGCGTTTTGAAAGCATCATGGTAAAAGGTATAATAATAACCGACCCAGTTGGAGACATGCTTATACGTATTAAAAATGCGTATCTTGCTGGAAAAGAGAGCTTAGATTTGCCGTCATCAAATGCTAAAGTAAGAGTTGCTAAAGTTTTGGAAAAAAGAAACATTGTGAAAGCACACAGCATAAAAGAGGGCGTCATGACCATAGCGCTCAATATTGAGCGAGATAGAGTATTGCAGATAAAACGATTGAGTACATCAGGCAAAAGGATTTATATGGGATATTCACAGTTATATTCGGTCAAAGGTGGTAGAGGCTTTTTGCTCGTAAATACCTCTCAAGGAATGATGACTGAGGTAGAGGCAAAGAAGAAAAAAATAGGTGGAGAAGTTTTAGCAGAAATATTTTAATATGTCAAAAATAGGCCAAAAAACAATTCCAGTGCCAGATGGGGTATCGATAACTATCGATAGCACGGGACGTGAGATAACCATAGCTGGACCAAAGGGGACAATGTCTCATGTGTTGCCACGTAAACTTGCGGTTGAATTGAAAGATCAAATACTGACGGTGCAAACAAAAGCAGAAACGTCAGATGTTGGTGCACTGCACGGGCTATACCGTTCAATTGTCGCAAACGCAGTCAAAGGAGTGGTTACGCCATGGCAAAAGATACTAGAGATACATGGAGTAGGTTTCCGTGCAGCGATGCAGGGGACAGATCTTACGTTAAAGCTTGGATTTTCCCATACGGTGACATTTCCAACACCGAACGAAATTACTATAGAAGCAAAGGGAAACAAAATAACAGTTGGTGGTTGTGATAGACAAAAAGTAGGAGAAGTTGCAGCAAAAATCAGGTCTATTAAAACTCCTGATAAATATAAGGGAAAAGGTTTGCGTTATCTTGATGAAATTGTACGCCTAAAGCCAGGAAAGAAGGCAAAAGCTGCATAAGATACTACTATGAACATTAAAAGCATTCAAAAACAAATACAGAAAAGAAGGGATCGTCGTGTAAAAAAAGTACGTAGAACGATACTTGAGTCTCTAGCTCAACCTCGTTTTACCGTATATAGAAGTGGTAGTCATATGTATGCGCAGATAATTGATGACATAAAACGAATGACTATTGCGTCGAGCAACGACTTAAAGATTAAAGGTAAAAATATGGAAACTGCGGTGAAGGTTGGTCGTGAAATCGCACAAAAGGCAATCGCTCAGAAGGTAAAAAAAGTCATATTTGATAGAAGTTGGTACAAATTTCACGGACGCGTAAAAGCGGTAGCAGATTCTGCGCGTGAAGCGGGGTTAGAATTCTAAATAAACTATGGAAGAACAAAAAAAAGAGCTTGGTGAACAAGTGCTAACAATTAGAAGAGTTTCTCGAAAGACTCCAGGTGGAAACGCAGTAAGTTTTTCTGCGCTCGTTGCTGTCGGCGATCGTAAAGGATCATTTGGACTTGGTTTAGCCTCTGCGGCAGAAGTCCCTATTGCAATAAATAAGGCAATACGTCTAGCAAAGAAAAAAATGATAAAACTTGAGCTTGCAGGAACAACAGTTCCCTATGATATTGAGGTAAAATTTAAAGCTGCTAAGATACTATTGAAGCCTGCACCAGTAGGAACAGGATTAAAAGCAGGAAGTGTGTTGAGACAGATTATGAATCTTGCTGGAATTACAGATGTCTCTGCTAAAATTTATGGATCGAATAATAAGATTAATCTAAGTTTTGCTATATATCGTGCATTTGAGCGAATGCAGAGAGGAATATAATTATGTTTCATTTATTAGTAAAAACAATTCAACGAAGTAAAAAGAGAGTAGGGCGTGGTTGGGGTTCGGGTAAAGGTAAGTTTTCAGGTCGTGGTATAAAAGGCCAAACAAAGCGAGGAAGTGTGCGTGCAAACTTTATCGGCGGAGCTGAAGTACTTTCAAAACGACTTCCTATGTTGCGAGGTAAAGGTAAAAACAAGAGTATACAAAAAAGTATAGGCATAAATATTGAACGCATTGAGCAATCAAAAGCTGTCAAAAATAAGAGTGAAGTTACGGTGAAGTCGCTTATAAAAGCAAAGTTAGTATCTGCTAAAATCGCTCATACCCACCAGGTGAGAATTTTAGGAAGAGGGAAGTTGACGAAGACCATCTCAACATCGTTACCTACAACAAGAAAAGCAGTTGAAAAAATACAGAATGCCGGTGGGAAGCTCACTTAAGACTATATTTAGTGACGTTTGGCACAACTCGCTTCTTAAGAAGAAGGTTCTCTTTACTCTCGCTATCATAGCACTATTTCGGCTATTTGCATTTGTTACTATCCCATCAATAGACTTGGCACGTTTAAGAGAAGTGTTTGCTTCGAACCAGTTTTTGGTCTTACTCGATATATTTAGTGGGGGGACATTGGTAAACTTTTCAATACTTGCTATAGGACTAAATCCGTATATAAACGCATCCATTGCCTTGCAGCTACTTTCTGCAATATATCCGCCACTTGAGGCTTTATCAAAAGAGGGCGACTACGGTCGATTTAAGCTCAATCAGTATACGCGCTTTTTAACATTGCCCATTGCATTCTTGCAGTCGATCGGCATGTACTTTTTTTTGCGTAATCAAGGCATTGTAGACGTTCTTACTTTTATGCAATTACTACAGTTTGCGCTTTCTTTAACTGCAGGTACTTTTATTTTGGTATGGCTTGGTGAACTGATATCCGAATATGGAGTAGGAAATGGTGTATCTTTTATTATACTTGCCGGAATCGTAGGCAGATTGCCAATTATGCTTATACAGTCGAGTACTACTCTTACACAAGAGAGTATATTGCCAACATTGCTTGTAGTCGCCATTGGTCTTTTGGTCATATACCTTGTCGTACTGTTGAATGAAGCACAGCGAAAAATACCCATCTTTTATGCGAAACGAGTAAGAGGAGGTAAGATGTATGGAGGTGCTACCAATTATTTGCCTTTAAAGCTCAGCCAGGCAGGAGTTATTCCTATAATATTTGCTGTTTCGTTTGTATTATTTCCACAAATGATAGGTAACTTTTTAGTAAGTGCGCAGAATGGGTCACTACAAAAAATCGGAGAGTTTTTGACCAGTGTATTTGCTGCAAATGGCGCGATGTACAACAGTATTTATTTTTTGCTTGTTGTAGCATTTACCTTTTTTTACTCATCTCTTATATTCAGTCCTCAAAAAATATCTGAAGAAATCCAAAAGTATGGTGGTTTTATTCCAGGAATTCGCCCAGGCAATGCAACTCGTGCTTATTTACAAGCATTGCTATATAAGCTTACGTCTGTTGGAGCACTATTTTTAGGTGTCATTGCTATATTGCCAAATATCCTAGCTTCAATTACGGGAGTTCAACTATTTTTTATAGGCGGTACAAGCATCCTCATAATTGTATCTGTTATATTAGAAACGTATCGTATGATACAGGCAACTCTTATGACGGACCGTTATGATCAGTTGAATACGACAACGTGAACATAATCTTAATAGGAATTCCAGGAGCTGGTAAGTCTACTCAAGGTAACTTATTGTCAAAGCAACTCAAAGTTCCTTATTTGTCAACGGGTCACATATTCAGACAAATAGCATCAGAAAAAACAAAGTGGGGGAGATTTGTAAAAGAAACCATGACTTCGGGTCTGCTCATACCCGATAAAGAAACTATAGAAATAGTTGCAGAATACCTCAAAAGGCCAGAATATAAACGCGGGTATATTTTGGATGGATTTCCTCGCAATATATATCAAGCTGAGCGTTTTCGTGCCGAGATTACTGCTGCATTTTATTTAAAAGTTCCCGATAAGGAAGCTTTGTGGAGGATAGCAGGTAGAGCGGGTGAAGGACGAACGGATGATACAGTGAGCGCAGTAAAAAAACGCATAGAGATTTTTCATCAGCACACAGAACCGATCCTCAGCATGTATAGAGAAAAGGAAAAACTCATCGAGGTTGATGGCACACGTGACATTCGTGATATAAATGAATTTATACTTAAACGTCTTGGAAAACGCATGGGTAAAAACGGATTGAGCAACTGGAAAAGAAGCAGGAAAATTTTACTTGCAATTGTGGGTTTGTCGGGAGCAGGCAAAACAGAGGCTGCCAGATTTTTTAAAGAAAAAAATTTCCCTGTTATCTCATTCAGTAATGTAATAAATGACCATATAGATCAGCATAAATTAAAACATACTGAGGCAGTTCATAGAAAACTGCGTCTTGAATTTAGAAAAAAGTACGGAATGGAATCCATGGCTGTCTTAAATAAAGATAAGATTAAAGACGAATTTAAGCACTCAAATATAGTTGTTATAGAAGGATTATATTCTTGGGAAGAATATCTTTATTTACGTAAGGAATTTCCACGTATTAAATTATTTTTGATTGCACTACACGCAGACAAACGAGTACGCTACAAGCGTGTAAGTGTGAGAAAATATCGCAGAGGTCTTTCTGGACCAGATAGAGATATACATGAATTAAGTAACTTACATAAGGGTGCGCCGATAGCATTTGCAGACTATTTTGTATTCAATAATGGAACCCTGAAGCATCTCAATGAGAGTTTAGAAGGCGTTTATCGAGAAATTTTTTATGGAATTGGCTAATGGATAAGAAAAGCGCAATGACTCTGGGTGGAGAGAAGCTTAGAAAGGTGGTTGAAGAGCTTATACCCCATGTACAGATTGGCACAAAACTCACAGATATCGATCTGATCGCAACCCGACTTATCCGAGAAAATGGTGGATCTCCTAGCTTTTCAACGGTTCCTGGTTATAGCTGGACCACGTGCTTATCGGTAAACGAAGTTGTCGTTCATGGTGTTCCAAATAGCTATAGTTTAAAGAATGGTGACGTACTAAAGCTCGATATAGGTATACTATACGGCGGTTTTCACGTCGACTATAGTGATACATTGGCAATAGGTACAGTCGACAGCAGAGTCGAGCGCTTTTTGAAAGTCGGAAAACATACATTAAAGAATGCACTCTTATTGGTTAAAAATAATGTTCACATAGGTGTTGTGAGCGCATATATTCAGAAAGGCGTTGAAAGTGAAGGGTATAGGGTGATTCACGAACTAACAGGACATGCCGTAGGTGAAGAACTCCATATGGAGCCGTACATCCCGGGAGTATTGGTAGGCTCAATTGACAATACGCCACGCTTTCATGCTGGGAATGCATATGCAATCGAGATAATATATTCTTTTAATGATAATCATGTTGTTTTGGCGAATAAAGATGGCTGGAGTTTACGTACTAAGTCGTTTAGTCAGAGCGCATGTTTTGAAAATACGATATATGTAGATAAGGAAAAGGGTATTCAATTAGTTTGAATGCATTTTCCCTTTGCAAGAAGGTAAAGAAATGCTATAATAGATTCCTTATAGATGAGTACGACAGATGAAGCAATACGGGTCGAAGGTGAAGTAGTTGAGAGCCTTCCAAATACGCTTTTCCGTGTACGCCTAGATCAGGCGGCGGGACAGTTGGCGGGAAGGTTAGTTTTGTGTTATTTGAGCGGCAAAATGCGAAAGTACTATATCAGGATAATGCCTGGTGATAAAGTACGCATAGAGATAACGCCGTATGACAAGGATAGAGGTAGAATAGTTTTTAGATTATAACAATGAAAGTAAGAGCATCAGTAAAAAAAATTTGCAGCAAGTGCAAAATAGTTAAAAGAAACGGACGAATACAAGTTATTTGTGAGAATCCAAAGCACAAACAAAGGCAAGGGTAATATGATACGTATATCGGGTGTTAATATTCAAGATAACTTACCTATAACGTTTGCACTTACCAGAGTGCACGGCATAGGTATGGCGAGTGCAAAAAAGATATTAAAAGGTGTTGGTTTTGATAAAACAATTCGTTCGCATGAATTGACTGATGAACAGATTCGTACTTTACAGGTATTTATTGATCAAAATTTTAAAGTCGAAGGAGTTTTGAAGTCTGAAGTTTCTGACAATATAAAGCGTTTACGTGAAATACATACATACCGTGGATGGCGCCATATTCGTGGACTTCCAGTACGAGGCCAGAGAACGAGATCAAATGCACGTACTCGTAAGGGTAAGAAGAGAACAGTTGGAGCACTTTCGAAAGAAGCATGGGCGAAAGTAGACCAAGTACAAACGTCTAGTAAATAAATAATGTATGGTAAAACAAAAAACAAATCAAAAAACAAAACAAATTCGTTATGCGGCAACTGGCCGAGTGTATGTTACTGCAACTTTTAACAATACTATCGTGACAGTTACGGACGAAACTGGAAAAGCACTTGTCTGGGGATCTTGTGGAGCGTCAGGATTTTCGGGTACACGAAAATCTACTCCCTTTGCAGCTACGTCGGCAATTGAAAAAACACTGGATACAGCAATGCAAACGTATGGTTTAAAAACTGCAGCAATTTATATACGTGGTATAGGACCAGGTAGAGATTCACTGTTGCGAGTATTAAGAAATAGCAATCTTGACGTCAGTAAAATAGTAGATAGAACGCCCGTTCCACATGATGGAATTAGGCCAAGAAAGAAGAGGAGAGCATAATGGGTAGAATACTTATGAAGAAAAACAAGCAAGCAAGGCGTGAAGGTGTAGATCTTTCACTAAAAACGCCAGGAACAAAATCGCACACGCGTTTATTGGCACGACTTAACGTACCGCCAGGAAATAAGAGCGTTCGTAAGATTCGTTCAAAACTATCAGACTATGGTATTCAATTGCGAGAAAAACAGAAACTTAAAAGAATTTACGCTATTTCAGAAGCGATGATGAGTAAGTATTTTCGCAAAGCTGTAGAGAAAAAGGGTAACACCATTTTACATTTAGTACAGTCTTTAGAAACGCGCATAGATAATGTATTATATCGCGCAGGATTTGCTCCTACACGTAATGCTGCCCGTCAATTAGTGGCTCATGGACATGTAGCAATCAATGGAAATAAAATAGATGTACCTTCGTATGTTGTTGGGATAAAAGATGTTGTCACTTTCAGAAAAAAGAAGACAAAAGAGATTCCCTATATTAAAACACTCCTCGAAGGTGAGGAAAAAACTACTTCGTGGATTAAGTGGAAGAAAGATGGAGTAGAAATTGTAGACTTGCCTAATCTGGATGTATATACCGAACCAGTAGACATGTTATTAGTCATAGAATTTTATTCTAAATTATAAGTTTCATATTTTGCTATGTTAAAACCACAATTTTCAGTTGAGATTGTAGAAGAAAGCGCACACAAAGGGGTCTATATAATTTCACCATTGCCCCGTGGTTTTGGCCATACGATGGGTAACAGCTTGAGAAGAGTGCTACTATCATCTTTAGTGGGTGATGCAGTTACACATGTCAAGATTAAAGGAGTATCGCATCCATTTGGTATTGTTAAGGGAGTAAAGGAAGATGTTATTGAACTATTACTCAATATTAAGCAGCTTAGATTTGTATCTGATTCAGAGGAAGAACACGTCATAAAGCTTTCAAAAAAGGGCGAAGGTAAAGTATATGCATCTGACCTTCAGGACAGTCCTTTGTGCAAGGTTTTGAATAAAGACTTGGTGTTGTGCGAACTGTCGAGCAAAGGCGCAATAGAAGCTGAATTATACGTTTCCAAGGGCACTGGTTATGAACCTGCCTCACGTAAAGAAGATAAGGGATTTGAAGTGTTACCAGTAGATTCTCTATACTCACCAATAGTGTCAGTCAATCTCTTGGTTGAAAGCACTCGTATTAACAGGCTCACAAATTACGACAAGCTCACGATCAACATTGAAACAGATGGTAGTATGACTGGGAGACAAGCACTCGATAAAGCGTCTTCGCTTATGGTTGAATACTTCACACTCCTTGGTACTGGTGGTTTGGAGAAGAAACAAGAAGAGTCACAGAGCGGTCAACGAGCACCAGGTATGCAAAGTTCAGACGTAATGGTAGACGAGTTGGATTTGCCCACTCGAGTTATAAATGCGCTCGTAAAAAACAATATCGAGACTGTAAAGCAACTCCGAGAGTTATCTGACGAAGATTTCTCAAAGATACGTGGTCTCGGTAAAAAGTCGGTTGAGGAGTTAAAAGCTAAACTTGAAAATTTGCAGTCATGAAAAAAAGGATTCTTAGGACTGAAAAGACAACCAGAGCAAAAGCGACAGTTCGTGAGTTATTAAAATCGCTTTTTAAGTACGGTAAAACCGTTACTACGTTGTCTCGTGCAAAAGTACTAAAGCGAAATGCCGATACTCTTGTTACGAAAGGAGTGCATGATTCACAGATTACAGCATTGAGGGCACTTATGAAGAGTCTGGGAGATAGAACCGCAGCACGACAAGTTCTACAATATATAGGCTATGCAGTAAAAAATCGTACGAGTGGTTTTGCAAGTATAGAAAAAATTGGCTTTCGCAGAGGAGATGCTACTGCTGTAGCAAGCGTGAGCCTTATGGACTTTGAAAAGCCTGAAAAGAAGGTAAAAAAATCAGAGAAAAAAGACACTGCAAAGATAGAAGTACCTGTAAAAAGAGCAGAAGAAGTTAACAAGGCAAAACCAAAAGCAAAAAAATAGAGAAGTTTATAAAAATATGTTACATAGAACAACCTACACCAAAACACCAACGCAGTCTGATGTGCGAGACGTAATCGTCATAGACGCAAATAAGCAGATCTTAGGGCGAGTTGCAGTGAAAATAGCACTAGCACTACAAGGAAAAACAAAAGTAAATTTTGTCCGCAACATAGACATGGGTGATATTGTCATTGTGACGAACTCAAAAAAAGTCGAGGTTACTGGTAAAAAGATGGATGATAAAGACTACTTATATTATTCAGGTTATCCAGGTGGTTTGCGTCGAGAAACTCTGAAAGAGCGCATGGAAAAAGATTCGGGTGAAGTTATACGAGCAGCAGTTAAAGGAATGTTGCCTAAAAATAAGCTTCGTGCACGTATGATATCTCGATTGTTCATATTTCCAGACGACAATTACAAATCAACACTAGTTCAGATACAGAAAAAACATGGAATCAAAGAAAACTAAAACTACCAAGACTGCAAAAAAGAAGAACTCGCTATATTATGAGGGAGTTGGTCGTAGAAAATCAGCATCATGTAGAGTTCGACTTCATATAGGTACAAAAGCAATCATGGTTGGTGAAAAGACGGTAGCAAAAGGGGAAATATATATTAATGGTAAACCAGTACAGGAATATTTTACTGGTGCTGTAAATGCGGTTCTGTGTACAAAACCTCTTGCAATAACCGATTCGCAAAATAGGTTTTCGGTGACTGCTCATATCATTGGTGGAGGGAATAGAGCGCAGTTAACTGCATTCACTTTAGCATTATCAAAAGCGCTACTTAAAGTAGATACTTCGTATAGAAGCCTCTTAAAACCACATGGACTCCTCACCACTGACAGTCGCGTCAGAGAGCGTAGAAAAGCAGGGCTTGCGCAATCTGCACGAAAAGAAAAGCAATCCCCAAAGCGATAATAGTAAGATTAGATTTTATATCCGAAGAGCACGTACTCGCATATACTATATGTTTGTTGCTAAAGATGTTTTGTGTAGAAGATACCATAACTATGGAGCAATTATATAGGCACTTGGCTCACTCATATTCCTTTCAGAAAGACAGCCTTCCATGGGGTATAGTTTGAAATAAAGACATCTTCTGTTATTTGCTTTCCGTCCTTCTGTACAGAATAGTTGAATGTTACCGACGCACCTGGAGCTGCATATTCTATTTGCTTTACTACACCCGCTCCAAGTGTGGGATCATCGACAAATTCCGTAGGCGGTGCAGCAATTTGATTTATAATACTGGGTTGAGAGAGTGTAACTATTCGACTATCTTTTGTGCCGTATAATGCAATAGATAATGTAAGGTTAGTTTGATCGACCGCACTCTGTATGAGGATAGGTGTTGTATAGTCATTTTTAAATTTCAGATCGACAGATGGTGAATAAATTGTTGCATCAAAACCTGGCGGTGAGTTTTGTTCATAATATCCAACTCTATATGTATGCGCATGACGCTCTAGGATTGGTAGACCAGCATGGAGTGCCGCTCGAAACATAGTGGTAGACACTTGGCATATGCCCCCACCATCTCCAAGAACAGTTTTTCCGCTTTTTATTACGTAAGACGCTTTGAAACCTGTAGCACCTGAAATTTCACCCAAAGCATCCACGAATGAGAATGTTTCTCCAGGCTTTATGATTATGCCGTTTAGCCTTTGTGAGCCAAGTGTAATGTTATATACGCGTTCTGCTGATGAGCCTTGGAACTGCGATGTACCTTCTGCTATGAGTTCCGAAATACCTAAATTGTTCATATCTGAAAGTGTAATATCAGGCATGATTATGTGTGTTTGTAGTTGCACAGTAAGTTTTTTCTTTTTTCCTTCCATAACGTCTTGACCTGTGAGTAGATCTTCTATAGTTGCGAGCGCACTATTTTTGTTTATGCTTGAACCTGCCTCTTCCTTTCTAAAATCGATTACTTTATTATCTCTGAATTCAAAACGTGCGTTAATTGGCTCGGTTTTAAATGAGTCTTCAATTTTCTGTAACCGTTCTGAAATAGTAGCGGTATTATAATTGGGCTGTAAAAGTATACGATACTGCTCTCTATTGGCGAGAAGCAGTAGAATTGTTTTATATTTTACTATTGGATTTTCGTTGCGTGCAATCGCATATGCTTTTTCCACTGCCTGGATAAATGGGAGAGAGTAACCAAGTTCATTTCCAGCAATAGATGCTACTTTTTGATCATTGAGTATAAAAGTAATCGAAGGTGAATTTGTTTTTGTATAGATCTTCGTTATCTTTGAGAGAGCCTGTTCCTTGGTAAGAGATCCAACTGAAACAGAGCCAATTGCAATATTAGGGTATATTTTATTGTTATAAAAATGGATTGTATTTGATGCCTGTATTAAAAAAATACCTAAAATAATCAGTGTGATGCACATGCAGGTATAGACTGCAATACGTATAGTGTCTTTATGAGTCCATGCTTTTTCAGAGTGAGTTGTATTCTCGGTTGTATTCACTTCAGATAATAAATTATATTGTGGAGATGTGTTCATGTTTATAACTGATTTCGGTTAGAATTTGATACCATTATAACAGTATGGCAGAAAATGAAGAAAAAACGGTACCTTCACCAGAGCAGAAACCCTCAGCGCAGAATGCTATACCAAAGCCAGATGTAACTGAGATTCCTGAAGAGTATCTAACTGATGAGTATTTGTATCCAACCGATTCAGGAAGTACTGCTTCGAAGAAAAAAACTTCAGTGATGGCCCTTTTTGTAGTCGGTGCAATTGTGTTAATTATTGCTACGCTCTTTGTATTCAATACGTTAATCAAAGCAAAACCAGGCAGTATTGGCAATCCTGGGAAAACCACATTAACATATTGGGGGTTATGGGATGATAAAGCGGTGATGACACAAATAATTAACGAATATCAAAAGGAAAACCCAAATATAAAAATAGACTATGTGATGCGTGACCCCAAAGATAGTTATAGAGAAAGGCTTGTTGCAACAGCTCAGAAGGGGACTGGTCCAGATATTTTCCGTTATCACAATACGTGGGTATCGGGAATGACCGATATTCTTGCGCCTGCACCTACAACCGTATTCGATGTAGACAGCTTTAAAAAGCAATATTATCCAGTCATCGCCAGCGACCTTGTACAAAATAATCAAATTGTTGGCGTTCCATTGGGAATTGATGGACTCGTTTTGGTTTATAATCAGAAATTATTTAACAATGCAGGAGTAAGCACATTACCATTAGATTGGGAGTCTCTGACCGATATATCACGCCAACTAACCATAAAAAATCAAGAGGGTACTATACGTTTTTCTGGAGTTGCAATGGGAACAGCAGAGAATGTTACTCATTTTAGCGATATTTTGGGACTTATGTTTTTACAAAACGGTGTTCAACTCGCAGATATATCAAGTGATAATGCAACTGCCGTTCTCGATGTATATACGAGTTTTGCTATTGCGCCAACTGAGGTATGGAATGAAACTTTAGAAAATTCTGTTGCTGCATTTGCAGATGAAAAAACAGCTATGGCTTTTGTTCCATACTGGGAACTTGAGGTTATCAAACACATGAATCCAGACATAGATTTTAAAGTATTGCCGGTACCTCAAATAAAAGGTACGGAGCAAAAGGCAATTGCAAACTATTGGGTAGAAGGGGTTTCTCGTTCGAGTAAGTATCAAGCGGAAGCATGGAAATTTTTGGCATATCTATCGAGTAAGGAGTCGCTTCTTAAAATGCAAGAACTCGATTTAAAAAGTGGACGACAATTTCCATCTCGACCATACCCACGGGTCGATATGGCGAGTTTAATTGTGCAAGACCCATACATGGGTGCGGTTATTAAAGAAGCTCCCTATATGGAGTCGATACCGCTTATAGATAGGACGTACGACAATGGTATTAATGATAAAAACATTGCCTATTTGAAAGACGCAGTGAATTCTGTGTTATTTGGATCAGCATCAAACGATGCACTTTCGACTGCCCAATCAGGAATATCGCAGATATTAGAACAGTACAGTTATAAACAAACGAAGTAGTTCTGTTTACTTAACCGCTTTTTCAATTCTGAGCATTGTACCAGGAGCTACTACGTCAGGATTGGCAATGTTATTATATTCTGCAATTTTTGTATACATCTGAGGATCGCCATAGAACTTTTCTGCAACGTCAGATAGACTTTCACCTTCTTGCAAGGTATATGATTCAACAGGCATTTCTTTAGCTGGAGATCCAGACACTTTCATTTCCTGTATTTCAGATGATTGGGGAGTGTACTGCTTCGGAATCATTAGCCCGATACCTATACCTATAAGAAGTGTAATAGATCCAATATAAAGAGCTTCACGTTTATCAGTAACGAGCCTCTTTAATTCTTGTAGATCATTTTGTGCCATGAAATCTTGTACGACATTTTTTTTAACTGTTTTTTTTGTTTGTTTCTTTCGTGCCATTGTGTATTCGTAAACTTACAATATAATAATTACTATGTCAAGCACAGTGTATAGTATCGGTTGTGTTTATGCAAGAGAATTTTTATAATACGCGTAATGTGTATTATTACAGGGCGAGAGTAGTTGTAAGTATAATTTTAGTGTATCCATATTGATGGAGCAATAAACAATAAAGAGCGATTGAATGAATACTAACTATAGGATATAATCGTAATACTTCAGTAGCTTGGCAACAATCAGGTGTAAGATAAGTGATTTACTAATTACTTATCTTGTATGGTATA
>Ga0210057_1001869_pt1 | contig 31109 bp, 25 predicted proteins | sample CryGeyCG2114_010_2_FD_183968 | JGI IMG/M metagenome (GOLD analysis project Ga0210057, IMG submission 183968) | Groundwater microbial communities from aquifer - Crystal Geyser CG10_big_fil_rev_8/21/14_0.10 (SPAdes) (version 2) | ecosystem: Environmental > Aquatic > Deep subsurface > Groundwater ...
TCAATCAAAATTAATTTCTCTTGGGAGCTCAAGGCCAGATTTTTTTTTGAGCCAGGAAAGTTCAATATCCCGTTGTCCGATGGTTTTGTACAATTCTTCAATGATCCGGTCTTTACTGTAGTTTTCTTTTTTTCGCTTGTCCGCAAAAAGTCCGGGCGCTTCATCTTCAATCAGTTTTTTCCACTTTCCGATTTGCACCGCGTGCACTTCATGCATGCTGGATAACTTCGAAAGTGGTTCACCCTTAATGGCCGAAATGGCAATTGAGGCTTTTTGCTTTGGCGTGTATGTTTTTTTCATACTTGCAGTCTAGCACATGCAACAACTATACCTGTCTGAATTTGCGGGGACATTATAGTTTTTATTAATTATTAAAATAAAACTGAAATATCTCCGTTAAAATTTTTTGTAATTTCTTCTTCAAATTTTTCCATTTTGTTGTCGCTAAACTTCACCTCGCCTACTGAGCTATCCCAATAATATTCAGCCAACGGTATAGATATTCTAATATTTTTTTCTTCTTCTAGCAACCAATCTGAAAAATTTTTATTTCTTACAAAAATCTGACTAATATTAATTTTTTCTACACCATCCTCAATTTTTTTATCATTCACCCTGATAATATGCAACCCCACAGAGCTTTCAATAATCTCACTAGTTGCATTTTTTTCTGTAGCAAAGGCGGTTACAGCTAATTCTGGAACCATTTGTTCAGAGCTAAACCATCCTAAATCTCCTTTATTTTTTGCTGATTCTCCTTCGGAAAATTTTTGAGCTACCTCTGAAAAAGGTTTTCCAGAATTTAATTCTTCCAATGCGTTTTTAATTTTATTTTTTTGATTAAGCTGATCCGTTTCAGAAATCTTGATTTTGTTTTCTAGAGCTCTTTTATACATATCTGGTCTAACTATTTTTTCTTCAAAATCCTTGACTGACCAGTTGTAAAGTCTTCTCATTTCCTTTTCAAAATTTTCTTGGTTTCCATATTCCTGCAATTTTCGATTAACCTCTTCTGAGACCTGATCCGGAGTGACAGAAATTTTTCTGTCCTGCGCTAATTTTTTTATTATCTTATTTTCAATCAACTTCGTAAGGACATTTTTCTCCTTTATTTTAAGTCTTTTTTGACCATCCTCAGTGGAAAAATCTACTCGAAATCCGGTTTCTGAATAGTCCTGACTTTCATAAAAATTCTTTACGGCAGTTAAATTATTTTTTAATTCTCCGTAAGTAATAATATTCTTAAAACCAACAATAGCTGCCGGGTAAGGCAATTTTGAGGCGATAGTTTCCACTACATTGAGCTTTTCTCCCGTTCGGTAAAGAAGAATCGCCGTCACTAGCAAACCAAAGCAGAGAATTATTCCAACTGCCCCAAAAACTATCCGCGGCTTTATTTTTTTATCTTCCTTTTTCATTTGTTTTCAAAAAAATATTTCCACCATTTTAATGGATTTGAAATTTGTTGGACTACTTGTTTTTTGGGTGAATTATCTTCTGGGGTAATTTCGCTAATTATTCCTGGCTTGATAACCACCAAATTTTCGTCTGGATTTTGAAGATTTAGTTTTTCTTTAGCTTCCTTTTCCTTAAAATCACGACTTTTTAAGTAGGCAATTTTTTCTTGAATATTTAGATTTTCTTTTCCAATTTTTTCTGCTTGAACTTCCATGGCTTCAATTTCCTTTTTTATCTTATTTTTTTTGTCGAATTCCTGATAAATTTTTGTGGAAATGAAAATAATCAAAGCTAGAATAGCCACAAAAAGCGCTTTTTTAAATATTTTCTTTTGCATAGTTTTAGTTTTATTAAACTAAAATCGGCGCTATTGTAAAGGCTATCATAGCGATAACTGCTAAAATAGAAATAACTACCCAAATTTTATATATTCTTTTGTTTCTTTTGGCAATACTCATACCTAAATTCTACAAGAATAGGAAGAAAATTACAAACACCGTAATTATCTTTTTAAAACCGCCAAAAAAGCTTCCGCCGGAATATTGACCTTCCCGATATTTTTCATTTTTTTCTTGCCTTTTTTTTGTTTTTCTAAAAGTTTTTTCTTGCGAGTAACATCCCCTCCATAAAGTTTAGCAATCACGTCTTTACGGAAAGCCGAAATAGTTTCTCGAGCAATTATTTTTCCTCCAACCGCTGCCTGTAGGGTTATTTGAAAATTCTGCTTAGGAATAACGTTCTTTAATTTTTCTACCATTCTTTTACCTTCTGAATGAGCTCTCTCTTTGGGAATAATTCTAGAAAAAGATTCTATTTTTTCACCTGCTACAAAAATATCCAATTTTATTAAATCATATTTCCGATATTCAGAAACTTCATAATTCATCGAAGCGTACCCAGAAGAAGCACTTTTTAAATCGTCATGTAAATTGGTAATTACTTCTGATAATGGACAGATGAATTTTATAATCATCCTTTCGTTATCAATATATTCCGTATCTTTGTATTCTGAACGAGTATTTTTCATCACCTCCATAATAGAACCTAGATATTTTGAGGGAGAAACAATATCCAAATTAACACAAGGTTCAAATATTTCTTCTATCAGCGATGGATCGGGCATGTCAGTGGGAGAAAAAATTTTTATTCGCTCATTTCTTGAATCTTCCCTAAGTTTTATTTCATAAACTACACTAGGAGTGGTGATAGTAGGTGAAATTTCAAACTCTCGTATAATTCTTGATTGAATAATTTCTAAATGAAGCATCCCTAAAAAACCACAACGAAATCCTCTACCCAAGGCTTGATTGCTTTCCGGCTCAAAGGTAAAAGCGGCATCGTTTAATTTGAGTTTATCTAAAGCATCTCGCATTAAATTATAGTCATCACCTTCAATTGGATAAAAGGAAGCATAAACCATCGGCTTCACATCTTTATAACCAGGCAATTTTGAAATTTGAGATTTAAATTTTGAAAGCGTAATCGTATCTCCTACCCGACAATGTTCCACGCTCTTAAAGCCAGTGGCTATATAGCCAATATCACCCGCCGAAAGTTGCTGGGCTATTTTATATTGCGGTTTAAAAAAACCCATCTCTATCACATCACTTTCCATTTTTCCTTCAAGAAGAAAAATTTTATCACCACTTTTAATTTGACCATCTACAACTCTTACATAGGCCATTACTCCTTTGTAGGAATCATATTTTGAATCAAAAATTAGCGCTCGCGATTTCTTATCCTGATCACCTTTTGGATGTGGGATATGTTTAATAATCGCCTCCAATAATTTAGCCACTCCTTCCCCGGATTTTCCCGAAACTTCTAAAATTTCATCTTCTGAGCAATCTAAAATATGGGTTATTTCTCTTTTTGTTTTTTTAACATCGGCATTGGGTAAATCTATCTTATTAACCGCTGGAATAATTTCCAGCCCTTGTTCAATGGCTGCATACAAATTAGAAAGGGTTTGTGCTTGAACTCCCTTGGTCGCATCCACCAAGAGTACTGCGCCTTCTACTGCCGCTAAAGAGCGGGAAACTTCATAGCCAAAATCAACATGTCCGGGCGTATCAATTAAATTTAAAATATAAGGCTCATTATTATAGTTATATTCCATCCTAACCGGTTGAAGTTTAATCGTAATGCCTCTTTCTCTTTCTAAATCCATCTGATCTAAAAGTTGTTCCTTCATTTTTCTTTTCTCCACGGTTTTGGTAATTTCCAATAGACGATCAGACAAAGTTGATTTTCCATGATCAATATGAGCAATAATACAAAAATTTCGAAAATTTCTTTGAGCGCTTTCTTTCATATATTTATATTCCACTAATTTCCGTCGGATCATCGGCTGGTATTTTTTGAGCTCTAAAAATTCTTCGCGAAAGAGAATTCTTAAAAATAAAAAACTCTTTTATATCCAACAGATAACTCATGGCGGCAAAAACAATTGTTCCCAGAGTTAGACTTAAAAATAATTGAGTAGCAATACCAAAAAAAGTATCCAAATCAGCAAAGAGAGCCACTTGATCCTTAGCTAGCTGAATAAGAATACCCGCAAAAATTGCACCAGCTAAAATTTTTATAATAGATTTAGCAGTATTTAAATCATCAAAGTTATCCAATTTCTTTCTTAAAATAAAGAAAAGTAGAAGCATTTGTACGATACTGGTTAATGAGAAGGCCATCACTAGCCCCAGCACCTCAAATTTATTAATTAAAATGATTACAGCTAATATATTTATTATTTCTGAAAAAATGGCTACATAAAAAGGGGTTTTTGTATTATGCATAGCATAAAAGGCGCGAGCAAATAGCGGAGTGGTGCATTGAGCAAACAAGCTAATTGAAAAAATTCCTAAAGCTTGAAAAGTTAAAATAGTGTCTTCCCAATCGAATTCACCGGCACCTAGAATAGCTCGCACGAATTGTGCTCGTAATAAAATCAAGAAAACGCTAATAGGAATAACAAAGAAAAGTATTTTTTTTAAAGTATTAGAAACGGCTAAAGAAAATTCTTTATTTTTACCACTGGCATAAAAGCCGGAAAGAACCGGAAAAACCGCGATAGAAAAAGAGATTCCAAATAGTCCTAAGGGAACGCTCTGTAAATTTTGAGCAAAATTAAAAACAGTCAGTGATCCAGCTGAAAGCAATGAAGCAAAAATAGTAATGATTAGAAGATTAATTTGATTGACTGCAATGCCCATAGTTCTTGGTAACATTAAAGTAAAAATCTTTTTTACATTTTTATCTTTAAACGATTTCCATAAAGAAAATTTATATTTAAATCCTAATTTCCTGGCGGTTGGAATCTGAATAAGCATATGCAAAAAAGCTCCCAAAACTATTCCCCAAGCCAAACCATCTATCCCTAAAAATTTAACGAAAAAGAGGACTCCGATTATTATTCCAATGTTATAAAAAATTGGAGCGATTGAATAAACTAAAAAATGTTTAAAAGAAGTTAGCACGCCTCCGAAAATACCACTAATCCCCAGAAAGAGCGGGCTCAAAAACATTATTCTGGTCAAGGAAACCACTGTTTCCATTTTTTCTCCTGAAAAACCTGGTGTAAGTAATTTCATAACATAAGGCGCAAAGATAGCAAAAAAAATAGAAATAATGACTATTAAAAATATAAAGATATTTAAAACATTATTAGCCAGACTCCAAGCTTCCTCATCTTGCTTTTTTGAAATTAGACCTGTAAAAACTGGAATAAAAGCTGCGCTCAGTGCCCCTAAAATTAGAAGATTGTAGATGAGATCAGGTATTCTAAAAGCTGCATAATAGGCATCCAGCACATCTCCCGCTCCGAAAGAAGAAGCTAGGAAGCGATCTCTTAATAACCCCAATATTCGACTAATAATACCAAAAGTAGTTATGACAAAAGCAGCCGACGTTACTGATTGCGAAGGCCTTGAATTCAAAAGCAAACTTTTGTTTAAAATTCTTTTTATCATAATTTTTTATTTTCCAGAAAAAGCGGCTCCAAAAAATTTATCTTCCTTTAGGTTGCTTTCCTCCTTCAGAGAAGTTCCTTCCTTTGTCATTCCGTTGGGATAGGTCCATCTCAGGTTATAATTTTCTGGAAAGTTTAAAGAAAAATCAAAAGCACTCCCAAAACTACCCGATTGCTTTTGAGCTAAGAGTGAATATGAATCCACAAAATTATTTCGAGAGCCAACTTCAACTTTAATGGGCAAAAGATATTTATAGGTAATAGTTACTTCCTCTTGAGGACTAACATAAACCCAATTTCCAAAAACCGTTTTATTTTCATCTTCGGAAATTTTAGTTCCGCCTTCTTCATCTATTATCATTGACTCTTCTTCCATTTTCAATTGAGGATCATTTTTGAATTTTAAAGCATTATAATCAAGTGGTGGACTATTAAATTCTCGCGTTTGACCTTCTACTGAAAGCAATTGGGATCCCTTAGGGACATAAACCCTCATATAGTCGGCATTAACCTTATTCCACCAATCATGCTCTTCTGAGCCTCCATTATGATGCCTGGTTATAGAGAGCGTGTCAATAATTGAGCCATCTGCTTGAATTTCTGCCGAAAGTTTAATTTTTTCATCAATCACTCCATCGGTTTTATAACCGTTTATATTGGAATTAATTACACTCACATAGTCTTTTTGAGATTCCAATATTTCACCCGACCATCCCATTTCGGAAATTTTTTTCTCAATTTCATAATTTTTGGAATAAATCAAAATGTGTTTTTCCGCCAAACTTTCAAACAAAATTTCCAGCGTCCTAGCTAAATCCTCCGGATTTCTTTGGTTGAACAATCTATCCAAAATAATCGGCGCTAGATCGGCCAATATTTTTTTAGGACGATTTTCTTCTTTATCATAATCTATTTCAACTTGCTGTTGAACTTCTTCAACAAAATTTTCCGCTGTAATTGTCTTTTCATATTCTGGAAGATCCACTGGCCCAGTGAGCTCTAAAAGTTTTTGCATAACATTGGGTGTCATAGTAATCACACCATCTACAGTTGGACCACCAGTTTTTTCATAAAACCATGAGGCCTTTTCGGCTGATTTGGGAAAATCTGGAAACCAATTACTATCATGCAGGCTCCAAGCAGCACTGATTTTTTGAATAGGCACTGGTGGAATAATTTTTTCTCTTAGCTGACCGTCAGGATTAAAAATTCCATCCACAAAAAATTTCCTAATTCTTCCATTAAAAATATCCAGAATTCCATAGGTTCCGATGAATCCTCCTGTGGCTCTCATTTCTTGATTATTCTGGAAAAGGAAAAGATATTTTCGAGGACCATTTCCGCCTAGGATATCCGTAAAAATAGCTGAGTTGCTAGAAAAATTAGCCAAATAATTTCTCACTTCCGGTAATTGTTCTTTGAGTGCAATAAAATCACCTTTTTTTTCTTCTGGTATGTCATCGTTATTTATTTTACTTAAATTATCTTCCAGATCATAAATTAGCACCAGAGATTTTTTTAGATTGGCATCGGTTTTTTTAAAAATACTCAACAGAGAGGTTTGATTATTTTCTTCCAGTGGATTTTCCACATCGGAAAGAGATTGAGCAATTTGTCCAATTAAAATGCCCAATTTTGAAATATTTTGTCCGGCTTCAGCCAAATTTTTTCCAGAAGAAACTTTAGAAAAATATGGTAAAAAACGGGTTGAATCAGCCAAAAAACCACCCAATCCCTGAAATTCATCGGAAATTTGACTAAATTTTTTATAGGCCTCATTAAACTCCAAAGCTGATTTTTGAAAATCTTGCGCTTTTATTCCTTCCTGAGCCGAGGCTAAATTCACTAGAGCGCTCATACCGCTTTCTTCCATATTTGATTTAGCCACTAAGCCTTTTTCTATAAAAGTTACTCCTATCACAAAAATACAAATACTAACGGCCATTCTGGAAAATATAAACAATGATTTGGAGAGACTTAGTTTTTGAAAATATTTCCGGAAAGCCAAGAAATCGCCAATGGAAAAAGTATGTGAAATTTTATGATTCTTTTCTTCTTTTTCAAAATAGTCGTAGATTTTTGAAGGTTCTGGATCTTCTTTGGATTGAGTAATTTTTTTTGATACCTTAATTATTTCTTTTTCTTGTTCATTTTCAATAACATTTTTAAACCTCCTTATTTCTAAATCATTTATGGACTCAGGTCGGATGTCCTGAATAATTTCTGAAAAATTATTTTTTTGAACTTGGTTGTTTTTTTTATTTTTTTCAACTGGAAAGAATTTTCTGGCTTTGCTAAATTTTCTCACATCTAAATTACCATCCTGATCTACGGGTTTTATATCAAACATTTGAGGAATAACTTTGTATATTGTTTTTATATTTTTTTTCATTTTATTCCCTCATAAATCACTTGAGTTTCCTGAGCCATTTTTTTCCAGCTGTATTTTTTTATTTGCTCATAACCTTTTTTGATTAAGTTTTCCCTTAAGCCTTTTTCTTTCAACATTCTTTCCATAGTTTGCTCCATCGATTGCTTCTCTAAACCATTAAAATAGATAACCGCGTCCCCTAAAATCTCTCGCATACAAGGATGTTCACTAGAAATAACGGCTGTCCCCTTAGCCATAGCTTCTAATGGAGGTAATCCAAAACCTTCATAGAGAGAAGGCCAAACATAGACAATGGCATTATGAAAAATTACATCCAAATCATAATCCGGAATATAACCGGTCAGATTAATATTTTTTATAGCTTTTTCTTCAATAAAAGTCTTTAGTCTTTGATAAAAATAATCATGTGCTCCCACTAACACTAACTGAAGGTTGGGTATTTTTTGGTTTAAATTATTAAACGCCACCACCAATCGCTCCAGATTTTTGTGGGGATAGGCATTGCCCACATATAACAAATACCGCTTTATTATACCATATCTTTTCAAAATTTCGTCGTCCTTGTTGGGGCTTAACATACAAAAGTCTTCACAAGCCTCGTAAGTAACTTTTATTTTTTCACCAGAAACTTTTGGATAATTATGCAAAATATCATTTTTAGTGAAATTAGAAACCGTAATTATTTTTTCCGCTTTAATTATGGCATTTTTAATAACCATTTTATAGGCTAAAAATTTAATCTTATATAAGAGCGGATTCAGGCGACTACTGCGTCTAGTGGGAAAATGTAATAAAATAAGATCATGAATAGTCACCACAAATTTTTTTCGATACAGTAATGGCACATTAAAATGAGGGAGGTGTACTAAATCCAAATGATATTTTTTCAATAATCTGGGAAACAAAAGCTGTTCGGCTAATGTATACCAGTGATAATCCGCTAAAACTTTTTTAAAATTTTTGTTTCTTGGCTTGTAATCGTCAAAATTATTTTTACGCAAAAAGATAAAATATTCATGCTTAAATTTACCTCCGGAATCAGCTTCACTTTGGAGGGCTATTTTTTCTAAGTTCTCTATTAATTTTTGTGTATAGCGCCCCAGCCCCTTTCCCACGGGCCCATGAAAACGCGCATCAATACCTATCCTCATAAGACTATTATATAATAGATTTGACTATAAAAAAACGTCCCGGTTTCCCTTGGGACGTTCTAGATTTTATCCATTATTTTAAGCACTTTATGCACAGTTGTTTTCCATTGAAAAATTTTAGCTCTTTCTATCCCCCGAGCAATCAATTCTTCCTTTAATTTTTCGGAAAGTAGGATATTTTTTATGGAAGCGCCAATTTCTCCAGGCTTATCCGAATCAACCAAAATGCCAGCTTCTCCCACAATCTCTGGCAGAGAAGAATTATTGGAAGCGATAACTGGCACTCCGCATTTCATAGCTTCCAATGGTGGAAAACCAAAACCTTCAAAAATTGACGGGTAAACGAAAAGGGAAGCTAAATTCAAAACATATTCCTTGTCTGCCTCTTCCACGAAATTAATCATTTGAATATCTTCCGGATTTTTCAATTGTTTTTGGGTTTTAGAAATTTCTTCCAAAATTTTCTTATTCATCCAGCCTTTATGTCCTGCAATCACTAGTTTATATTTTTCCAAAGTTTCCCATTTTTTTATCTGAGCATATTTTTTTAGGATTTGATAAGCGACTACCAAAGTTTTAATATTTTTTCTGGGTTCAATAGTGCCCAAATATAAAATGAATTTATAGGGCAAATTGTATTTTTCCTTAACCTTAATCATTTCAGAATCATTGCGACTGATAATTTTGAATTTTTCTGCCACTCCGCTATAGATAACCTCTATTTTTTTCGGAGGAATATTATAAAGAGTGACCAAATCATCTTTAGTTGAATCGGAAACCGCTATTATTTTATCCGCTCGACGACAAATTTTCTTAGAATTAATAAAAACATGCCATAGTCTTCGCGACCAAGAAAAAGTTTCTGGATATCTTTCAAAGCTTAAATCATGCATAGTTAAAAGGAGCTTTGTTTTTCGACTAACGCTTCCAAAAATAATATTAGGCATAAAAAATATCTCTACGCCACCCAAGAGACGATCAATTTTTGGCCAACCTAAATACCAAAAAGAAAAATTTAAGAGTTTGTTAGGAACGTGAAATTGTTTTAGCTTAACGTTAGGATATTTTTTTATCCAATTAAAATTGGCTGGAGTTTTTTTGAAGGAATTAAAAAAAAGAACATACTCATTTTGCTTATCTTTTTCAAAAAGACCACGCAAAAGATTCAGAGTATATTCCTCCACTCCAGTCCTCCTTCCTTCGCTTAGACATCGCACATCAATTCCGATTCGCATATTTAGCTTTTCTTATTTCCAATAATGGACCAACATTATTACCCAGAAAGCGAAAAAAATTCCCAAAATTAACATCAAGGGAATAACCACTTTAAAACTATAAATATTTTTAACTATGACCGGATCATTAATTGACAATGAAAACCAATTATTTTCTTGTTGCAGTTGATTTAATTTTTCGGTATTGTCTGAAAGTTCTTCAATAATCGCTTTGGCAATTCGCCCGGCATCATCTTTATTAGCAGTAGAAAAATTAACTGCTACGATTTGCGAAGAAATTTTTTCCGCTTTAAATTTTCGGGAAAGTCCTCTCAAGGATATACCGTCATTTTTTATTTGAGCTTTATCCAAAATATCTTTAGCTATTATCGGACTCATCAACCAACCCACAATAGTTTCGGCGAATTTTTCATCCGCTTGCAAACGATATAAATCATCAAATTTATAATCAGTCGTGATTTGAGCGCCTTTTCGCGTGATATTTACCGTCAGAGAGATGGCAAAGGATTCTTTTTGGGTGGCTAAAAATATGCCGCCCAAAACCAGAAAAAGGATGACTACTAATCCAAAAGTCTGCCAATTTTGTTTTATAATCCTGAAATAGTCTCTAATTTCCATATTTTTCTGCTTTAAAGTTTGCGTATTCCTGGTCTAGATATGCCTTTATTTTAGCCTTAAAAATGCTCCTGTCAAATTTTTCCATTTTTTCTCTCAAATATTCCTGACTAAAATCTAGCTTTTCAAAGCGTTCCAAAGCTTCTGCCAAAGCCTCCGGAGTCTGTTTATCGAAAAAAACAGCCGTTTTATTTTCTTCCGCATGCTCTAGAATGTCTCCGCCTCGAAAAGCAATTAAAGGTTTTCCAGAAGCCATGGCCTCAATGGCCACTATCCCAAAATCTTCTTCTTGAGGAAAAATAAAAGCGCGACAGTTAGAATAATATTCCGCCAATTCTTCGTCAGAAACCCGCCCCAAAAATTCAATATTATCCTTAGCTATTTTTTTTAATCTTTTTGATTCTGGACCGCGACCAATAATTTTTAATGGTTTGCCTGATTTATTAAAAGCCTGAATGACTAAATCATGTCGTTTGTAAGCTAGCAATCTTCCTACCATCAGGAAATAATCTCCTTTTTTCTGGCTAACCACAAAATTTTTAATATTAACTGGAGGATGAATTACTTTACACTCTCTCTTGTAATATTTTTTTATTCGTTTGGCCACAAAGTTTGAATTGGCGATCAATCGATCCGCTCGATCGGCACTGATGCGATCCCAAAGCCGGATATAGTTCATCACAAAGGGAATTATTTTTTTAATAATTCCGGGGAAATAAAAATCCTGAGTATATTTTTGACAATCATCCCAAGCATATCTCATAGGCGTGTGCATATAGCAAATATGCAAAGTTTCCGGTCCAGTGATGATGCCTTTGGAATAACTGGAAGAATCCGAAAGGACAATGTCATATTTGGAAAAATCAAACTGTTCAATAGCCATCGGCATAAATTGAGGGAAAATTCGATGAGAACTTTTGGAAAAAGGAATTTTTTGCAAGAAAGAAGTGCGGATATCTTTTTTGTCAAAAACCCCATGCATTAGTTTTTTGTTATAGACCAAAGTGTAAATTGGAGCATAGGGAAATAGCTCGGAAAAACATTCCAGCACTCTTTCCGCTCCTCCATATTGGACTAGATAATCGTGGACTAAGGCAATTTTCATATACTCCATTATATCATCAAATAAAAATACCCGCATTATTGGGTATTTTTATGGAAAGGCGGATAAAAATTCATGAATTAATTCAGTAATTAATTACGTAATAATTTAATACGTAATTTCCCCCTTATCCTTTTTTAGTTAAAAGTTTATGAATTCCGACGTTTTCTAAGCAGCACTCCAAAAGTTTTTAGGCAAAGCTTTAAATCCAATTTCAATGACCAGTTTTCAATATAATAAAGATCCAATCGATATTCTTCATTAAAATTCAGATCAGAGCGTCCGGAAACTTGAGCCATTCCAGTTACTCCCGGTTTGATAGTCAGCAAGCGTCGATGATAATCCATATATTTTTCCACTTCTCTTTCCTGATGAGGTCGTGGACCAACCGCGCTCATAGAGCCCAAAAAAACATTAAAAAATTGAGGAAGTTCATCCAAAGAATATTTTTCAATCAAACGTCCTACTCTGGTTTTTCTTGGGTCAGCTTTTATTTTATAGAGAGGACCTTTTCGCACACTTTGTTTTTCGATTAATTTTTTTTCCAATTGCATAGCATCTTTTAATTTGGGATTGTCATGACTAATGGATTGTTCCCATTTCATATAACGAAATTTATAAACAAAAAATTTCTTTCCATTATCCCCCACTCTTTCATTTTTATAAACGACTGGCCCTTTGCTTTCTATTTTTATAGCCAATGCGATAATCAACATCAGAGGAGAAGTAATGATTATGGCTATGGTAGAAAACACTATATCAAAAATTCGTTTAAGAATCTTCCCCCAACCATCTAAAGGCGTATGCTTTACATCAATAATAGGCTCTCCATTTAAAACATTAACTTCATAGCGGGTAGTTTGAAGAGAGGTAGGAATATATTTAAAACCAATATTATTAATCGCACAGTAGTCCACTAATTTTTCCTGCTCATCATCAGTGATAGAGGGTTCACATAATATTATTTCATCTATTCCTTTCTCTTCTTTTATTTTTTTTATGGTTTTCAAGTGAGGAAATCCAATTTGCTCCACGACCCGATAACCTAAATTTTTATCCTGTTTGATTAATTTATTAATAGTGCTCATTTTCCCATTACGCCCAATCAACAAAACCCGATGAACCCCCATACCTTTTTTTCTGAGCAACCACTTTTGCAAAAAATTAATAAAATAGCGTGCCAATGAAACATAGACTGTGACCATAATCCAACCGGATAAAATAACAAAACGAGAAGAAAACCATTCCCGTTTCAGGAAGATGGCCACGATTAAAATAACCAACGCAATAGAAGTAGCTTTGAAAACCGTAACCATTTCTTGCCACAAGTGCTTGGTGACTCGTTTATTATATAAACCTTCTAAGGCATAAATTAAAATAAAAAAAGGAGCTATGATTAAAATTACTTTAATATAACTCTCAAAAGGATAATCATATAATTTCGGTTTTAGGATGAGAAATTCTGGAATATTTCGAATCGCAAAAGCGGACATAGCTGCTAAAATCAACATCAAAAAATCGATAGGCACTTGGATAAAGCTAAAAAATAATTCTGATCTCTTCATAATTTAAATTTTTTCTTTAAACCCGTAATTTTTCAAAGCCAATCTATAAGCCGGATTCTGTATCCCGAGAACTCGGGACGACAATCATTTATCTTGATCCGATGTTGCCATCGAATTCTAGCGGCACCCTCCGACGTAACGTCGGAGTACGGCCTTGCATCAAGTAGGGTTTTCCCTATTTTGTTATCACTAACAAATAAATATCATAGCTCTTAATTTCGCTATTCAGCTGATAAAGCGAACAAGGAATTAAAAACACTAATATTCTTTTCACCTTTCGCCAATTTTGTCTGAGATTCAGCTCAGCTACAAGATTGAGCGCCCATGCACCTTTTCCATTAACAAACTTATATTTAATACAGCGTAAGACGCAGTCGTTTCTCTACGAAAAATAAACTGTTAAAAAAATTTGTTTGCAGAAAAGGTGCTGGGCTAAACTCAATCAAAATTGGTTAGTATTGTCTCTGTGGCATCACCGCCCCTTTTCACAAAGAAGCGGGATCCCGCCAACGGCGGGACTTTCCCTATCATACCCCTCGCGAGGCAGACGATGGACGTTATCCATTACCCTTGACTCGATTTTCACCGAGAATGTCCGGACTTTCCTCTCCGACATAAAGTCGGAGCGATTGCCTAATTGGCTCTGAAAAATTCAGGATTTAACTGTTAAAAAGCTCTTCATATAATAATTCATTTAACTCTTTTTGTCAACAAAAAAAACTTATTTATGGCTTTAATAAGTCCTAAACAAGCTTTTTAAAATTTCCCATTATTTCATTCTTCTCCTTTAGATTGGTCTGATACCCCAAAAGCCTTTCTCGAGCGGAAACTATCTGTTCCTGGGCCGCTTTTTTCAAAAATCCCGGATTCTTGAGAAGATTCTTATGCTTTTCAATGGCAGTCTTTAGAACATCCAGCTCTCTTTCCATATTTATCAGCTCTTTTTTAAGATCTACCTTGCTCAAAATATCCAGAAATATTTTTTTATCTCCAAATTCCACCCTCACTAATTTAGCTTCATTTTTGGGATATTTTAAAATTCTGATTTTTGCTAGTTTTTCAATAATAGATTTTTCCGCAAAATTTTCCGCATAAGCCACAATTCGATCAGCCGGCTTTATGCGATAATTGGCTTTAATATTTCTAATTTTGGTTACCAGATTTTTTAAATCCTGAAAATATTTTTTTTCTTTGGTCGGAAAAACACACGCAGTTTTTTGAGGCCATTCGGAAATCATTAGCATTTTATTTTTGGCTTCAATTTCTTGCCAAATTTTTTCGGTAACAAAAGGAGCAAAGGGATGCCAAAGACGGATAATTTTATCCAAAACAAAACCTATGACTTCCGGATTTTTTTCCATTTTATTAATTTCAATATACCAATCAGCAAAATCATCCCAAGTAAAATTCCGGAGCCTTTCTTGAGCCAACGAAATGTTTTTTTCTTCCATAAATTTCGTCACTTCTTCGATAGTTTGATTGAGGTTAGTGATTATCCACCTATTAGAAACTGTTTTGATTGAATTTTTCTTTAGTTTTTTTATTAGACAAAAATCAGGCACGCTAGTTTTGGCATAGCGAGCGATATTCCAAAGCTTGGTCACGAAATTACGATAGTTTTCAATTTTTTCTTCATAGAGTCTAGAGTCTTGCCCGGCTGAAATATCCATTACTAAACTAAGTCGTAACGCATCGGCTCCAAACTTTTCAATCATCTGCAACGGGTCAATTCCATTATCCCGCGACTTGGACATCTTATTCCCCTCTCGATCACGAATTAATCCAGTAAAATAAATATTTTTGAAAGGAACGTTTTTGGTGCGATAAAGACTCATCATAACCATTCTAGCCGCCCAAAAAAACAAAATATCTCTACCCATCACCATCATTTGGCTGGGATAAAAATTTTTATAATCACTACCGTTGGGAAAACCTAGTGAAGTATAGGCCCACTGACCAGATGAAAACCAAGTATCAAAAGTATTTTCATCTTGGATTATTTTTTGACTTCCGCACTTCGGACAAGCTTTCGGCCGTTCCAAGGAAACTATCGGTTCTTCAGAGGAACATTGGCAATACCAAACTGGAAATTGATGTCCCCACCAAATTTGACGGGAAATACACCAATCATTTAACCCGTTGAACCATTGCAGCATTATTTTTTTGAAATTTTCCGGATAAAAGTTTATTTTCCCTGCTTTAATAGATTTAATAGCTTCTTTTTTTAATGAAAATTTTTCAGCATCTACATTTATGAACCACTGCAAAGAAACCAACGGTTCAATAACCGCTTTGCATCGCTCACAAAGAGAAATAGAATTTTTTACTGTTTCTTCTTTTTCAAATAAGTCTAGTTTTTTCAAATCACTCAGGATGTTGGCTCGCGCTTCTAAGGTGCTTTGTCCTTTAAATCTTCCGCCTAATTCAGTAATTTTAGCCTGTTCATTAATCACTTGAATTTCTTCCAGATTATTATCTTTGCCAATTTGCCAATCCAACATATCATGCGCCGGCGTAATTTTAACCGCTCCCGTTCCAAAATTCATATCAATCCTTCGATCAGTTATTAATGGAATTTCTCTTTTCATCAAAGGAAGCATTATGGTTTTACCGATAAATCTGAAGTAGCGACTATCTTTGGGATTAACTGCCACAGCTGTATCGCCCAGCATAGTTTCCGGACGAGTAGTAGCCACAGTTATAAATTCTTCGGAATTTTTAAAAGGATATTTTATGAAATAAAGTTTTCCTTCTTTCTCTTTGTGAATTACTTCCAAATCACTAAGCGATGTGGCGCAACTAGGACACCAATTAATTATTCTTTTCCCCTTATAAACCATTCCGTCTTGATACATTTTAACAAAAGTTTCCATCGCTACTTTAGAAATCTGTGGATCAAGTGTAAATTTTTCCCGAGACCAATCAGCGCTAATGCCCACTCGCTTTTCTTGGGAACGCATATACTCGGCATTTTTTAAGGTAAAATCTAAAGCTTGTCGATAAAAATCGGTGCGACCTAATTGACGAGCATCTGTCCCTTCGCTTTTTAATTTTTTTTCAAAGACCACTTGAGTTTGAATTCCAGCATGATCTTTTCCTGGCAAGAGTAATACTTTTTTGCCTCTCATCCGTTCAAATCTCCCAAAAATATCCATCACGGCATAGCCACTGGCGTGCCCCAGATGCAATTCTCCGTTGGCATTGGGTGGCGGCAATATGTTGGTATATTTTTTTTGACTTCTAATTTTTTCCGGCCGAAAAAAACCGCTCTTCTCCCATAGGGCATAGATTGCTTGTTCGCTTTCCTTAAAATTATATTGCTTGGGAAATTCTTTCATAGCTATAAATTTATCGCAGTAATGCACCTAGTTCCTTTTTTGTTTTTGTGCGGATTATTGTTTGTATTTTATTAATTTCTTCATTGGTTAAAGTTCTTTCGGATGAACAATATACGATACGAAAGGTGTAGCTTTTTTTGTTCTTACCAAATTTTTCCTCATTTTCATATTCATCCAAAAGTTTTACCTCCTCAATCAGATTATTTGCATGATCTCGAACAATTTCATAATAATTGTTAAGACTCACATCCTTATTAATAATAAACGAAATATCTCTGATGGTAGCGGGGAATTTACTGACTTCCTTAAATTTACTGTTAATATCTTTGAATTGACTCGTAATTCTTTCATCAGCCGACCAGAGAATTCTAATATCCGGTATTTCCATCTTTATCATGGCTAGCCTGTCTAGACCAAACGTGCCAGCATATCCATTATAAACTTCTGGGTCTAAGCCAAAATTTTTCAAACAATTAGAGTGCACGAGTCCTGCTCCAGTTATTTCTATCCAATTCCCATTCCAATTAATCTCCGCCTGAGTAGAAGGATCTGTAAAAGGGAAAGAGTCAACTAAAAACCTAAATTCAATATCTCCGAAAATTGCTTTTATTGCATCGGCTTGAATGTCTTGCAGATCTTTTAAAGTAATAATTCTCTTGTCTTTTCTACAAACATACAAAAAATCTGTCTGATGAAACGCAGGATAATGGCTTCTGTCAATTTCGTCTTTACGCCAAACAATTCCCGGCGAAAGTGACCCCACCCCACCATCTTTTTTCAGTCTTTCTAAAACTTCTTCATCTCGGAAATAATAAGGCCACATTATTGTCATTTGCGTTCGCAAATGGTAGTTGTCTCCGTCCAAGAAGAAAGTATCCGTCTCTTTTCTTGTTGGATGGCCGGCTGGAAAATTAAGCGAATCGAACTCATCACTGGCCGATACGATTTTCGGAATTTCAACCACGTCAAAATCCGCCCACACAGGAAGGTTTAGTATTTTATCATTTACAATTTTTACCGGAGAATTTTCTTTCTTGGTAAGATCTGGCAAGGCCAACATCCTTTTTATGCGCTCCGCCTTCACATCACTCCTTTTGTTCAATTCTTCCAATAATATTTTTTCGTCATTATCCTCAATAACAATTCTTCTCATAAAATTTCATATTATCCCTTTTATTCTATCTTAAAGCCTAAAAAAGGTCAAAAAGAATAGGGTGGCAAGCATGTTGCAACCCTATTTGAATATTAAATAAAAAATCAATGCCGGATCCTATAATTTTGATAAAATGCACCTGCTACAATCAATAATACCACAACTACCGCTCTCCAATGTTCCATAATTACCTCCTCTTAATCTTCTGCCTTAATTTCTTACTTTTTTACGAAACAAAACACAGATTCTTCCGCAGAGTACGAGAAAAAAATCGATTACTGCTTCCATATTTTTCTCCTAAAATTAGTCTTCCGCTTCAATCTTTTCAGCCATTTGATCCACCAACTTTTTAAATTGTTTTGCGGCCATCCATGGAGAAGTAATTAAAACCCTAAACTTCTCAAAAATTTCTTTTACTTTCTTCATCCCATCCTCCGGTTAGAAAACTATTTTAATAAAATTAATTTTGCCGGACTTTATGATGTTGCCGCTATTATCTTTATTCAAAACGATTTTATAATCGCTTATTTTTTCACCATTAATTTCCACTCCGCCTTGTTCAATTTTTCTTCGCGCATCGCTGATTGAATCAGCCACTTTTGCCAAAACCAAAAACTCACTGAGTTTGATTTCATCTTTTTCAATTTTTATTTCGGAAATATTTTCCGGAGTTTTTTTTTCTGAAAATGTATTCACGAAATATTCTTTCGCTTCCTGGGCCTTTGCTTCACCATGATAAATTTTGGTGATTTCAAAAGCCAACTCCATTTTCGCGTCGCGAGGATTGAGTGCGTTTGATTTCATTTCCGCTTCTTTTTGAGCCACCATCTCCATTGGAATTCTGGTGCAATGAACAAAATATTTAATTATCAGATCATCCGGCATACTCATCACTTTCCCAAACATATCATTCAGTTCGTCCATAATGTTGATCGTGTTGCCCCAACTGGAACTCATTTTGCGACCGTCTGTGCCTTCAATCAAATTTACCATCAAAATATTCTGAACATCCTGTTTGAAATGTTTTTGCAATTCTCTTCCAGCTAAAAGATTAAACCTTTGGTCCGTGCCTCCCAATTCCAATCCAGCCTTGATTGCCACGCTGTCATAACCTTGCATTAAGGGATAAAGCACTTCCCGAAGAGAGATTCTTTTTCCTTCTTTGAGTCTTTTTTTAATATTCTTACGAGCAGAAAATTCCGCTAACGAAAATTGGTCAGCGTGTTCACCAATTTCGGCATAACCTAATTTTGAGAGCCATTCAGAATTGTAGTGAAATTCTACCTTTTCCATATCTAAAATTTTTCCAGCTTGATCTTTGTAAGTTGCTAAATTTTTTTTGACCACCTCTACTTCCAACATCGGTCTTTCACTTTCTTTATCAGAGGTATCTCCAATTACACCAGTAAAATCTCCTACAATCAAAACTATCTGATGACCCAAATCCTGTAAATCTTTTAATTTCAAAAGCACTACCGCTCGGCCCAAATGCAAATTTGGGCTAGTTGGATCAGTGCCTAATTTAACGCGAATTTTTTCACCTGCGAGTAATTTTTTCTTTAAGTTTTCTTTATCAATAACTTCCGCCACTCCGCGGGTTAGAATTTCGTCTATTCTTTTTTCTAAATCTTTTTCCATAAACTCATTTTATCAATTCATCTTATTTTTGGCAATTTGAAATTGCTCTTCCGTAATTTGCCCCGAAGCTTTCATTTGTTCCATCACTTTGAGCATCTTATCGCGATTTTCCGGCTTAAAAGCTTCTTGAGCAATTTTTTGCTTTTCCACATCGCTCATATTTGCTAATTTTTTCATAGCAATTTTTTGTAACATTCCCATTTTTTGGGGATCGGCCGGATTATTTTTTTTGAATGGATTCCACATATAATATTAGTTAGTGGTTATTAGTTAGTAGTTATTAGTTTTTATTTTTTAGTTGTAATTTATAACTGGTCACTAAAAGTGCGGTTGCCACAAAAATTGAAGAATAAGTTCCAAAGACTATTCCAATAATAAGCGCTAATGAAAAATCTTTAATTGATTCTCCCCCAAAGAAATAAATAGCCAACAGAGTAATAATTACGGTGAGTGAAGTATTAATGGATCGTCCGAGAGTTTCATTAAGACTGCGATTGACGATTTCTGGAAATTTTTCTTTCTGAGAACTACGGATAATATTTTCTCGCGTTCGATCATATACCACGATAGTATCGTTAACTGAATATCCCAAAATCGTAAGCAAAGCCGCCACAAAAGGAATACCCACCTCTAAGCCCCAATAATGCCCCAGAATCGTAAATATTCCCACTGTAATAGCAATATCATGCACTAACGCAAAGATGGCTCCTAGCCCATATTTCCAAGATTCAACCGGACGAGAAACTTTGCGAAAAGCCCAAGCAATATAGGCTAAAATTCCAAAAATTGCCCAAATAATCGCCTGGATGGATTTTCTTTTTAATTCCTTGGAAACTGTGGAATTTATAAAATCAGCCCGCAATTGAATGGTTTCAGGATAATCTTTATTTATCATTTCCATCACCTGTTGATTAAGTTCATCATCCTCGGCTGCATAGCGAATCAATACTGATTTATTTTCACTGGCTTGCAGAGTTAAACTTTTCAAATTTAAACTTTCTAGAGTTTTTTGCAGATCTCGATTGGACGGAAGCGATTCATTAAAACCTATCTCCATCAAAGTTCCACCGGTAAAGTCAATTCCAGTTTTTAAACCTAAAGTAAAAAGCAAAACCAAACTTGCCACCACCAAGGTTCCGGAAAAAATATAGGCGTATTTAAATTTAGATAAAAAATTTATCATTGGTTTTTTATTTCTTTACGACTTATGCCCAAAATCCAGGGATATTTTTCCATCCACTCTCCAGCAAAAAAACGTAGCAAAGTTCGGGAAACTATAATCGCCGTAAACATAGAAAGTAAAATTCCCACAATCAAGGTCACTGCAAAACCTTTCACAAATCCAGTTCCAATAATGACTAAAATAAAAGCAGTCAAAATAGAAGACATGTTACTATCAAAAATAGAAGTCCAGGCTCTCTTGAAACCTTCTTCGATGGAGCCCACAATACTGCGTCCGTTTTTTATTTCTTCTTTAGTTCTTTCAAAAATCAGGATGTTAGCATCCACCGCCATTCCGATAGATAAAATGAATCCAGCAATGCCAGGGAGCGTTAAAGTTATCGCCCAAGGAGAAAAAAGAGAAAGCTTAAAAACGGAAACCATCAGCCCAGCATAAATTAAAAGGGCTATTGCAGAAATAACTCCCAAGAAACGATAATACACAATCATAAAAACAATTATTAAAAATAATCCAATCATGCCAGCTTTTAAACTTTTTTGAAGAGAAGAGGCTCCGAGCGTGGCTTCTACTGATTGTTGAGAAACTAAATTAATTGGTACTGGCAAAGCTCCTTGATTGAGTCGGTGAACCAAATCCTTAGCTTCTTCGGTAGAAAAATTTCCAGTAATAACCGCTTCGCCATTGGTAATTTCAGTTTGCACAGTAGGCGCACTAATTATTTGTTCATCCAAAAAAATAGCAATCGGTTTTCCAATATTTTTCTTAGTCAATTCAGCAAAAAGCTTAGTGCCTTCGGAATCAAATTTAATTGCCACTTCCGGTTCTGAAAGTCCTTGACTACGAAATTCAACACTAGCGTTATCTAAATTTTTTCCAGAAAGTCCGGTAGAAATATAATTAACCTCAGGTTCCGGATTGGCTTTCTTAGCAATCAAAATGTGAGCGCTGTGAATTTCCAAATCTTCTCCCTCGCCCTTTTGTTCAATTTTTTTAATAATATGCCAACCGAATTGAGTTTCTACTAGTTGCTGTTGCACTTCTCCGTCTTTTAAGTCTTCCTCAAAAAGAATTTTATCGAATTCCGGCACAAAAGATCCTTTTTTCACGAACCCTAAATCGCCACCTTCGTCTTTACTCCCTGGATCTTCACTACTTTCTTTAGCTAAGGAATTAAAATCTTCTCCGGACAAAGCTTTAGTTAGGATATCCTCCGCTTTTTTCTTAGCTTGTTCGTTTAATTGGTTTAATAAATCTTCCGGAATTTGATTTTCATTATCTGGTTCACCCACCTCCTTAAATTCCAAAAAAGGTGTTTCCTTAATCATAGATTTGGCTTGAGCAATATCTTTTACTCCGGCCAGCTCCACAATTAATCTTCTTCCAGATTCGCTTTTGGTGGAATAAATAACCGGCTCGGATATTCCAAAAGCATTCACCCGCCGTTCAATTACATCCTGCAATGCCTGCATAGCTTCGTCCACTTTTTCGGAATCAATTTTACTGATATCGGCCTCATATTCCAAATGAATACCACCCTGCAAATCCAAGCCTAAATTTATTTTCATCTGGCTAAGGAAATTGTAAACTGGCGGGATTTTGGAAACTATCTTGGGATACGAAATTAGCCCTACCAAGAGAGCTAATAATATAATCCCGTAAAACCGTATGAGATTTTTTTTATAAAGATTCATGCTTTTTATCTTATTCCTTTTTCATCAATTAATCAATTTTCTGCTTAATGAAAAATTTTCTTATGAAGAATTTTCTTATTTCCTCTGGAATTAATATTGTCATAGCCACTAAAATAATAACAACCCAATCACCTATTGATAAAGGAACGGTATGGAGGAGTTTTTGCATTAATGGATTATACACTGCCAATAATTGCAATACAACCACTAAAATTGTAGCGGTGATTAGTATTTTATTTTTTAAAAATTTGAGCTGAAAAATTGATTCACTTTCGCTGCGACAATTCCAAGCATTAAACCACTGAAATACCGCCATTACAGTCAATGAAATTGTAAGGGCTTTGGCTAAATTTTCTGGCTCTCCATTCCCTAAATATTTTGAAAATAAAAATAAGGTTCCTATCGCCATGGGAATAACCATTATTATTCCTCGACGAATCATTGGAAAATCAATGAGATATTTGGCTGGTTTAAAGTTGTCTTTGCTGGAAAATTTATTTTCAGATGTTTCCATCGCCAAAGAAACGTCCAAAAAACCATCGGTTAAAAAATTAAGCCAAATAATTTGTACCGCTAAAAGTGGCAAAGGATAACCCAACATAAGAGCTCCTAAAATAATTAAAACTTCTCCAACACTAGTAGAAAAAAGATAAAGTATTACTCTTTTTAGAGTCTCAATAATTTTTCTTCCTTCATCGATAGCAATTGTAATTCGACTAAAATTGTCGTCTTGCACTACAATATCCGAGGCTTCCTTAGCCACTTCTGTTCCGATCTTCCCCATGGCCACCCCGACATCAGCTGCCACTAGCGAGGGAGCATCATTCACGCCGTCTCCTGTCATTGCTACTATTTTCCCTTTTTTTCTGTAAGCATTGATTATTTTCATTTTATGCTCAGGAGAAACTCTTGCAAAAACCGAGATTAATTCTAATTTTTCGGAAAATTTCTCTTCTGACATATTATCAATATCCTTTCCATCAAAAATTAAATCACCCTCTTCATAAATCCCTGCTTCTCTAGCAATATTTTCTGCCGTTTTCCTATGATCACCAGTTATCATAATCGGTTTTACTCCTGAAGCACGAACACTTTTTACAGACTCCTTTATTCCTTCCCTTAAAACATCCTTCATAGCATAATATCCTCCAAAAGTTACTATCCCTAAAAAATTATTTTTATCATACTCTGGTTTTTTTTCACTTTCCTTAAAAGCAAAAGCGATAACGCGAAAACCTTGAGAAGAAAGCTTTTTAAATTCTGCTTCAAAATATTTTTTTTCTTCGTCATCTTTAAATTTAGCATTCTCTAAAAAGGTTTCTGGAGATCCAATAGCTGAAAAAAAGTATTTTCCCGCAATTTTACATAGAGAAGCCTTGCATCGCGTTTTATAGTCAAATGGAAACTCTTCTATTAAATTTTCTTCAGAAATTATAGAGTTTTTTTCTATTTTTATTTTTTTAGCAAAAACAGAAAGAGCCGCTTCAGTCGGATCGCCATAAACTTGCCAACGATTTTCGTCTGACAAATATGAAACATGAGCATTGGAAGAAATAGCCGCGATTTTTCCAGCTAACAATAGTCCATCAGCTTTAAAAATGTCAATATTTTTTCCGTTTTGTAAAATTGACCCACTATTATTATACCCGCTACCTTCAACAAAAAATTCTTTTCCTTGAGAAAATACAACTTTAACTGTAAGTTCGTTTTTTGTAATAGTTCCGGTTTTATCAAGAGCCAGTAGATTAATTTGACCCAAGGCCTCCACAGCCTGAAGTTTTTTGACTAAAACATTTTTTTGACTTAAACGATACATTCCTAACGCTAAAACTAGCGTGACAACTACCGGCAAACCCTCTGGTATTATGGAAACCACTAAAGCAATAACTACTGAAAGCATCTCCCTTGGATCCTTATTTAAGCCAACTCCGATAAAAAATAAAACAGTAGCCAACGAAATAACCAATGCTACCAATATTTTAGAAAAATTTTGTATATTTTTCTTTAAGGGAATATCTGTATTAATAGACACTACTTTCTCAAATATTTTTCCGATAAAAGTTTTTTCTCCTGTCGCAATAATTATTGCTCGACCCAATCCGGCAACCACATTAGTCCCTCGAAAAACCATATTCTTCTGATCGGCGACACTCACTCCCGTATTTTTAATTATTCCGGAAAACTTCAATATTGGCTCCGATTCTCCGGTAATAGAAGCTTCTTCAATTTTGAGTGAATTTGAGCTTATTATTCTTGCATCAGCTGGGATTTTTTCTCCTTCTTTCAGGAGAATAATATCACCTATGACTATTTCCTCACTTGGAATAATCTCTTCTTTTCCGTCACGCAAAACACTGGCTTTTATTTTTTCCATTTTTCGAAGAGATAAAAAAGCACTTTGCGCCCGACCTTCCTGAATAGCCCCCATGATTGAATTAAAAAGCAAAACAAAAGCAATGATTATTCCGTCGACTAGGTTTCCCAATAAGGTCAGGGCTAACCCGGCAATAAGCAAAATATAGATAAGCGGACTCCTAAACTGTTTTAAAAAAATTCGAAAAAAGCTTTCCCTTTCGCTTTCTGGTAAGCTATTTTTTCCATTCTTTATTAATCTTCTTTTAGCTTCTTCTGCATCCAATCCACTTGAGTCCGACTTCATTACTGCTAGCGTTTTCTCAATAGTTTGATTATAAAACTCCATTTTTATTTTTTTATTTTATTTTCTTTAATCTATGTTCCAAAACCCTATCACCTTTTCCAAATAAAAAGCGACCCTTGAATTTTTTTCCTGCTAAAAATAATGGCATCCAAAACTTGTCATCCGACCACATTTGATCAAACGGGATATCCTCTTCATTAAACCATTGCGGTTTCATTTCTTCAGTTTCCATTGGAGTTCCAGAAAAACTTTTTGCTTTAAAAATATGTACTTCTAAAATTTCCGGATTGCATTGAAATTCAAATTCTACTGTTCCCACACTTTCTAAATTTTCAACTTTTATTCCGGCTTCTTCCCAAATTTCTCTTTTGGCCGCATCTTCAATTTTTTCTCCCGGTTCCACTTTTCCGCCAAACCCATTCCATCTTCCCGCCCCGAAACCTTTCTTTTTCATCCTAAGAAGTATTTTTGGCGGTTGATGGACCAAACAAAGTGTCATTAATTTATTCATGCTTTATTTTCACTATCCACTACCATACACTGTAGTATGGTAGTGTCTATCTTTTTGATTTTTTATTTAATAAATTTGCTAGTAAATAATGTGCCGGGTATTTTTTTCTGACCCATTCCCGAGAAAATGGGACTCGGCCGTATTTTTCAAATTCATCTTTTTCCGGATATTTTTTTCTATAATCTGTAATGGCTTTTTTATATCCCCCAAATCCATTATTAAGCCATCTTTCAACCTGGCTAACCGTAGTAAACCCAATTTTTAGTTCTTTTCTAATTTCTTCATAAGTATAACCCTCCAACAATAATTTAGCTATTTGTATTCGTCTAGATATCATCACCACTTCTCCAAGTGTTAAGAGATCCTTGAAAAAATTTTTAACCTCTTCGCGATTTTTAAGTAACGCGATCATCGAATAAAATTCTCCGAGAAATTTTTTCTTATCTCTATCTGACAATTGATGATATTTAACTCTCATCATAACTTTATATTTTGTACTACCATACAACGTAGTATAGTAGTGCATCACTATGTTAATCAGGGTTGCTTTATTTTATTGGTTTAAAACGTTGAATTTTCTTTCCGTTAACACTGACTTTTTCTAAAAACATTTTTTTAAGACGAACCCAGAGTTGTTTTTTTCCATAAAGCGCACAATAAACCACCAACGCTTCCAGTGTTTCGCTATGTCTCGCAACACCCAACACTTCATATTCCTTGCCTTTGAAATGCCTGTATTTTCCCAGCTTAAGCATTTTATATTTCCTTTAAAATTTTTAGAAAAAATTCTTTGTCTTTAGGATGGGTTAATAAATCAGCCACTTTATCTTTTTCTACCCATCTGGCTTCTGGATTATGTGGATCAACTGGTTTTAATAACTTTTCGTCTGTTTCAAAAAGAAGCATTACGATGGTTTTTAGTTCAGAGTGATCTTCTCCTCCATTTTTGCCAAGTTTATATCTTTGATAACTGCCCAGCTCACGAATAAATTCCAACTGTTTTATTCCTGATTCTTCATAAATTTCTCTTTTGGCCGCATCTAATTTTGTTTCTTTATTTTCTATGTGTCCTTTTGGTAGCGACCAAGAATTTCCCTTTTGATTCACTACGAGAATTTTTCCATCTCCATTAATAACAACACCGCCAGCACTTTTGGTATTTTTTACGTTATTTTCCATGACAATGCTTGTATTTCATTGGTCGACCGTCTGAATGTTTCGCTCCGCATGGGCAAGGCTCGTTGCGACCGGTTTTTTCTTCATTAATAATCGGCTTGGGTTTATTTTCTTCACTAGATCCGCTTCCGGAACTTTCCATTTTATTTTTTCCCTGAAATTGCGCAACATTTTCATCTGCTCCTTTAAATTTCAACTTTTCTTGATTAGCTTCTGCTCGATTGACTAGCGACACCTTAAAGATAGTGTGAACAATGCTAGAACGCACATTTTCCATTAAATGCGAAAACATCCCGAAAGCTTCCCTTTTATATTCAATCAATGGATCCCGTTGACCATATCCCCGCAAACCAATCGCTTCGCGCAAATAATCAATTTCATCCAGATGATTCATCCAATGAGCATCCATAGTTTGCAAAATAACCGCTTTTTCAATCATACGCATATTTTCCACACTTACTTCCTGCTCTTTACGGTTATAAGCCTCCTTGATAAATCCCCAGATACTTTCTTCAATTTGACCCACCTTTTCTACTGAATTATTTTTTCGGCCAGAACGAATTTCTTCCAGTTTATGCAAAGCGTTTTCGGGAATTGGAATAATAGTTTTTACATTTTCAATAATTTCCTCTGGCTTCCATTCATTTTCTTCACCCGCCGTATGAAACGAAACCGAACGTTCAATTTCTTCTTTCAAAAATTCTTGCATTTCTGATTTCAAATTCTGACTACCCAAAATTTCTTTTCTTTTTTTATACACGACTTCTCGCTGACGATTCATCACATCATCATATTCCAAAACATGATTACGAATATCAAAATTAAAACCTTCGATTTTTTTCTGAGCATTTTCAATGGTTTTAGAAATAATTCTATTGCGAATCGGCTGATCTTCCGGCAAGCCTAATGTATTCATCATATCTTTCATTTTGTCGCCTCCAAAACGGCGCATTAGTTCATCTTCCAAAGAAACATAAAATTCCGACATCCCTGGATCACCTTGGCGCCCAGCTCTTCCTCGCAACTGATTATCAATACGGCGCGCTTCATGCCTTTCAGTTCCTAAAATAAAAAGACCACCTAATTCTTTCACGCCTGGACCTAATTTAATATCCGTTCCACGTCCGGCCATATTAGTTGCAATAGTGACAGAACCCATCTGTCCAGCTTTAGCCACAATTTGGGCTTCGCGTTCATTATTTTTGGCATTCAATATTTCGTGCTGAATGCCTTGACGTGTCAGCAAAGCACTCAAATATTCTGATTTTTCAATCGCCACCGTTCCTACTAATACCGGTTGTTTATTTTTGGCAATTTCTTTAATCTTTTCCGCAATGGCATCAAATTTTCCTTTTTCACTTTTGTAAACCACGTCTGGCAAATCTTTTCTAACCATTGGCCGATGAGTGGGAATTTCCAAAACATTTAAACTATAAACTTTAGAAAATTCTTCCGAACTAGTAACCGCTGTTCCAGTCATACCGGCCAGCTTTTCATACATCCTAAAATAATTTTGAAAAGTAATAGTAGCTAAAGTGCGAGATTCTTTTTGCACTCTAACATTTTCCTTGGCCTCAATAGCTTGATGCAAACCTTCGCTATAGCGTCTGCCAGGAGTTAATCGTCCGGTAAAATCATCTACAATAACTACTTCACCATCTTTGACCACATAATCCCGATCTCTATTAAAAAGTATTTGAGCCTTCAGTGATTGCTCCAGATGATGCACATAACTGATTTTTCCCGCTTCATAGATATTACCCATTCCCAACATTTCTTCCACTTTAGAAATTCCTTCATCTGTCAAAGTGACGGCGCGCATTTTTTCATCTACTTCATAATCCGCTTTTTCTTTAAGACGAGGAACAATTTGGGCGAAGCATTGATACATCTTGGTAGATTCCATATCTGGCGCAGAAATAATAAGAGGCGTTCTGGCTTCATCAATCAAAATAGAATCCACTTCATCCACGATGGCATAATTCAAAGGTCTTTGTGCCATTTGTTCTAAACTCTGAACCATATTATCCCGCAAATAATCAAATCCAAATTCATTATTCGTTCCGTAAGTTATATCGGCTTCATACGCTTCTCGTCGAGAAACTGGTTTTAAATTTTCCACTTCAATAGTCACTTCATTAGTATCTACTATTTTTGGCTCATAAATATAGGATGCGTCATGCACAATACAAGCTGTAGAAATTCCTAGAAAGTGAAAAATAGAACCCATCCAATTACAATCTCTTTTGGCTAAATAATCATTGACCGTTATCACATGCACTCCCTTTCCAGAAAGAGCATTGAGATAAATTGGCAAAGTGGAAGTTAAGGTTTTTCCTTCTCCGGTTCTCATTTCGGCAATTTTTCCTTGATGCAAAACTATCCCACCCAAAAGCTGAACGTCAAAATGCCGTTCGCTAATCACTCGATCAGCCGCTTCGCGAACAACTGCAAAAGCTTCTGGAAGAAGATCATCTAGTTTAGTTCCATTTTTTAATTGTTCTCTAAAAGATTGAGCTTTTTGCTTTAATTCCTCATCCGATAATTTTTTGATTTTATCGGCATGTGAATTAATCACATCCACCATCGGATTAAGCTTGCGAATTTCTCTTTCATTAGAGCCAAAAGCTTTAGTAAATATTCCCATAGTTTTCTGATTATACTGTCTTATACTAGCAAATACTCCCGTCAAAGTCTAGACAAAGCGAAAAGTAAGCATAATATTCTATACCTGTCTGAATTTGCGGGGACATTATACTCCAATAGAAAACATATTCCCCATTAGGAGAAAAGCTTAGTCTTTCGGGTACGCCATATTCATTCCATTCTGGATTTATTTTTGATTCTTTGATTAATTTTGCAACACCATTCTCAACAATATAAATTCGGTATTTATCTAAATTATCTCCTATTTTAATTACCGCAAATTTATCCTTATTAAACCAAGCAACTGCTTGAATTTTAGAATATGGGTCTTTTGTTTCTTCGCTTTGGGAATATTTAACTTCCTCAAGACTTGAATTATTTAAATTTAAAAGCATTATATTACATGCCTTGAAATTTAGATTAAAAGTATCAACAAACTCTGCTTCGCATTTCAGGAATCCCACATTCTCGCTATCAATCACTTGCAAAATAGGAATGTAAGTAACTAAAGGATTACTGTTGGCATCTTCTATTATTTTTTCATTATTAGCAAACGACGTCCATATCTTAACCTCTCCTGTTTTTATGTCCTTAGAATGAACATTATTTTCCTTAATATAGAATAATTTGTTCTCAACTAAATTCGTCACTGGAGATAATAATTCCTTCGTGGATATCACATTGGAAGGTGCTTCTTTTTGGTTTATTGTTAAAATTTTCCAAACCAAAAAACCCAATGTTCCTAAAAGTAAAATGATTAACCCTGCCAATATACCAATATAGACTTTTTTGTTCATTTTTTTTACCCAGTGAAATTCCGCTTCACTTTCATTAATAATCATATTCTTGTATTTATTTGTCTCATCAAAAAAAACTTTTCTTCCCAATAGCCCTCTTTTATTGGGAATAATTGCTCCTACGATATCCCCTGCAAAATTAAATGAATTTGACAATAACACCCCTATTGATGTTTTTTGTCCAAATTGATTAAAAATCAAGAGATAACTGTATTCCGCATCATCTTCTGATAAATTAAAAATATTATCAGAAGTCCATCCATTTTTTACAAACAGCCCAAGATCTTCAGGCTCAACTTCAAGCCCCGTCCAGCTATTTACTGGAATAGTTACATTATTTGGAGCGCCCTCGATGGAAACATTTAAATCACAGCCAGTTTCCCTGTTGATAAACTTATAAATTCCTTTCTGTACAACTGTTCCTACCGGCAAAAGTTCCCAAGAAGCCTCCGTCCCAAAAAAAGAAAAACTTTTGTTGTATTTGTAAACATCTAGCTGATTACAATTACCAGATGGAACTAAAAATGGAAAATTTATATGATAAATAAATTCTCCTTTAGCTGAAAGCGTAATGCGATCATAATAATCGAATCCACCTCCGGCAAAACAATTTACTGCTATCCCAAAAACAAACACAACTACCAACAACGATAAAACTCTCTTCATTTTTATCCTCCTTTAGGATAAGGGTTATTTTGTTGCTAAAAACCCGGATTCGCATTTGAAATAGAACACTAGTAAGATATAAAGGTAAGAATTTTTAAATTTGAAACAATGAAAAAAAAGAAAGAAGTTCCAACACCTTTCCAAGCATGAACGCAATGAGATAACCATC
>Ga0210057_1001870_pt1 | contig 31104 bp, 33 predicted proteins | sample CryGeyCG2114_010_2_FD_183968 | JGI IMG/M metagenome (GOLD analysis project Ga0210057, IMG submission 183968) | Groundwater microbial communities from aquifer - Crystal Geyser CG10_big_fil_rev_8/21/14_0.10 (SPAdes) (version 2) | ecosystem: Environmental > Aquatic > Deep subsurface > Groundwater ...
TTAGCCAAACACGGCATTCGGGAGCGCTCAAGATGGTTTTACGAGCGCTCCCCTTTTCTCCAGCCCATCACACATTGTGGTGGCCTGAAGAAAAAAAAGAACGATCTTTCACAACAGAAGTTCAAACACCCGCGGCCGTGGCAGTATAATAACGGCGAGGTGTGATGGCTTTTCTCTCAGGCAGCCCTGCCTGTATGCCTGTGTTACTAGCTCTTGCTAAGGGATATAGCACGCAGGAAGTCGCTTGAATGCGGCCGAGCAGGGTGGGTTTTGTCCGCAAGGATACCCGCGATCGAGGAGATAGAATGAATCAGATGCTTCCGATTGCCGCTTTCCGTGACGAAATCGTGGAGGCGGTGAAGCAGAACCCGGTAGTGGTCATTACGGCCGAGACCGGAGCCGGAAAATCCACGCATGTACCCCAGTATCTGCTGGATGAAGGCTACGACCTCGTCGTCACCCAGCCGCGCAGGCTGGCCGCCAGAACAGTGGCCGAACGCGTGGCCGAGGAAATCGGCGAGGAGCTTGGTGGGACGGTCGGCTACCGCACTGCGGTGGATCGGCAGGACTCGCCGGCGACCAGGTGCCTGTTCTGCACCGACGGCCTCGCACTTGTGCGAGAGCTCATGGGGCAGAACAAGGGCATCCTCGTACTGGACGAGGTTCACGAATGGAACGAGAACATGGAGGTTCTCGTGGCGTGGGCCAAACACCAGATCGAGGCCGGAGTCGAGTTCAGGGTGGTGCTCATGAGCGCCACACTGGAGTCCGAAAAACTGGCAGCGTTCTTCAACGGCGCGCCGGTCATCTCGGTTCCGGGTCGACTCTTCCCGGTAGAAGATCGGCAGCCCGCGGCCCGGTTGATTGATGACGTGACGGCTCTGGTCAGCAATGGTCGGAACGTTCTCGTCTTCCAGCCCGGCAAGCAGGAGATCGAGGACACGTGCGCTGCTCTCAAGCAGATGCAGGTGTTGGCAGAAATCCTACCGCTTCACGGGCAACTCACGCCCCAGGAGCAGTCCATGTGCTTCAAACACTATGGACGTCCGAAGGTGGTCGTCAGCACCAACGTCGCGCAGACGTCGGTGACCATTGACGACATCGACGCGGTCGTGGACTCCGGAATGGAGCGTAGAATCGAGCTGGTGGACGGTGTGGAGGGGCTGTATTTGAAGCCCATCTCCTACGCCGATGCCACACAGCGCAAAGGTCGCGCTGGCCGGACCAAAGCAGGGATCTACATGGACCACTGCGGTGAGTCGACGAGGCCCGACTTCCCGGTCGCCGAGATCCTGCGTAAGCGCTTGGACCAAACCGTCCTGCGCCTGGCAATCGCCGGATTCGACATGGAGGCGATGGAGTTCTTCCATCAGCCCGACATGGCGGACATCCGCGACGCCCGCCGTACACTCGTCGGCCTCGGCTGTATGACGCAGTCAGGGCAGGTGACGCCGATCGGCAAGCTCGTGAACCGTCTGCCGGTGTCCGTGCAGTACGCGCGGATGCTGGTGGAGGCGGATCGGCTCGGGGTTGTGGACGACGTTCTTACTGTCGCCGCGATTATGGAGATGGGCGGCATCACTGTCCCTCCGCCCAGCCGCAACAAGCCGGATCGTCCGGACTGGCGTGGCATGGTGCCGGACGAGAACGAGTCCGACGTCATGGGCCAGCTCGCCGTGTGGCAGATGGCCGAGTCCATGTCAAAGGACGAGATGCGCGAGAAAGGTATCTCTCTCCGGAGTTACTTCCGGGCGCAAGAGATTCGCCGGCATCTCGCATCGGCGGTCAACCGGTTCTTCCGGTTCGGCTCCACGGGCCGCCGTGAGGACATCCTCAAGGCGGTCTGCGCCGGCATGGTGGATCACCTGTACAAAGGTTCGTACGGGGGCTACGCCAACGGCGAAGGTGTAAATCGTGAGCTTGGTATGGCGTCGCTGGTTCGCGGCGCCGAGTGGCTTGTCGGAAAGCCTTTTGATCTCCAGATCAAGACGCGGCGGGGAGAAATGACCCTGAAGCTGATTGAGATGGCGAGCAAGGTGGACCCGATGTGGCTCACTGAGATTGCTCCGCATCTTGTGGAGCAGAAGACCGGCCTTTCTCCTCACTACAACGCCGAGAAGGACACCGTGGTTTCGACCACGCAGGTGTGCTTCAACGGGCAAGTGGTAAAGGAGGAAGTGGTCGCCGACGGAGAGCATCTGGAGGCGGCAATGGTCTTTGCGCGGTGGCTGGCGAGCCATAGCGCACTCACAAACCCGCCGGCGCACGCGGCCGGCATTGCCCTCGACGGCATACTCCGCTCCAATACCGAAAGGCAGGAGCGGGCGTGTCAGCTCAACCGTCGTTCCGGCGAGGACACCTTCAAGGTATACTCGCAGGACGAGATGTTTGAGTGGTTCGCCACAGCGCTTTCGGGCGCTCGGCGGATCAGCGAGGTGACGCGGCCGGAAGTTCTCGCGCTTCCGACCCTCGACGAGAACAAAGTCGCGGAGGTGCTGTTCAATCAGCCCGGCACGATCAGCGTTCTCGGGGCCAACATCGCGGTGGAGTATGCGGATGGCTACGGCCGTTCGCGTGCGAATCCGCGCGTGAGGCTCGCAGGCGAGCTCTCTGGCGAGAACTGCTGGCAGGAATTGCCGGACCAGGGCATTCGCCTGCCGGGCGGCCGCACAGTGGAGGTGGCGGTGCCCTTCGGGTACAGCGCCACCATCAGCGACACCGACATCCCGCGGCTCAAGGAAAGGGTGCGCGAGCATCTGAACCGCGAGCAGTGGGAGCAATGGTACAAGCCCGATCTCACCATCCCCAGCCCGTCGGCCAAGGGATCCGAGATTCCGTTCATCACCACTGTCTACGGGCAGTGTGTGGTGACCGGAGATCCTCTCCGGGCCTTCGGGACAGTCCGCTACCGGACGGGCTACTACAACTCTGGCTGGGAAGCGGTGTGGTATCGGGACAAGGCCGAAGCCGAAAAGGCGCGCGCGGAAGCAACGCGGAATCTTGAAGAGATTCAAGTGGAAGCAATGCGCAAGCGCGAGCTGGAAGCGGCAAGGGCCGAAGCGGAAACCGTCCGCAAGGCTTTTGGGGATCTGTTCTTGTCGGACAACTGGAAAGACCTCGATCCGGAGCTTCGGCGCAAGGTAGAGGATTGGCGGTATTCGTATCTACCATCCTCGACAGACCAGCTCCGAACGGACAAGGCTGACACCGAGGCGCTCATCGCCCGCGTGGAAGCCGAGTTCCTCCAGATTGAGCGCAATCGGAGAGGAACGGTCGACCTCTCAAAGGTCGATTTGTCCAGTTTGTTCGGAGGCGACGCCCGGGTTCGCCGCCAGTAGTTACAAGCGCGCCGTAGCCGCGCACAGTTCTTTTATTGAGTGGAGCGCCACGGGCTCCACTCGCAACAAGCGCCAAGTGTTCGGGCGCAAAAAATACGAACACACGAGCTATGGGAGGAATGCGGCACACGTATTCCTCCCACCCTCTGCGCGTCCCCCATAAGGAACCGCGCACTGATGAGTCCCAACAAGGACGAAAGGGGCGATAGTGGCCAGTATTCTCTTCCGCACATTCTTACGATCCGCCTCTGGCGGAAAATCTCTCTCCTCATCACGCGAATTGCGGGGGAGAACAGTGGTCGGTATATGTCAAAACAAGCTCCCGCGCAATGCGGCAGCTTGTTTTTTATTCCTATTATCTTGCTACGCAATCGTCTTGATTTCAAGCTCCGGGATTCCCTCAAAGTGTTTTACGTTTTTTGTTATGAGCGTTGCGTTGGTGTGTATCGTGGTTGCCGCGATGATGGCGTCAATAATGCCGGTTTTGAATCGTCTGCGGATTTCTCCTGCGCGTTGCGCGATTTCGTCGTTGACTGCTATAGTTTCAAATTTTGAGAACAAAAAATTCACCTCTTGCCGTTTTACGTACTCATTCATTGATTATCCCGCCGCAATTTCGGTCAGCGTCAAGGTTGAGATATACAAACTATGGCCATACTGCTCTGCCTGCGCCATGAATGGCTCCATTGAAACATGGCGCCTCAAGTGGTCTATGAAGATGTTTGAATCTACTAGGTATCCCCCCCCATGCGTCTTTAAAATGCTGTTCGGCTTCTTTTCTTATTTTGTCTTCATACTCAATGCCTGTTTCTTTTTCATCCCCCCATGCGCCGAACGTTCTTCTCGCGGCTTCGGCCAACCCTTTGTTAATTTTTTTCTTTGGCACATAGGTAACAATAACATCAGCCAACTCAAAGCCGGGTTTTGTGTGGGGCACGATAATACCCTCTTTTTCTTTATAGGTTGCTTTTGTGGTAACGGGAATCATAGCACGAAGATTGTAGCATATTTGGCGCTATTGTTCAACTTCCGGCACGTCAATCGTAATATTCACCCCGTTTACCCGATGCGGGGTATTTTGATTATTCCAGAGTACCGCATAGATTTCGTACTCTCCGCCGATTTTTGGTATGATATTCCAGACAGTTTTAAGTGTGGCGCTGTTCGGTGAAAGTGATTTAATGAGGACATACTGGCTGGGGTTTGCTTTTGGTGCAGCGAAGATTTCTACATTAGAAAAGTCAGTGCTCGGAATAGTAAGTTCAATATTCACTGGAAAACCAAATTCATTTAATACTGTGCCAGCCGCAGGCGCCTCCCACGTTACTGAGAGGCCTGACTTTTGTAGTAACAGGTTAAAATTGACAAACACCTCCGTGCTGTTGTCGATATCATCATACGCGATTGTTTTCATTTTATGAAATCCGTTCGCGATTGAGGGATTTGGAATGTAGCGGCCTGTATACGGCGCGTTGCGAGATTCAGAGACCAGCACATCATCCACATAAAATTCAACCCGCGAGATGCCGCGTGGCGCCGAAGCGTCCGCGCTGAACGAAATGATATCTCCACTGACAGTTTGCCCTTCTTTGGGATCAAGAATTGTTATGTGTGGTTTGTTTTCGTATACATGCAGGTTGTCGTATTCTTTAGGGATTGATCCTTCGTCCGCCTTCCAATCGTGCTCTTTCATCCACCTACTTACTGCTTCTTCCCATTTGGGGTACGCGGGATCTCGTTCACTTTCGTTGGTTGGAGCTGTTCCTGTTGGGTCCCCAGTTCGAACATAGTAGAGAATAGTGTGTCCGGTGCGGAATATTTTTTCTTCTATAAATGATTCAGGCGTCAAATTTGTTGCAAGCAGCCCGGACGCACGGTCGATTTTAATAGGTGTTCCGCCTTCTAAGTCGCCGCGTAATACAGGCTTGTCTGGATACGTAATTTCTGGTTTTTTAAAGGCTTCCACTAGTTTATTTGCAAGCGCGTCGCGCATAAAGTGGTTCCAAATAGGAGCGGCAACCACCGATCCATCTGCGCCACGTTTCATTTCAGAAGAATCGTTGTTGCCAACCCACACTCCTGCGGCAAGCGAAGGCGTATAGCCCATGGTCCACGCATCGCGGTAGTCGTTTGTAGTTCCGGTTTTTGCTGCCACCGGGCGTGAACCAAGTGTTAAATAATTATTCGCGCCAAACACGTATGTGCGCGCGTTATTATCCGAAAGCACATCACTCAAAAGCCGGACAACCTGCTCTTCCATTACGCGTTTGCCATTTTCTTCTTTGTATTCTTGCAGTACTTTTCCACGAGTGTCTTCAACTTTTAAAATAGAGGATGTTGGCCGCGCTAAGCCATCGTCTGCGAGCATGGCATAGGCTGCTGTGTGTTCAAGTAGGCTTACTTCTGCTCCCCCAAGCACCAACGAGAGTCCATAGAGGTTTGCATTTCCAAAAGTTGTGTATCCGATTTCTTCTGCTTTTTTAACAACGTTTGCCGGTCCAACTAAGTAGAGCATTTTTACAGCTGGAATATTAACCGAGCCTTGTAGCGCTGAGCGAATCGACAGAGGGCCATGCTCTTTGAGGTCGTAGTTGTGAGGCTCATATTCTTTGCCGTCCCCACCTTTGCCAAATTTAGTCACCACATCCCAGAGTGTGGTTTTGTCGGTATAGCCTTTCTCAAATCCAACTGCATACACAAACGGCTTAAAAGATGAACCAGGCTGGCGCCTGCCTTGGATTGCCACATTGAAGTTGCCATCAATAGTTTCGCTAGCGTAATCGCGGGAACCCACTAAGGCAAGGATTTGCCCAGTTTTTGGATCAATGGCTACAAGTGAAGCGTTTTCCGCGTTGTACTGTTCTTGGTTCCGGTCCGCGAATTCCGCAACTGCAGCTTCTGCAGCTTTTTGCATATCCCAATCAAGCGTGGTAATAACTTGCAGTCCGCCTTGCTCAACTTCGCGCTCCCCATATTTTTCCGCAAGCTGCTCGCGCACCCAGATTACAAAGTGCGGGGCGCTGATAAGGTTTGATTTTTCAACAAATACAATCTCCTCATGGTGGGCTTCTTCTGCCTGCTCTGCGGTGATGGCGCCAGCTTCTTCAAGTAAGTTGATGATGAAGTCTTTTCGCGCCATTAATTCGTCTACATGCGATCCATAGGGCGAGTAGTAGGTTGGCGCTTTTGGCATAGCTGCAAGTAGCGCTCCTTGCGCAATAGTCAAATCTTTGGCACTGGTTGCGAGGTAGAACTGGCTTGCGGATTCAATGCCATACGCGCTTGAGCCATAGGGGATTTCGTTAAAGTAGAGCTGGAGGATCTGGTCTTTGGAGAATTTGCGTTCGATTTGGTAGGCGAGCACCAATTCCTTTGTTTTGCGAGCAAGCGCTTTTTCGTTGGTTAAAAGTGCATTTTTAACCAACTGCTGGGTTAGTGTTGATCCGCCTTGGGCCTTGGAGAGCGTTAGTACGTCTTTTACCACGGCGCGGATAATGCCTTTTATATCAAATCCTTTGTGGGTGTAGAAATTTTTGTCTTCAACCAGAATAGTTGATTGTCGTACGTATTCTGGAATTTGTTCCAAAGGAATAATGGTCCGACGTTGAGTATCAAATGCTTCGTATAAAAGATGCTCTCCGCTCCGGTCGTAGATTTTTGTTGATTGCGCGATTGAGCGGTCGATAATTTTATCCGGAGTAGGTAGGTCGCGCGAGTACCATGCAAATAAGGTCAAGATGAATAAAATACCTAACGCCCCCGCGATTAAGATGTACGGGAATATGGCAGCAACAAAAGCCTTGAGTCCGCGCCCAAAAAATATGGGCCGCTTTTTGCGGGGAGGCCCGCCCGCCTTGTTTTGTTGGCTGCGAGTTACTCGTTGTGGGGTAGTGCGGTAGTTATGGTCGCCCCAAGAGCGACTATGTTTGAAATGTGGAATTGGCATCTTGACTGAATATTAAAATAGATGGTTTAATTATATACTTTATAGTATAAAGTTTCAATGATATATTGGCTTTTGCCTATGTATTGGGTTATACTTAACTTAGGTGTTAAAGCAGAATAATAAACATATATGATTCGGTCTAGGGAAGTGCCAATAGAAGCCATGGCGCGGCCGCCAGAGGGTGAAGAGGGTGGAAATGAGGGCGCGCGAACAGATATTGACGCGCTTTTTGATATTCGCGATGCGAATGAATTTCGGGTTGCCGTAAACGCATTTTTACAGGAGCATAAAGATTCAGAAAAGGAACTTTTGGATCTTGCAGACAGGCTGTATGCACAAGAAGAAGAACAGAATGCGTCTGTGCCAAAAGGCAATAAGTATGAAGTTACGCATGTCATGAAAAACCCAGAGGAATTGCATGCGCTCTATGAGCGCGTTGTAAAGCCGCGATTTAGGAAATCAAATCTATACTCCCTTTTTTTGTACGAGACCATGCGGGAGTCAGTTAAAGTGTTTGAACAAAAATATGGAAAGCACATTATCCGAGAGGATCATGCAGCGGCTACAGCACAAGAAAAAGTCCAGAATGCGGAAGTGCGCGCGTTAATTCCGGAAGTGCAGCAAGAATATGTGGATGCGATGCAAGACAAAAATATACACCAGGAGCGTTCACCAGAGCATCAGGCCGAAATAGTCCGCTTTGAACGGAAGATACGCGCATCCGGTGCGCACGCGAGCAAAGAAGCGCGCGCAATAGAAGAACAGGTTAAAGAGCAGGAACTGCTTCTTGGCGCTATTTTGGAGAAGAGTGAGTTATTTGGGAAAGACTCCAAGGTGTTTCACGCGGACAAGTATGATGACTATTTTACGCATGCTGACTTAGTAGTGGCCACCAAGGGCGGGCCCCTGTTGATTATCGACCTTTCATATTCACAAGGTGATGCCGGTAAAAAGCAGTATTACAACAAAGAGCATCCCATACGCACGCTTGAGTATCCGCCGCATCCAGAGCTTGCGGGAAAACCCGGCATTCCGGTTATTCTTGGTATGGCCAAAGAAGATGCCGAGCAGTTGATTGCGGGCTTCCTTGAGCACGAAGCTCGCTCACGCGTTACCGGCAAGGAGAGTGACATGCAGCCCACGAGCCAAAAAGATATGGAGAAGTGGGTGGATTATGTGCTTATACAATTGCGTCGTCAGGAGCGGTATTTACAGGATCGGCTGGAGAGTATTGACGATGATGCGGTATTTAGTCAGTATGAGTTTGCTGTTTCGGAATACGATGATGCTAGTAAGTACTTTACCGCATTAAAAAAAGAGCACGGATCGCCTGAACTAGACGAAATGCGCTCTCAGTGGGACCGCCACATGCTCTATGCGGAAGCTGATATTAATGAGCATGTGAGGAGAGAGGGTAAGCCTCTCAATCCTGTTACGGTTTTTCCGGATGCTGTACAGGGGGCTGGTCATTGATTGGAAAGAGCTGAAGCGGCAATCCTTTGCTGCCGAGTTGGACAATGGTCTTTTTGTCCGGGAGAGGGGGAGTGGTACTGACAGGTTTTTTCTTGTTACACACTGTTAGCGTCTCCTGTTGTGCTTTAAGAGGAATAGTCATTTAATCATGTAATTAGTATTTTGTCAATAGTATGTCAAAAAAGCAAGATAAGGTATCAGAGTTGCTTGAACGTGGGGTTGCCGAGGTAGTGGTTAAAAAGGATTTAGAAAAGCTTTTGCGTTCAAAAAAGAAGCTCAAGGTATACCTTGGTTTGGATCCTTCTTCTACACTGCTTCATTTGGGAAATGCGGTGCCCTTGCGCAAACTAGCGGCATTTCAAAAGCTTGGGCATGAAGTTATTTTTTTGGTGGGCAGTTTTACCGCGCTCATCGGTGATACATCCGACAAAGATGCCATGCGCAAAGTACTCACCAATAAAGAGATAAAAGAAAATTTTAAGACGTATAAAAAACAAGCATCAAAAATTTTAGATTTTTCAAAAGCGAAAATTTTATACAACGGAGACTGGCTTGGGAAGCTTTCGTTTGAAGATATTGTAAAACTCGCACAGCGCTTTACAGTCCAGCAGATGATAGAGCGGGATATGTACCAAAAGCGTCTCCGCGAGGGCAAGCCAATTGGACTACATGAGTTTTTGTATCCATTGATGCAAGGGTACGACAGTGTGCACATGGAAGTAGATGTTGAGATCGGCGGCAGCGACCAGTTGTTCAATATGCTTGCCGGGCGCACGCTTTTGAAGGCATATAAGAATAAGGAGAAGCACGTGCTCACCACAGATCTTTTGGAAGGCCTGGATGGGCGCAAGATGTCTAAATCCTACAGCAACACCGTAAATATTACCGATGAGCCGAACGATATGTTTGGCAAAATTATGTCGTTGCGGGATGACCTCATCATCAAGTATTTTGAGCTGTGCACAGATACTTCTGTCGCGGAAATTGAGAAGATTAAAAAAGGCCTGCACGCAGGTGATAATCCGCGAGATACAAAGGCCAGGCTTGCTCGTGAAATTGTTGCGCTGTATCATGGTGAAAAAGCGGCGCATGCGGCGGAAAAAGAATTCAACTCCGTGTTCCAGTCTAAGGAAAAGCCCGCAGATATTCCAAAAAAGAAAGTTTTTGGAAAACAAAAACAAGCAGATGAGCTGCTTGTTGAACTCGGCTTGGCGCAGTCACGTAGTGAGGCAAAGCGTTTAATCGAGCAGGGAGGCGTGCGCGTGGATGATGTGGTTATTAAGGATTGGAAACAATCTGTTGATACCCAAAAAGGCGCTATCATACAAGTTGGCAAGCGTAGATTTGTTGAAATCGCTTAACGTCATCCTGAATTTATTTCAGGATCTTTTCATAGGTGGATGCTGAAACAAGTTCAGCATGACGTTTTTGGATAGCGCGGTTAAAGCTTGTCCACTCCCTTGCGGTAGAATTTCGCAGCCGCTTCCGGTGAAATAGTGTTGATGATGATTCCTGAACCAATTTCCACTCCGGCCCAGAATGAGCCGCGCGGTGTAATTTTCATATACAAATGCTGGTTATCATCAAATATCACTTGATGGAAGTAGTAATTATAGGAAAGCCCGAGTTCGTTGATTCGCGCGAGCACGTGCTTTAGAATTTTTGCGAAGGATTTAAGTTCTGCTTTTTTGAGTCCAGTAATGTTATCCACGTGTCGTTTGGGCATAATCCAGCATTCGTAGTTGTGCATGGAGGCATACGGCGTAAAGCAGGCAATGTGCTTGTCCTGCCATACAGCCCTTGGGCCGTCTTTTTCTTTTTTAATCACATCACAGTACACTTCACTGCCGTTTTTAAGCTTGTATTCATTCGCTTTCTGCGCTTTATCCAAGAGGTGTGGTGGAATAAAGTCAGTCGCGAATATCTGCGAGTGCGAGTGCCGGATAGATGCGCCAGCGCGGCCACCTTCGTTTTTAAATATGATAATGTATTGAATGCGGTCTATTTTTTGGATTTCCTTTGTGCGCGCAGCATAGCTTTCTAAAAGCTCCACTATATGTCCGAGAGGCAAATCCTCCAGTTCTGGTTCTGGATCTGGCGTTTCGATTACCACCTCTTGCATACCATAGGCTTTTGGATTATCTAGGCTTACGGCTGGATAATCGTTCGGAATTACTTTTATGCGCCAGTTTGATTCACGGCCGATGGTTAGGGTCGCTTTTTTATTTTTGACGTTTTTGGGGTGGAACACTGAATCCTCTGGATTCTCGTAGGACTTTATTTTCTGCGGCACTTCCAAATCATGCGGCCTGCCTTCGCGTTGGGGCGCATTGATAACATACTTGTCTTGAATATAATCTTTACGAAGCTCTGCGGTTGGTTTTGGCATGGTTCTTTTTATGTTTGTCTATGATCTTATAATACAGGGTTTCATAATTTTCTACCATACGCTCAATCGAAAAGTTTTGTTCCACATGTTCTCGGCACGCATGGCGCATGGCTGTGTACTCATCGGGCGGCATGGCATAGATTTTTTTGACGGCCGCAATCATTTCGCGTTCATTTTTTACGATAAATCCAGTTTTACCGCGCTTAATAACTTCTGGAACCGCGCCGCGGTTGAATGCCACTACCGGGGTGCCGCATGCCATTGCCTCAATCAGAACCAAACCAAAGGCCTCTTTCCATCGGTCAGGGAAGAGGAGTGCCTTTGACTGTTGGTAGTGCTTTTGCACTTTATGGTACGGCAAAAATCCATAGTGCTGTATCCGCGTACCGAGGTAGGGCCCGATAAACGTATCCCAGAATTGTTTTCGTTCTTTGCTGGAGTAGTATTGTGGTCCGACGATTGCAAGAGGTTTTTTGACCGCGCGCGCCACCTGGATGGCGGTATCAGGCCCTTTTTCCGGAACAATGCGGCCGATAAACAGGAGGTCGTTGGCAGGGTGTTCGTTGAACTTAAACTGGGTAATGTCTATGCCGTTATGCGCAATCCCAGTAAACCGTATGGGGCTTCCTTGCTTTTGGTGCGCATTGCTCAACGCCGAGAAGTAGATGTTGCTGAATTCATGTTGGTAATAGGAGAAAAGTTTGCTGTAGTGCGGGTCAAAAGGGCTATGGTATGAGATAAGCGTTGGTACGTGACCGTTCTGTGCCGCAAGTGGAAGCGCAAGTTCAGTATGCGCATGCACGATGTCAAAATCGTTTTTTTTGAATATGTCTATGAGGTGCGTCTGGTCGTTCATGCCGAGATGCCTGGCCCAGTCCGCATAGTTCCCTTCTTTTTTAAGCGCATCGCCGTAGGGGATGGCGGTCCAGTTCGTGATTTTTTTTGAAACAACCGAAGCCTTGGATGCAAAGCCTGGCGCGCCAAAGAGCGTCACCCGGTGTCCGTGTTCGGTTAAAACGTTGGCAAGGTAGTACAGTACCCAGAATGGGGCGTTTATAGTTTTTCGTTTTTGGGGGACGCGGTCAACATCCGAATAAAACAGGGCTATGGAAAGAGGTCGTATAGGCATAGAATGAGTTAGGTGGTATGTTTGATAATTTTTGACACGGCAGCACACACACGCTTAGTATGTTGTTCGATTGAAAAGTGGCGTATGATTCTTTGTCGCGCGCGTGTTCCCAGCATGGCGCGCTGGGTGGCATCCATGGCCAGCACGCGTTCGATTGTCTGGGCGAGCGCTTCGGGAGTGTTTTGGCGTACCAGGAATCCGGTATGGTTGTCGGTGATAATTTCGGGCGCCGCTCCGGTTGCAAGTGCGACGGGCGGTTTTTGCATTGCCATTGCTTCTGCGTACACAAGTCCGAATGATTCCGCGGCCGAGGGCGCGACGACCACATCTCCAAGCGCGTAGAGTTCAGGCATGGTTTTCGGCGTACATTCCGGCAGGAAGACCATATGGTCCGCAATGTCGAGTTTTAGCAGGAAGGCCTGTATTTTTTTGAATGTCGCATCGCGCGTGGTTTGGCGCAATCCCCCGGTGATTGGCGCAACCAGATACCTGTTGTCATGTGTTTTGAGTATTATTTTAAGTGCGCGCGCCAGAAGTTCAAAGCCTTTACCAGTGTTGGGAACTCCCAGCGAGGTAAACGGGCGCGATGGGAATACGATGTAGGTGCGGTTCACCGGCAGCCCGTATTTTTTTTGGAGATTTTTTTTGGAGTATGACTGTGGGTTAAAGCGGCTTGTGTCCACGCCGTTATAGATAGCCGTGGTGTGCCGCCGGGGAACACCTGCGGCGACGAATCGGGATTGCGCGAATTTGCTCACGCAAAAAATGTGGTCCCACGCGAGATTTGCGAGTTTTTTTTGGATGTCCGCACTTACATTGAGCGCGTTCTGTGCGTTGTGCGCGTACTCAAGCACAGGCAAACCCGGAAATTGTTTTTTACACACCGCAATAATACGTGCGGATCGTTTTGGCCCGAAAGGGTAGGTGAGATTGTGTCCGAGTATCGCATCGGGGTTTACCATCCGGATGATGTCTGGCAGTAGCCGGTCGAGTTGCGTGGCGCCTTGTGCGTCCGGAAAGGCGCGGTGTAGGTATGGTGTGCGTATGACCGTGACGCCGTCCCGCTGTTCTGTGCGGGGTTTTTTATCGGGTGAATACGTGAGTATTGTCGGCGTAATGCCATGTTTTTTAAAATAGATAACTTGTTCGCGCATAATCAATTCTCCGCCGCCGAGGTTTGGTAGGTAGACGAAGCTGATGAATAGTACGTTTAGTTTGCGTTTTCGTTTGACCATATGCCTTGTTCGTCCAGCGCCTCTTTAATAAGCCGTGTAAATGTGTTGACTGCTTTTTGCGCGTGCTGCCTGCGCTCCGGAGTTTCGTCCGGATTTTGCGCAATGGGCCAGTAGTATATTATTGCAATGCGCGAGTATCGGAAAAAGATATAATCCAGCCGCATGAGCTCCTTAAGAATGATTCACGCATATAGGGTATTATCGCACGATCTGCTCGGTATAGCAAAATAGAGGCTTTGGGCCTCTATTTTGCTTTCAACACTTTTTTATACAATTCCTCATACTGCGGCACAATGATTTCTGGGCGGTATTTATTTTTAACCGCATTCATTCCATTGATTGAGTAAGCAAGCCACTTATCTTTGTTCTCCAAGAGCTCAATGGCGTTTTTAATCATGTGCTTGGTATTGCCAACGCGCGAGAGAACCCCGGCTTTATTGTCGGTTACCATTTCCGACATGCCGACCGTATTGGAGCCGATAATGGGGACTCCGCAGGATATTGCCTCGAGCGCAGAAAGATTAAAGCCTTCGTTTTCGGAAGTAAGTAGGAATAAATCAGAAATAGAAAGTAGTTTTGCAATATCGAGCTGAAACCCTAGGAAGTGGACTTTTCCCGCGATTTTTTTTCTGCGCGCGGCTTGTTTTGCTTTTATTAGGTCTGGTCCATCTCCAACCAACAAGAGTTTGGCTGGAATTTTTTTCTGGACTCCGTCGAACACGGCAATAACATCACGTATTCGTTTTACCGGCCTAAAGTTGGAGACATGTATAAGGATTTTTTCGTTCGGATCTGCAAAAATTTTTCGAAGCCCGCGCAGTGTAATCCGAGATTTTTTATAGGTAGTAACAAAGTTATAAATAACGTGCGGCGTGGTTTTAAGATTATAATTTTTCTTTGCTTCTTTTGCCAGCGATTCAGATACTGTAGTTATTGCGTCGCTATCTTTTATCGCAAATTCCAGGGTATTTCCAAGATTTTGATCCTTGCCCATAATGGTTGCATCGGTTCCGTGTAGCGTGGTGATGGTTTTTATTTTTCTCCGTACCATTTTGCGGGCCATGGACAGAGCAACTGCGTGCGGCATAGCATAGTGGGCGTGGACAATATCCAGCCGTTCTTCTTGAATGACTTCTGCCAGCTTATTGGTGAGCGCAATAGTGTATGGAGATTCTTTAAAAACAGGATAGTCGGTAACATCAACTTTGTGGAAGTGTAAATTTTTTGGCCAATCTTTACTTAAATTAAAAGGCAGGTCATAGCTGATGATATGGATTTCGTGGTTGCGCTTGGCAAGTTCTTGAGCAAGGCTCGTGGCAAATCCACCACTGCCGCCATAGCTTGGATAACATACAATACCTATTTTCATACAAGTGTTGCGAGCGCCTCTTTGAGTAAATCAAAGAAACGTTTTTTATCGCCCTTAATGCTTTGAATTTTTGATTCTTGTTTAAAGCGGTTAATAGTATGTAGTGTACGGTAAATTTTTTCCGTTTCAAGGCGTTTTTCAACAATTGATTGGTTACTGGAAAGCGCTAAGTAAGAATCAATAAACTCTTTTTGCCATTCTTTGTTTCCTAGAGAGTATGCCCATATATATCCAATATCCATGGCAGGATTGCTTGTGGTTGCGTTTTTCCAGTTAATGAGCCCCACTTCGTTTTTGCTGTAGAGGATATTTTTTGGTTCAAGATTGCCGTGGCAGAATACCAGTGTTTCTTGTGAGGCGGGTTCACTCAGCTTTTTAATAAGTGAATCTTTTAGGGAGTCTGTAATGATTTTTTCTTGCGCAAGTTTTGTGGCTAATAATTTTCCGTCTTTTAATACTTGTTCTGCCTTGCGTACGGAAAGTTTTTTTTCGTCCGCGGTTGCGAGGAGGTTAACTTGCAGGTAGTAGATACCGAGTGCAAGTTTTTTGGCATAGTGGTTGTCGTCGAGCACGGATTTTTTAAATCCGGTTTGCCAGTCCCCAAAATTTTCACCATCAACATATTCGCGCACATGCCAGATGAATTTTTTACCCGCTTTTCCGTTGATAAATTTTGGGAGCAGTACATGCCCGCCATTTTTGAGGGCGGTAATTTTTTTGAGAATATAGACTTCGTTCGCAAGAGCGCGTTGTATTTCTGGATCTGCCGAAAGGGATGCTTTAAAAAACACGCGATGTTTTTCCTCATTTTCAGCGACAGATTTAAAGCACTCCTCTTTTCGTTCTGCTTGAGCCGCGGGTGTTTCTGCTGGCTTTAAATGTAGCTTTTTAAGCTTTTCTTCGATAGATGTTACAAACTTGTTTTTCATAGAGTACTGTTTTTCAAGATTTGCTGCACCATAGTAAGTTCTGCTTTTGCTTCTTTTGGTTCTGCTGGCGCCTTAGTAAGGAAATAGATGGCGCTCCGCAAGGCAGTCCATATTTGGTACATGCGTATTCTTTTCCAGTCTTCATTCAAAAGGCTAATAGACCGATGTGTACAATAGTATTCTACAAATAGTTTTTGAAGCGCTTCGATTTTTTCTTGAGAATGAAATCCAGCAGACATAAACTCAAGTTGCTGCATAAAGCCGCCCACATCTCGCGCCCAATCCCCAAGACAGATATCGGTAAAATCAATAGCCGAGATTTTGCCATCTGTTTTATTAATAATAACATTTTCTGGGTGAAAGTCGCCATGGATAAGATACTTGTGTGGCAAATGAGTAAGGGATTGTTCTTCTTCTGTCACTAATTTTTCGAATACTGTTTTTATTTGTTTATAGTATTCTGGAAAGAGTTTTTTAATTTTTGGCAAAAATCGTTCTGGCCCTGGTAGGATGGTTTTAATTTGGCTATTATCTGGATTAAAGTTTTTTGCATCTTGCGTGTCCACTTGGTGTAGCTGTGCAATCCAGTATGCGGTTTGATTTAAATACTCAGAAAGGTCGGTGTCTGGTTTTCTAATAAATGTAAGCAGTGTTTTTCCTTCCATGCCTTGGTAGAAGAAAGCGTTGAATTTTTTTTCAAAAAATAATGGTTTTGGCAAGAAAACTTTTTGCGCTTTAAACCCGTGCTCATTAATAAAGGTAAGCGCCTCATATGCTTGCTCTCTATTCTCTTGAGAATGAGCGGAACAAAATACCAATATATCTCCAAATGAGGCTGCTTGGTATCTAATAACTACATGGTAAAATTTTTCCCCAATGTTCCGTTTAATTGGTGTTATAGAGAGATCGGAAAGATTGTGGCTTGCGGCAAAGTTTGGAGCATGCTCCGTAAGGTAGGCAGAAGCAAATACTGGATCAAATAGTTGCTCTATTGGCTGAATGTTTGTTTGCATAGTTATTCATTGCCGGCTTTATGGATGCGAATCGCGCGCCGGTAAAGCGTACTATATTTTTTAGCTGGAATTTCCCAAGAGTGGGACTGTTGCATGCCGCGTTTTGCGAGCTTTTTCCATGCGTCCGTGTGCCGGTACGCTTCGAGCGCCCTGGTTATGGCCATAAGGAATTCTTGCGGCGCATATTTGTCGAACACAAATCCATTGCCTTTGTCGGTTTTTGCGTTGTAGTCTGTAATTGTGTCCATCAGTCCGCCAACAGCATGCACAACAGGAACAGATCCATAGCGCAGGCTGATGAGCTGGCCCAAGCCACAAGGTTCAAATCTGGATGGCATAAGGAAAATATCAGACCCGGCGTAAATTTGAGCAGCTTTTTTAGTGTCAAACTCAAGGTGCGCGCTGACTTTTTTGGGGTATTGTTTTACTAGTTTTTTAAAAAAGTTTTCGTACTCTTTATTTCCGGATCCAGCGATAATAAGCTGGATATCTTGCTGGAGCAATGTGTCCGCAATGTTCATAAGCAAATCAAATCCTTTTTGCTCGGTGATGCGCGTTGCCATTCCAAGTACGGGAACATCCTTGTTTTGTGGAAGCCCGAATGTTTTTTGTAGGTAGAGCTTGTTCGTGATTTTTTTGTCTAGAGATCTTGAATCATAATGTTCGTGGATTGCCGGATCTTTTTTTGGATTAAAGTCATTGTAGTCAATGCCATTCACAATGCCGAATACGCGGTCTTTTCTATTTTTAAGGATGCGGTTTAAATCCTCTCCGAATTTAGAGGTCATTATTTCTTTAGCGTACTGTTCGGAAACCGCGTTAATAATGTCGCTTGTGATAATGGCGCGTTTAGCAAAATTAATTGATTGCATTCCTTTTTCGTCTGCAAAACGTGGAAGCCTTGAGTAGCCACCATCTTTTTTGCTCTGTTGATGTCCGGATTGGAACGCAAGATTGTGGATAGTATATACGTATGCCGCGCGAGAAATAGGTTCTGATTTTTTAAACCGTTTTTTTGCAAAGTAGGGGACTAAGCCCGTGTGCCAATCATTACAATGGATGATGTCTGGTTTTACGCCGAGCAGTTCAATGAGTTTTAAAGCTGCCATGTCAAAAAAGAAAAATCTCTCGTTCCCGTTTTTAGCTTCGTAGATGGTTTTGTGGTTGGAGAAGTATTCTGGTCGGTCGATAAAATATATCGGCAGGCCATCCATTAAGTATCCGCGCCAGTAATCAAACGACAACGTTTTAGTTTCGTCCATAACAACCTCAATGTTGTTGCCGAGTTTTTTGAGATTATGCTTTTTAACATCAATCACGCCATGCAGCGGCGTTATAACAAGTACCTTATGTCCTGCACGCTTTTCCGCTTTTGGCAGTGAGCGAGCAACATCGCCAAGTCCTCCTGCTTTAGAGAAAGGCGCCACCTCGGCTGCAATGCTTACAATAGTGAGTTTATTGGCCATACTGTTTGGTTTGCGCGGTACAAATAGCAATTGCTAATGCATCTGCCGCATCATCTGGTTTTGGGATAGTAGTAAGCTTAAGCATGCTTTTGACCATGTACTGTATTTGCTTTTTATCTGCTGCGCCGTAGCCAGTTAAGGCTTGCTTGATCTGTGGGGGAGTGTATTCCTGCACCGGGCAATGCGCGCTTTTTGCGGCTAACAATATAACCCCTCGTGCGTGCGCCACCGTCATTGCTGTTTTTGCATTTTTGGAAAAAAATAATTCTTCCACACCAATGCGCGCTGGTTTGTATTTTTTGATGAGACCGATAATAGCGCTATGGAGTTCTTGCAGCCGATCCATTAATGAATCTGTTTTTTTGGTTGCAATAGTTCCGTACTCAAGAACACAGAACACATCCCTTGTTTTTTTAATTACGCCAAACCCAGTATCAGCTATTCCCGGATCTATACCAAGAATAATCATACTGCGTTATCGTAAAAATCATTTACATCTTCCAAATCTTCCAGGGCTTCGGTAAGCGATTCAAGCTTTTTTTTATCTGCTTCACTGAGCGCAACCGTATTTTTAGGAACGTACTCAATATCTGCGAACTCAATAATAAATTCCTGTGCCTCGAGCGTTTTTTTAAGTTCCTGCAGATGCCTTGGATCTGTAGTGGCTATAATGGAGTCTGTATCGTTTTTGATGTCGTCTGCGCCTGCTTCAATAGCTGCAAGTTCTATTGATTCGCGATTTGCGCCAGACGCTTGCACGCGGATAACACCCTTAAGCTCAAAATTCCACATTACAGAGCCGGATTCACCCAAAGAGCCCCCATGCTTGGAAAGCGCGTGCCTCAGATCAGAAACTGATCGATTGGTGTTGTCGGTTACTACTTTAATAATGAGCGCTACTCCTGCGGGGCCGTAACCTTCATATATATTTTCAGTAAGTACTTCTCCTGAGCCTTCGCCAGTGCCTTTTGCAATTGCTCGCGCAATATTATCTTTTGGCATGTTCACTGAACGCGCCTGATCCAGCGCCATTCTCAGTTTTGCATTAGTTTCGGGGATGCCACCGCCTTCGCGGGTCGCAAGTGTAATATTACGCGCCATGCGAGTAAAAGCAGCGCCTTTTTTCGCGTCGGCAGCTGCTTTTTGGTGCTTGATACTATTCCATTTAGAATGGCCGGACATAGCGCTATAGTATCAGAAAAGTCTTAAAAAATCAATAGAAAACAGCCCGCTAGTATGCGGGCTGTTTTTATTTAAACTGGTTATGTTATGGGCTTGAACAATTCGGACAAGTTGTTGAGCATAAGCCGGGAATTTGATTGGAAAGGCTACCAGTAGTATCGCTTGCACAGGCTGGCCATGGATATGTACTCGAACACGAGCCATTAGAGATGTCGATACAAAGTTGGTTACACCCAATAAAATCATATACACAACTTTGTGGACCGCTAATAACTGAACCGCCATCACCTCCCCCGCCCACTCCGGTTGCACTTGAAAGTTTGCCTACTACGAAGTTGATGAGGATATATGAAAGCATAATTATTGCAATACCAATTACCGCATTGCGGATGTTGTCTCGCGCTTCTTTAACCTGATCATCATTGCCTCCGGCTGTCATCCATTTAAATCCGGCATAGATGATGATGATTACCGCAAGCATTCCCAAAAAACTAAGCGCGATATTAACGATTGCTGCAATTTTTTGAGTAATATTAGTGTCTCCCTGGGTTCCGAGCCCAGTTCCAGTTCCGATAGCTCCTAAATTATTTTTAAGCTGGTTAATGCCGTTTACTGCTTGTGCTGGAACTGCGCCAACAAACAAACAAAGTATAAAAATAGTTGCAAAAAAAGTTTTCATAATACTGGCTTGGGGGATCTTAAGATCCGAACACATCAATAAGCGATTTAGTAACAAAATTAGTTACGACAAATGCCAAAAAAATAACCGCAATTCCAATAACTGCATTTCGTATAGTTCCTTTTGCATCGGTTATTTGTTCTTCATTACCACTTGCAGTCATCCATCTAAAGCCTGCATAAATAATAAGCACAACAGATACTACGCCTACGAATCCCAATAAAGTATTGATGATTGAGGCAATTTTGTCATATAACCCGGCATCGCTTGATATGTTAACGTTTCCAAGTTCAGTGATGCCACCGACAATATTTAGTTTACCACGGGCATCACCAACAGCACTGGCAATTTTATTGTCATTAACAGTTTGAGCGTTTAGACTTGGGTTGATAATTGGAATCAACAAAAAAACAAAAAACAATAGCAATGTAGTTGTAATAGATTTTATATATTTAAAACCGTTCATAATTAGGTGTTACGATTGGACACTGTTGTTCTCCGAGAGTTGAGCATTCAGCCTCGGTTGTGTATTCGCTTTGGCCTGTCCAATAGGTACCGTTAAATCCGCATTGTGATGACATTGGGTAGAGACAGTTTCTAAATTCATCAGTGAGGTCGCCGAAATCAAGAACTTCGGCACCCGCACCCAGGTTAGGGTCTTCACCGCTATCTATCGGTATTTCAATCGGCGCTTACGGCCGCGTGGGTCCGGTAATACTAGCTATCTGATTCAATACAAAGTTCGTAATAATAAATGCCCCAAACACAACCACAATACCAATAACCGCATTTCTGATAGTTTGTTTTGATTCAGACACCATTTCATCGTTGCCACCGGAGGACATCCATTTAAATCCCGCATAGAACATCTGGATAAAAAAGATGACCCCTATAAACCCAAGGATGACATTGATGATGTTACTGATCACGCTAAGCACTGCGCTCTCGCTACTTGATCCGACTGCTTTATTCGCGTCCGTAAGCCCGCCTGTAACCGCGATTGCATCCAAAAATTGGAGCGCATCCTCTCCTGCCTGGCTCCGTTGCGCAAATGCAAGCGACGGGCTTGCCAAGAATCCGGTAAGTCCCAATAGCAGTAATAGAGCGCTTGCGATGCGGCGTGTGGTCATATATGCGTATGGCCTTTTGTGGTGATTATCTAAACCGCCTCGCTCAGTCGGGTCACCACGAAGTTGGTGATCACGTATGCAAGGAAGATTATGACCAGTCCGATGACTGCCTGCAGAATCATTTTGCGCGCTTCGCCAACTTGGTCATCGTTGCCGCCTGCTGTCATCCATTTAAATCCGGCATAGATAATGAGAATGACTGCCAAGATGCCCAAGAATCCGAGCGCGATGTTAATCACGTTGGCAATAACGATTTTAGGGTCTGTTTGGGACCCACTTACATTAATCTGTTGTGCATCGGTAAGGCCGAAATCTGTGGCAGGGTCACCTTGAGCGCTTGCTATAGCTGGCGCAAAAAGTGCTAACCCTAACATACCAAGCGCAAGTACTGAGGATGCTTTCGCAGAGAGTGTCTTATGTATAGACATAGCGTTATATATAATTAATAGATACATGTACAGTATACCAAAAACATACTTTTGGGGCAACAAACAACCCCGCCGAATCGGCGGGGTTGTGCATATGTCTGTAAAACGTTTTTTGTATGTTAGGCAGTTGCTGACTGGAGGTTTGAAATCACGAAGCTCGCAATTGCCCATGCGGCAAATACTATTACTAATCCTATAATGCCTTGGATAATCATCTGTCGCGATTCTGCGACTTTATCCTCGTTGCCTCCGGCTGTCATCCACTTAAATCCACCAGCTAAGATGATGATTACTGCAACAATACCCAAGAACCCAAGGATAATATTGATAATATTTGCGATCGAACCCTTAAGATCACTGCTTTGGTTGATGCCTAGGTCTTTGAAGTTTGATTTTAGGCCATATCCACTATCTTGCGGATCTGCTGAAACGCATGTTCCTGCGTCGCAGATAAAGCTGCTGTCACAGGGTGCTGTGGTGCCGCAAGCACCGCCTAGTTCAACCGCGGCAACCGAGGCTGGCGCAAGCGTGAGCGCCAAGAAACTTAGTGAGAACAATCCGCTTAAAATCATTTTCCAGGGGAGCTTGATGTTTGTTCGCGTGAACATAGTATAAAAATTTAATACTAACAACTTATTAATACATGAATTATACAATACAAATAGGTTTTTCGCAAAAGCAATGTGTTGATAACTATGCGGTTGGCGTGATAATGATTTCCAATACAAACCGCAGAATGATGTAGCTCGTAAACGCTACGAACATTCCAATAATTGCCCAGACCAACGTGTCTTTGCCCATTTTGACTTTATCTGCATTGCCTTGCGACATAAGCAAAATAATGCCACCAATAATAAAGAAGGTAAGCGCTCCTACGCCGACAAATCCTAATAAAAATCGCAATAAACGGCCAAATAATTCTTGCGGGACTGGTATTGATCCTAAGGGATTAAGCGTCGCGCTTCCTGGGTCTGCGGCCAAAGTATGGGAAAGCGGGAGTAACATACCAAGTAGTATGAAGAGTATTTTTTTCATATGCAGTGTGTTTAGTTAGAGTTCAGTGTGGAGCCATTGGGCAGTAGTACAACTGGATGGTCCGCCGTTTGCTTCGCATGTGTAGCCTCTTGTAAAATTTGGATTTGCCTTTTGCACGCCTGCAGCTTCAAGCGCAGATATTGCAGCTGGTGAGTAGGCAATATCTATCACATTAAGCCCGGGTCCGTGCGAGACATGCCCGCCTTCGGTTCCGCCAGTTATAATGATGCAGTTACTGCATTTGCTTGCCGCATCCAAAAGAGTTGTAATGGTTAATTCCGGCAATCCAGCTACATTGGCGCACAGGGAGCATCCTGGCATGTTCCGGAACAGCACACTTTATTATTTTTGTCGCTACACAAGGTGTCATCTCCCCAGAATTTGCAGTCAGCAGTTTCGTTTTGTATGGATCCCGGTGCATCGCCATTAGCGCGCAGATCCGCTTCGTTGCAGATGTCCCACCATGCAACTCCTCCAAGAAAACCTTTCAGCCCAGCTGAGTCTGTTACTTTTGCTCCTTGTTCGGGGCTTGTTGCATACCCGAGCTGACTAGAGGGGTTTGTAAACGCCATAATAATCCAGAGCACCACATAAAATGCCGAAAACACGATGAAGATTCCTACTATGCTGCCTAAAATTTGTTTTTTTGCGGCCCCGATTTTTTCTGCGTTTCCAGCTGAAGCGATCATTCCTATTGAAGCCCATACAATTACTATAAGCGCGAGTCCTCCCGCACCCGTAATAAGCCATTTGCCAAGGGTTATAGCTGTAGCCGCGATGTCGCAGACCCCGCAGTTGCCGGTTGCCGTGCAGGCACGTAAAAATTCGGCATGTGTTTCTTGTGGGATCAAGGCCAGTGCAATCAACGGTAAAAAAATGGCGGCAAATCGTTTCATGCTAGTAGGTCAAGTTTGTATTTTGGACTGCTCCGTCAATTGCTGCGTCCGGCTCTTTGCTGCCGGATACAACCTGTTCAATGGCAGTGCGAAGCGCTTCTTCCATGGCAGCTGCATTTCTGCCATGGTACCAGGTTTGCGCGGTGAGAAGCTGGTCCGCAAACGGAGCAAGCATGTCATTGCCGCGCTGGGAGGCGATCAGCGCTCGAAGCGCGGTTGGTTTTTCTGAATGTTGTAGGAATGAGGCAACTCCTCGTTCTGATGTCATGAATTGGATAAATGCCCATGCTTCGTTTTTATATGCTGTTTGTTTGGTAACGCCTTCAAGCCAGTAATTTGCAAAATTAATTTGTTTTCCGGTTGTTGCAATTTGAGGAAGCTTGGTGACGCCAAGATCAATACCTGGAGCGAGCGAGCGGATGAGTGGCGCGTGGTAGGAGTAGCCAAAAAAGAATCCTGCTTGCTGGTTTGCAAACGCGTCCATTGATTCCGGCTGGTTTTCGTTCCATGTGTACACTTCTTTTGCGGGGGAGGCAAAGTCTGCATAAAACCGCAACGCATCTCGCCCAGGCACTATTGCTGGATCTTGGATGGTTGCGGGAATTTGGTTAAACGTAGCTTTGTTATTTTTTGTCATTTCCGTGCCGTTCTGCATCATAAGAACTGCCAAAATATCTGGTGCGCGGTTAATGTTGCGGCTTCCGCCGAGTGGAACACCTGCTTGTATGATGTTTCCATTTTTATCCTGTGTGGTGAGAAGTTTTACCGCATTTTTTAGTTCTTCCCATGTTCGCGGAGGAGATGCAACGCCAGCTTGATTTAACAATTGTCGGTTGTAGTACAACGCCAAGGTATCCACACTCAAGGGGAGTCCGTAGATTTGTGTCCCTATGGCAACATCCGTAGCCACAGCGTCTACAAAAGCAGTCCGTAGATCCTGGCTCGAAGGGAGTTTGATAGTTTGAAGCACTATTGTGCTTTTATTGCCATCAACAACAGTCGCCGGCAATGTTACACTTTGCGGCATTACTGATAGTATATTTTGGTACTGTTTTAGCCAGGTGGTTTGTACGGAAATAATGTCTGGTCCATTTCCTTCTGCAAGCGCTCGGATAATTGCATCTTCATATTCTTCAAGCCGAAGCTTGCGCACTTTAATATTGATGTGCGGGTATGTTTGCCTAAATGCGGTAATGGCGTCTGTAAAGTCACTTGGTTCGTTAAACACCTGCCAGTAGTTTACTGTTACTGGTTGCAAGGAATCTTTAGACACGGTTCCACTTCCTTTGCACCCTAGCCCGAGTATGGGCAACACGAGGAGCACTGAAGCGAATATTAGTATTTTTATTTTTGTCATAGGTGTATGTTACCTCTTATAGTGTAATACCTTTTAGGTATTTTGCGAAGTCAGATTTGAGATCCTTGTGTGCGAGTCCAAACGCGACCGTTGCTTTTAGGAATCCAAGTTTTGACCCACAGTCAAAACGATCCCCTTCTAGCTCGCATGCATAGAGCGATCGTTTTTTAAGCAGGATGCTGAATGCATCTGCCAAACGGATTTCTCCGCTTTTGCCGCGCTTCATTTTTGAGAGGATTTCGAAAATTTCATTGGTGATGATACACTTGCCGATCCATGCAAGATTCGAGGGCGCATTTTTTGGTTCTGGCTTTTCTACAAAACCACGCACCTCATGAGTTTTTCCGTTACTCGAAGCGACATCGATAATTCCATAACTCGCTACTTCGTTTTTTGGAACCCTGTCTACCGCCAAAACAACATCTTGGTATTTTTCGTAGACGCGTATGAGTTGCTTGAGCGCTGGAATTTTGTTTACCACAATGTCATCTCCGAATAGTATGGCCACAGGCTCATCCGGACCAATCAGGTCTTTTGCTTGTAGCACCGCATGCCCGTCTCCAAGCGGAGTTTTTTGGCGGACATAGTAGAAGTTCGCCAAACTGCTGATTCTCTCGATTTCTTCAAGCAGTTCTTTTTTGCCTTTCTGCTTAAGCCGATACTCCAATTCAAAGTTGCGGTCGAAATGGTCCTCAATGGCGCGCTTGTTTTGGCCGGTAACCAGGATAATATCAGTGATTCCTGAGGCCACTGCCTCTTCTACAATATACTGGATGACTGGCTTATCAACCAAGGTGAGCATTTCCTTTGGCTGAGCTTTGGTCGCAGGTAAAAATCGTGTGCCAAATCCTGCCACAGGAATGATTGCTTTTCTAATTGTTTGTTTTTTTATCATGCTGTCAGTATACAAGAGTTCGTAAATTTCGTCATTAGGTTGGTTGCAGGACTTTAACTTCTTGATTGATACGGCCGGCAAGCGTGTCAGATCGTATTTCTAGTTCATAGTGCGTCTGGAGGTTGAGCCAGAATTCAGGCGACACTCCAAAGTAACGCGCGAGTCTAAGCGCCGTGTCCGCGGTCACGGCGCGGTTTCCATGAACAATTTCGTTGATACGCCGCGCGGGTACGCCGATATCTTTTGCGAGGCGGTACTGGGTGATATTGAGAGGCTTAATAAATTCTTCTATGAGAATCTCACCGGGATGGATTGGTGGGTTTTTTTTAGGCATAGTTTAGTGATAGTCGGTTATTTCTATAGTATATGCGTTTCCTTCTTTCCAGTTGAAGCATATTCTCCACTGTTTGTTTACTCTAATGCTGTATTGTCCTAGCCGGTTGCCCACGAGTTGCTCCAGTTGGTTTGCGGGGGGCACCATGAGATCGCGCAGATCGCGAGCTGCATCAATCATGAGTAGTTTTCGTAGAGCGACGCGTTGGATATCATGTGGCAGTTTCCTCGCAAATTCTCGATTAAACACTTTTTTCGTTTCTTTCCCTCCAAAGCTTTTTATCATAGTTTGTTTAAGTATATAGTAACGCAACGCGATATTATTGTCAAATAATTGATTTTTTGGTGATTATTCGCTATTGTTGTTGTAGTCTTAATACAATTTTTTTCTTGGGCGAGCCTGCGGCGAGTTAAGGAAAAAATTGAAAGGAAAAGAGGCGGACTCCCGCCTTTGACGCGGAGAGGTGGCTGAGTTGGTCGAAAGCGCCGCTCTCGAAAAGCGGTAGGGCCGTAAGGTCCTCGTGGGTTCGAATCCCACCCTCTCCGCCAATTTTCACTTTTTGTGAAATCGTAAGAAGTTGCCTCGGCGCGTTGCGCCTCGCCATGGTATTCCCCCGCCAGAATCCAAGCATTTTTGAGGGGGAACGAAAGCGTCCGCTCGGCAATGCGGAAGTTCGAACCAATCTTTTTGAGAAAATCCCGAATCCTTTCGGGATTTTCTTGTTGAGCGTATTTTTCGGCTTGGTTGGCCTCTTTTAGAAAGGCAATGGCAAGTTCGAACCGATTATTGCTCTTTCGCCCAAAAGCGGATATTTTTTCTTCCAAATCTTTTTTGGCGAGAATGAGCTTGTGCTTTTTAGCGGTATATTCCGCTTGCGACAAACTGCCGTCTAGTTGTAAATTGAGCAAACGATCAAGTTTTGTTTCTATCTCCACAAGCTCATCTCTCGCTTTTTGGGCGAAAGAGCTTTCCGCTTGGGCAAGTTTCATTTTTTCGTTTTCAAAATAATTGATTGAAGCATTTGCCCAAGCGGAAGACAAAGAAACTTTTTTGATTTCCTCTCGGATTTGAGAAGTGATGGCGTCCTCTCTTGCATACCTTTGCGAGCAAGGATTTTTCCGTTTGGTGCATCGCAAATAGTTGTGTCCTTTTTGTGTTTCGGTGGTAATGAAGCAACCACATTCTCCGCAATGGAAAAATCCTCTAAATATGTAAGGTTTGAGTTTTGGCGTTTTCGGTTTGCTCTTGTTCGCCATCACTTCTTGGCATAAATCAAAAAGTTTCTTTGTGATAATCGGTTCATGCTTTCCGTCATACAATTCGCCGTTATACTCAATCACGCCGTAATAGATTTTGTTTTTCAGCATGTACTGATAATTTGAGACGGAAAGCATTTTGCCTTTCTTGCCAACCAAGCCCAAGGAATTGATAATCTTTCGGATTTGAGCGAGGGGGTATTCGCCAGTAGCGTACATTTCAAAAGCCCGCTTGATATACTTTGCCTTTTCTTTGTCCACGGCGATACAGCGGGCGTTTTTATCGTTCACATAGCCAAGTGGCGCCCAAGCGGGCCAAATTCCATTTCTCAATTTCTGGCGAATACCCCTCTTTATATTTTCCGAAAGATTATCCACATAGTATTTTGATTGCCCAAAAGCGATAGACAACATAAATTTTCCCTGCGGTGTCGGGTCAAACCAAAAAGTTGGAAATTTTAGCGTGGTGATTTTGCCTGTATCTACGAGATAAATTATTCGTCCGCCGTCTATGGAATTACGAGCCAATCTATCGGGGTGCCACGCTAAAATTCCTTCCGCTTCATTTTTCTCTATGCTCGCTATCATTTCGTTAAAAATTTCTCTGCCCGGCTCTTTGGCGGTTTTGCTTTCCATAAATTCACGGACGATATTTAGCCCTTCTTTTTTCGCAAATTCTCGCAACTCAAACATTTGCGCTTCAATACTCAAAACCTGTCTTTCGGGTTCGTCCGTGGATTTGCGGGCATAGAGAAAAATCTTTTTGGTTTGTAAATTTATGTTGTCCATATTGTTTTGAAGTTAGCTTTTAGGCAATCAAAGAAAAATACGCTCAACCTTTCGCCTTTGGCGAAAGGAAAAAGATTGGTTCGCAAAATTTCATTTTGCCAGAGCTTCGCTCTGCGAACTTCCGCATTGCCGAGCGGACGCTTTCGTTCCCCCTCAAAAATGCTTGGATTCTGGCGGGGGAATACCATGGCGAGGCGCAACGCGCCGAGGCAACTTCTTACGATTTCACAAAAAGTGAAAATTGGCGGTCGTTTTTGATTGATGTTCGAACTTTCTTTGAGCAGAACCCCGACTAAGGAAGCCGCCCCGCCGCCGCTCGCTAACGCTCGCCAGCCAGCCAAAAAGTTTTCTTCACATTTTTTGATTTGCGCGCGCCGGATTTTTTCTTCTAAAAGGAAAAGAAAACTTTTTGGCTGGCTTCTGCTCTTGACTAGCGGGGCGGCGGGTGCGGCCTCTTTTTGTATTCGCTCCGGCATGGCGGAATTCCCCCCAAACCCCCCTTCCGCCATGCCTCCGCTCAAAAGCAGGCGGGCAAAAATTCCTTCCCCCCAACCCCCTTCCTTTTTGCCCGCCTGCTTGGGCTTCGCCCTGAAATTTTTTTGCGGGGCTATCATTTTTAGAGTTGCCCTTGCCCCACCCTCCCAGTGCGCGGGCAACAGAAAACTCCCTTTAAGTTTGCCAATAGCGGGTAAATAAGTTATCATAAAATGGCTAACGAGCATAGTGTATTATTTATTTTATACCTTTTAATGGTATATGGCAAACGAATCAATGTCAAACAACAAAATAAGCTCAAATTTCAAAAAGCTGCGGGCGCAAAAGGGCTACTCTCTTGAAAAGGTAGCCCGCCTTGCCGACCTTTCACTAAATACCGTTGTGCGCCTTGAATCGGGTATGAATAAGAACCCAACCATTGATACTCTTACAAAAATTGCTCGCGCTCTTGAGGTGAGCGTTGATGATTTAATTCAAAAGTAGTTATGAACACCAAATCTTTAAACTCAAATCTTCATAGGGCGGCTAAAGTAAAAAATGACGAGTTTTATACGAAACGCGCCGACATTGAAAAAGAATTAAAACACTACAAAGACCAGTTTCGCGGTAAGGTGGTGTATTGCAATTGCGACGATCCGTTTGAGAGCGATTTCTTTAAATATTTTGCTGGCAACTTCAAGGCACTTGGGTTAAAGAAGCTCATCGCCACAAGCTATGTCAAATCGCCGATTGTAGGGACGCAATTACCACTCTTTGAAATGAAGGGGTTGAAGCCTGAAGGGAAGGAGCCTATTAAAATCGAGGTGAGCGAGGTCAAAGACCTTGATTCTGATGGCGCAATTGACTTGCAGGACGTGAAGCGGTTGCTAAAAGACGATGCGAATGTCGTTACATCCCTGAAAGGCAATGGCGATTTTCGTAGCGAAGAATGTATTGTATTGCTTAAGCAGGCGGATATTGTAGTCACGAATCCGCCATTCTCCCTCTTTCGCGAGTACGTCGCTCAACTCATGGAGCATGGGAAGAAATTTTTAATAATCGGCAATGACAATGCAATCTCATACAAAGAATTTTTCGAGTTCATAAAGAAAAATAAGGTATGGACTGGCTACGGCAAGGTAAAAGAATTTAAACAACCGGACGGCACGATTAAGAAGTTTGGTAATGTTGGCTGGTACACCAATCTCGATACGACGAAGCGACACGAGAAACTGACTCTCTATAAAAAATATAGCCAAAAAGAATATCAGAAATACGATAACTACAACGCTATTGAAGTATCAAAAGTTTCGGATATTCCAATGAACTACAAGGGTGTGATGGGAGTACCAGTAACTTTTCTCGATAAATACAATCCCAACCAATTTGAAATTTTAGGAATCACCGATAGAGACCCTAAAAACAAGTATCGAGCCAAAATGTACACCAAGGATGATTCGCCAAAATATAATGATTTGAACCGACGAGCTGCAATAAGGGTAAATAATGAACTTAAACCAACTTATGCACGACTCCTAATAAAATTAAAGCAATAATATGAAGATTGAACTACATAAAATTTCAATTCGTAAAGTAATAGTCGGATACAAAGATAGCGCCGAGGAGGGTGTGGCGGCTTATGGCGGCAAATTGGATATTCGACCAAAATACCAGCGCGAATTTGTGTACAAGGAAAAGCAACGCAATGCCGTTATAGAAACTATCAAAAATAGCTTTCCGCTTAATGTGATGTATTGGATGATTAGGGAAGATGGCGGTTACGAGGTGCTGGACGGCCAACAGCGCACCATCAGCATTGGGCAATATGTGAATGGCGATTTTTCGCTGAACGATCGCTTTTTTCATAATCTAACCAAAGAGGAGCAGGATAAAATTTTGGATTATGAACTGATGATTTACTTCTGCGAAGGCACGGATAAAGAGCGACTGGATTGGTTTAGAATTATCAACATCGCCGGAGAAAAATTGACCGACCAAGAAATTCGCAACGCAGTTTATACTGGGCCGTGGCTCTCTGACGCAAAACTTAAATTCAGTAAATCAAACTGTGCGGCGTATTTGTTGGCAAACGACGGTGGGCAATTAGTTAGCGGTTCGCCAATACGACAGGAGTATTTAGAAACCACGCTTTCATGGATAAATGACGGCAAGATTGAGGACTACATGGCAAAACATCAGCACGATAAAAACGCTGATGAGTTATGGGATTATTTCCAAGATGTAATCGCTTGGGTGCGTAAAACTTTTCCCAATTACCGAAAAGAGATGGCGAGCGTGAACTGGGGCGAGTTATACAACCAATTCAAAAAGGAGAAGTTAAACGCCACAAAACTGGAAGCTG
>Ga0210057_1001871_pt1 | contig 31084 bp, 29 predicted proteins | sample CryGeyCG2114_010_2_FD_183968 | JGI IMG/M metagenome (GOLD analysis project Ga0210057, IMG submission 183968) | Groundwater microbial communities from aquifer - Crystal Geyser CG10_big_fil_rev_8/21/14_0.10 (SPAdes) (version 2) | ecosystem: Environmental > Aquatic > Deep subsurface > Groundwater ...
ATTGAACCTATTTATGCATTACTACAATTACCAGAAAAAGCACCGTGGATTAGGCATGGACGGCAAAACACCCATGGAAAGACTAAATGAACTGGCAAGTGTAAACTTGACGCTGCAATGCCACAAATATTGACAGCTAAAGCTTTTTGTCCTATGCTCTGGGAGTAGACTAATTTTAGAATAAATCCAAACACCTTCACCGCAGGGCATTCCCCCACACCAAAATTTGGTGTGGGGGTATTCTGGAAGGTGTCCGGATAAAACTATATGGAACAAGAACCACTAATTCCTGGTTTTAGCGAACCAGTGCAATTTAACGAGGAACAAGGAGCCGAGGTGCAGCCGCCAAAGAAAGACAGCAAAACCGCGATAATTATCGCGGCTGTCGTAATAATCGCGGCCGCCGGGATAATTTACGCTTGGCAGAAAAAAATTCCGCTGGAGCAGGAAACGGAGCAGCCAACTGCCAATGTGGACGCGGGCGTAGGAGGAGAAATAAAGGCCGATAAGCAACCAGAGCTTGATAACGCGCTCGTATCGGCAGAAGGGGGAGAAACCTACAATGTTTATTTCAGCAAAGGCGGGGAAGACTGCAGCCGCGTTTATCCTCTTAAGCGCGAATTAAAAGAGGGCGAAGAGCCGATTTCCACCGCCTTAATTAATTTATTTTTTGGTCCGAGGGAAGCGGAAAAGGAAGCTGGTTACAGTTCATTTTTTTCTAAGAATACCGACTATATTCTGCACTCGGTAAAGGTAAGAAAAGGAATGGCGTATGTTGACATTAAAGACATCCGCTCTATTGTTCCCAACGCCAGTTCTTCCTGCGGCAGCGCGCAACTGCTCGCGCAAATCCGGGAAACGCTCCAGCAATTCCCCGAAATTAATGATTTTCGCGTTGCCATCGACGGCGATCCGGCGCCATTTTACGAATGGCTGCAAATCGGCTGCGCTGACGATTTGTGCGCTAAAGCGCCGTTTGCGAATTAAAATATAGTTTCAGAGAAATATTCGTAGAGACGCGGCATGGCCGCGTCTCTATGTTATTTTTGGTAGTTTTCAGCAAGTAAATATTTTGTTATACTGAACATATGCCCCAACTATACGTTCCAATTTTATTAGGCACGGGCCGGGAAGGGAGGCAGTCGGAAAAAGTGGCGCGCTTTGTGCTGGCGCAGGCAAAAGCCGCTGGTTTAGACGCCGAATTGTTTGACGTGCGCGATTACGGCAGCGCGGTTACTATTCCCAGTTGGGAAAAAAATTCGCGCGCTAAACAATGGCAAACGGCCGTAAAACAAGCGGACGCGTTAATCATGGTGATTCCGGAGTATAACCATAGTTTTCCCGGAGAGTTCAAAATTTTACTGGATTCTTTGTTTAAAGAGTACGTTAAAAAGCCGGTCGGGCTATGCGCTGTTTCCAGCGGCGCTTTCGGCGGAGCGCGTATGGCCGAACAGCTAATGTCGGTTTTTAATTACTTGCAAATGGTTTGGGTCGGCCCGCCGGTTTATTTTCCCAAAGTTAAAGAGTTGTTTGACGAAGACGGCAACATCAAAGACGACAGTTTCCTTGAAAAATTAAAAAAGTTGTTCGCCGATTTGCGCTGGTACGCAGCCAAATTAAAATGATCTGGTTATGCTAAAAAATAGAAAAACTTTTTTATTGATTTACGCTTTTGCTTTTTTTTGGGCGTTGTCGGGCGCGCTGGTGAGCTATATCCAATCGTCGTTTTTAGGCCAGTTCACGGCGACCGAATATGTTGGCTTATATGTAGCGGCCGCAACCCTCGTCAGTTTATTAGCGATTTGGCATTTGCCCCGTTTTATCCGCGCTTACAGCAATTACCAAATCAGTTTTGTTTTAATTATCGTTTTAGCCGCCAGCTATTTTTTACTTGGCCAGGCAACGAATGCTTGGCTGGTATTGCTGTTTTTTATCGTCAATTTTTTAACTGCCAATTTATTGGGGATTAACATTGATGTTTTTTTGGAGGATATTTCGGTTGACGTCAAAACCGGACGCATCCGCACTCGCTTTATGACGATTGTCAACGTGGCGTGGGTGCTGGCGCCTCTAGTCATGGGCAACATTACCGGACTGGATGCGTACGCGAGCGTATATTTTTGGTCAGGGATAGCGCTGTTGCCGGCGGTGTTGTTGCTGTTTTGGCAGCGGCGATTTTTGCAAGATAAAGTTGAGTATAAAAGCCGGCAGTTCGGCCGCTTAAGCGAAATATTTTTTAGTAACCGTAATTTGCGCAATATTTTTTTCACGCACTTTGTGCTGCGTTTTTTTTACTGTTGGATGATTCTTTATACGCCCCTTTATCTGCACGAGCAAATCGGCTTTAGCTGGCCGCAAATCGGCATTATTTTTACCATTATGCTTTTGCCTTTCATTGTCTTTGAAATTCCCGCCGGCATCTTAGCCGACCGCTATTTAGGGGAAAAGGAGATGCTAATAGCAGGTTGGTTGGTTATGAGCGGGGCGACGGCGGCCATTTTTTTTCTTACTTCCGCGAGCGCGGCAGTTTGGGCGGCAGTTCTTTTTTCCACCCGCGTGGGGGCTGCTTTAGTGGAAGCGATGCAGGAGTCATACTTTTTTAAAATCATTGACAAGCAGGATATTGACATTATCAGCATCTTCCGCAACCTTTCTTCTTTAAGCTGGCTGATGGGCTCGCTCGCCGCCGTGGCGTTTTTGGTTTTTCTGCCGCTGGAGTATCTTTTTTTAGCGCTCGCCGCAATTTTGTTATGCGCGGTTTACCCGAGCGCGGCGCTGGAAGACACTAAGTAAAATTTTTAATTATTCTAATTTCTAATTGACTTAATCAATAGGGCATTGGGATTTATTTAGAATAATTAGATTAATTAGGAATTAGACATTTTAGAGGATGACTTGACTTTTGCGGACGAATAATGTATTCTGTAGGGAGTATAAATTAAAAAATAAAAGCAAATTTTATGTCCCAAGACAACATGATTAAAATGGAGTGCACTGCCTGCAAACGCGTTACTTATAACTCGCACAAGAATAAAAAAACCATCAAACAGCGGCTGGAGCTAAAAAAATTTTGCCGCTTTTGTAAAAAGCATACTTTGCATAAGGAAACAAAGTAAATTTAACTCTCTTGCTTTGAGTTGAAAATATAGCATACCCGTGCTATATTTTGTTTATCTGGGGGAGTAGTTCAACGGTAGAATGTCGGTCTCCCCGCCTGCCAAAGCTCGCCATTAATAAATAAATTTTTATAAAATATAAGGGGGCATGGTGTAATGGTAGCATAACGGTCTCCAAAACCGTTGGTTAAGGTTCAAATCCTTATGCCCCTGCCAAGTTTGTATAAACAATGTTATAGTAGCGAGCGGCGGGCAGGCAAAACCGAAGATGAGGGTTCAATTCCTTCTTCTCCTGCCAAATAAAAATCATTCCGCAGTATTGGCCTAAGTTCGTGATTTCTTTGTCAATTTGTTTCACCGCCTGCGACCAGCGCGCGAGCATTTCTAACTCGCGACGGCTTTCGCCCAGTTGGTCCATAATGTCGCCGATTTCCTCCCACCCCAACGCTTCCAGCTCCTCAATCGATTTATTCGCGTTGATAGCCGCAATGACGATGTTGGCGAAAAAATAAAAAAGGCGGACCGGTAATTTTTTAGGTTGCCGCCGCCGATTAACGCGTAGATTCTAATTTATTTTTGCTCCATCTGCTCCAGCAGACAAACTCCTGGAATTAGGAGTTCAATTTCAACTTTTTCACCATCTTGGACGTGGAGCGCGTACAGCGCTCCGCTGGAGCAGTTTTCCTCCCGCATGCCGAGCCGGACCAGAACGGGGCGGCCGGAACAAATTAAAGCTTTATCCGGCAGAGCCGCCACTTTCTTTCCGTACGGCTGAATATCTTGGATTGAAAGATAATTTTTTCGGTTGATGGAGAGGCCGTGGCCGAGTATTATTACGTCTTTGCAATCCCCAATGGTTGCCGCTCCTCCCCAAATGTCCGAAAATATTACTTGGTCAGCCGTGAACCCCAAGATTTGCGCAACTTGCCATTGCCGGCGCCCGGTGCCGGCAAAAACTTCTGCCGGACCATCAGGCAAGTACTCTGGCAACTTTTTTTTCAAAGATTCTATCATATTCCTCCCTTCGGGAGCCATTACGGGGTCAGAGGTATTTGAAAAAGTGGGGCCATGAGTTACAAGATAAATAGTTTTCACCGCTTTTCTCCTTTTTTTCAGGATAGATGTAAAAAGAACATCATATGATGCTACCATATTTTTATAAAAAAGTCAATTTTTTGCAAATTTTTTTTTCTCGCTTTAGTTCAATATTAAATATTGTAATATAGGTAATTTTGTAGTAAAATTGAAATACAAAGAAAAGCAAAATATGCCAAAATTTTATGAAAACAGAAGAGATTATAAAAACTATTCAAAAATATAAATTGCAGCCGGCGACTGAAAGAAAAATGCCGCTTTTTACTTTAAGTTGCATCGGGCATGCTTATACGGAATTGTTAAAACAAGGATTGGGGTTTTCTTATAACGCCATCGGCGCCCTGGGCATGGGTGATTTTTTTCATACTTTATTAAATGAAAAAGATGTAGCGGAAAAGACAGAAAAATATATTGAAAAAAATTTTAACTTCATTATTTCGTTTTCATTATTTCGTAAAACTAAAAAAAATTTTTTAAATTGCCGCGAAGCAATAGACCGGGCGGTACAAAATAAAAAATTGTCTTCCCAAAAGGTATTGCAAATAATAGCCAAAGAATATCCGCAGTATATGGCAGTCATTGGTATTTATAATTGTTTTTGGCGTTATATTGGCAATAACGAACAAAGAGGGAAATTAACCAAAAAATGGGTACAAAAAATTTCACAAGAGAGGGATTTGGTTGCTCGTTATTACCCCAAAGTGGAAGAATTACTTAAATTTTATATCAACAGCCTAGGAAAAGAAAAAAATATAGACGGTGATTTATTGCGGTATATGACTGTACCGGAATTCAATTTATATTTGCGGCAAGAAGCTATTACTAAAAAAACTTTAAAAAATTTGCGCGCCAGAAGGAGCGGGTATCTTTACTTATTTTTTGATAATCAAGAATTAATTTTTACCGATAAAATGATTATTAAAAAAATAAAAGAGAAATTTTTTACCACATCTTATACCGCAAATATTGTTAAAGGTTACTCGGTGTTTCCCGGCAAAGCGCAAGGCATAGTTTACAACTTAAAAGAGAAAAAACATTTGCCGCGGCCGGATAAATTTATTATAATCGCTCCCAGCACTCATCCTGACGATTTGCCGTTAATCAGGCAAGCGGCGGCGATTGTAACGGACGAAGGCGGTTTGCTCTGCCACGCGGCCATTATCGCGCGCGAGCTGCACAAACCCTGCGTGATCGGCACGAAAATTGCCACCAAGATTTTCAGAAATGGAGAGAGGGTGGAGGTGGATGCGAATCAGGGGGTAGTAAAAAAATTATGAACAAAGAAAATAGCAAAAAATTTAACGGCGGCAGTATCGTTATTTACCGCACGAAAGACGGACAGGCCGAACTGAAAGTGCAGATAGAAAAGGAAACCGTGTGGCTGACGCAGGCGCAAATAGCGTCTCTTTTTGGCACTCAAAGACCGGCGATTACTAAGCATTTAAATAATATTTTTAAAAGCGGCGAATTGGAAGAAAAGTCAGTTAGTTCCATTTTGGAACATACTGCTGCCGACGGCAAAATATATCAAACAAAATTTTATAGTTTAGATGCAATTGTTTCTGTGGGTTATCGTGTTAATTCTAAGCGAGCCACTCAATTTCGCATTTGGGCCACTCAAATATTAAAAAGTTATCTAATCAAAGGATATGCCATCAACCAGCACAGATTGGCAGAACAAACTCAAAGATTAAGGGAATTGCAAAATGCCATTAGTTTTATTAAAAATAAAGCCGCTCACTCGTTATTGCAAAAAGAAACGCGAGAATTATTCAATATTTTAGATGATTACGCTCAATCTTTTACATTATTGCAGCAATACGACGAAGGCAAGTTAAAAATAAACAAGCAGAAAATAGCTAAGTTTATTTTAAAATATGAAGATGCTCAAAAAATAATCAGCGAAGCCAAAACTCGCTTAATTAAGAAAAAGGAAGCTTCGGAATTGTTCGGCCGGGAAGTGGAGCATAAGTTTGAAAGTATAATCAATGCTATTCGCCAGACTTTTTCCGGCCGAGAGCTCTATCGCAGCGTGGAAGAAAAAGCGGCTAATTTACTTTACCTTATTATTAAAGACCATCCTTTTACCGACGGCAATAAACGCGCTGGCGCCTTGTTTTTTATTTTCTTTTTGGAAAAGAACGATTATTTATGGCGCAAGGACGGCACGCGCAAAATCAACGACAGCGCGCTGGTAGCTTTAGCGTTGCTTATCGCCGTCAGCGACCCGAAAGAAAAAGAAGTAATGATAAAAATTATTACTAATTTATTAAGAGATTAGTCAACACATGCCAAAAGAAAGATTTATCAAAATCGCCAGTGAGTATGTCGTTTCCATTTTTCCCACCGCGCAGATACTGGACGCCTTTAAATATGGAGTAAAAAAAATTTCCGGTCGGGGTTGCAACTTGGTTTATGTTATTGAAAATAACGCCGTTACGTATTATTCCGAACCTTCAAGCTGGGGCGAAGTTCATAAAGCATTAGTAAGTAAAATAAAAAAGTCTCCCGATTTCTTAAAGCATGTTTTTAGCAATATAGAAATATTAGGCAAACAGCAGGTTATTGAAACAAAAAAATTTGTTAAAAAAATAGATAAATTAAACAATGCAGAATTAAACCGCCGCTATCAGCGATATATTAAAAGTAATACCGAATTTTATTCTTATGGTTTGATACTGCCTCTGCTTGATTTTCAGAGCAGTACTTTTATTTCCCAAGAGTTGCGCACTATTTTGCGCCGGCATAAAAATGAACAGCATTTTAATATTTTGACGACTCCTAGGCGCGATACTTTTAGCAAGAAGCAGGATATCGCTTTATTTAAAATTTTACCAGCAATAAAAAAAGATAAAGAGTTGATTAAAATTTTTAAAACCAAGGAAGCAAATTATATCCGCCAATACTTAAAACAGAATAAAAAAGCGCTCTGGCAAAAAATAACCGACCATACCCGCCGCTACGCCTGGGTCTATTATGTTTATGAAGGACCGGCCGTGCGTGAAGATTATTTTATTGATATATTGAAAGATTATAGCAAACGCAATATAGACCCGGCAACGGAACTTAATAAATATAAAAAAGAAAAAGAAGCGATTTACCAAAAGCAAAAAGAGATCATCAGAAAAATGCCTTTGACCGTTTATGAAAAAAAGATAATTGAATTTGGAAGCGAGGTGGTTTTTATGAAGGCCTACCGGCGGGAGTTACAATCATGGTCATATTATTTGTTAGAGCCTTTATTGAAAGAGATTGCCCGCCGTTTGCATTTAAGCTTAAATCAAGCGCGGATGCTTTTACCGGAAGAGATAACCAAAGCTTTAACGAGCGGCAGAACTGATAATGAATTGATAAACCGGCGTCTGCAGTATGTGGTTTATGGATACGCGCCACAAAGATTGTGTATAACGGGAGAACCAGGGAGAAATTTTATAAAAAATAACATTAAACCGGAAAAGAAAGCGCAGCTGGTTGATGAATTTAAGGGCGATATAGCCTGCGCCGGCAAGGCCAAAGGCACGGTGAAAATTATCAATACTCCGGAAGATATGAAGAAAATGGAGCGGGGAAATATTTTGGTTTCCGCTTCCACCAACCCTAATTTAATGCCGGCGATTCGGCAGTCCGCCGCTATTATTACGGATGAAGGCGGTTTAACCTGCCACGCGGCCATCGTCAGCCGCGAGCTAAAAATTCCCTGTGTGGTCGGCACCAAAATCGCTACCCAAGTTTTAAAAGACGGCGATACAGTAGAGGTGGATGCTAACAAAGGTATAGTGAGAAAAATATAGAGCATTTTGATTAGAGTGGAGGCTTGCCCCGCAGCGAACGATCCCGCTTAAGCGGGAGAGATCTGCTGCGGGGTGGACGCGGAGAAAGGAGTGGTGAGAAAATTGCAGAAGGTAAGTTAGTTTATGTCTTTATTCCGAAATTATTACCGCATTGAGTCCACTCGCCACCCGGACTGGAATTACGCGGGCGGTAGAGACGCGCCATGGCGCGTCTCTACGCCAGTTTGGCGCGCTGCAACGACATTCATTGTCAGCGATTATCAATCATTACAAAAGTGCAGTGACAAGATTTTGTAAAAAACGAAAAATTATTAATTTTTCCTGGCAATCCCGTTTTTACGACCGCATTATTCGCAACGAGTACGAACTGCAAAATATTCGCGATTACATCTATTACAATCCGGTTAAATGGGGAATGGACAGGAATAATATAGAAAATTTATTTATGTAAGAATTATTCTATGTCTAAATTCATCAAACATTTTAAAGATTTATCTTATAAAGATGTCGCAACCGCCGGCGGCAAAGGCGCGTCTTTGGGCGAAATGAGCAAAGCGGGCATTCCGGTGCCGCCGGGGTTTGTTATTTTAGCGTCCGCTTTTGAATATTTTTTAGACGGCAAACGGCAAAAGGCGGCGTCAGAAATAAAACAAGAAATTGAGGCGCAACTGCAGCGCGTTAATTATCAAGACACAAATTCCATTGACCGGGCATCAAACGTCATTCGCGACATTATGCAGGATACGCCAATGCCTAAAGAGTTGGCCGCTGAAATTGTGGTGGAGTTTAAAAAATTACGCGCACCACTGGTAGCGGTGCGCTCTTCCGCGACCGCCGAAGACTCTTTGGTTGCTTCTTGGGCCGGGGAACTGGAAACATATTTAAACACTACTGCCAAAAATTTGTTAGACAATGTTAAACGCTGCTGGTCGTCGCTTTTTACGCCGCGGGCGATTTTTTACCGCTACGAAAAAAAGTTAAGCGACCAAGCCGTGCAAGTCGCTGTCGTCGTGCAAGCAATGGTGCAGTCGGAAATTTCCGGCATCGCTTTCAGCGCGCATCCGGTAACGCGCGCTAAAAACCAAATGGTGATAGAAGCCGGCTGGGGATTAGGCGAAGCGATTGTTTCCGGCCAGGTAACGCCGGATACTTATGTGATAGATAAGCGAGACTTTAGTATCATTGATATTAATGTCAGTGAACAAAAAAGAATGCTCGTAAAAAAAATTAACGGCGGAATAATTTGGAAAGCAGTGCCGAAAGATAAACAAAACAAACAAGCGCTAAGCGGCAAGCAAATTATTGAACTTGCCCGGATGGTTGATAAAATTGAAAAGCGCTATCATAGGCCGCAAGACATTGAATGGGCGTATGCCGGAGGGAAATTTTACATTACCCAAAGCAGGCCGATTACGACGCTGTAACTAGTAACTAGTAAATAATACAATTCGATTGAAAGACGAAAAAATATACACGCCAGTTACTAATTATAAGTTACTAGTTACTGTATTTTTGTTTGCGCAAAATTCCACTTGTAGTTATAATGTTTAAACATGCTAATAACTAACTTAAAGTTATGCTTGACCAAGCTTTTATCCAAAGAATCAAGGATCGTTTATTGGAGGAGAAAAAATCAGTGGCCATCAAACTTGCCGAATTAAATAAACCAGAGGCGGCGATGGATAACCCGGACGAAGAAGATTTGGCGGTGGACGCGGCCGAAGATATTATTGAGGAATCGTCGCGGGCCGCTTACCGGCAATTACTGGATAGAATTGAAGCCGCGTTAAATAGGATTAACCAAGGCACTTACGGCGTTTGCATTACCACCGGCAAAGCCATTCCGCGCGCACATTTAGAGCGAGAGCCCTGGGCAGAAGAGTGTCCGGTAGTAATGAAACCTGGATAATAATCAAAGGATGCTCGTTTGTTTTAGCTATAAAAGTTTTGATGTTGTAAGGTGTAGTTTGATATCTATTTTTTTAAACAAAAAAGCCGCCTCAATTATAGGCGGCCTTTCGTAACAAAATTTTATTTTGCTAATATTAATTTCCGCAGATCGTAAATTTTTCCGGCCCCTCCCCATTTTTTTAACGTTTTGATGGCGCGGGTAGAAAGCGTTAGCCGCAAATATTGGCCGGTCGCCGGATTCAATAAGCGTTTGGTTTGCAAGTTGACATTGAATTTGCGTTTGGAAGCAATGTTGGAGTGGCTGCGGGAGTTTCCCCGACCCGCTTTTTTACCGGTGATTTGACAGATTCTGGGCATAAATTTAATAGTTTATTAGTTTATTGCTTTACTGGTTTATTTAGTATAGACTAGATAATATAATTTGTAAATATCGAACAGTAATTTAGCAGTAATTAAACAATAATTTTTTATTTAATTACCGTTTAATTATTTCTTAATTATTGTTAAATTATTGCTTTATGGTAAATACCCCTTTTGCCAATTATGTTGAGAACTTAACCAAAGCGGCGGCGGCTTTAAATTTAACCGAGCCAGAGTTAAAAATGTTGCAAACGCCGGACCGGATAATAGAGAAAAAAATTAAAATTATCCTTGATTCCGGCGAGCAAAAAGAATTTAACGCTTATCGCGTGCAATTTAACAACGCCCGCGGCCCCTATAAAGGCGGCATCCGCTTCCATCCGGCCGCTGATATTGACGAAGTAAAGGCGCTGGCGGCGCTGATGGCGGTCAAATGCGCAGCCGTTAATATTCCTTTAGGCGGCGGTAAAGGCGGGGTGCAGTGCAATCCCAAAGAATTATCAAAAGCTAGCTTGGAAAAAATAGCTCGCGCTTGGGTAGGCGCTATGGCTGATTACGTGGGCGAGGATAAAGACATTCCGGCGCCGGATGTTTATACTACGCCGGAAATTATGGCGCAGATGCTGGATGAATATGAAAAGATAAAGGGCAGGAGCGAACCCGGTTTTATCACCGGTAAGCCGATATCAGTAGGCGGCAGTGAAGGCGCAGAGGGACCGCTACCGCGCAAGGGGCGGTTTATGTGCTGGAGAAGAGCTGGCGCTGGCTTTAGGAAAAGAGCAAGAGGGCTGGCGAGTGGCGATTCAGGGTTTTGGCAACGCCGGTTTTTATGCCGCGCGGATTTTGCACGGCTTAGGGTATAAAATCGTGTCCGCTTCCGACAGTCGGGGCGGAATTTACAGTGAAAACGGGTTTGACCCGGATGAGTTGATGAAAATTAAACAGGAGCGGGTAAGCGTAACGGCTCTGCCCGGCGCGCGGCAAATAACCAATGAAGAAATAATCACCTGCGCTTGCGACATATTGATACCGGCGGCGCTGGACGGTCAAATCCACATTGATAACGCTCGCGGCGTGCAGGCAAAAATAATACTGGAAATCGCCAACGGAGCGACAACGCCGGTCGCCGATGCAATTTTGCGGGAACGGAACATAACAGTGGCGCCGGACGTGCTGGCAAATGCCGGCGGCGTGACGGTCAGTTATTTTGAATGGGTGCAAAATAGAACGGGGTATTATTGGAGCGAGGACGAAGTATTTGCTAGGTTAAAACCAATTATGGTTAAAGCGTTTCAGGATGCTTGGCAAATCGCCAACGACAAAAAAATTACTTTGCGCGAGGCGGCGTTTATCTTGGCAATACAAAGGATTGTGGAGGCAATGAGGATAAGAGGAAAGTTTAATAATTAAAACAATAATTTAACGGTAATTAGACAGAAATTTTACAGAAATTAATAAAAATTATTGTTTAATTATTGTTTAATTTCTGTTGAATATTTATTTATGCTTACTAAACAACAAATTTTAGACGATTTTACCAAAGCGTTAAAAAATAAAGACGAGGTGAAAAAACGAACTCTGGAATCAATTAAGTCGGAGATTTTAGTGTTTGAAAAAGCCAAAGCAGGCAACGAAGCTACCGCGGAGAAGATAGCGGAAATTTTAAAGAGTATGGCTAAAAAGCGGCGGGAGGCGATTGAAGCTTACGAGGCGGCAGGGCGGGCGGAATTAGCCGCTAAAGAAAAAGAAGAGTTAGCGGTGATCAAATTTTATCTGCCGGCACAAATGGGCGAAGAGCAGATTAAAAAGGCAGTGCGTAAAATTGTCGCTGAACAGGGGTTTACTAAGGCGGATTTTGGCAAAGCAATGGGGATGGCAATGGGGCAGTTAAAAGGCAAAGCCGATGGCGGACTGGTAGGCAAGGCCGTGAAAGAAATTTTAGGCAGCTGATAATATTTAATATTGAATATCAAAAAACTCGTCCCGCAATACTGCGGGACGAGTTTTATTTTTTTATCTTATCGCTTTGCTCAAGTTAAATTATCTAGTGGCTCCAGAGTAAGCAATGGCGCGAACGGCGTCCCAGTTAGTGGCCGTAGTCGGGTTTTTGCCGTAAATCGCTTTAAAGCTTTTGATAGCCGCCTTTTCCGAGTTTAGATTTCTATCCGCTGGTCGTAATCCGTAAGCCATAACCGTTACTGCCGCATCGTCATGAGAATTAGTTCTATTCGGATCGCGCTTATAGATGGTCTTAAAAGAAACTGTCGCTCGGTCTTCAGACGTTTGGCTGCGTTCGGTCGGCCAACGGCCGTTGCCGATTTTAATAGTATCAGACCACTCGGTTTCGTTACTCGGCACTTTACCAAAAGCCGCTTTGTAGGAATTGACCACCCCAGCCCGTTCGCCCGCGCCTAACACCTTAGTTGTGGGCGTGCCATAGGTCACGAAGGTGTTAATCGCCTCTTTGACTTCGTTCGTAACATTACTTAAGCCCTTAACCAAAGCAGAGGTGTATTTTCTGTTGGAGCTTGTTTCCGCCGCCTGATTTCTAACGGCGCCAATAATCGCCAATACATCTTCTACTTTACTCATCGCTACGGTAGCAGCTTCATTTAGTATTTGCTGAATTTTTTGACTGGCTGATGCCGGGGTCGCGGGAGTAACAGTAGGCGTAGCGGGAGTGGCTGGAGTCGCTGGTGTCGCACCTCCACCTCCACCTCCACTACTACTACCACCGCCACTTTGGCAGGAATTGACTGAAAGCTCTAATTTGTATGTTCCGGCAGTGGTGGGAAAGGTCAAGTAAGTTGTACCCGGCGTAGTGTTATCCTGGCAACCCTTTTGCTCATCGCCTATAAAAGCGCGTAGAGACGCAACAGAGCTATTTGAGGCTGATACCTTGAAAGTACCCGGGTTGATTACCGTTACCAAGCCATTACTGAAAGACCATGTTTCCGCGGTTGAGGTGTCAAGTATGACTATACTGGTAGTTGAGCCGCTAAAAGTAACATCACTGACTGTAATATCGTCAGTGGCTTGGAAATCATTCGTTGCGGCTATCACCGGCGAGAGCGCAAACAAAGGAGAGAGGAGCAATAAGATAGACATCAGTATCGCAGTAATTTTTTTCATAACTTTATAAAGTTAAGTTATTTATCTTATTGCCGCACTTAGAAGCAACTGGTCGAAGAGGTAGCAAACGGCTGCCGGTTAGGCGCGCTGTCGCTCAAATAAACGAAAACGTTTTCGCCGTTCTCTTGTCCGGCATACATGCAAAATCTGCCGGTAGAAATAGTTGAGGTTGCCGCGCCCGTGCCCGCCAAGCCCGCGCCAACGCTTAATTGGCCAAATAGCGTAGATGAAGCTATGCCTACTTTGTTGTTAGTTTGATCACCTACCAAAGTACTGGTATCAAACAACAGATTGCCGATGGAGTTTATCTCTAATAGGGTGGTGCTGGAACCGATAACCAGCGCGGATTTAGCCGCTTCTGCGTTGATGGAGAATTGACCATAAGGCGTACTGGAACCGATACCTATCTTTTCTGCCGAAACATCAGCAAACAGTAAATGAGTGTTGGTCGTGCCGTCCCAGCGCAAATCAGCGGAATCGCCTAAGCTCTCGTTGCCGCGTAAAACGCCTAAAGTGTCAACCCGCAGGTAAGTGGCGGTAGACGAACCGATGACAAAAGCGTTGTCGCCGGTGTTAGTGTCAATGGAGAGCGTTGCCCAGGGAGTGCTTGAACCAACGCCTACTCTGTTAGTAGAAATATCAACAAATAGATCGTCAGTATCAATCGTTAAATCATCGGAAAGGGTCGTCGCTCCGGTAACAGCCAGTGTGCTGGTAAGCGTCACCACTCCGGTAGCATCAATCGTAGTAGCATTAATCGTACCGGTAGAAATATTATTATTGATAGTGGTGGACGCCAAGACTATGCCTGCGGTAGCAAGGGTGGTTACAAGGGTCGCTGTAATCACCTGTAATATAATTCGCGATTTAATGAATCTTTTCATAAGACTTAATTTTATTATGATACTTAAAATTAATAATTAGGCCTAAAAAATTATTAATTTTTCGTACGATAAAAATTAATTGTAATTAATTTATTTTGCAGCCCCTTAAATTTAAGAAGCCGAGTTCGACCTTTAATTTTTTTATTTAAGACCTTTTTAAATTAAATAAACAAAAAAACCAGTTATTCCAAAATAAAAATAACTAGTTTTTATCAACAAAATCAACAAAATAAAACGCCGTTCTTCCCGTGTCCGCTTTGGTACGGCCAAATTGTTTAGCCGTGATTTTATTAACTGTATTAAGCATGGGGATATTCTTAATGTGCTTTTTAGTATACAATATTTTAACAAAAAAAGCTATCTTGTGGATAACTTTTACCCCGTGAAATATCCCGCTGTACTGCGGGATTAAAAAATCTTTGATTTTTTTATTTCACGGGGTGAATGCTCTTGTGTTTTAATGCTTTAATGCCAACGAACTCTTCTTTCCATTCTTTCACGAATTTACCTATGCCATCCCGCCCCAATTTATTTTTTAAACGCGGACTCTGATGCGCCCACCCGAGCAAAGAACCCATCTCCAAACTATAGCGGTTACCTTCTATCAGATAGATGATTTCTTTAGTTTTAATGGCTCGTCGGATAGTTTTTTGCTCCACGCCTAATAATTTAGCCGCTTGCGTTACCGACAACCATAATTTATTAGAAATAGGCAGGTCTTTTTCTTTTATTTTCATTTTTATTTATTATTGAAAGTCTACAAATTTGTGGACTTTAAATAAAAAGACATAAATTATTGATTGTCCAGATTTTATTAGACTTTAAAATAAATAATATTATCTTCTTTTGTCAATAGTCCAGATTTTTATGGACTTATCTTTAATTATTTTCTCATATTATTATTTTTTTTGCAAATTTTAAACACATATGGATCGCGGGCACGAAACTTACTTTAAGGATTAAAAGTAGAATTAAGCTATGCCGTAAACAGCGTATACATAATAGAAAACTCAATTATTTGACTCCAATTTATTTTTATCTTATAATCAAAGTAAAGATGCCTTTTAGCGAATATTCGCTATTTTTTATCTTAATTAAGCCATATAACCATATTATTGCTGTAACATTTTTATCTTTTTTACGTATAATATGTTAAAATCAGGCAGTTTACAGGAAAAAATTTTAGTGGGAAGGTTGAAATTAAAAGACAAAGAAGCTTTTTCCCATCTTTATGATTTTTATCTGGATAAAATATACCGCTTTATCTATTTTAAAGTAACCAGCGTTTCCGAAGCGGAAGATTTAACCTCGCAAACTTTTTTAAAAATTTGGCAATTAGCTTTAGAGGGGAAAATAAAGGTAAACGAATCATTCCAGTCGTTGTTGTATAAAGTGGCGCGTAATTTGGTGATTGATTATTATCGCAGTTCTAACCGAGAAAAAAATAAAATATCGCTAGAGGAAGCTGCTCACATTGCCGAGGCCGACGCCCATTTAGACCAAGCGGCGGACGTTAAAATCGAAATGGAAATAATCGGGCGCAGATTAAAAAAATTAAAAAGCGAATACCAAGAAATTATTATCTTACACTTCATCAACGAGCTAACCATTAAAGAAATAGCCAACATTTTAGAAAAGAAACGAGGCAACATCAGAGTAACGCTGCATCGAGCGTTGAAAGCTTTAAGAGACGCGCAATAATTTTCCGCGACAAAATGGAAAAAGACATTATCACGCAGCTGCAAAGCTTGCGCACAATTAAGCCCAAAGAGAGCTGGCGGCTCGCCCAAAAAGAAATTTTGTTGCGTCAGATTTCCTCTGCCGCGCAGGAGACAGGAGCGGGGCGATATTTTTGGTTTTATCTAAAAGAGGTTATCCAGCATGAAGCGGCGCTTATTGGCCAGCCAATTGTTGGAGTTGCGGTGTTAATTTTGTTAATGGTCGGCGGAGGCGTATTCAGCATCAGCGCCGCTTCGGGAGCGACGCCGGGCAGTTTTCTTTATACCGTCAAATTAGTAAGCGAAAAAACGAGATTCGCCCTCACCGTCAATTCGGAAGATAAGGCAAGATTAAACGTTAAATTTGCCGAGCGCCGCGCCGAAGAAATAAAAGGTTTAGCGGATAAGGACGCGCATGTCATACTTAATGAAGTAGCCGATAACTTAAAAGAAGAAATTTCTTCCGCCCAGGAACAACTGAAACAGGTGGAAGTCAATAATCCCGGCACCGCCGTGGATTTAGCTAAGGACATTGAAAACAAAACGACCGTTTTGCGGCAAAAGCTGCAGGAAACAAAAGAGGCGCTGGCTAAAAGCGGCAGTTCGGCTAACAGCAAAATCAATGAAGCGATTCGCAGCGTGGATGAAGCGGGTTTAAGCGCTTTAGGCACCATCGTTAAATCTGCCGGAAAAAATAATACCGTGAACAAAAAAGAGCTGAGCCAGAGAGTGGCGTCAAAATTAAACATCACTAAACAAAAAATTACCGAGGTTCAGGCGGACGTTAATAAAGTATTCAGCGCCGGCTTCAGCCGCAGCGAGAGCGGTTTGCAGATATACCAAGCTCCCAACAACGTTACTGACATGGAGACTAAGAAAAAAGCCGAAGCCAAAACTAAAGAAGCAAGCAAAATAATCACCGAGGCGGAACAGTTGCTGGATGACAATAATTATCAAGAGGCGGTTAATAAGATAACGGCGAGCGAGCAGATATTAAATGAAGCCGCACAGGCGGTTGATCAAAAAATTATTGAACAGTCGGACGAAACAGCCAGCAGCACCACCCCTCAAGTCAAAGGAATAATTGATCGGCTGGGCGATGGGGAAGAATCAGCCGAGAACGCGTCCACTACGATCGGCAACTAACAATAAGTATTTTATATTAGATATAATTAAGACATATAGCAAGACAAACCTTTTTCTATTTTGGTTGCGCCAAAAGCAAGCCACTAAAAGTAAAACATAATAACTAGAAAAAGGACGTGTTCCTATATGGGGCAGGCTTTAGAAAAAAAGGTCGACTATATTATAAATTTATAATATAGCTAGAGTCTTTATTAAGCGCCTTTGTAAATATTTGCGATTGGTCGCATTCTTGCTTAACTTATCAGTCAAGCAGTAAAAATCAACAAGCTTTCCCCCCACACTTACTCCGCAACTTTTTGGGAGCAGGGGGAAATAAATTTCCACTCTCTGCATTCTTACTGCCGCCCATGCGCGGTTGGGTGTAGGTGTGGGGGGGATGGGATTCCGGTTGATTTTTATTTAATCAAAGACGAAAAGTTAACGGGAAAAACGGCAAATTCATAAATTTATAAAAGCGCAACTTAAGAAAGGAATAATTTACGTATGAGTAAATTACGAAAAGTTTTTACTGTCAGCGTCATGCTGATGACGATCCTGTCCATGAGCGTAGTCGTAGCGCCGCAAGCGCAAGCAACGGCGAGCGCCGGCGACCTCATTAAAATGTCCGGATTGTCTTCAGTCTATTATTTGGCGGCTGACGGTAAACGTTATGTTTTCCCTAATGAGAATAGTTATTTTTCCTGGTACAGTGATTTTTCCAGCGTCGTAACCGTTTCCCAGTCCGAACTGGAAAGTTACCCGTTAGGCAAAAACATCACCATGCGGCCAGGCACTAAATTAGTTAAGATTACCACCGACCCCAAGGTGTACGCCGTGGAAACGAACGGCTCCTTAGTTTGGGTGCCGAGTGAAACGGTTGCCAACACCTTGTATGGCGCTAACTGGGCCAGGAGAATAGTTGACGTTCCGGACGCTTTCTTCACTAATTACACGATTGCTACCGGTCAACAGGTGAGCGCAACCGCTTACCCCACGGGGAGTTTGGTAAAGTTCAGCGGCTCTACTGACGTCTATTATATCGCGAGCGACGGCAAAGCGCAGAAAGTGGAAAGCGCGGCTATGAGCGCCAACCGCTTTAAGACTGCCGATGTCATTACTGCTCCGGCTTCCGTTACGATGCCAGCCGCCGGCACTCCTATTGCCAGCGCGGTCGCTACTTTAATCGATACCTCTTCTGGCGCGGGCGGAACGGCGGCGGTAGCTACCGGTTCGGGCGTATCAGTGGCTTTGGCCTCTGACAATCCAGCCGCGGCTACGGTCGTTACCGACACGGCTGACGGCGCCCAATCAATGATTCCGGCGTTTCGGCTTAACTTTACCGCGGCGGCTGACGGCGATGTGGTCGTTAGAACAGTTAAAATCACCCGTGGCGGCATTTCGGCCGACACCGACGTGGTAAATATGTATTTGCTGGATGGTTCAACGGTCGTTGCCTCTAGCCCGTCAATTTCCACGAAAGTCTTTACCTTTACCAATTCAGCCGGTATATTTACCGTTACGCGCGGGACTACTAAAGCGATTGACGTTAAATTTGACCTGAAAGGTAACGCCACTGCCGGCATCACCATTAATTTCGCAGTTGCATCAGCTTCTGACATCACCACGAGCGGCGCGGCCGTTTCCGGCTCATTCCCAATAACCGGTAACACCTTTACTTCCGCGAGCGTGACTGACTTAGGTAAATTAACACTTACCAACGTCTCTCCGACCGCGGCCGGTAGTGTTGACCCACAGGACAACTATGAAATTTGGCGCTTCACTGCGGCCGGCTCTTCACAGGACGTTGAATTGCGCAAGATGATCTTTACGATTGTCGGCTCGGTCAACGTCGGCGACCTGAAAAACTTCGGTCTCTGGGACGGCGGCACGCAAATTGGCGGCACGGTAGCGGACATGTCTTCTAGTAAGACAATTACTCTAGACTTATCGTCAGCTCCGTACACGATTGTCAAAGGCGTGACCAAAACTTTGAGCTTAAAAGCTAATATCGTATCCGGCACCACCCGAACTTTCCGCGCTTCCATTCAGAACGGCAGCGATTTAAGCATTTATGACAAAGGTTACGGCGTATTATTGCGTCATAACGGCGCGGACAGCTTCACGGTACTGCAGCCGGTTGACTCCAATTCGGCGGCAGTAAGCTACACCATTAATTCCGGCTCCCTAACTATGTCTATCGCCCAGGATTCTCCGACTGGAAATATCGCTTCTTCCACGACTAACACCACCTTATTAAAAGTGAGCATAAAGGCGTCTGGCGAAGATGTTAAGATTACCAGTTTAACCGTTAACTGCGATAGTTCGGTAGACACAAAGACCATTAAGAACCTCAAAGTTCTTTGGGATGGTTCACAGGTAGGTTCAGCCATCGCTACCTCGGGAGCTTGCGACGGAGCGGTCAACAACGATTATACTTTGGGCAGCACGGTTATCGCTCGCGCCGGCCAGACTCATGTTTTGACGGTGGCGGCGGACATCACCGGCACGACAACTTCCGGAGAAACTTTAGTGGCTAATCTGGAAGTTGGTTCCAGCAATGCCCAAGGGCTGACCTCATTAACGACATTAAGCACTACCGCCATTACCGGCCGCACCTTAACGATTGCCGCCGGCACTTTGACCGTTGTTAAGAATGTCAGTTTCGGCGACGGCAACTCATCTACTCCTACCGGTGTCGCCTACGGCGCCAATACTAAAGTCGCTTCCTTTACCATTATTGGGGGAGCGGGCGAACCGGCCGAAGTAACCCAAATTTCTTTAGCCGATGTTACCGCTGGCACCAAGTATGTCAGCAAGTACTTCCAGAACGTTAAATTAATGCACGGCACGACGCAGTTGGGTAATACGCTCGGCAGTCCGTCCAGCGGCGCGGACACAGCGCAGACGCATACCTTTAATATCTCGCCAGCCGTTACGATTAACTCGGGCGAGCAGTATGTGGTTGATGTGTACGCTGACGTTAAGAGTACTACCTTAACGACCGCGGCCGCGATTATTAAGGTTTCTTCCGTGACGGCGAGCGGCAAAAATACCGGCACCGCGGCCAGTTATTCCACGGCCGTAACCTTGCAGAGCCAGTACATCGCAACCGCGGGCGGCATGACAATCGCGATTGACAGCGATACGCCGTTAGCTACCAACCTCTTAATGGGCGCGACTGACCAGACATTAGGGAAATTCAAGTTTACCGCGAGCTCCAGCGAATCCATAACCATCACCGAACTGGTTATTAGCGTAAATATTGAAAAAGATTCCGGCGCCACTGGTACGGTGAATAACATCCGCCTGTTTGACGTAAACAACGTTCAAATCGGCAGCGCGGTTGCCGGTTTTGATGGCACCTACGCTACTACTACATACGCGCACGCTATCTTTAAGAGTCTGAGTCTGGTTATCCCCAAAGGCACAACTAAAGTCATTATCGTCAAGGCGGATCTTAATCCGTATGAGGGCAGCGGTTTGACCACCACTGGACAGGCCATTCAGTTAGCGATTGTGCCGACTGACTATGACGCGACCACGAGCGGCAGTCAGTTGCCGATTACCGGCACCGGTTCCCAGTCCGGCCAGTCTATGACGGCTACGACTCTGACCTTTACTTCTAACGCCGGGTCTATTCCGTATTCTGACCAGACAAGCGCCACTTCCACGCAACTAGCGGCTAATGTTAATGTAGTACGCGCCAATGAAATGGTGCTGTATCGCGCTAAATTAATGTTGGCTTGGAACGCGAACACCCCGTCCGGTTTAACTGGCAATAATAGTTCTAAACAGACTATTGCAGTGGTGAATGTTGCTAATACCGCCAACAGCGGCACCTATCCGGCTACTGTTAAAGCGATGAACATTAGCGTGTCAACCACTATTTCTAACGCCGCGGCCACAAATCGCAACTTGACTGTGTACAAAGATTCAGCTAGTGGCACTGTGTTGGGCACTACTACCTATGTTTCAACAACAATGGCGGTAGCGGGCGACAGCTATACGAACACGAACTTCCTGGATGGCGATATAACGGATGTAGAAATTTCAGACGGCTCCACCAAGACATTCTTCTTTACCTTAGATACGACGGATGCGGCTACGCAAAAGACATTGTCGGTTACCATCCCGGCTTATCATTCCGGCAAGTACGGCGCAACAGCTACGAACGGTTCGTATGGTTTAATTTGGTCTGACGGATCAACTACTAATATCATTGCTATAGATAACATTGATATTGGGTATAAGACATTGACCTACTAAGGCCAAAAGTTCTGAAAGGTGTTTTCACAGGATTTTGTTTGTGGAGAACCAGTCAGAGAAGAGCAACCAGTCTCCCGAAGTACTTCGGGAGACTGGATTGTTTTTTGGGCATATTTTTAGTAGAATGACAATACGGCTGACATTAAAACACCAGAACACCAGAACATTAAAACAATAGAGTATAATGTTTTTGTTTTCATGCTTTAATGAAATTTATGCTATTACCAAAAATCATTAAAATCGGTTTATACGCCATATTATTGTTGCCTTTAATAGTTACGCCGTTTACGATGTTTCCCTGGCAGTTCGGCAAAGTTATTTTTTTCCAAATTATTATTGAAATTTTAGCGTTCGTTTGGCTGGTGTTCTGGTTGCAGACGCCGGGCAGAGTTGAGTTAAGGAAATTAAACCGGTTAGACTGGGCGGTAATAATTTTTTTGGCTATTTTAGTGGTAACGGCCGTAACGGGCGTTAATTTTAATAACAGTTTTTTCGGCAACCAGTCGCGGGCGCAAGGAGTAATGCTCTGGCTGCACTTTGGCGTTTTTTATTGGTTACTTAAAAGTGCTTGGCGCGAAAAAAATGATTGGCAGCGTTATCTAAAAGCAACGGTAATTATTGCCGTGCTGGTCGGCGTGACGGCGATTTTGCAAAATTATTTGCCGGCAACATGGCGGGGAGATTTAGGCCCGCGCCTGTCCGGCATCGTCGGCAATCCAGCTTTTTTAGCCGCTTATATCATACTGCCGGCGTTTATTGCTTTGAGTTTAGTTTTTAAATCAAGCCGCGCACTTGAGACTTGGTTTTGGCTCGGCATCGCTCTTTTAGAAGCCGTGATATTATGGGGTACAGGCATTAGAGGAGTAATTTTAGGCGCAGGCATAGGGGCTATTAGCGTATTGGCGATGGCTATATTTATATTAAATAAAAAACAACGATTAACGGCGGTTATTATTTTAGCGGCATTGCTCTTTACGGGCGCAACGACAATAATGCTCGCCCGCCTGCCTAAAGCGCAGGAGAAAGTCCCGTTTTTAACCGGGATAGCCAATATTCAAAATATTACTCAAGCCAGTACGGCGCAGACGCGTTTAATGGCTTGGCAGATAGCTGGGCAAGGATTTAAGAATTATCCGTTGTTCGGCATAGGAATGGGCAACTACGAAGTTATTTTTAACCAATACTATAATCCCGAACTTCTGCGCTACGGATTTAAAGAAACGATTTGGGATAAGCCGCACAATTGGCTGCTGGAACTCGCGGTGAGCGCGGGGATATTCGGCGTATTAGCGTATTTAGCGGTATACGCGGCAGCGGTACAGGCGCTGGTGCGCAAAGCGCGGCAAGAAATAACTTCTAAAGATAAATGGGCGCAAATTATTTTAGCCGGCGGGCTACTCGCGTACTTTATCCAAAATTTATTTTTATTTGAAACATTTAACGCGCTTCTGATATTTTTTATTATTTTAGCTTTTATTTCCGGCAGGATATTTTCAGAAACATCAACTGATAAAATTTTGTCTAAAAAATCTAAATTCGCTTCGCTGATTTTAACCGGCGTTGGCGCGCTAATTTTATTTTTACTTTATCAATACAATTATCTGCCTTTGCGCGCTTCTTACTATTTAGCTTTGTCCGAAAACGCCGGCCGCTACCAAAATTCTCCCGCCGCTTGGGCAACCAATGCGCAGCTTTCTTTGCGAACCCCTTCTTATTTAAAATTAGAAAGCGCGGTGTTGGCCGCCTCCACTCTGGATACCATGAGCAAGAAAAACATTATTAAAGACGGCCAAGACATTAAGGAAGCGGCGTTGATGTTGACGTCAATACTTGCGGACGGAGCAAAAAAATATCCGCAAAATTATATTTATCCGGTTTGGGCCGGGCAGGCGTATTTAGTTTTAGGAGAGTATGTGGACGCGGCTTACTTTGAACAGGGGCGGGAGTTTTTGGAGCAGGCAAGGCAAATTGCTCCCCGCAAACAGGAAGTGTACTTTTTATTAGGGCAGGCATATCTGTATCAACAAAACGCTGCGGCAGCAAAGGATATTTTGCAGGCAGCGGTGGCAATCAGCCCTGATTTAGGGCAACCGCATTGGTTTTTAGGTTTAGCGTATGAAGCGGCCGGCGAGCGGCTGAAAGCTCTGCCGGAATTAAAACAAGGTCTGCGGCTTGAGCCGGATTTACAAACCGAGCAAAATATCTTATATTTAATAGACATTTTGGCTGAAGCCAAAGATTATGCCACTATCCTTGATTACTACAAATTATTGAGCCAGCGGCAACCAAATGAAGGATATTGGCACGCGAAACTGGCGGCGACTTACCTTGCCCAAGGAGATAAAGCAATGGCGTTAACAGAAATTATTACCGCCGCTGAGTTAGATATGCGTTTGCAGGCGGAGGCGCAAAAATTCATCCGAGACAATAATTTAAAATAACCCCACAAATCTATGTTTAATTCCAAAGCAAAAATAATTATCTTAACAGCCCTTATTTGTCTGTTAGTCGCACTAGGCGGCGGAGCAATTTATTATTATTCCTCTGAAGGTTATCAAGTAAAAAAGAGGTTAGCGGGCGATGAACAGTTGTTAGCCGTGTATGATAGAATAAAAGGACAAGAGAAAAAGAACAAGCAAGAAGGAAAAATTACCTTGGAACGGGTGATAATCATTGGCAACAGTTGGAAGGGCTTGGGCGATCAAACCCAAGACAAATTTTTTTACCAAAAGTCGTTAGCAGTGTATCAAGAAGGCATTAAACTGTTTGGCGAAAAAAATGTATTAGTTTACTGGAATGCCGGTAAAGTAGCCGAGTATTTGGAAGATTACAATTTAGCCGAAAGCTATTACCGGCAGTCTATCGCCATTTCTCCTTCTTATGAAGACCCGTATCGCAATTTAGCCGACCTTTATCGCTTTAAAATGAACAAGGACCCTAAGGACATCATCGCGGTTTATGACGAAGGCATGGAAGCGACCGCCGGCAACGCCAGCTTATTTTTGGATAAATGCTCATACCTGCGCTTGAGCGCCAATTATGCAGAAGCTTTGGCCTGCTATAAGATTTTAAGCAAGAATTATCCCGATAACAGCGGTTATAAAGAAGTCATCCAAGAATTAGAGAGTAAGATAAAATAAAAAAGTTTTTTTTAAATATGCCTAAATATTTAGAATCAACCAAACTCATCGCGGCCGCTAAATGGCTGCTTTATTTAACTGCCTTTACCCCTCTAATAATTTCCGGCGCTTTTCTTTTCCCCTACATCAGCGCGCGCACCGTATTTTTCCGTCTGCTGATTGAAGCAGCGTTATTGGTTTTAATATTATTAATATGGTTATATCGTTTGCGGCTGCCGGAAAAAGGCGGCGGCAATTATATTTTCGTCGTCTTTATCGCTTTCGTAGCTACCAACATCATCTCTTCTTTCTTTAGCTTCTCGCCGCTAATAGCCTGGTTTTCAGACATTGAACGGATGTGGGGGATATTTACGCTCCTGCACTTATTTATGTTTTATTGGCTGTTGCGCACTTTTTTTACCGGTAAAGAATGGAAAATATTTTTTTCTATTTCTTTAGCAGTAAGTTTATACGTAGCTTTCTACGGCATTATTCAACATTATCCCGACGTTTTTGGAATTAAATTATACCAAGCCGGCATCGGCCGCATTATCAGCACTTTGGGCAATCCGGCTTATGTGGCGATTTATTTAATTTTTAATGTTTTTTTCGCCATTTTTCTCTGGAGCCGCAGCCATAAACTTTGGTTAAGATGGTATTATGCGGCAGTAATCGCGATAGATTTATTCGCCTTTAATTTGGCGGGTATCCGCGGCACGACTTTAGCCGTTTTAGCGGCCGCGGTCGTTGCCGGATTAGTTTACATAATTTTGGGGCATAAAAAAAGCTATAAAATAAGCATCGCCTCTCTTTTAATCATTGCTCCATTAATTTTTACCTACGCTTTCCTGCATCCGGAAGGAAAGTTAGCGCAGAGCAATCCGGTACTGCAAAGAATAGCGACTATTTCCTTATCAGGCGACACTACCGAAACGCGCCTGATTGGCTGGCGGGCCTCTCTTAAAGGTTTTTTGGAACACCCGATTTTTGGGGTAGGAATGGATAATTACTACGTGGTGTTCAATAAATATTTTAATTCAAACTATTATCTTTATGCCGCCTCGGAACCGTACTTTGACCGCTCGCACAACGCTTTTTTGGATGTATTGGTAATGAACGGCGCCGTCGGCTTCATTGTTTTTCTAGGGTTCCCCATAAGCATCGTCTATTATCTGTTGCGCGGTTATCGCGAGGGTAAAATTAATTTGGACGAATTGCTGATTTTTTTAGCTTTGACCATCACCTATTTTGTCCACCTCTTTTTTGTCTTTGACGATTTGAACTCATATTTATTTTTTGTGGTTTTACTCGCTTTCGTTGAATACCGCTACCAGCGAGAGCCGCTGGTAACCTTTGGCGAGCAACGCGCGCCGCGCTCTTTAGTTAATTTGAGCGGCGGCGCCGCGGCAATTATCATTATCATTATAATGTATAGTTTAAACATAAAAGTGTTGCAGGCGTCCAATGCAGTCATTGACGCTTTTTCCTATCGCGATGATATTATGGCCACGACCGCTACTTTTCAGAAGGCGATTGATTATCACATTATCCCTTCTCGCAATATCGTTACTTCTTATGTCAGTTACCTGACAGAAGTAGCGGGTAATTTGCCGGCGGTAGCGAGCGACGCGCAGAAAAAGGCGGCGTTAACGGAAGGAATAAAAAATATTATTATTGCTTTAGATAAAGAAATAAAGAAAGACCGCTTTAACGCTTTGCTTTACGATCGCCTCTCCATTATCAATAATATCGCCTATTTGCTCACTAATGATAGGGCGTATTTACAAAATTCCTTTGATGCCGTTCGCGAAGCGATTGCCTTAAGTCCGGAACATCTGCATTATTATTACACGCTGGTTGACACTTATATTATCGCCGGCCGGATGGCAGAGGCGATCCAAACCGCTGGGGACGCGCTCAAGATAAACAGCGAGTATGCGACCGGATATTTTTATTTAGCTAAGGCCTATACTGCCGCCGGGCAGTTTGACCAGGCGTTAATCGTCGTTAAACAACTAAAACCGCGCGGATATTTTGCCACCAACAACGTACTGTTTTCTTATCTGGCTAATAAATTTGAAGAAAATAAAGAAGAGCTGAAAGCAATTGAGGTTATGGCAGAAGCAATAAAAGTTAACCCAAACGATGCTCAATCACTGGTGCGGCTAATAAAACTTTATCTAAAAACAGGGCAAAATGATAAGGCAATTGCCGCGGCGCAAAAATTACCGGCGGCGAACGCAAGCTTTGCCAAAGACGCCGACTATATTATCGGCAAGATTCAAGCCGGACAGGCGCCGGAATTATTGCAGGAAATTGAAAGTAGAGTAAAGTAGAGTAAATAAATAAAAGTTAAAAAAATAAAAGCCGCTCTGGGGCGACTTTTTTTGTTACTAATAAATTTAACGGCTATACAAATTGGCTGTTTTTTTTATCATAGTCTGTAAGCCGTATTTAGCGATTACTTGTTTATTAGCCTCAACTCCTATTTGTTTACTAACGGACGAACGGTTTAGGGCGTAACTTAATTTATCCGCTAAAGCGGCGGCGTTGCCGGACTTAACCAACAGCCCGGTTTGGCCATCGGTAATTATTTCCGGAATGGCGCCGACGGGTGTCGCCACAATCGGCAAACCCGCTTGCATCGCTTCCAAGATGGAATAGGGCAGGCCTTCTTTAACGGAAGAACAGACATAAATATCAAAAGCCGGCAGAAGTTGAGCGGCGTCGCCAATTGAACCCGTTAGAATTATTTTATTTTGTAATTCGCAATTGTTAATTCGTAATTGCAAATTGTTTTGTTCAGGGCCGGAGCCAATGATAATTAACTTAATATTGGATATTGGATATTGCCTGCCTGCCGGCGAGGCAGGGATATTGGATATTTTTATTGCTTCAATAAGATACTCGTAGCCCTTATTTTTGTATAGATTGCCGATAGAGCCGATAAGTATCGTTTGGTCGTCAATTGGCGCGCCAGTTATTTTTGCCAGTCGCGCGCGCGCTTCCGGCCGTGATAAAAAGTCCATGGGCGCGATGCCGTTGTAAATGACGCTTATTTTTTTTGCGGGCGCAATTTGACGCCGCACAGTATTTTGTTTTTCAAATTCAGAAAGGCAAATTATGTTAGTTTTTAATTTTGCCGTCCATTTTTCCAATAGCAAGTAAAAGGTTTTTTTCCGCCAAGGCAGATTTTCATTAAACACCCAGCCGTGCACCGTATAGATTATTTTTGGCACTTGACACCACCACGCGGCCAGCGAGCCGAGAATGCTGATTTTAGAGCTGTTTAAATGGACAATGTCCGGCTTTTCTGTCTGAATTAAATGTACAATTTGCCAAAAAGCTGACCAATCATGCCAAGGGGAAATAGCCCGTTTTAAGCGTGAGAGCGGTAGATAGCGAATGCCGGACTTATTGAGTTTTTTTGCCAATTCTCCCTCATAACCTTGCCCACCACTGGCGACTACAATAGTAAAATTTTCGCTAAGGTTAGTAGCTAAATCGTAGACATATCGTTGCGCTCCGCCAAAGTCTGATTGGGTGACAAGGTAAAGTATTTTTAACATATGATGATTGACTTTTTTGTCTATTTATTAAATAATACCTTATAGAATAGCTAAATTCAAGTATGCTATTTAAACTAAGATATAATCTTAGTTTATTTTGATATTATTAAATTTTTTTATGAAAAAATTAATCGGGTTTTGCGGCCAGGGCTGGATTGGCAAAAATTACGCCGACAATTTTGGGGAGCGCGGCTATGAAGTAGTGCGTTACGCCAAGGAAGAGCCGTACGTTAAAAATAAAGAAGCTGTTAAAAATTGCGATATCGTTTTTATCGCCGTGCCGACGCCCACCACGCCGCAAGGATTTGACGACGGCATTTTGCGTTCGGTCGTGCCGTTGGTGGGAGAAGGCAAAATCGCCGTCATTAAATCAACAGTATTACCCGGCACGACCGAATCAATTCAGGCCGAGAACAAAAATATTTTCGTAATGCACTCGCCGGAATTCCTGACGGAGAGCAGCGCCGCTTATGACGCGGCTAACCCCAACCGCAACATCGTCGGGATTGCGGAAGACAGCGATGCGCACCGGGCCAAAGCGAAAGAGGTGATGGAGGTTTTACCGTACGCGCCTTATCAATTAGTTTGCCGCGCGCGCGAGGCGGAACTGATTAAATATGGCGGCAATTGCTGGTTTTTTTTCAAAGTTATTTTTATCAACATGCTTTACGACTTGGCGCAGAAGTCGGGCGTGCAATGGGAGACGGTGCAGGATGCGATGGCCGCTGACCCCAGAATCGGCCGCACTCATTTGAATCCCATCCATCAAGGCGGGCGCGGCGCCGGCGGGCATTGCTTTATCAAAGATTTCGCGGCTTTTACCGACATTTACCGGCGTCAGTCAGGCGATAATTTAGGCAGGCAAGCGCTGGAAAGTTTAGCGCAAAAAAATATAGATTTACTCATTAAGAGCAAAAAAGACATTGATTTGCTAAAGGGAGTGTATGGCGATAAAGTGATCGGTGATAAACTGGCCGGTAATCAATAACCAACTAACTTTTTATATCAAAAATATGAATAAATGCCTGGTTACGGGAGGGGCGGGGTTTACCCCCGCACCGGTAATTATTTAAAATAGTTTTTGGGATTACTTCATTTAATTTTTTTGATTAAATTTTATGAATATATTAGTTACAGGTGGCGCGGGGTTTATCGGTTCTAACCTCGTTGACGCGCTGATTAAGCGCGGCGATGAAGTCGTTATTTTGGATAATTTATCTACCGGCAAACGGGAAAATATTAATCCGCAAGCGCAATTTATTGAAGTTGACTTGCGCGATTTAGAAAAAATAAAGCCGTATTTCAGCGGCGTGAATTATGTTTTCCACTGCGCGGCGCTGGCGCGGGTACAGCCCTCAATTGAGGACCCGGTTAAATATAACGACCATAATGTCAACAGCACCCTGAATGTGCTCGTCGCCGCGCGCGACGCGAAAGTAAAAAAAGTAGTTTATTCCGCCTCTTCTTCCGCTTACGGCAATCAAACGCAAATGCCGCTTAAAGAAGATATGCCGCCACAGCCAATGAGTCCCTATGGACTGCAAAAATATATCGGCGAAGAATATTGCCGTTTGTTTTTCATAGTTTATAAATTGCCAACCGTTTGTTTGCGTTACTTCAACGTGTACGGGCCGCGGATGGCGACCGTTGGCGCTTATGCCTGCGCGATTTCAATTTTTGGCCAGCAGCGCAAACAAGGCCAGACGATGACGGTCGTCGGAGACGGCCAGCAGCGCCGGGACAACACGTTTGTCGGCGACGTAGTACGGGCCAATATTTTAGCCGCTGACAGTGGCCTTGGGGACGGGCGCTCGATTAATATCGGTCGAGGCAAGAATAACAGCGTCAATGAAATGGCCGCGATGATTGGCGGACCAACAACGAATTTGCCGCCGCGCCTTGAACCGCGGGAAACGCTCGCTGATAATTCGCTCGCGCGCGAATTGCTCGGCTGGGAGCCGAAAGTTAATTTAGAAGAGTGGATTTTAGAATATAAAAAGGAGTTAGGAATTTAGCTATGAAAATATTAATAACCGGCGGCGCGGGGTTTATCGGCTCTCATCTGTGCGAAAAGCTATTGGAGCAAGGGCACGCCGTCGTTTGTTTGGATAATTTTTTTACCGGCTCCAAAGATAATGTTAAGCATTTATTAGCTGATGAAAATTTTAAAGTGGCTGAACAAGACGTAGAGAGTCCGTATGATTTCGCCGTTGACCAAATTTATAATTTAGCTTGTCCGGCGGCGCCGATTTGGTATCAAAAAGATCCGGTAAAAACCGTGCGGACAAACGTGTTAGGCGCGATTAACGCTTTGGAATTAGCTAAGCGCATCGGCTGCCCGATGCTGCATACTTCCACCTCGGAGGTATACGGCGACCCCGCAGTGCATCCGCAGCCGGAAAGTTACTGGGGCAACGTGAATCCCATTGGCGTGCGCGCCTGCTACGACGAAGGTAAACGTTGCGCCGAAACTTTATGTTTTGATTATTACCGCGAACATCAGGTCGGCATAAAAGTAGTCAGGATTTTTAACACTTACGGACCGCGGATGGCGATAGCCGACGGACGGGTAGTTTCTAATTTTATTATTCAAGCGCTGCGCGGCGAAGCCATTACTATTTACGGCCGGGGCGAACAAACGAGAAGCTTTTGTTATGTTGCTGATATGGTTGAGGGATTAATCAAAATGATGGCCAGCAGTTTTAGCGGGCCGGTTAATTTAGGCAACCCGGCTGAATTTAGCGTTCGGGAGCTGGCGGCTAAAATATTAAAGTTAACGAACTCGCGCTCCCAAATTATCTGCCAGGATTTACCTGCCGATGACCCAAAGCAGAGGCAGCCCGATATTAATTTAGCTAAAGAAAAATTAAATTGGGATCCAGAAGTTAATTTGGATGATGGTTTAATAAAAACTATTGAATATTTCAGAGGTATTTTATGAGAATTTTAATTTTGGCTACTGCTTATATCCCTCATGTCGGCGGCGCGGAAGTGGCGG
>Ga0210057_1001872_pt1 | contig 31083 bp, 40 predicted proteins | sample CryGeyCG2114_010_2_FD_183968 | JGI IMG/M metagenome (GOLD analysis project Ga0210057, IMG submission 183968) | Groundwater microbial communities from aquifer - Crystal Geyser CG10_big_fil_rev_8/21/14_0.10 (SPAdes) (version 2) | ecosystem: Environmental > Aquatic > Deep subsurface > Groundwater ...
TTTTTGGGCTTCAGTCTTTGGCTCTGGAACATCGCGCTCAAAAACTACACCAGCGCCAGCTCATAAAAGTCAATAAAATTTCCAATTTTTCTGAAGAGTATTTTGAGTTGCAGACAGGTTAACTGAAAATCACCGATAATCAGCAATCATCTTGCGAAAAGTGTCTGCTACCGATGGAAAAAACTGAAATAAAATAGGTGATTTTTTCAAAGAGTGTCTGAGTTGCTGACAGGTAAACTGGAAAAGAGATAAAACTTCGTGGAAGCAACTCAGTCAAGCATGGAGCAGGCGCCATGCGTCTCTGAGAAAATAATCACGTATTTTATCGTTTTGGAGACTGTCGCTTACGTCTAGCTTTACCACCCATGCCAATTTTTCTGGTTTCTTTCATGCGGTCATCTCTGGTCAGCAAGTTTTCAACTTTTAACAATGGTTTAAACTCAACGTTATATTTAACCAAAGCCCTGGAAAGGGCGTGCACCAAAGCCCCTAGCTGGGAATCAATGCCAGATCCAGAAATTTTGGCTACAAACGTAAATTTTTTCTCAGTGCCAGTTAGCTCAAATGGCTTTAAGTATCGTCTTTGAGCTGATGGAATCCCTCTGAAGTATTGACCAACCACTTTTTCATTGACAATCATGTCGCCCGCTGACTCGTAAATACGAACCCGGGCGGTTGCCACTTTTCGGCGGCCAATACCCTCCGTATAAGTGCCGGTTGGATAGGTCAAATCGATAGCTTTAGCTGCTGATGGCGTGACCGCCGTTTTAGCAGTCACTTTTTTGACCACCTTTTGAACTTTTCTTTTTTTCGCAAGTTTGAGTGCCATTGTATCCTTTATTGCTTTAGCTGACTTTGATGAGTGTGTTCTGTTCCAGCGTATACCTTGAGTCGATTCATTCGCACTGGTCTCAACTTATTTTTTGGCAACATGTTGTACACCGCCGCTTCAATCACTTGCTCCGGCGCCTTTTTAAGTAAGTCGCCAAGAGAGATAGTTTTTAAGCCACCAATGTAACCAGAGTGTGAGTAGTACTTTTTGCCCTCAAGTTTTTTTTCATTGACCGAAACTTTAGCCGCGTTGATTACCACCACATAGTCACCAGCTTCAGTGTGAGGGGTGTACGTTGGTTTGCCTTTGCCAATCAGTTTTTGAGCTACCTCAGAGGCAAATCGACCCAAAACTTTATTGTCAGCATCCATTAGATGCCAATCTCGTTTCACGTCTTCTGTGCGCTGCATAAATGTTTTTTGCATAGTTACTTTGACTTCTTTTCAGTTTTTTTTGTGGCAGTCTTTTTTGTCATCACTTTAGTTGCTTTGACCGTTGGTTTGGCGGCTGGTCTCTTGACAACGGTTTTTTTTGCGGCTGGCTTAAACGTCTCAGGAGTCGGATTAGCAAACGTACCAACGCCTGCTGGCATGATCAACCAACTAACCGTTACCATTGCCGTGTTATCGCCCATTCTAATACCTGATTTCTCAATTTTGGTAAAACCAGAAACTCGGTCTGTAAACACTGGCGCGATTCGATCAACCAAGGTGTTCACGATGTCTCGATGACCAAAGTAGCGATGCAAAATCCGGCGGGAAGCTAAATCATTAGTTTTAGCTTGACCAACTAATCGGTCAGCTACTCGTTTGAGCTGTTTACCCTTTGCTTCTGTCGTAGTGACACTGCCATACAAAATCAGTGAGCGAGCCAAGTTTTTAAACAAAGCCACTCGATGTTTGGTATCTCTATTCAGTTTTACGCCACTAACTCGATGTCTCATACTGCTTTCTTTAAATCCAGGTGATTATTCACCCAACTTGACGCCTTTTTTATTGAGAGCCTCTTCAACCACGGACACACTCTTCTCGCCTAGGTTCTTGACCTTGGCAATGGTAGTGCGGGGAGTGCCGACCAAATCACCGACCGTTTTGAAACCACCTTTTCGCAAAGCGTTAGCAATTCGCGTTGGCAAATCAAGTTCTTCAACGGTTAAACGGAGCACTTCTGCTTCCTCAGGACTAAGTGATAGTACTGGCTCCTTTTCTTCCATCACCACCGGGTTCACAATCTGATTAAATTGGCTGACCAAAATTTGAGCCGCTTGCTTCACTGCAGCCAAAGGAGTCATCGAACCATCGGTGACAACTACTAAACTTAAGCGATCAAAATCAGTTCTGCGTCCAACCCGAGTTGAGTCAACTTGATAGGAAACTCTAATCACGGGTGAATACAGAGCGTCGAGCATAATTTCGCCAATACCGCTGATTTTTTTGTCATCGGCTAGCTCATAACCCAAACCAGTAGCGGCAGTCATTTCCAGCTCTAACTTAGCGCCTTTGGCCAAAGTAGCAATGTGTTGATCTGGGTTAATCACCTCAAATCCGGCCTCAGCTTCGATATCAGCCGCGGTCACGGTTTTAGGACCTTTCTGTGAAATTCTGAGCACTCCGGTGCCTTCTTGTTGTGATTTAATTCTGACTTGCTTAATGTTGAGTGTTAAATCTAAGACATCTTCGGTCATCCCTGTGATTGAGCTAAATTGGTGATCGGCACCAGTTACTCTGACTGAAGTAATGGCACAGCCTGGCAAAGAAGAAAGTAGCACCCGACGAAGAGCATTACCCAAAGTGTGACCAAAACCCTGTTCCAAGGGTTCGATCAAAATTGCCGCTTCTGCCACACCTTTAGCCTCTTCTTTAATGTTAAAGTTAGGGTTCATAATGTCTCGTGCGTTTTGGTTCATATATTCTCCTTGTTTCTCCTCTCCTTTACCTAGTTGGTAAAAGAAATCCGTGTCTGGATCTGGAACGCTTATTTTTATACTAACTACTACTGACTATCCTCTATCGACTGTAATACTCGATGACTAATTGAACAGTAATCACCTCAGAGATGTCTTTTTGCTGCGGGAATTGAGTAATTTTTGCCGCGGCTTGTTTCTTTTCTAACCAACCTGGCACAGCTGCTTCTGATTTCAAAGCTTCTGAGACTGCCATAATCTTTGTTGCTCTACCAGTAAGGGTCACCACATCTTCAACTTGTGTTTCGTATGAAGGAACGTCCATTTTTCTGCCATTAATCACCAGGTGACCGTGAGAAACTAATTGTCTGGCCGCGGCTCTGGTGTTAGCCCAACCCAACCGATAAACCACATTATCCAATCTGCGCTCGAGTAAACTCAGCAACAGTTCGCCAGTGGCCAACTCACTGCGAGTGGCTTTTTCGTATAATTTTCTCAGCTGGCTTTCGGTCAAGCCATAGATATACTTAATTTTTTGCTTTTCCTTGAGTTGAATACCATAGTCAGACAGTTTGCGACGACCGCGAGCACCGTGCTGACCCGGCCTAATTGCTAGACGTCGAGAAACTTTGACCGAATTAGACTTTAAACCCAAATCTTCGCCAATTTTTCTTGATAATTTAACTCGTGGTCCGGTATATCTTGACATACTATTCTTTACTTATTACTTGTTGTGTTTAGCTTTTCTTGGTCTGGTACCGTTATGCGGGGCGGGAGTCAAATCAACAATCATTGGCACTCTAATGCCTTGAGCTTTGAGTACTCGCAAAGCCACGTCTCGGCCAGGGCCAGGACCTTTTAGAAAAACTGACATTTGTTGCATCCCAAAGTTTCTGGCTTTGTTGATGGCGTTCTCGATGGTAATCGTAGCGGCGTAAGGAGTAGATTTTCTTGAACCAGAGAAACCTGATTCACCGGCCGTTGACCAGCACAAAACCTTGCCTTCGTCATCAGTGATGCTAGCCAAGGTACTGTTAAAGGTTGCTGTGACGTATAAACGTCCGCGTTGGACAACTCGGTTAATAGTTTTTGTTTTTTTTGCTGTTGGTTGTTCTGCCATAGTAACTTTACTTTTGCGTTTCTTCTAGTTTGGCGGCTAACTCTTTGGACAAAGCGCCGACCGTTTTACGTCTGCCACCACCCCGGGCACTGCGCGAGTTAGTTCTGGTACGTTGACCACGGGCTGGTAAGTGAGCGGCGTGTCGGGAACCACGATAGGTCTTAATCCGTTTGAGATGATCAATGTTGTCATTGACTATTCGGCGAAGGTCTCCTTCGGTTGGAATCCGCTCGATTGAGCGCTGAATCCGGTTAATTTCGTCATTGGTCAACTCTCTTGTCCGCTTATCGGGGTCAACGTTTGATTCCTGCAAAATTTGTTTGGCCATAGTCATTCCCACTCCATAAATTGAGCGAAGCGAATAAGCCACTTTTTTATTTTCTGGTAAATCAACACCACCAATACGGATCATAAACTGATTCCTTTAACTTACCCTTGTCTTTGTTTGTGCTTTGGATTAGTACAAATTACCCGCAAGACACCTTTGCGGTGAATAATCTTGCAGTTGATGCACATGGTTTTAATAGACGATCGAACTTTCATAACAGGCTTGAACTATATCAAGAGATCTTAATTTTGAAAAGTATTAAAATGACTGCGGAGTAGTTTTTGTTGATCTATACGTAATTTTACACTTTCCGAGGTCATATTTACTGACATATCCTTTCACACTATCGCCTGGCAAGACCCTAATTCTAAACAATCTCATCTTGCCAACCAGTGAACCAAGCAAAGTGTGCCCCACCAGTTGAGGGATCTGCGAGTCAATGATCTTGACCCGAAACATGGTGTTTGGCAAACAAGCCTCGACCACCCCCTCAACTTCAAACCGATCTTCTTTGACCGAACTTTGAGTGGTTGTATCTACCTGGTGGCGTGCTTTAGCTGCCCGTTTATGTTCTTGGACTTTACCCATAGTTGTTTCGCGCTTTGCAAAGAGGTAATTATACCAGATTTACTTGAAGAAGTGAAGCTTGAGACCTCTGGCTGATCAAAACCTTGCCAAGGCTACTTTTTGGTTGGGTTAGTCAAGATCTGATATCCGTCAGCGGTCACCAGCACAGTCTCCTCAAACATGCCGGCCAAAGAGCCATCTTCTGTCCGGTACGTCCAACCATCTCTATCAAGCACTACCGTCGCATTGCCCTGAGCATACATAATTTCGATCGCCACCGTTTGACCCTCGCTGAGCCGCACTTTTTTATCATGTCGATAGGCAACACAGGGAATGTTGGGAGCCATATGGAGTTGCTCGCCCACCCCGTGGCCAGTAAGTTGGGTAACGGCGCTGTAGCCAGCTTTTTCGACCGTGTGTTGCATGGCTTGACTAATTTCATAAACTGAGACCCCAGCTTTGACCTGGCCAATAGCTTTTTCTAAAGCTTTTATACCAACGGCCAAGAAAGCTTGTGTTTTAGTGGAAATAGGTTCAATCGCAAAAGTAGTGGTAGTATCTAGGTGATAACCTTGATTGATCAAACCAATATCAATAGTAATCACATCGCCAGCTTTGACGACTTTTTCTTGAGTGGGAATGCCATGGCATAACTCATTATTTTTCATGATACAGGTTGCCCAATCATACCCTGGTACAGTTGAAAAACTGGGTTTCATGCCGTGATCGGCAATTAACTGCTGGGCGGAGGCTTCAATTTGGGCAAAGCTGGCTCCCACTTTGGTGGATTGCGCTAACTGATCCCGAATCAGACCAAGCACTGCACCCCCTTGTTTCATGGCGGTTATTTTTTCAGTCTTCATGAGCGTATTATACCTCTGGTCAAGGAAAAAAGAATAAAAGACTACAGCGCCGCCAGAATTTGGTCATAGACTTCTTCAACGGGGACTTCGCCATCTACCTCAACTAACTTATTTTGCTCTCGATAATAATCTACTACCGGCTGGGTTACCTCATGGAAAAGTTTAATTCTATTGCGGATTGCCTGCAACGTTTCATCTTCACGGGCATCGGCACGACCGGATATACGCCAGAGTGCTTCTTTATCGGAAACCTTGAGGTAAATTACCTTATCAAGACTGCCGTTAAAAGCCTCAGCCTGAGGCACGGTGCGCGGAAAACCGTCTAGAATGTAGCCTTTGGCATACTCCGGCTTCTTTAAGTACGTCAACACTACTTCAAGCGTTGTGTCGTCCGGTACCAAGGCGCCAGAATTTAACGTCTCTTTTAACCAGCGGCCAAGTTGAGTTTTTTCTTTGGCCATTTCCCTAAAAATATGACCCGAAGAAAGGTAGGGAATAGCATATTGTTTGGAGAGGAGGTTGCCTTGGGTAGACTTACCCGCGCCCTGAATACCAATTAATACTAATTTCATTGCCAACCTTTCAGACTAGATATACTTGTCGTAGTTTTGTTCAACCACCAAACTCTCAGCTTGTTTTGATGTCTCAAGAATGACAGAAACTACAATCAGGACACCTGTACCGCCAATGGCTAATGACTGAATGCCAGTGGCCACCTGAGCCAGTGATGGCAAAACGGCGATAAAACCTAAAAACAAGGCTCCAACCAGGGTAATGCGAGTGACGACAAATTCCAGAAATTTTTTGGTCGGACCACCGGGTCTGACGCCAGGCACAAAAGCGCCACTCTTTTTCAGCTCCTCAGCGATATCTTCAGCGTTAAAAAAGATGAGGGCTGAAAAATACGTAAACGAGAAAACAATCAAAAAGTAGATCACCATGTAGACCCATGAGGTTTGCGCAAACCAAATGCTTAAGTTTCTGCCCCAATCCACCAACCAAGAAATGTTTGAAGCGGTCATTAACCGACCAGCAAAGGATGGCAACAGCATGATAGTCACCGCAAAAATAATTGGCAGCACGCCAGCAACGTTGACCCGGATGGGAAAATGGGATTGTTGGCCGCCATAGACTTTGCTGCCCCGAATCCGTTTAGCGTACTGAATTGCCACTTTTCGTACGGCTTCGGTAATATAGACAATCAGGCCAATCACCGCCAAGAACACACCAATAAAAACAACCAAGGTCAGCATTTGATCGCCTGAGGCAATTGAGGCCAACTGACCAGTCGCGCTCGGCAACTGACTCAAAATGCCTCCTAGTAGGATCATCGAAATGCCATTGCCCAGGCCATATAAAGAAATTAACTCTCCCAGCCACATCACAATAATTGCTCCCGCCACCAGGGTAATCACTAAACTGACAATGGTCAGCGGATCAGCCGTCTGAAGCAAGTTTTGTGTCCGTAACAAAGCAAGCACAGAAATACTCTGAAAAACTGCTAAGGGCACCGAAAGTAAGCGGGTATATTGATTCAGTCGTTCTCGACTTTGTTCACTGTCCTTCTGCATTTCTTTGAGCTGGGGAATCACCATCGCCGCTAACTGGATCACAATTGAAGCCGTAATGTAGGGATTAATCCCCACTGCGACGACCGAAAAGTTAGCTAAGGTACCACCAGAAAAAATGTTGAGTAAACTTAAAAATTGACTAGAAGCAAAAATGTTTTGGAGTTGAACAACGTCAACAGCTGGAACCGGAATGTGAGCAAGTAATCGGAAAACAAAAAAGATGCCAGCAGTGAAAAGCAGTTTTTTACGCAGTTCTTTATTGGCAACAACAGTTTTTAGAAGACGTTGTAATCTTTTCACTCGTAATTTGGTTGCCCAAGCTGTGAAAAAAGGGCAGTTATTTTATTTTTCCCCCAGCCTTTTCGATTGCTTGTTTGGCTTGGGCACTAACTTTAATACCTTCTAAAGTGATTTTTTTATTGACACTGCCAGAAGCAATTACTTTTGCCTGTTTTGAGCGAGCTGGAATTACTTTTTCTAACTTTAGCGTATCAAGGGTGATAACCTCAGCTTTCATTTTATTCAGATCAGCAAGTGAAACTTCGGCGGTCAGAGTCAAGACGTTAAATCGAGCCTTACCTCGCAACATGGGCAAGCGTTTAATCAGTGGCAACTGTCCACCTTCAAACCAGAGCGGACTGTGAAAACCACGACGTGAACCCTGGCCTTTTTGACCGCGGCCAGCAGTGTGTCCACCCTTTTGTGAGCCATAGCCACGACCAACCCGTTTTTTGGGTTTCCGACTGAGTCTGGGAAGTGAAGACAAAATTGGCATCTTACTTTACTTTCTGAACAACTTTTTTGGGTTTTGGTATTAATTTTTTGACCGGAGCGGCTTTTTTGGGGCGCTTGGCTTGGGCAGATTCTCTGGCCTCTTGACCTTTTTTCTTGGCTTTTTCTTGTTCGGCTAACAGTTGGGTTTCGGCTTCGGCTTCAACATCAGCAATTGATTTTAAACGAATACCCTTGAGTTGTACAATTTTTCTGATTTGATTGAGCGCTTCAAAAGTTGCATAGACGCTAGAAGCTTTGTTATCGCTACCCAAAATCTTGCTTGAAATATCGCGCACGCCAGCGGCTTCAACCACGGCTCTGATTGGCCCGCCAGCAATCACTCCCGAACCTTTAGGGGCGGGTTTAAGTAACACCACACCAGCACCCTTTTTAACTCTGACGCTGAAAGGAATGGTTGTTCCGTTCAACGGAACCATAATCATTTTGCGTTTGGCTTTTTTAGCGCCTTTTCTCATGGCTGAAAGCACGTCTGGGGCTTTGCCTAAACCAACCCCAACTTGACCTTTTTTATCGCCAACAACCATCAGCACCGAAAAGCCCATTTTATTGCCACCTTTAGTCTTTTTAGTGACTCGAGAAATTTGAATCACTTTTTCTTCTAGGTCTGATTGGGTTTTCTCGGCCATTCTATCCTTAAACATGTAAACCTTCTGCTCTGAGTGCTTCGGCGACCGCTTTGACTCGACCGTGATATTTATACGAACCTCGATCAAAGATCAGGGCAGTGATTTTTTTTGACTTTAATTGAGAAGCAACTGCCTGAGCGGCCACTGTTGCCTGCTCAGTCTTGGTCTGCGCTTTTTTTGCCTGACAAGTGTTAGCAGCTGCCACGGTTTTTTGAGCTTGATCGTCAATCGCCTGCACATACATATACTTGTTAGAGCGATAGACAGTGAGGCGAGGTTTTTGGGCAGAACCAACCATGTTGGCTCTGACTCGTTTTACTCTAGCTAGTTTTTTTTCTAAAAGTGTGTTGTTCATATCAGTCTGTGCCGCTGGTCAATTTAAGCAGCTGCTTTTCCTTGTTTGCGTCTAACTACTTCATCTTTGTATCGAATACCTTTGCCTTGATAAGGCTCGGGCGGTTTAACTTTTCTAATATTGGCGGCGACCTGACCAACCAAGTGTTTGTCAATGCCTTCAACGGTAATTGTGTCTGTCCCCTTGAGTATCAACTTAACCCCTGCCACTGCTGGCACCTCGACTGGGTGAGAAAAACCGACGCTCAAACTGAGGCCTGTACCTTTGGTTTGGGCCCTGTAGCCAGTGCCAACCAGTTTCAGCACAATGCTGTAACCGTCTGTTACCCCAATAATCATGTTATTAACTAAGCTTCTGACTAAACCGTGCAAAGCTTTGATCTGACGATCTTCGGATGTCCGGGTGACTTTAACCTCATTTTCCTCAACTGCAACCGCAATTTTGGGAAAGATATGAGTCGAAAGCTCACCTTTTGGTCCTTTAACTAGCACTTCATGATCGGCCACCGAAACGGTAACTTGTGAAGGAATGCTAATGGCTTTTCTTCCGATTTTTGACATCTTGCTTCTTGATTACCAAATTTGACAGAGTAACTCACCACCAACATTAAGTTTTCTGGCGTCAGAGTCGGTTAAGACTCCTTTGTTGGTTGAAAGAATGGTGACACCGTAACCACCTAATGCCCGAGGAATCTGATTGGCGGCCACATATAAGCGTCTGCCAGGTTTAGACATTCGTCGCACGTCAGTTACCGCTGCCTGCTTGTTAATATACTTTAAGGTGAGGACTAACTCGGGGAACTGGCGAGTCGAATCAATGACCAAAGCAGTGAGATAGCCTTCTTTTTTCAAAATTTCTGCCAGTGACTCTCGTAATTTTGAGTAAGGCAAGTTAATCGTCTCGTGCTTGGCCAAAACAGCATTTTTTATTCGGCTGATAAAATCTCCAATTGGATCTGTCATAGTTATTTGCTCGCCTTCACCACTCCAGGCAATTCACCCCGAACCGCCAGTTCTCTGAAGGTTAAACGACTCAGCCCAAAGAAGCGCATATAGCCCCTTGAACGGCCTGTAATTTTACACCGGTTTACTCCTCTAGTCGACACCCGATTTGGCTTGCGCTCTCCCGATTTGACATAGGCTTCGCGTTTGGCCAATAATTTGCTGTCTTTAGAAATTTTCGATTTTTTTGCCATAGCTTAATCCTTGTTCAGTCTTCTGTTATGCAGCCTCTTTTTCGAATGGTATACCAAGTAATTCTAACAGACGAAACGCGGCTTCATTTGTCTGAGCAGAGGTCACAAACCCAATTTGCATTCCTCTAATACTGTCAATTTGATCATAACTAATTTCAGGAAAAATGATCTGCTCTTCTAATCCCATGCTGTAATTGCCTTGTCCATCAAAGGCTTTTCTTGAAACTCCTCTAAAATCTTTGACCCGAGGCAAGGCAACACTGATTAATTTGGTTAAAAACTGCCACATTCGGTCACCTCTAAGTGTGACTTTGACACCGAGTGGATCACCAGCCCTTAACTTAAATCCGGAGATAGCTTTTTTAGCGGTAGTGATCATCGCTTTTTGTCCAGTGATCTGACCAAACTGAACTGCCAGGTTTTCTAAAGCCTTAAGCCTGGCTTTAGGGTCCTGTGGATCCTTCAGGCTGCTGTTGATGACAATTTTTTTTAGTTTTGGCACCGCAAAGAGATTATCCTCCTTCAGTTCTTTTTTGAGCTGAGGCACAATTTCTTGCTGATAGCGCTTGCTTAAATCATTCATAGTTGCTTTATTACTTTTTTGCTTCTTTTTCGATTTTTGGCTCAGGCACTAAAGCACCAGTTTTTTTAAAAATTCTGGTTTTTGAGCCATCTTTGGCAACCGAGAAACCAATTCTGTCAGCTTTGCCCTTGTCGTTTATAATTGCCACACTGGCCGTATGCAGCGAACGAGGTACTCTCAACTTTTCTCCAGCTCTACCGGCCATTGGCTTAACGTGTCGGGTGTAGAGATTGGCATCTTCTACCACCACTCGCTCAACCTCAGGTAAAACTCTGAGGATTTTACCTTGTTTGCCTTTATCTTTTCCGCCAGTTATGATGACTTTATCGCCAACTTTAAATTTCATAGTTATACAACCTCTGGGGCTAAACTAGCAATTTTGGCAAAGCCTCTGTTTTTAACCTCACGTGCCACTGGTCCAAACACCCGAGTCCCCAAGGGGATTAGATTGGCTCGTGACTCAACTACCACTGCGGCGTTGTCATCAAATCGGACATACTCACCATTCGAGCGACGCTTTTCTTTTCTGGTGCGAATGATTACTGCCACCACTTTGTCGCCTTTTTTAACGGTACCTTGAGGATCTGCTCCAATTACCGAAGCAGAAACCAAATCACCAACATAACCAAATCTTCGTTTTGAACCACCATAGACTTGAATGACGCGAAGCTGTTTGGCGCCACTGTTGTCTGAAACTTGGAGGACAGATCTGAGCTGGATCATACTTACTTTTGTTCAACTACCTTATTAACAATAAACTTTTTAGTTTTACTAATTGGCTTTGTTTCTTGAATTACGACTGTGTCTCCAACTGCCAACTTTATATCTATGTAGTGACAAGCGTATTTTTTACTTCTAGCCACCGACTTTTTATAGAGCGGGTGCTGCCACAATCTGGAAACCAATACCTTGGCGGTGTTGGTTGTGTTGAGACCGATGACAATTCCTTGTAACGTTTTCATGATCAATTATGCCTTTGTCGATACCTTTTGGGTTAATTCTTTTGCTCTTAGTACGGTTTTTACTCTTGCCACATCATTAGTCAACATCTTGACTTGAGCTGGATTATCAAGCTTACCAGCTGAGCGCTCTAATCTAACTTTGACTAGTTTGGTTTCTAGCTCACGCAACTGTTGTTGCAGCTCTGCAAGTTCTTTGGTTTGTAATTCTCGAATGTCGTTTGATTTCATTTTATTTTTCGATTAAAACTGTCTTGACTGATAATTTGTGACCGGCTTTTGAAAAGGCTTGCACAGCAATTTCTTTGGTTACACCTGATAGTTCGAATAAAATTGCTCCCGGTTTCACCACCGCAACGTGCTCATCGACTGGACCTTTGCCAGAACCCATTTTGACACCCACTGGTTTCTTAGTCACTGGCTTGTCTGGGAAAACTCTGACCCAGTATTTACCGGCCCGTTTGGTCATAAAAGTAATTTTTTTTCTGGCTGCTTCAATTTCTCTGGCAGAAACCCAGCCACTAGTTAAGGCTTTGAGACCATATTCGCCAAAACTAATACTCGAGCCTTTCAATGCCGTGCCACGCATCTTGCCTCTAAATTGTTTCCGGAACTTTTCTTTGCGTGGCTGTAACATTAGACCATTTCTCCTCGATAAATCCAAACTTTAATGCCCACATAGCCAGATCGGGTTAAAGATGGCTCATGGAAATAATCAATGTTGGCACGCAATTTTTGAGTCGGCACACTGCCCTGAGAGTAGCGTTCTGTTCGACCAATTTCGGCTCCACCAACACGACCTGAAAGAGAAATCTTAACACCCTTTGCGCCAGCTTGCATTACCCGTTCCATGGCTTGCGAAACCGCTCGGCGATGAGGGAAACGCTTAATCAGTTGACCAGAAATTCTCTCAGCCACCAACTTGGCGCTCAGATCAGGTTGAGACACCTCTTCTACCCGCAGATCAATTTTGACTTTATCTTTTTTCTCTTTCGAGACGTTTAGAATGCGTTCAATCTGTTTTTTAATCTCTTCAAGGTTCGCCCCACCCTTACCAATCACGACACCAGGTCGAGAAACATTGAGAATAACCTTGATCAAGGTTAAAGATCGCTCAATCTCGACACTGACTAAACCAGCCGTACCAAGTTTCTGTTGAAGGTACTCGCGCAGTTTGTAGTCCTCAAGCACGGTGTCGGCGTAGTCTTTATCGGCGTACCAACGCGACTTCCAGTTAAAAAATGAGCCCATTCTGAAGCTAGTTGGATTGACTTTTTGTCCCATAAGTTTAAAACGTATATTTTACTATATCTTTTCGATTATTTTGTACTAACTTTCTTAATTGCGGTTTTTGGTTTTGACTTTGGTGCTGCTTTTTTTGCTGGCCGTGTTTCTTTGGTAGCTTTTTTTGGTTCAGTTGCCACGGCTTTTGTGGTTGGAACAGCCACTAGTAATTCTGGTTTTTCTAGCTGAACCGTGACGTGACTTGATCGCTTCAAAATTGAATGGGCTCTCCCCCGACTGACCGCTCGGAAGCGTTTGTAGCTTGAAGCCGAATCAACCAAAATATTCTTTAGTTGTAGCTCTTCAAACTTGATGCCTTGATTGTTGACAGCGTTCGCAATGGCTTGACGCACAACTTTTAAAATTAAGATACTGGCCGTTCGATCCATGACTGCTAGCTGCCTGATGGCGGCTTCAAGAGGCATCTTTCTGACAGTATTAGCCACCAAGCGAACTTTGAGTGGTGCTTGACGAGAAAATCGCTGAGATGCAGTAATAATCATAGGTTCTTTATGTCTTGGTTAACACCCGCTTCACAATCTTACCGTGACCTCTAAAGGTTCTGGTTGGAGCAAACTCACCAAGCTTGTGGCCAACCATTGCTTCGGTCACAAAAACTTCAATAAAGTTTTTGCCCTGATGAACCAAAAAAGTATGGCCAACAAATTCTGGGCTGACAACACAAGCGCGACTCCAGGTTTTGATTGGAGACTTATCACCCGTGCTCTTTTGCACAGATACTTTGTGCAAAAGTTTTGGGTCAATGAATGGTCCTTTTTTCGAGCTTCTACTCATAGCGTTTACCTTTTTTCCTGCATCTAGTTACTTTATTTTTTTCTTCGATCAGCGACAATTAGCCGAGTACTCCATTTTTTTCGGTTTCTTGTCTTTTTACCTAATGCTGGCTTACCCCATGGCGTCTTAGGATGTTTCAAGCCAATGCCAGATCGACCCTCACCACCACCGTGTGGATGTGAGCCTGGATGTTGAGCGGTTCCACGAACAGTTGGACGGATACCCATCAACCGTGTTCGACCGGCCTTACCAATCTTGCGATTCTTCCAATCTGAATTACCAACCTGCCCAATTGTAGCCAAACAAGTGCTATTTATCAATCTAAGTTCTTTTGAAGGCAGTTGAATTGTAACTGTGTTACCTTCTTTTGACTGAATCAAAGCGCCTACGCCAGCCCCTCTAACGAGCTGGGCGCCCTTGCCTGGTGTCAATTCAAGATTGTGAATTGCTAAACCAACGGGAATTTCTGACAGTGGCAGGGTATTACCGACTCTAACCTCAACTCCTGGTCCAGATTTGACTTCGGTACCGACAGTCAGGTTTTCTGGAGCTATGATATAGGCCTTAGAACCATCTGCGTAGTATAACAGGGCAATGTTGGCGCTGCGAACCGGATCGTACTCAATTCGTTTAACAACAGCGGGAATACCAAATTTACTGCGTTTCCAGTCAATCACTCTGAGTTGCTTTTTGACACCGCCACCTCGATGTCGAACAGTGATGTGACCTTTAAACCCACGACCTTGACGCTTGAGATGTCCAGAAGCAACTAGGGCCTTTTCTGGTTTGCCCTTGTGCAGATCAGTTCTGACCACAGAAATTTGATGCCGACGACCCTGGCTAGTAGGTTTACGTGTAACTAACATAGTAATTATTCTTTTCCACCTTTATCAAAAAGCGCGATTGAATCACCTTTTTTAAGCGTCACTACTGCTTTCTTTGTTCTTGGTTGCAAAGCGTGCAGTCGTTTTTTTCCAGTTCGACTTGATTTTGACTGACGCATAATTGTCCGGACAGATTGAACTGAAACGGTATACATCTGTGCGATCGCTTCGGCAATTTGATTTTTGTGCGCATTGCGCTCCACTTCAAATGTGTAGCTGTTGGCTTGGGCAGCTTGGCCAACGCTTTTTTCGGTAATTACTGGTCGTTTAATTGTGTTCGGGTTCATGATTTATTGTTTCTTGATTGCTTTGGTTGCTGGTTTTTTCACACTTTTTGTCGCTGCTTTTTTGACCACAAGTTTGACAGCTTTTTTAGCGATGGTTGTAACGGGTGTTTTAACCACTGCTTTAGCAACCGTCAGTTCTTTAACAGCTGGCTTGGTTGCTTTGGTCACCACCCGAGTCTTTAACAATCGAGTTTCAAGAATCGTTACTGCTGCTGGACTGAGAATCAAGGTATCTGCCAAGCAGACATCAACCAACGTCACTTGCTCGGCGGCAATCACTTTTGTCGATGCAATATTAGCAGTGCCTTGCTCCAAATCTGGTTGACGACCTTTGACAATGATCAAGATCAAATCATCTTCAGGAACAATCTTTTTCAGGGTGGCTACAACTTGGCTAGTTTTTGGTGCCAATTTTTCAAGACCTTCGGTTACAATAATATGTGAAGCTTGCATTCTGAGAGCTGAAAGTAAGGCTTGGGCTTTCTGTTTTTGAGAAAGCTTGAGGGCACCAGCTTGGACACCTTTTGGACCGTGCGCTACCCCACCACCAACAAAAATTGGAGCGGAGCGAGCACCGTGTCTAGCGTTACCAGTTCCTTTTTGTTTAAACCATTTTTTCTTGGTTCGTTTAACTTCGCTTCTAGTTTTAACTTTACTCGTGCCCTGGTGTTGATTAACACCATAGACCCTCAGGACTTGAGCCATCAAAATTTGATTGACTGAACCACCAAACAACTCATCACTGACCGTGACAGTGCTTTTGATTCCACTAGTGGTTATGGCTGTAACTTTCATGTTTTTAAACTTCTTTAGTTGTTTCTGGAGCTGACTCCGGTGTAGCCTCTGCTTTTGCCTCTACCTCAGTTTCTGCCTCGACTTGAGTGACAGTGATCGCCTCGTCTGATTCTGTTGGAATGACTAAGCCGGAAACCTCTGTCTCCAAAGCAAAATCTTTGCTCTCACCAGTTTTTCTAATCTTGACTTGAGAAAAGATGACGCCCGGAACTGGGCCGCTCAACCAAATTTCTTTTGTGACTGGATTAATGTGAACGACAACAAGACCGCTGACAGTTTTGATATCCCCGCCGAAGCGCCCTGGCATTTTCTTACCAATAAAGACACGACCGGGAGTCGTGCCTGGTCCAATTGAACCAACCGCTCTGGTTCTGTCTGATTGGCCATGAGTTTTAGGTCCACCATGAAAACCGTATCGCTTGACCGCGCCGGCAAAACCCCGACCCTTGGTCACGCCTTGAACTTGAACCACGTCGCCAACTGCCAAAACCTGATCAACGCTAATGCTAGATCCGGGAATGATAGTGACAGCTTGTTCAGACCCAATTCTGAGTCCTCTCAGCTGCTTGGCGCCCAAAGAAAAACCACTCTTCGTCATTTTTTCTCGGAGTGGTTTGGACATGTTGGCTAATTTTTTCTTGCCCAAGCCAACTTCAGCAATAATCACTTCATGTTGAGGCTTGTTGTTAGCTTGAGTATCAATCGCACGAACAGTTGAAACAGACACCACAGGCAGATCGCTGGCTTTACAGCGGGTAATTGCCAGACGCTTGCCGGATTTCGTCCAGGCTTGCGTCATGCCAAGTTTGGTGGCAAAAAAATCGGTTAACATAGCTTATTCGATATCTCAGTTTGTTGTTGTGTCTGCAGGATAGGGCGATGTGCAACACGACTCCTCATCTACTTACTATCAGTTACATTTTAATTTGAATCGAAACTCCTGCTGGTAACTCCAAATGCATTAATGAATCAATTGTTTTGCTGGTTGGATTAATAATATCCAGCACCCGCTTGTGGGTTCTGATCTCGTAGTGTTCTTGAGCATTCTTATCAACGTGAGGTGAAACCAAGACTGTAAATGACTTGATATGCGTTGGCAACGGCACTGGACCAATCACCTGTGCTCCGGTTGACAATGAAGTTTCAAGAATTTTCTTGCTGGCCTCATCAATCACACGATAGTCATAAGATTTAAGTCTAATTCTAATCTTATTAGTATCTTGCGATTTAGTGTTTTTTTTATCTGCAACCATATGCGTTGTCTGGTTCTAATCATGATTTTATTAATTGTTATCGAGATCAACTAACCCGGCAACACCAGAGCCTGTAATTATACCTCAAGTCTACCAGATAAGTAAAGCTCTTATTTAGTCACCCTTTTTGAGCGCGCCTTAGCCTTTCGCTGTCTTGAACAGAGAAAAACCAGTTGATCTGTAAGGGCTTGGGTAAAAGTCCAATCAGGACTTTGACACAAATGCTCACAAAATGATTCGCGCCCAGTGCTGAAAGCGACTGGGCGCGAATTCCAACTGCAGCTGTTACTTATTAATCTTGGTGATGGCACCAGCACCAATAGTGTGGCCGCCTTCACGGATGGCAAATCTGAGTCCTTCGTGTAAAGCCACTGGGGAAATCAATTTGACGTTCATCTTGGCGTTATCACCTGGAATGACCATTTCGACACCACTTGGCAGAGTAATCTCACCAGTGACATCGGTTGTCCTGATGTAGAACTGAGGTCGGTAACCTGTAAAGAATGGCTTGTGGCGACCACCCTCTTCTTTTTTCAAGATGTACACTTCAGCGTCAAACTCGGTGTGAGGGTTAGCTGTACCTGGTTTAGCCAAGACTTGGCCACGCTCAACATCGTCTTTTTCAATGCCGCGAAGCAAAATACCAACGTTGTCGCCGGCTTCACCTCGATCAAGCATCTTACGGAACATTTCGACACCAGTGACAACTGATTTTTTAGGGTCTCTCAGACCGACAATTTCAACCTCGTCACCAATTTTAACCACACCAGATTCAATCCGTCCGGTCACCACGGTACCTCGACCTTTGATCGAAAAAACGTCTTCGACAGGCATTAAGAAAGCCTTATCAAGATCTCGAACTGGATCTGGAATGTACTCATCAACCGTATCCATCAACTTCATCACTTGATCTTGAGCTTCAGCATCGCCTTCAGCAGCCTTCAAAGCACTAACCCGAATGATTGGCGTGTTTTCACCATCATAGCCATACTTAGTCAAAAGCTCGCGCACTTCCATCTCTACTAAGTCAAGCAGCTCGGGATCATCAACCATGTCGCATTTGTTTAGTGCCACCACAATTTTTGGCACGTTAACTTGATTAGCCAAGAGAATGTGCTCTCGGGTTTGAGGCATTGGACCGTCAGTTGCAGCGACCACTAAAATTGCGCCGTCCATTTGAGCAGCACCAGTGATCATGTTTTTGATGTAGTCAGCATGACCTGGAGCATCAATGTGAGCATAGTGGCGTTTCTTTGTTTCGTACTCAATGTGCGAAATATTAATCGTCACCCCCCGAGCGGCTTCTTCTGGGGCGTTGTCAATATCACCATAGTTTAATGGTTTATTGATGTCAGAGGGGACTTTCTTGGCTAAAGTTTGGGTAATAGCCGCTGAAAGGGTAGTTTTACCGTGGTCAACATGGCCTATCGTCCCAATGTTAACGTGTGGCTTATTACGGATATATTTTGCTGCGTCTGCCATATTCCTCCTTGTTTCTAGACTTGCTTGAGCAGTTAGAAATGCTACTACTAAAGGTTAAACCTTTTTATATCTTTATACTATTTTACGAACGGCTCCACTTGCTTGGCGCTCAGCCACAATTTTTTCAGCAATGTTGGTTGGAACCACGTCGTAATGACTCGGGAGCATCACACTAGACGCTCTGCCCTGGGTCATACTCCTGAGAATTGTAACATAGCCTTGCATTTCTGCCAATGGTACCAATGCGGTGATAATTGTCGCTGCTCCTCTTGTGGTGGTACCTTGAATTTGCGCCCGGCGTGAACCTAGATCACCCATCACATCGCCCATAAATTGTTCTGGCGTAGAAACTTCTACCTTCATAATTGGTTCGATCAACACCATACCGGCAGTTCTCACGGCATCTCTCATGGAAAGCGAACCCGCCATTTTAAATGATAACTCACTCGAGTCAACATCATGATAAGAGCCATCATAGAGCGTAACTTTGATATCAGTCAGCGGAAAACCAGCGTAAAAACCGCGCTCTAACGCTTCCTGGATGCCTTTATTGGTCGGTTCAATGTATTCTTTGGGAATCGTGCCGCCAGTAATGTCGTTAACAAACTCATAACCAGTGCCACGATCCTTTGGTTCAATCTTAATTAACACGTGACCGTATTGTCCCCGACCTCCGGACTGCTTAATGTACTTGCCCTCACCCTCTGCATACTGGGTGATAGTTTCCCGATAAGCCACTTGTGGTTTACCAACATTAGCATCAACTTTAAACTCACGCTTCATCCGGTCAACCAAAATTTCTAGGTGTAGCTCGCCCATACCGCCAATAATGGTTTGGCCAGTTTCGGCGTTAGAAGAAATTTTGAAAGTTGGATCTTCTTCGCTCAATTTGGCCAACGCCATACCCATTTTTTCTTGGTCTGACTTGGTTCTGGGTTCAATTGCCAGAGAAATCACCGGGTCAGAAAATAAAATCCCCTCAAGAATAATTGGGGTGTCTTCTTCACAAAGGGTGTCGCCAGTTTTGGTGTCTTTCAGACCAACCAAAGCCACAATTTCACCTGCCCTGGCCTCAGCAATCTCTTCTCGTTGATTAGCGTGCATGAGCAACAAACGACCAACTCGCTCTTTGACATCACGAGTGGAGTTGTAAATATAGCTTCCTGATTTAAGTACCCCAGAATAAACTCGACAGTAAGTCAGTTTACCAACGTGGGGATCAGTTTGAATCTTGAACGCCAAAATGCTCAATTTTTCTTCTGGCACTAATTGACGGACAATTTCTTCACCGGTTTTTGGGTGGGTGCCGGTAATGTGGTCAATATCAACTGGCGAAGGCAGGTACTCAACCACCGCGTCAAGCAGCGGCTGAACACCGGTGTTTTTGAGCGATGAACCAGCGTAAACTGGCACCAATTTATAAGCAATCACGGCTTTTCTGAGCGCTGTTCGCAGCTCGTCAGCCGAAATTTCTGCTTCGTTAAAAAACTTTTCCAGCAAACCATCATCAGTTTCAGCAATCAACTCAACCAGCTGAGCTCTGAGTGCTTCAACCTGTTCAGTATACTGGGCAGGAACTTCCATTATCTGTGGCTCGGTATCAGCTTCGCTATCTTTCCAGTACAGCGCTTTACGCTCGATCAGCTGAATCACGCCTCTGAAATCATTCTCTGAGCCCATCGGTAACACCATCACGGCTGGCTTGACACCAAACTTGACTCTAATGTCCTCGATGGTGGCAAAGAAATCGGCACCAACTTTATCCATCTTGTTGATAAAACAAATTCGCGGTACGTGGTACTTATCTGCTTGTCGCCAAACGGTTTCTGACTGAGACTGGACACCTTCACTGGCATCGAGCACAGTCACTCCCCCATCAAGAACGCGTAAGCTGCGTTCTACCTCGGCAGTGAAATCAACGTGTCCCGGAGTATCAATGATATTAAAGCGGTAAGGTTCTCTAGAAACAGTCGATTCAAAGTAAGGTTGCCAAAAAGTGGTGGTAGCCGCTGAAACAATGGTGATGCCCCGCTCTTGCTCCTGGGCCATCCAGTCCATAGTGGCAGCGCCTTCATGGACTTCACCAATTTTGTAGGTCTTGCCAGTAAAATAGAGAATTCGCTCGGTCGTTGTTGTCTTACCAGCGTCAATATGGGCAATAATACCAATGTTTCTAATTCTAGAAAGTGGAATTGATTTGGTGTCTTCTAGTTTTATTGTGTGTACCATATGGACTTACTTTGCGTTTAGTTTGACCAAAAAAACTGAACCAAAGGACAGTATACTTGGTGTGACTAACCACTGCAATCAAAACGAAACTAGACATCGTCCTGGTTTAAAAAATTACCAGCGGAAATGGGCAAATGCTTTGTTGGCATCGGCCATTCGGTGAGAAGTCATTTTTCGTTGAATTGCCCCACCTTGATTTTGCAAGGAGTCAAGCATTTCTGCCATCAATTTCTCAGCAAAACTATGATACTGTTTGCTTGAACGTTTGCGAGCTTCTTGAACCAGCCAACGCAGGGCTAGGGCAAATCCACGTCGGGGTCTGACTGGCATTGGCACTTGATAGGCGGCGCCACCAACTCGACGAGAACGAACTTCCATCTGGGGAGTGACTGAATCAATGACCGCTTCAAATACTTCGAGTGGTTTTTTCTTAGTTTCTTGAGCAGCTAGGTCTAGAGCCGAATAAACTTGTTTCATTGCTACCGTCCGTTTACCATCTTTGGTAACGTAGTTGATTAACTTGGCTATTCTGGCCGAACCATACAAAGTGTCTGGTTCTGTCATTCTAATCGGGGCGCGTTTTGCTCTCATAGGTGGGCTCTTTTAACTAGCTTTGACTCCGTATTTACTCCGGCTTGTTTTGCGACCATCAACACCAGAAGCGTCAAATTTACCTCTGACAATATGATATTTTACACCAGGAAGGTCTTTCACTCTGCCGCCACGAACCAAAACAATGCTGTGTTCTGCCAATGAGTGACCTTCGCCCATAATATAGGCAGTGACTTCAACTTTATTGGACAATCTGACCCGAGCCACTTTCCGCAAAGCTGAGTTTGGTTTTTTTGGCGTCATAGTCTTGACCACAGTACACACCCCACGTTTTTGAGGATTGGTAGTTTTGACCGGTTTTCCGGTTAATGAGTTGAAGCTGCGACGAAGAGCAGTAGCCTTAATTTTTTTAGCTGGGCTTCTGCGTCCGCCTTTGCGAATCAACTGATTAATTGTCGGCATATCGTTTACTTCCTTTGTTCTTTAGACTCGAGTTGATGATTGTACCATATCAAGCCTAACTTTGGCAGAGTTTCTTGACTAGTGCGACCTAAATTACTCCTCAATCCGAGCTCTTTCTGCCGTGGTTGGAATCAAGCGGCCGATAATCACATTCTCTTTGAGACCCTCTAGATAATCAATTGCACCCGAGCAAGCAGCATCAGTCAAGACATTCTTTGTGTGCTGGAATGAGGCGGCTGACAACCAAGAACTGGTAAAAAGTGACGACCTAGTAATGCCCAAGAACATAATCTTGGCTGTGGCTGGTTCACCACCAGCGGCCACGGTTTGATCATTCATCTCCATGAATCGGCTTCGTTCAGCAATTTCGCCAGTTAAGAAATCAGTGTCACCAACCCCTTCAATCTGTAGTTTGTCACTCATTTTTCTGACAATGACCTCAAAGTGCTTGTCGTGAATCTGAATACCCTGCGACTCGTAGACCTGTTGAATTTGATCAACCACGTACTGCTGGACAAAAAGCAAACCCTTCAGTTGTAACAATTCGCGTAGATTAACCGAACCAGCGGTTAATTGTTGGCCAACGTGAACCAGATCGCCAGTTTCAACTTGCAGTGGTGCTTGGGGATGAAGCGTGACTGATTGTTCATCGGTGGCTTGACCCTTGCCTTTGATGGTCAAAATTTTTTGATCACCGTCCATTTTGATCGAAACTTTACCAGAAATCTCAGCTAACACCGCTGGGTTTTTGGGATTACGAGCTTCAAACATCTCTTCGACCCGAGGGAGACCCTGAGTCACGTCAAGTCCGACGATACCACCTGAATGCTTCACCCGCATGGTCAACTGAGTACCAGGCTCACCAATGGATTGGGCAGCGATAATACCAATTGGCACACCCAGCTCAATTGGCGCTCGGGTTGAGAAGTCCCAACCATAGCACTTTGCACACAAGCCTTTTGGTGCCTCACATGTCAGCGGTGAATAAATAGCCACGATCTCAACGCCCGCCTTGTCAATTGCTTCGGCAATTTCTGGCGTAATCAAGGCTCCCTTGGCAACCAACACCTTACTGCCACTTTTGACTGCCTTGGCAGCCAGTCGGCCAGTAATTCTCACCGCAAAAACTTCTGAACGACCGGCTTTGACTAGTTCAATATAGTTTTCGGTACCACAGTCTTCAATTCTGGTAATCATGTCGTGAGCAACGTCACACAGTCTGCGAGTTAGGTAACCAGCATCAGCAGTTTTAATGGCTGAGTCAGTCAAACCTTTTCTTGAACCACGAGCAGAAGTTACGTACTCAAAAATTGATAAGCCTTGCCTAAAGTTAGACTTGGTTGGCATTTCCACAATGTTACCAAGCGGATCGACCACTAAACCTCTCATCGCCGCCAACTGTTTAACCTGGTCTTTAGAAGCCCGGGTTCCACCTGAGTTGATCATGATCTTGACGGCGTTAGATTCCTCGTATGAGTTCCAGGTTTTCTCGGCTACATCATCGGTCGTGGCCATCCAAACGTTAAAGAACAAGCGTTTGCGCTCTTCGGCTGAGATAAAGCCTTTTTGGAACTGTTCTTGAATTGATTCAACCTTGCCGTTGGCAACTTCAATAATCTGGTCTTTTTCTGGAATCATGGCACAATCAGTGACTGAGACCGAAAGACCTGATTCAGTGGCAGCAGCAAACCCGACATCTTTGATTGAGTCGATTAGTTGAGCGACTTCCTCTTGTTGGGCGGTACTAATGGCAAAGGTAACAATTTCTTTAATTTTCTTGGCACCAATCGGTTCATTAATAAACTTGAAGGAAGGCAGCAAAATATCGTTAAACTGCAACCGACCAACTGTGGTTTGTAAAATTGTGCCTTGATGTCTGACCGAAATAAGTTGTCGATGAGTTATTTTGCTGACTTGATAGGCATGATAAGCCTCTTGCTTACCAGAAAAGACTGATTTTAGTTTAGGCAAACTGTCATCAACAGTGGTGAGATAATAAACACCAAGTGCCATTTCTTTATTTGGCACGGTAATTGGCTCACCATTAGCCGGTTTGAGCAGATTGTGAGTGGCCATCATCAAATTCTTGGCTTCTTCTTGTGCTTCTTTGGTCAGCGGAATATGGACAGCCATCTGGTCACCATCAAAATCGGCGTTATAACCAGAACAAACACACGGGTGTAGCCGGATGGCGTTACCCTCAATCAGAATTGGAAAGAACGCCTGCATACCCAGTTTGTGCAAGGTTGGAGCCCGATTCAAAATAACTGGATGATTTTGAGTGACTTGCTCAAGAATGTCGTACACTACCGGCTCGCGACGTTCAATCTGTTGTCGAGCGCTCTTGACATTCGGAGCAGTTCCCTGGACGATTAATTCTCGCAACACATAGGGCTTAAACATTTCTAAGGCCATATCTTTGGGAATACCGCACTCATTGAGTTTCAGTTCAGGTCCCACCACAATCACCGATCGACCGGAATAGTCAACCCGTTTACCCAAGAGGTTTTGGCGAAAACGACCCTGCTTACCTTTGAGCATTTCTGAAAGCGATTTGAGCGGACGTCGAGCCACTCGACGTCGAGAAGTGCTGGTTTGGGAACCATCAATCAGCGAGTCAACTGCCTCTTGCAGCATTCGTTTTTCGTTGCGCAAAATAATTTCTGGCGCACCCAGATCAATTAAGTGCTTCAAGCGATTGTTTCGGTTAATCACTCTTCGATACAAGTCATTTAAATCAGAGGTCGCAAATCGACCACCAGAAAGCTGAACCATTGGTCGTAAATCTGGAGGGATGACCGGCAAAACGGTCAAGAACATCCAAGAAGCGTTGATTTGTGCTTTACGCAGACCTTCAACCACTCGCAGCCGTTTGGTGGCTTTTAAGCGTTTGGCACCCTTAGAATCAGTCATTTCTTTTCTGAGGTTATCAACCAAAGTATCCATATCCATTTCTCGAACCAGCTCTAGCAAGGATTCGGCACCCATGCCAACTCGCAGGTGAGAAGCAACGTCATATTCGTCTAACTTCAGGTATTCGTCCTCGGATAAGATTGTGCGTTTACCAATTTTTTTGACCAACGTTTTTAGGACTTTAAAAATTTCTTCGGTTTGCTCAAGCTGAGTTTCAAGTTGTTGTTTGAGTGAAACTAATTTATTTTTGGCTTTTAGTTCAAGCTCAGCCATTTTAAGTTGTAAGGTTTCTTTGTTAGAAACTTTTTCTTTCAGAGCAGTTTTATCAGTGGTGAGTTGAGTTTTGAGTGCCTCCATTTGTTGTTTGGTAGTTTCTTTTAGTTCGTCTTTGGCCGCTTCTAAACTAACGTCTAACTTCTCAACATTGGCCAGTTTTTCTTCTTTATCAACTTCAAGTACCAGGTACTTTGAGAAATAAATAATGGCGTTGATATTACGGGGTGAAATATCCAATAAGAGCGATAATTTGGAAGGAGCGCCTTTAAAGTACCAGATGTGAGAAACCGGGGCAGCCAAAGAAATGTGACCCATTCGTTCACGTCTAACTTTAGCTTGAGTGACCTCAACGCCACACTTGTCGCAAATAATCCCTTTGTAACGGATGCGTTTGTACTTGCCACAGAAACACTCATAGTCTTTGGTTGGGCCAAAGATCTTCTCATCAAACAAGCCATCTTTTTCGGCTCGCAGTGAGCGATAGTTAATAGTTTCTGGCTTCTTAATCTCTCCATGAGACCAAGATTTAATCACTTCAGGAGAAGCAATTCTAATGCCAAGTGCTGTAAAATCAACGATATTTTTCATTTCGATTCCCCCTCGGTGTATTAATTTTCAGTTTTTTCAGTTGCTACTGCTTTGGTCGTTTCAACCAATGCCTCATCATCTGGGCTTACTTCTTCAGCACTCGGCTCAGACTCCGGTTCTTCATCTGGATCCTCAGTCGTTTCTGCTGTCACCTCAGTGGTATGTGCCGTCTCAATGACTTCTGATTCCTGAGCCGCAACCGCTTCATCACTGGCAGCCATATCTGCTGGGACAACACCCTCAACTGCAACGGGAACCGGCGTTTCTTCTTCTTCCATTTCCTCTGATTCGTAAGTCACAACGTCGATTGCCAACGAGTTGAGTTCTCGCATCAAGACACGGAATGATTCCGGCACCGTTGGAGCGGGAATGTCTGTACCCTTGACAATGGCTTCGAAAGCCTTGGCCCGACCACGAACGTCATCTGACTTGATAGTCAGCATTTCTTGCAAAGTATGAGCAGCCCGATGCGCCTCGAGTGCCCAAACTTCCATTTCTCCCAGGCGCTGGCCACCCATCTGCGCTTTTCCTCCCAGTGGCTGCTGCGTCACGAGTGAGTAGGGACCGGTTGAACGGGCGTGCATCTTATCCTCAACCATGTGAGTTAGTTTGAGAATGTAACCAACACCAACGGTAGTTGGTTCGCCATACGGCTCCCCAGTTCTGCCATCAAAAAGCTGGGCTTTACCGGAGACTGGCAAACCAGCTCGTTTTAGTTCATTCCAAATTTTTGCTTCATCAAAGCTTTCAAAGGCTGGCACCGCAATTTTATAACCAAGTTTTTGAGCGGCCCAACCAGCATGCGCTTCAAACAACTGACCCATGTTCATACGCGCCAACACCGATAGTGGCGAAATAATCACGTCAACTGGGGTTCCATCCTCAAGATGAGGCATGTCAAAGGATGGCACAATCTTTGAGATAACACCCTTATTACCATGGCGGCCAGCTAACTTATCACCGACGGTGATTTTTCTAATCTGAGCGACTTTGACGTTAATTTCCTTAAGTGTGCCTGGATCAAGTTCATCGCCCAGATCACTGTCCAGGACTTGAACGTCGATCACCGTGCCTTGCTCACCGTGAGGCATCCGCAAAGACGTGTCACGAACTTCTCTGGATTTCTCACCAAAGATGGCTCGCAGCAACCGCTCTTCAGGCGAAAGTTCTGTCTCGCCTTTCGGCGCAATCTTGCCAACCAGAATGTCACCAGAATTAACCGTGCTGCCAATTCTAATGATCCCGTCAGCCGTTAAGTTGCCTAGATAGATTTCTGAAACATTAGGAATATCATTGGTAATTTCTTCTGCACCCAATTTGGTGTCCATCACTTTGGCTTTGTACTCATTGATCTGAATTGAAGTCAAAACATCATCTCTGACCAATCGATCAGAAATTACAATCGCGTCTTCGTAACCCAAACCATCAAATGAAGTGTAGGCAATAGTCACATTTGTCCCTAAAGCTAGCTCGCCTTGGTCAGTCGAAGGGCCATCGATAATAACTTGGCCTTTGTTGATTTTATCGCCCAGTTTAACGATTGGTCGTTGCGTGTAACAAGTGCTTTGAGCCGTTCTGATAAATTTGCTCACCGGATAGACCTCTGTTTCTTTTTCAAGGTAAGAAACGTCACTTGAATAGCCATCCGCAGTCACCGTTGCCAACACAGCTTTATCAATTTTTAGCACTACTTTCTCAGCGTCGATGTACTCCACCACGCCAGCGTTCTGAGCGCAGACTGTGCGGTTCATGGAAGTGGCAACCGCCTCTTCCATACCGGTGCCAACAATTGGTGACTCTGGTTTAACCAAAGGTACCGCCTGACACTGCATGTGAGTACCCATCAATGCCCGGTTAGCTTCGTCATGAGCAATAAAGGGAATTAAAGAAGCTGAAGTACCAATCACTTGGCGTGGTACCACATCAATGTAATCAACATCATTCACCGGTCCTTCAATAAAGCTATTCATATATCGCATAGGTACCCACTCTTGAACAATGTCATTGTTTTTATCGACTTCAACGCTGCGATGAGTAATTTTGTAATCTTCCTCATCATCAGCTGATAAATAGACAATCTCATCAAAAATCCTCATCTTGCCCTTCACGTTTTTCACAGTCTGATAAGGAGCTTCCAAGAAACCAAATTTATTGACTCTGGTGTAGAGAGAAAGATAGGTGACAAGGCCAATGTTGGGGCCTTCTGGAGAACGAACAGGATCAATTCTTGAATACTGAGAAGCGTTAATGTCACGCATTGAGAATGAAGCACGCTCTCTGGTTACACCACCGGTTCCCATCACAGACAACCGACGCAAATTATCAATTTCTGACAATGGGTTGGTTTGGTCAAGAATGGTTGAAAGTCGGTTACGGCGGAAAAATTCTGAGATAGTTGCAATCAGCGGTCTAGCATTCACTAACGCAGCTGGGCTGAGTGGCTCATCTGTCTTGGTTAATGACATTTTTTCGCGGATTGATCGCTCTAATCTGATAAGACCAATTCGGAAAGCTGATTCTTGAACCAATTCGCCAATTTGACGCACTCGGCGATTGCTCAAATGATCAATATCATCAGTTTTACCTTTACCGTTTTGAAGTTTAATTAAATACTGGACAGAAGCGACCACGTCTTCTGGAGTCAACACAATCGTGTCTAGCGCAACATCTATTTTTAGCCGTCTGTTCAATTTGTAACGACCAACTGCACCCAAGTCGTACCGTCGCGGATCAAAGAACATTTGCTTGAGATACTCTTGCGCAGTGTCTAGGGTTGCTGGCTCACCAGGACGCATTTTCTCGTAAATTTCAATCAAAGCTTCTTCACGACTTTTTGTCATGTCTTTTTCGAGAGTATTCTTGAGTAAATCATACTCATCTCCACTCGAAGCTTCACGAAAAAGGTTGATGAGCTCTTCATCAGTGCTGTAGCCCATTGCTCTCAACAAGACGGTGACTGGTAATTTTCGGCGGCGGTCAATTTTAACAGTCAAAACATTTTTCTTACCGACGGCAATTTCAAGCCAAGAACCGCGTTTTGGCCGTAATTCCGCCTGATAGAGTTCTCTACCAGTTGAGCTGTCAGTATTGCCAGAAAAGAAAACTCCCGGAGATCTAACCAACTGGGTCACAACTGCCCGCTCGATACCATTAATCACAAACGTACCAATTGGCGTCATCTTGGGGATATCACCCAAAAACACTTCTTGGGTTTGGACTTCGCTCGTTTTCTTATTCGTCAACGTTGCCGCCACATACAATGGCACGTCGTAGGTGACACCTTTTTGTTTGGCTTGAGAAGTTGAGTATTTTGGTTTGCCAAAGCGATACTCACTAAACTGAAGACGCCAATTTTTGCCAGTGTAATCTTCAATGCCTGCTTCAGAGTAGACTTCTAGGAGTGTATCTTTAATTCCTGTCTCGAGAAACGCCCGATAAGACTCAATTTGTAAGCCAACCAAGTCAAGTTTTGGCAAGATTGTGTGAGTGTTACCCCAGTTTTGGCGTTGAATGTTTGACATCTAGGCTCCTTCGTTGACTTTGTTCCTCAGACCACAATCCAAGGTCATACTATCGAAATCAATTGACACGCAAAAGAGAGAGGACAAGCAAAGCCCTCTCTTGTAGTTATATCCCTAAAAGAGTATTCGCCCTTTTAATCAAGAAAACTCCAGTTCTTCCGATTTCTTGGTTCTTAGAATGCTTAAACTTTCCAGTCAACACGGGCGTACAAACAGCACGTCAACATTTCTTGGTCAGTAAATCACAGATTATATCAGCAAAAAAACACTAACGCAAGTACTGTTGGACGTTGGCGTTATGCTCTTCTAGCCTCTTGGCAAAGTAGACTTCACCAGAGGGCGTGTGGATATAGAATAGATCATCAGTCGGCAGTGGATCAAGTACCGCTTTGATCGCATCTAAACCTGGATTAGCAATTGGGCCAGGCGGCAAACCAGGATAGAGGTAGGTATTGTAAGGTGAAGTTGAACTTTTGAGGACTGGACTGGGTGCACCCCACCATTTTTCAGCCTGATCTTTGCCTCTCAAGTACTGCAACGTGGCGTCAGCTTGCATCGTCATACCTAGATCAAGTCTGTTAAATAAAATCCCGGCCACGTGTTGCATATCGGCAAAACCTTGACCTTCGCGTTGAACAATTGAAGCTAGCGTCAAAACTTCTTCGGGCGAAAGTGATGACTGAGCAAATTGGTCGGCTAAACCAATTGTGACCTTTTGTTGATAGGTTTTGGTCAATAAACTAACAATTTGTTGAGCACTGCTTGCTTTTGGGATCAGGTATGTATCGGGAAATAACTTGCCCTCACTAGAAGCAACCAACTGTAAAAATTCAGTTTGATCAAATGCTGGTAAGGCTTGTTGAGCTAAATACTCGGCTATTTCTTCGTTGCGCCAGCCTTCGGGTAAGGTAATCCAAAGATCTTCAGTCCCCTCAGTCAAAGCCAAGGCGATCTGATCCACGGTCATGTTGGCCGAAAGCTGGTATGAACCAGCTTGGATTTGACGATCCAGCTTCTTGAGCTGAACGTAGTACCGAAACACTTGAGGCTGCTTAATTAACCCCTGAGCCGCTAATTTGTTAGTGGTTACGCCTAACGCCTCACCTTTGGCAATGACTAGTTGCCGTATCCTAATATCGGCTGGATCCACCGGCTGAAGTTGTAGTTGCAACCAAAACCCTGCTCCACTAACTAACACAAGCAACACCACCACCAAACCAGCGCTAATCATCAAAAAGTTTCTTTTCACAAGTTTAGAGTATATCAGCAATTTTTTTAGTTTTGTCACCTAAGCCGACTCTTTCTTGAAGAACATCAACTGATGTTTAGAGTTTGTGCTAATTGTTGAGCAGAAAGCGTTTTTAGTTGTGCGATCACATTTTTACCATACTCCAGATCTGGAAAAGACGCAACAATTCGTTGATTGACAGCCGCTTTTATTTCTTTCATAGTATGACAGAAGATATGGATCCAACTTCGTTTTCACTACTCTATAAAGTTAGTTATTTTGTTGTTTTGTTGCCGACGCTGCTGATTATTATCAGTGCCGTTGTTTCAGCCAAACAAATGGGTGGCTCACTTGGTGAAGGATTGAAAAAAATAGCCAGCGGTACCGTCATTCACACAATTATGATTGTGGCCTTTATTTTTCAAGAACTAGGCTTTAGGGGCATCCTACAGTCACTCCAAATTCAAATCTTTTTCTTAGTCTGTGGTCTGCTGGGCGCGGCGCTGCTCATCACCGGTTATGTTCAGATTTATCGCATTGCCCAAAAACTTAAACTTTTCACGATTTAATTATTAGACTTGTTGCGAAATAAGAATTACTTGTTAATTTTGCATATATTTGAGCATTTTTGCAGGCTCAGATTGACGATAGTAGCCTATGCTACTTGAGTTAAGATGGAACACACAAAAATGCCAAATAGATGTGAAAGGGCGGTGATTGTTGTTTCACAACAAGGCTATTACTTTGTCAGCTGTTAGCCTAGACCACTGTTGACGGTTTGGATCAAGAAGTAGAGGAAAAACAGAAAAGCGGCAGCCATGGCAATGATCCGCCACC